>Ga0315281_10003878_pt1 | contig 21844 bp, 16 predicted proteins | sample YL17G07_0_MG_FD_204540 | JGI IMG/M metagenome (GOLD analysis project Ga0315281, IMG submission 204540) | Sediment microbial communities from Yellowstone Lake, YNP, Wyoming, USA - YL17G07_0 | ecosystem: Environmental > Aquatic > Freshwater > Lake > Sediment | place: USA: Wyoming | collected... | reverse complement strand
AAAACCTGGTCCAGGAAGTGCGCGGCCTCGGCGTCGTCGGCAACCAGCCGTTGCTGAAGCCCGGCGAACATTTCGCATACACCAGCGGCTCGTCGATCGCCACCCCGGTAGGGACCATGCGCGGCAGCTACCAGATGGTGGCGGAAGACGGCGTCCAGTTCGAAGCGCCGATCCCGGAATTCACGCTGTCGATGCCCCGGGTTCTGCATTGACAGGCAGTTTTTCAACCGCCTGTTTCGCGGCACCTACGATCTGTAATCGGCATTGATGCTGACGTAGTCGTGCGACAGGTCGCAGGTCCACACCGTCGCCTCCGCATTGCCCCGGCCCAGCAGCACCCGCACCGTGATCTCCGCTTGCTGCATCATGCGCTGGCCGTCCGCTTCGAGATAGGACGCGGCGCGGCAGCCGTTCTCCGCCACCAGCACCTCGCCCAGGTAGAGAGCGACGCGATCGACATCGAGGTCGGCGATTCCGGCATAGCCGATGGCGGCGAGAATGCGGCCGAGATTCGGATCCGAGGCAAAGAACGCGGTCTTCACCAGCGGCGAATGCGCGATCGAATACGCGACCTTGCGGCATTCCGCGGCGTCTTTCCCCTGTTCGACGCGGATGGTGATGAACTTGGTCGCGCCTTCGCCGTCGCGCACGATGGCCTGCGCGAGTTCGGCCGCGACCCCGGCCACTGCTTCCTGCAGGGCATCGTAAGCCGCGCCGCGCGCCGCGCCGATTTCCGGCGCGCCGCTGCCGCCAGTGGCGATCAGCATGAAGCAGTCATTGGTCGAGGTGTCGCCGTCCACCGTGATGCAGTTGAACGAGCGATCGGCCGCACGTTCCACCATTGCCTGCAGAACGGGCTGCGCGACCCCGGCATCGGTTGCGACAAAACCCAGCATGGTGGCCATATCCGGGCGGATCATGCCGGAACCCTTGGCGATGCCAGTGACGGTCACGGTCCTGCCGTCGATCGCAAGGCGGCGCGACGCGGCCTTGGGAACAGTGTCGGTGGTCATGATCGCCTGCGCGGCGTCGCTCCAGGCGTCGGCGGATAGCGCAGAAACGCACGCCGGCAAACCTGCGGCGATGCGCTCGACCGGCAACGGTTCCATGATGACGCCGGTGGAGAACGGCAGGATGGCGGCAGTTTCGCAGCCGAGCAGCGAAGCCAGGCTGGCGCAGGTCCGTTCGGCGCGGTGCATGCCGTCTTCGCCGGTGCCAGCGTTCGCGTTGCCGGTGTTGACCACCAGCGCGCGGATCGCGCCACATTCGGCCAAGTGGCGTTTGGCAAGTGTCACCGGCGCCGCGCAAAAGCGATTCCGTGTAAACACGCCGGCCACCCGCGCGCCATCATCCAACCGGATCACCAGCAGATCCTTGCGGTCCGGCTTGCGCACATTCGCTTCCGTCACGCCCAGCGTAACTCCCACCACGGGATGCAGGAATTTCGGGTCGGGCGGCGCGAGGTTTACGGGCATGGCGGGAACAAACTCGGTTGGCGAAAATTGATATGGCGGCGGATCATCGCCGGCTTTTGCTACCCTGTGCGCCGCCGCGTAACGAAGGACGGTCCCCGGCTAAGTCAGCTTGCCGTGGCAATGCTTGTACTTCTTTCCGGACCCGCACGGGCACGGATCGTTCCGGCCCACCTTCTCCGTGTGCCGCTGAAACGGTTGCTGCGGCTTCTCCTCGGCGACCGCAGCCAGCGCCTCGTCGTAGTCGGCATGATGGTATTGCACGTTCTCCACGGCCGGCGCCGGCGCAACCTGCGCCACGTCTTCCTCGGAACGAATGCGGATGGTGACCAGTGTCTTGGTGACTTCGAGCTTGATCGACTCCAGCATCGCGGAAAACAGCTCGAAGGCCTCGCGCTTGTACTCCTGTTTCGGGTTTTTCTGCGCGTAGCCGCGCAGGTGGATGCCCTGGCGCAGGTGATCGAGCGCCGCAAGGTGCTCGCGCCAGTGCGAATCCAGGCTCTGCAGCATCACCGAGCGCTCGAATTGATGGAACGCTTCGGCGTTGACCGCAACCACTTTTGCGTCGTATGCCTCGTGCACCACTTTGAGCATGCGCCCGAGCATCTCGTCCTCGTCGAGTTCGGCTGCGTTGGCAAGCCACTCGGAGACCGGCACCGGCACCAGCAATTCGGCGAGTAAGGCTTTTTCGAGGCCGGGAATGTCCCATTGCTCCTCGACCGAGTCGGCGGGCACGTAGGTGCGGAAGAAACCGGTCACCACGCTCTCGCGCAGCGAGGTGAGCGTTTCCGAAATGTCGGATGAATCGAGGATGTCGTTGCGCAGCCGGTAGATCTCCTTGCGCTGGTCGTTGGCGACGTCGTCGTACTCGAGAAGCTGCTTGCGGATATCGAAGTTGCGCGCCTCGACCTTGCGCTGCGCCGATTCGATCGACCGCGTCACCAGGATGTGCTCGATCGCCTCGCCTTCCGGCATCTTGAGGCGCGTCATGATTGCATTGAGGCGGTCGCCGGCGAAAATACGCAGCAGCGGGTCCTCGAGCGCCATGTAGAAGCGGCTCGATCCGGGATCGCCCTGGCGTCCGGAACGCCCGCGCAACTGGTTGTCGATGCGCCGGGATTCGTGCCGCTCGGAGCCGATGATGTGCAGGCCGCCCGCGGCGACCACCCGGTCGTGCAGCGATTGCCACTGGCTTCTGAGTTCGTGCGTGCGCTTGTCCTTTTCCGCTTCCGGCAGGTTGCCGGCCGCGCGCATCAGGTCGACCTGTTTCTCGACATTGCCGCCAAGCACGATGTCGGTGCCGCGGCCCGCCATGTTGGTGGCGATGGTGATCACTTTCGGCCCCCCTGCCTGCGCCACGATTTCCGCTTCGCGCGCGTGCTGCTTGGCGTTCAGCACTTGGTGCGGGAGCTTCTCTTTTTCGAGCATGCCGGACAGCAGTTCGGAATTCTCGATCGAGGTGGTGCCGACCAGCACCGGCTGGCCCCGATCAAAGCAGTCGCGGATGTCGAAAATGATCGCCTGGTGCTTTTCCTTTGCCGTGCGATACACCTGGTCCATGCGGTCCTCGCGGACCATCGGCTGGTGGGTCGGGATCACCACGGTTTCCAGCCCGTAGATCTCCATGAACTCGTAGGCCTCGGTATCGGCGGTGCCGGTCATGCCGGCGAGCTTGCCGTACATGCGGAAGTAGTTCTGGAAGGTGATCGACGCCAGCGTCTGGTTTTCGTTCTGGATCGCGACGTTTTCCTTGGCTTCGACCGCCTGGTGCAGGCCGTCCGACCAGCGCCGCCCCGACATCAGCCTTCCGGTGAATTCGTCGACGATGATGACCTCGGCATTCTGCACCACGTAGTGCTGGTCGCGGAAGAACAGGTTCTGCGCGCGCAGCGCCGCATACAGGTGGTGCATCAGGGCGATGTAGGCCGGCTCGTAAAGGCTCGCCCCCGCCGGCAGCAGGCCGACGCGCGCGAGCAGCTCTTCGGCATGTTCGTGGCCGGTTTCAGACAGCAGGATGGTGTGCGCCTTCTCGTCGACCCAGAAATCGCCTTCGCCGTCCTCCTTGGCCTGGCGCTTCAGCAGCGGCGCGAGCTCGTTCATCCGGTAATACAGGTCGGTGTGGTCCTCCGCCTGCCCGGAGATAATGAGCGGGGTGCGCGCCTCGTCGATCAGGATCGAATCGACCTCGTCAATGATGGCGTAGGGCTGGCCGCGCTGCACCCGTTCCGTGGCGGCGTACACCATGTTGTCGCGCAGGTAATCGAAGCCGAATTCGTTGTTGGTGCCGTAGGTGATGTCGGCGGCGAGGGCTTTCTGCTTTTCGTCATGGCCCATTTGCGACAGATTCACGCCGACGCTCATGCCGAGGAAGGTGTAGAGCTTGCCCATCCATTCGGCGTCGCGGCTTGCCAGATAGTCGTTGACGGTGATGATGTGCACGCCCTTGCCGGTGAGCGCGTTGAGGTACGCCGGCAGCGTCGCCGCCAGGGTCTTGCCCTCGCCGGTCCGCATTTCCGCGATCTTGCCGTCGTTCAGCACCATGCCGCCGATCAGCTGCACGTCGAAGTGCCGCATGTTGAGCGCGCGCTTTCCCGCCTCGCGCACCACGGCGAACGCCTCGGGCAGCAGCTCTGAGAGCGCTTCGCCTGCTGCCAGCCGTTCGCGGAATTCGGCGGTTTTGGCCTGCAGGGCCGCGTCGGCAAGCGCCGCAATCCCGGGCTCGAGCGCGTTGATCGCGCGCACCTCATGCGAATATTGGCGGATCAGCCGTTCGTTGCGGCTGCCGAAAATCTTCCTGAGGAGATCGACGAAAAACTGGAGGAACTTCATCGGGGATGAGCGAATTGGCTTGCGCCAAAAAGGTCAGATTTTATCACGCCGGCGGACCGCGCCCACGGAATGCGCCGCGCCGGCCGCTGGCCGGAACGGAAAAGCGGCCCTGCGAATCAGCGCTTGGAGGAGGCGAGGAAGCGCCCGGGATTCTGCGCGACGCCTTTGTAGCGCACTTCGAAATGAAGGTGCGGGCCGGTGGCGCGGCCGGTGCCGCCGACTGCCGCGATCCTCTGGCCGCGCTTGACCACGTCCCCGGTCTTCACAAATACCCTGGAGGCGTGCGCGTAGCGGGTCGTGAAATCGTTGCCGTGGTCGATTTCGACCATGTTGCCGTACTGCGGGTGAAATTCCGACACGGTCACCACGCCGCCGGCCGCCGCATGGATCACGGTGCCGGTCTCGGCGATGAAATCGATGCCCTCGTGCATGGCGTTTTCGCCGGTGAACGGATCGATCCGCCAGCCAAAGCTCGAGGCATTCCAGGTCGCTTCGACCGGCTGAATGGTCGGCATCAGCCTTTTCTTGATGCGCGCGTCGAGCAGCTCGTTTTCGAGCACCCCGAGATAATCGGTCCGGCTCTCGAGCTGTTTTTGCATCTGTTCGAGCTCACGGCTGAAATCGGTGACAGATATTTCCACCGAAGGGACGCTGGAGACGGCACCGCCGCGTCCGGGCAACTCGTTAAAGCGGAATTCCTGCGGTTTGATCCCGGAAAGCGCGGATAGCCGCTCGCCAAGCGCGTCCAGCCGCATCAGCTGCGCCTGCATCTGCCCGACCCTGACCGCCATCGCGTTGAGGTTCTCGCGCATGAAGTCGGTGCTCTTCTGATTCTCCTCCGCCCGAACCGCCATCAGGATGTTTTGCAGCAGGGGGAGCTTGATTTCCGCGGCATGACGAAAGGTCACGTAATACATGAGCGCCGACAACAGCAGGACCAGCGAGCCGAACCCGGTCACCAGCACCGCCAGATGACGCGTAGTCAGGGTGATCGACCTGGCCGTTGCCAGGCGGTTCGAAACGAGAATAATATGCACTCGTCCCTCCCGATGAAAATTTCACATTATCTCAAGGCGTCGCCGGAACTCGCCGCAGTTGCGCGGCACGCCGAACGCCTCATCGAACTTCAGCACCTGCTCCGTGCGGTCGCGCCGCCCGCGCTCGCGCAGCATTGCCGCGTTGCGAACCTAAAGCAGGGAAAGCTGGTACTTCAGGCCGCGAATTCGCTGGTCGCGGTCAAGCTGAGGCAGATGATTCCAAGCCTCACCGAAGAGTTTGCCAGCAGGGGGTGGGAGATTACCGGAATCCAGGTTGGGGTGCAAGATTACGATGCTGCGCCGCAGCATTCAACCGCAGGACCAGCACCGTTAAGTGCGGGCGCCCGCTCGGGGCTCGCTGCACTGGCAGGCGCGACCACAGACCCGCAGTTGCGCGACGCCCTCCGGCATCTGCTCGCCGCCGCCTCCGGGGATTCAGGCCACGAACAGCCGTTCGAGGACGAGTAAGGCAAGGAACACCAGCGAGAACAGCAGGGCGAACTTGAACGGCGTCCAGCCGAAGTCAAGGAAACGGCGCTACCGGGTGATCAGGCAGAGCACGAATGACGCGCCCAGCGTGATTACCTCCGGGATCGCGGCAAAGCGGACCAGGAACACCGGCGCGGGTCCGGTGAATGTGGCGCCCAACGCGCCGGGTCACGCAGTCTGGGCCAGGAAGCGGGTAAATGCCGCGGGCGCGTCCGCCGCCTTGTCGAAGCTCACCATTTCAAACGCCTCGGCATCCGCGGCGAGTGCGCGCACCAACTGGTTGTTCAGGGCATGGCCGGACTTGTGGGCGGAAAACGCGCCGATAAGCGGGTGGCCGAGCTGGTACAGGTCGCCGATGGCGTCGAGCACCTTGTGCTTGACGAACTCGTCGTCGTAACGCAGACCCTCGCTGTTGAGCACGCGGTATTCATCCATCACGATCACGTTGTCGAGGCTGCCGCCGAGGGCGAGGCCGCTCGAGCGCAGCGCTTCCACCTCCTGCATGAAGCCGAAGGTGCGCGCGCGCGCGACTTCCTTCACGTAGGAGGTCTCGGCGAAATCGATGCTCACCGCCTGCCGCGATTTGTCGAAGGCGGGATGGTTGAACACGATGCCGAACGACAGCCTGAACCCATCGTGCGGCTCGAGCTTCGCCCATTTGTCGCCGTCGTGGACCTCGACCGGCTTTTTCACGCGGATGAATTTCTTCGCGACCGGCTGCTCCTCGATGCCGGCCGACTGGATCAGGAACACGAACGGCGAGGCGGAGCCGTCCATGATCGGGATTTCGGTCGCGGTGAGATCGACGTAGAGGTTGTCGATGCCCAGCCCGCACAGCGCCGACATCAGGTGCTCGACCGTCGCCACCGTCGCCTTGCCTGCGCTGAGGCAGGTCGACAGCCGGGTGTCGGAAACCGCAACCACGCTGGCGCGGATGTCGACCGGCGGATCGAGATCCACGCGTCGAAACACGATGCCGGTATCGGGCTGCGCCGGGCGCAAGGTCATGTGGACCTTTTGCCCGGTATGCACGCCGACGCCGGCCGCGCGGATCAGGGTTTTGAGTGTTCTTTGCTTGAGCATGGCGGGCGCCAGAGCCTACGCCGACAGGAGGCGAATTCTACCAGATCGGCGCGGCGCCGGCGACATTCCAGGCGAAGCGGAGTGCGTGGTCCCTCCCGGTCAGTCGGCCTGCTTGCGCAGAAATGCAGGAATGTCCAGATGTTCCATCCCGCTCTGCTGCAAGGCTTCCAGCGTACCGGCCCGGTTGTTTCGAAACACTGTCGGAATATCGAGGTCCTTGTGGTTCGGCGACGTGCCGGACACCGGCAGGTTGTCGGTGCCGGTCTTCTGTGGCACCACGGTGAGCGGCGGCCTCACCTTGCCCAGCCCGGTGGCGACCACCGTTACCCTCAGATCGTCGCTGCCGGCTTCGTCGAACACCGCGCCGAAGATGATGGTTGCGTCTTCGGCGGCGAATTCGCGGATCGTGTTCATCACCTCGTTCACTTCCTTCATCTTCAGCGACCGGCTCGCCGTGATGTTGACCAGCACGCCGCGCGCGCCGGACAGGTTGATGCCCTCGAGCAGCGGGCTCGCCACCGCCTGCTCTGCCGCGAGGCGCGCGCGGTCGATGCCGGCCGCCGACGCCGAACCCATCATCGCCATCCCCATTTCCGCCATCACCGTGCGCACGTCCTCGAAATCCACGTTGACCATGCCTGGAAAGTTGATGATTTCGGCGATGCCGGCGACCGCATTGTGCAGCACGTTATCGGCCGCCGTGAACGCTTCCTGCACCCCCACGTCGTCGCCCATCACCTCCATCAGCCGTTCGTTGAGAATCACGATCAGCGAATCGACGTGCTGCGACAATTCCACCAGCCCCGCCTCCGCGACCTTCATGCGCTTGCCCTCGAACGCGAACGGCTTGGTCACCACGGCGACCGTGAGGATGCCCTTCTCGCGAGCGATTTCCGCGACCACCGGTGCCGCGCCGGTGCCGGTGCCGCCGCCCATGCCCGCGGTGATGAACACCATATGCGCGCCTTCCAGCGCCTCGGCGATGCGCTCGCGTTCGGCCTGCGCCGCGGCGCGCCCGAGATCGGGCTTGGCGCCGGCGCCGAGCCCGCTCGATCCCAGTTGCAGCTTGATCTTCGCCTGATTTCGATTGAGTGCCTGGGCATCGGTGTTGGCGCAGATGAATTCCACGCCTTCCACCCCTTCGCGAATCATGTGATCGACCGCGTTGCCGCCAGCGCCACCGACGCCGATCACCTTGATCACCGTACCGCCTGTTTCCTTGTCAACAATTTCAAACATGCTCGCCTCCTTCAGAAAACACCATCGAACGACAGAAAAATATAAGGATTCAGGGCCGCCGCATTGCGCAATGCCTCACTCCTCACTCCACACCAACCAGCCCGTCAACCGCATCAAAACGTTCCCTGGAACCACTCGCGCATCCTGCGCAGCAGCTGCTTCAGCGCCCCGCCGGACATCGTCTGCTGCAAGCGCTGGCGCTGGTTCAATCCTTCGAGCAGCAGGCCGATTGCCGTCGCGTAACGCGGGCTTTGCACCACGTTCGACAGGCCGCCCACGTATTTCGGAATGCCGACGCGCACCGGCATGTGGAAGATTTCCTCGCCCAGCTCGATCATTCCCTGCATCACGCTGGAGCCGCCGGTGAGCACGATCCCGGACGACAGCAGTTCCTCGTACCCCGATTGCCGCAGCGCCTGCTGCACCAGCTGGTAGAGCTCGTCCACCCGCGGCTCGATCACTTCGGTGAGCGCATGGCGCGACAGCTTGCGCGGCCCGCGCTCGCCGAGCCCCGGCACCTCGAATTCGTCGGCTGGATCGGCCATGCTGCGGAGCGCGCAGCCGTAGCGGCGCTTGATTTCTTCGGCGTCCTGCGTCGGCGTGCGCAAGGCCATCGCGATGTCATTGGTGATCTGGTCGCCGGCGATCGGCAACACCGCGGTATGCCGGATCGCGCCTCCGGTGAAGATCGCGAGGTCGGTGGTGCCGCCGCCGATGTCCACCAGCGCGACGCCGAGTTCCTTCTCGTCATCCGACAGCACCGCGATCGACGACGCCAGCGGCTGCAGGATGAGATCGCTCACCTCGAGACCGCAGCGCCGCACGCACTTGACGATGTTCTGCGCTGCCGACACCGCGCCGGTGACGATGTGCACCTTCACTTCCAGGCGCACGCCGCTCATGCCGAGCGGTTCGCGCACGTCGCCCTGGCCGTCGATGATGAATTCCTGCGTGAGAATGTGCAGGATCTGCTGGTCCGCCGGAATATTCACCGCCTTCGCGGTCTCGATCGCCCGCTCGACGTCGAGCGCGGTCACTTCGCGGTCCTTGATCGGCACCAGCCCCGTCGAATTGAAGCTGCGGACATGGCTGCCGGCGATGCCGGCATACACGCTGCTGATCTTGCAGTCGGCCATCAGTTCGGCCTCCTGCAGCGCGCGCTGGATCGAGTTCACCGTCGCCTCGATATTGACCACCACGCCCTTCTTGAGGCCCCTCGACTCCTGGTTGCCCATGCCGATGATCTCGATCCGGTTGTCCGGAAACCGCTCGGCGACAATCGCGATCACCTTCGAGGTGCCGATGTCGAGCGCGACGATCAGGTCTTTCGATTCCTTGCTCATGCCTTCCCTTTCGCCGAGGCGCGGCGTGCCGGCGCAACCGTCTCGTTTCCGGAGTCCTTCGCGGATTCCCCGCCGGCGCCCCTGCCCGTTTTCGCTTCCGGCACGGTCCCCGGCGGCACGCGCAGCGCGAATCCCTGCGCGTATCGAAGATCGGCGACCTCCAGCCTGCCGCGGACGCGCGCGACCGTCGCCGGATAGGCGCTGGCGAAGCGTTCCACCCGGCGTGCCAGCGGATCCCCGGGCTGCTCGCGTCCAAGCTTCAGGGCGAGACCGTTGTCGAGTTTCAGCTCCCAAGCCGCGCGTGGCGAAAGCGCGATCCGGCTCGGCGCGACGCCAAGGCGCGCAAGGGCCGCCGAAAACTCGCGATAGCGGCGCGTGACGTCGCCCTCGCTTCCCGGCGGTCCGGAAAACTCGGGCAGCCCCTCGATCGGCGGCGCATCGAACAGCTCGCCGTGGTTGTTGACCAGCTTGCCTGCATGCCAGTTGGCAAGCGCGGCGTGCTCCTCGATGGCGACCTCGAGCCGGTCCGGCCAGATGCGCCGCACCTCGACGCTGCGCACCCACGGCAGCGCGGAAAAGGCCGCGCGCGCCGCGTCGAGATCCAGCGTGAAGAACGTGCCGTTCAGGCGAACGCCGACCACCGCCAGCACCTGCTCGCGCGTGACATGGCGCAAGTGGCCCCCCGGCTCGCTCGCGTTGGTCACGCCGACGTGCCGCAGCGGAAATGCAGGCAGGCCTGCGACGGCGATGACGCCGCCGTATGCCGCGAGCAATACCGACGCCGCGATAAGCGTGGAGGACACGCTGTTCAGGATTTCCGGACGGTCCCACATGTCAGGCGCGCCCCCCGCCGCTCTCCAGCGTCATCGCCAGGATCCGCGTCACCAGTTCGGGGAAATCGATGCCCGCCTGCCGGGCTGCCATCGGCACCAGGCTGTGTCCGGTCATTCCCGGCGACGTATTCATTTCGAGAAACGAGAAACGGCCGTCGGCGCGAAGCATCATGTCGGCGCGGCCCCAGCCGCGGCATCCAAGCACCCTGAACGCCTTCAGCGTGGCGGCGCGGATCTCGTCTTCCTTGTCGGCGCGAATTCCCGCCGGACAGAGATATTTCGTGCTGTCGGTGAAATACTTGTTCTGATAATCGTAGTTGCCCTCCGGCGCCTCGATGCGCACCAGCGGCAACGCGACATCACCCAGAACCGCGGCGGCGAGTTCCTGGCCCGCGATGAACTCCTCGGCGAGCACCAGCGAGTCGTAGCGCGCGGCGAGCGCGTAAGCAGCGGCAAGGTCACCCGCACGCTGTACCCTGGTAAGGCCGATGGTAGAGCCCTCGTGTACCGGTTTCACGATGAGCGGAAGACCAAGCGAGGCCGCAACCCGTCCCCAGTCGCTGCCGGCGTCGAGGAGCGCGTAGCCCGGCGTCGGAATCCCGCATGCCTGCCACACCAGCTTGGTGCGCCACTTGTCGAGCGACAGCGCCGACGCCATCACGCCGCTGCCGGTATAGGGGATTTCCATCAGTTCCAGCGCGCCCTGCACCGTGCCGTCTTCGCCGAAACGGCCGTGCAGCGCGATGAACGCGCGCGCGAACCCCTCGCGCTGCAATTCCGCCAGCGGCCGGTCCGCGGGATCGAACGCGTAGGCGTCGATACCGCGGCTCCGCAGCGCGGCGAGCACGGCGTTGCCGCTCATCAGCGAAATCTCGCGCTCGGAGGACTTGCCTCCGAACAGCACCGCGACCTTGCCGAATTCGCGCGGCATCATGACCGGCCCACCTTTTCGCCGACGATTCTGACCTCGGGCACCAGGTCGACGCCGTAGCGGGTTTTTACCGTGTCGCGCACGTGCTCGATCAGCGCCTCGATGTCCGCCGCGCTCCCGCGGCCGCCCGGATTGACAATGAAGTTGGCGTGCTTCGCGGACACCCGCGCGCCGCCGACCGCGAATCCCTTGAGGCCGCAGGACTCGATGAGCCGCGCCGCGTGGTCTCCCGGCGGATTGCGAAACACGGAGCCCGCATTGGGAAGTTCCACCGGTTGCGACGCGATGCGCCGCATCAAATATTCCCTGATGCGCAGGCGCGAAGCCTCGGCATCGCCAGGCGCGAAACGCAACCAGGCGGCGGCAAACCATTCCTCGATGCCGTGTTTCTGCGAGACCTGCCGGTAGCCGATCTGGTAGTCGGCGGGCAGGCGCAAGCGCAACACCCCCCGGCGATCGATGGTCCGGACTTTTTCGACCCGGTCCCAGGTCTCGGCGCCATAACAGCCCGCATTCATCGCCAATGCGCCGCCGAAGGTGCCGGGAATGCCGGCGAGAAATTCCGCGCCGTCCAGAGCGTGCCTTGCGGCGAACCGCGCGATCCTGGGGCTGGCAACGCCGGCTTCGGCATACACGGAGCCGTCGGCATCGAGACGCATCGCCTTCAGCGCGCCATGCAGGAACACCACGGTGCCGCGAAACCCGCCGTCGCGAACCAGGAGGTTGCTGCCCAGGCCGACGAAACAAAGATCCTCGCCGGCGGGACGGCTTTGCAGGAACGCCGCGAGGTCTTCGACATCGGCAGGCACATAGGCCAGATCGGCGGCGCCGCCGGCGCGCCAGCTCAGGTGCCGCTTCATCGATTCGTTGCGGCGCTGTTGGCCTCGCAATGGGACGGCGCTCATCTCAGGCTGCCTCCGCGACGCCGGGGGAACGGCCCGGCAGGGCTGCGCCCCGCACCGGAATTGCGGCAGCGGCGATGCCGGCGTCATCGTGTTCATTGCGCATCCCGCATTCCCGGCTGCAGCGCCGCGAGGCGCGCCGGCACGCCGCCGATCGATCCCGCGCCCATGGTGATCACCACATCGCCGTCGCGCGCCGCTGCGATGATCGCGTCCGGCATTGCGGCGATATCGTCGACGAACACCGGCTCCACCCTGCCGGCGACGCGCACCGCGCGCGCCAGCGCGCGCCCGTCGGCCGCGACGATCGGCGGCTCTCCCGCCGGATGGACTTCGCCAAGCACCAGAGCGTCCGCGGTCGACAACACCCTGATGAAATCCTCAAACAGATCACGTGTCCTGGTAAATCGGTGGGGTTGAAACGCGAGCACGATGCGCCGTCCCGGAAACGCGCCTCGCGCCGCGGCGATGGTCGCCGCCATTTCCGCAGGGTGGTGCCCGTAGTCGTCGACGAGGGTGAAACTGCCGCCGGTTTCCGCCGGCAGGGCAATCTCTCCGCAGCGCTGGAAGCGCCGGCCGACGCCGTGGAATTCCACGCACGCCTTGACGATCGCGGCGTCGTCGATGCCGAGCTCGCCCGCGACCGCAACGGCAGCCAGCGCGTTCTGCACGTTGTGCTCGCCCGGAAGGTTCAGCGTGATCGCGAGCCTGCCGGTGATGCCTTCGCGCGCCACCTCGAACTGCATCCGGCCGCCGGCGTGCCGCAGGTTTTCGGCGCGTACCTGCGCGCCGGCGGAAAATCCGTAGCTGACCACCGGCTTCGACACGAAGGGCAGGATTTCGCGCACATTCGCATCGTCGATGCAGAGCACGGCTGCGCCATAGAATGGCAACCGCTGCAGAAATTCGACGAACGCGTGCTTCAGGCGCGAAAAATCGTGCTGGTAGGTCTCCATGTGGTCGGCGTCGATATTGGTCACCACCGCGATCACCGGTTGCAGATAGAGAAACGACGCGTCGGATTCGTCGGCCTCGACGACGATGAACTCGCCGGCGCCGAGCTTGGCATTGGCGCCGGCGCTGTTGAGCCGGCCGCCGATCACAAACGTGGGGTCGAGCCCGGCCGCCGCGAGCACGCTGGCGATGATGCTGGTGGTGGTGGTCTTGCCGTGCGTGCCCGCGACGGCAACGCCCTGTTTCAGGCGCATCAGTTCGGCGAGCATCAGCGCCCGCGGCACCACTGGAATCCGGCGCGCGCGCGCCGCCGTCACCTCGGGATTGTCCGGCCGCACCGCGGTCGACACCACCACTGCGTCGCAACCGATGACGTGGTCCGGGCTGTGCCCTTTCAGAATGCGCGCGCCGAGCCCGGCCAGCCGCTGCGTCGCGGCGTTGTCCGCGAGATCCGAACCTGACACCTCATAGCCGAGAGTCAGCAGCACCTCGGCAATCCCGCTCATGCCGGAACCTCCAATACCGACGAAGTGGATCTTCTTGACCTTGTGTTTCACGGCGCCGCCCCTGCGAGTTCCATGCATGCCGCGGCGAGGCTCGCGGCGGCGTCAGGCTTCGCCAGCGCCCTTGCGCGTTCCGCCATCGCGAGGCAGGCTTCCCGCGTCAGGCCGCGCAGCAATTCCGCGAGGCGGTCCGGCGCAAGTTCACGCTGCGGCATCAGGATTGCCGCGTCCGCTCCGGAGAGGAAACGCGCATTCGTGGCCTGGTGGTCGTCGACCGCCTGCGGGAACGGCACCAGCACGCTGCCGACGCCGGCTGCGGAAAGCTCGGAGACGGTCATCGCGCCGGCACGGCAGATGACGAGATCGGCCCCGGCATACTTCGCCGCCATGTCGTCGATGAACGCGACCAGCTCTGCATCGACGCCGGCCTCGGCGTAGTTCCTTCGCAGCGCGTCGATGTGCTTCGCTCCCGCCTGGTGGGTCACACGCGGGCGCCGGTCGGCGGGAAGCAGCGCCAGCGCCCGCGGCACGCATTCGTTGAGCGCCTGTGCGCCCTGGCTGCCGCCGACGATCAGGATGCGAAGCGCGCCGGCGCGCGCCTGAAATCGATCCGCGGGCGCTGCGAGCGCCGCGATCTCGCGGCGCACCGGATTGCCGATGCAGGTTGCGCTGCGAAGCGAGCCGGGAAACGCTTCGAGAACGCGGTCGGCGACCTTTGACAGGACGCGGTTGGCGAGCCCCGCGATCGAATTCTGCTCGTGGATCGCGAGCGGGCGGCCGAGAAGCGCGGCCATCATGCCGCCCGGAAACGTGACATAGCCGCCCATCCCGAGGACGACATCCGGACGGTGGCGGAGCAGCACGCGGACGCTTTGCGCGAATGCCACCAGCAGGTCAAGCGGAAGCAGCGCGAGGCGCACCAGGCCCTTTCCGCGCACTCCGGAAAATCGCAGCCACTCGATATCAAATCCGCGTTGCGGCACCAGCGTCGCCTCCAGACCCAGCCTGGTCCCGAGCCACACCACCCGCCAGCCGCGATCGCGCAGGTACTCTGCGACCGTCAGTGCCGGAAACACGTGTCCGCCCGTTCCACCTGCCATGATCAATATGGTGTAGCTCACAAGTCCGATCTGGATTCTTCAACCGCGCAACAGGAACGCTCCGGAGCCCGTGGTTCTGCGCCACGGCCCCGGCGCGATGCGCAATTCATTGCGCTTGCCATTGCCCTGCCCTTCATCCGAGTTGTCCCCGCAACAGTTGGCGGTTTTCATAGTCGACCCGCAGCAGCAGCCCGAGCGCGATGCAGTTGGCGAGAATGCCGCTGCCGCCAAAGCTCATCAGAGGCAGGGTGAGGCCCTTGGTCGGCAACACGCCCATGTTCACGCCCATGTTGATGAACGCCTGCACGCCGAACCAGACGCCGATGCCCTGCGCGACGAGTCCCGAATAGTTCTTGTCGAGCGCAATTGCCTGGCGGCCGATGGAGAAAGCGCGGGCAACCAGCCAGAAGAACACGATCACCACCACGGCCACGCCGGCCAGGCCGAGTTCCTCGGCGATCACGGCGAGCAGGAAATCGGTATGCGCCTCCGGCAGGTAGAACAGCTTCTCGACGCTGGCGCCGAGCCCGACGCCAAACCACTCGCCACGGCCGAATGCGATCAGCGCATGCGACAACTGGTAACCCTTGCCGAACGGGTCCTGCCAGGGATCCATGAAGCCGACGATGCGCTCCCGCCGGTACGGCGAGACCCAGATGAGAATGAGGAAGCCGGCGAGCAGCAACACCACCAGGCCAGAGAACAGCCTGCCGTTCATGCCGCCGAGGAACAGCACGCCGACCGCGATTGCAACGATGACGACGAAGCCACCGAAATCCGGCTCGGCCAGCAGCAGCCCGCCCACCACCAGCATCACCGCCGCCATCGGCATGAAACCCTGGCGAAACGTAGTGATGAGGCCCGCCTTGCGCACCGTGTAGTCAGCCGCGTAGAGGACGGCAAACAGCTTCATGAACTCGGAGGGCTGGAGGTTGATCACAAACAGCGAAAGCCAGCGGCGCGACCCATTCACCTCGCGGCCGACTGCGGGGATCAGGACCAGCACCAGCAACGCCCCGCCCAGCATGAACAGATAAGGTGCCGCCAGTTGCCAGACCCGCATCGGCACCTGCGATACCAGCACCAGGGCGACCACGCTCGCGGCAAGGAACACCGCGTGGCGCAGCAGGAAGTAGGTCGGTTGGTTGCCGGTGGCCCGCGATGCCTCCGCCGTCGCGATCGATGCCGAATACACCATCACCAGTCCGAGCAGCAGCATGGCGGCGGCGACCCACGACAGCGCAGTGTCGAACTCGGGCGGAACGGCCCGGCTGGCGCCGGTGCCGGCTACACTAGCGAGCGTCGCCAAGCCGCCTCCGAAGATCATTGACCGCGGCGACAAACACCTCGGCGCGGTGCACATAATTCCGGAACATGTCGAAGCTCGCGCAAGCCGGCGACAGCATCACGGCGTCGCCTGGCCGCGCCGCCGCAAAGGCCGCATCGACGGCTTCGGACATCGTCCTGGCGCGGACCAGCGGCACGCCGGTCGCCGCGAGCGGACCCTCGATGAGATGCGCGTCGCGGCCGATGAGCACGACGGCGCGCGCGTGGCCCGCCACCGCCGGTGCAAGCCGCGCGAAGTCCTGTCCCTTGCCTTCTCCGCCGGCGATGAGAACGGCGCGCATTCCGAGACCAGTCAGTGCCGCCGCCGTCGCGCCGACATTGGTGGCCTTCGAATCCTCGAAAAAGGCAACGCCATCGAGCGTCGCGACCAGCTGCATGCGGTGCGGCAGCCCTTCGAACGCGGCGAGCGCGGCGGCGAGCGGCGCCAGCGGCAGCCCGATCGATCGTGCGAGCGCGAGCGCGGCGAGTGCATTCGCAAGGTTATGCCGGCCCGCGAGCTTGAGATCCGAGGCCTGCGTTGCGCGCACATTGCCTTCGATGAGCCATTCGGCGCCGCGCTCCAAGCCGCACTCCGCACCGATTTCCCGCTTCACGCCCCAATCCGCGGCTGCATCCGGCGCCTCCAGGCCGAAGCTCACCAGCTTCCGGCCCGGCAGCCGCATCGCCATCGAGGCGGCGTCGTCGCGATTCAGAACCTGCGTGCCGCGCCCCTGAAAGATGCGTGCTTTCGCCTTTGCGTACTCAACCATGCCGGTGTAGCGGTCGAAATGATCCTCGGTCAGATTCAGCATCGCCGCGGCGTCGAGATCGAGGCTTTCGGTCGTCTCCAGCTGGAAGCTCGACAGCTCGAGCACCCAGACTTCCGGCTGCTCGCCGCGGTCCTCGGCATCCATCAGCGCATCGAGCACGGCGGGACCGATGTTGCCGGCAACGCGCGTGCGCAAACCGGCGTTGCGGCACATCGCGCCGGCCATCGCAGTCACCGTGGTTTTTCCATTCGTTCCGGTGACGCCGACGAGCCGCGCGCCGTTTCGCGGCACCAGCGCCTGCGCGAAGAGTTCGATGTCGCCGATGACCGGCACGCCGCGCTTCCGCGCCGAGCGCACCTCGGACTCGGAGAGCGGCACGCCGGGACTGATGGCGACGAGGTCGATGCCGGCGAAAGCGTGGCTGGAAAATGCACCCGTCACCAGCGTGGCCCCGGGGCATGCCGCGCGCAGACTGTCCGCATTCGGCGGCGCGGCGCGCGTGTCGGCAACGGCGACGCGCGCGCCTTTGCGCGTGAGCCACTTCGCCATCGACAGACCGGTTTCACCCAAGCCGAGCACCAGCACCTTCTTTCCGGAGAAATCCAAAATCAAAAACCTTGAGACGCGGAGCGGGCAAGGGAAGAACGGGAAACAGCGTGGTGGTTCCCGGGCTCATCCCGCTGCGCTCTGCGTTCTTGGTGTTTCAAGGTCGTCAACGTAGTTTCAAGGTCGACAGGCCAAACAGCACCAGCATCATGCTGATGATCCAGAAGCGAACCACCACCTGGCTCTCTTTCCAGCCCTCGAGTTCGTAGTGGTGGTGCAGCGGCGCCATGCGGAATATCCGTTTGCCGCCGGAATACCTGAAATAAATGACCTGGATCATCACCGACAGCGTCTCGGCGACGAACACGCCGCCCATGATGAACAGCACGATCTCCTGGCGGACGATCACCGCTACCGTGCCGAGCGCGGCCCCGAGCGCAAGCGCGCCGACATCGCCCATGAACACTTCCGCCGGATAGGTGTTGAACCAGAGGAAACCGAGGCCTGCCCCGGCGAGCGCGCTGCAGAACACCGCGAGTTCGCCGGCGCCCGGAATGAATGGCAGCAGCAGGTATTTCGAATACACCGCATTGCCCGCGACATAGGCAAAAATTCCGAGCGCACCTCCCACCATCACCGCCGGCATGATCGCGAGGCCATCGAGCCCGTCGGTGAGATTGACCGCATTGCTGGTGCCGACAATCACGAAATAGGTGAGCGTGATGAAGCCGAACACGCCGAGCGGATAGGCGATGTTCTTGAAGAACGGGAGGATCAGGTCGGCCTTTGGCGGCAGGTCCATGGCGAACCCGCTTTTCACCCACGCCAGGAACAGGTCGACGACCTGGGCCGTGGTCGGCGCCGAAATCGCGAACGCGAGATACACCGCTGCAATCAGGCCGATCACCGATTGCCAGAAGAACTTGGCCCTGGCCGACAGCCCTTTCGGATTGCGGTGCACGACTTTGCGGTAGTCGTCGACCCAGCCGATGATGCCGAATCCCAGCGTCACCACCAGCACGATCCAGATGAAGCGGTTCGACAGGTCAGCCCACAGCAGCGTGGTGACGCTGATCGACACCAGGATCAGCGCGCCCCCCATGGTCGGCGTGCCGGCCTTGGTGAGATGCGACTTCGGGCCGTCATCGCGGACCGCCTGGGCGATCTTGTAGGCAGCGAGCTTTCGAATGACCAGCGGACCCGCGATCAGCGAAATCGCCAGTGCAGTGAGCGTCGCCATCACGGCGCGCAGCGTGAGGTAGCTGAACACGTTGAATGCGCGCACGTCCTGCGCCAGCCATTGGGCGAGCTCGAGCAGCATCTAGTGCCCCTCCCCCGCCGCGCCGCAGCCGAGCGCCGCGACCACCCGCTCCATGCGCATGAAGCGCGACCCTTTCACCAGGATCGTCGCCCCCGGCATGTCGCTCGGCTGCAGGGCGGACAGCAGCTCGTCGAGCGATCCGGCGTGGGTTCCGGCGGGACCGAACGCCTTCGCCGCATGGCGCGTCAGGTCGCCGAGACCGATGAGGCGGCCGATGCCGGCGTCGCGCGCGCAGGCGCCGATTTCGCGATGGAATTCGGCCCCCTGCTCGCCCACCTCGCCCATTTCGCCGAGCACCAGCACCGTCGGCGCGGGAAACGCCGCCAGCAGCGCGACCGCCGCGCGCACCGAATCCGGGTTGGCGTTGTAGGTATCGTCGATGACCGTGGCGCCTGCCGCCGAGGATTTCCTTTGCAGCCTGCCCGGCACCGGCGCGACGCTTGCCAGACCTTCCGCGATCGATTGAAGCGAGGCACCGGCGGCAAATGCCGCCGCCGCGGCAGCGAGCGCGTTGCTTGCGTTATGCACGCCGGCGAGCTGCAATTTCGTCCTTGCCGTTCCGGACCGCGTCGCAATTTCGAGATCCGCGCCGAAACCGGTCAGCGTGCAGCGTCCCCGCACATCCGCGTCTGCATTGAGGCCGAAGGTCACCACCCGCCGGCCCGCGCTCTGCTCGCGCCAGATTCCGATGCAGACGTCGTCGGCGTTCAACACCGCGGTGCCATCGGCTGCCATTGCCGCAAACACTTCGCCGCTGGCGCGCGCCGCGTCCCCGACCGAATGCAGGAACTCCTGGTGCTCGCGCTGTGCGTTGCCGATCACCGCAAGCGTCGGCCGCGCGATGGCCGCAAGGCGTCCGATTTCGCCTGCGTGGTTCATGCCCATTTCGATCACCGCGCAGCGGTGCAGGCCGTGCAGAGCGAGCACGGTGAGCGGCAGGCCGATCTCGTTGTTCAGATTTCCGGGCGTCGCCAGCACCTCGCGCGCGCCATATTCGCGGCGCATGATCGCCGCCAGCAATTCCTTGACCGTGGTCTTGCCGTTGCTGCCGAGCACCGCGAGGAGCGGCAAGTCGAACCGCGCGCGCCATGCCGCGGCGAGCCGCCCGAGGCCGGCGACCGTGTCCTCGACGACGATGCGCGCCACACCGCTGAAATCGCACTGGCGCTCGCCGCGCTCGTCGACCATGGCGGCGGCCGCGCCCTGCGCCGCGGCGTCCATCACAAACGCATGGCCGTCGAAGCGTTCGCCACGCAGCGCGACGAACAGATCGCCCCGCTTTGCCGCCCGGCTGTCGCTGCAGACGCCCTCGAAACCCCGGTCGCCTCCGGCGTCGCGGGCGCCGATTTCACCGGCGGCCTCGCGCACCGTCATCATCGCCTTTGCGGGCGCAGCGGGTACACGCAGCGCCTCACCTGCAACCGCGATGTCGGAAAACGGAATCCTGCGACCGCCGATTTCCTGCCAGGTCTCGTGCCCCTTGCCGGCGAGCAGCAGGACATCCCCCGGCGCTGCCGCCGCGATCGCCGCGAAAATTGCGTTGCGCCGGTCGGACTCGATGACCGCAGGGCGCGCGCCGCCGGCCGGCATTCCACGGGCGATCTCGGCGATGATCGCCTGCGGATCTTCGGTGCGCGGGTTGTCGCTGGTCAGGAACACCCTGTCTGCGAGACGCGCGGCGATCTCGCCCATCAGGGGCCGCTTGCCGTGATCGCGGTCGCCGCCGCAACCGAACACGCAGTAAAGCCTGCCGCCGCCGGCGTGCGCCACGTCGCGCAAGGTCGCGAGCGCCTGCGCGAGCGCGTCGGGCGAGTGTGCGTAATCGATGACCACCAGCGGCTGAGCGCCGCCGCCGATGCGTTCGAGGCGTCCCGGCACCGGCTCGAGCACCTCCAGCGCGGATGCCGCCTGCGCAAGGGAATAGTCCGAGGCGAGCAGCGTCGCGGCAACGCCGAGCAGGTTGGAAACGTTGAACCGGCCCAGCACCGGGCTCCTGACCTGCGCGCGGCCGAGGTGCGGCGGGCCTTCGATTTCGAATTCGATGCCATCGGCACTGACGCGGATCTCGCGCGCGACGATCAGCTGGTCCACTTTCTCCGCGAGCGCCGCTTGGTCCGCGCGTTCGAGGCAGAAGCCGGTGCGGGCAACCCGCCCGCGCAGGCGACCGGCGAGCGCGGTGCCGAAGGGATCGTCGAGATTGATGACCGCATGGCTGAGCCCGCGCCAGTCGAACAGCGTCGCCTTGGCGGTGCCGTAAGCCTCCATGCTGCCGTGGTAATCGAGATGGTCGCGCGTCAGGTTGGTAAATAACGCGACGTCGAAGGCGACGCTGTTGAGGCGGCCCTGCGCCAGTCCGATCGACGAGGCTTCCATGACGACCGCCCGGGCCCCTTCGCGCAGGAAGCGCGCCAGTTCGCTGTGGAGAGTGATCGCTTCCGGCGTGGTGTTCGGGATCGACTTGTCGAGCGCCCCCGGAAAACCGCTGCCAAGAGTGCCGATCACCGCGCTGTTCCGCCCGAGCTTGCCGAACGCAGCGGCGAGCCACTGGCTGCACGAGGTCTTGCCGTTGGTGCCGGTCACGCCGACCACCCACAGTTGCTCCGAGGGTTTGCCGTAGGCGATATGCGCGATGGTCCCGGCGAGCGCTTTCAGGCCGATCACGCCGGAGTTCGCCACCCGCCAGTCCTCGCGCCACTCGAAACCGGTGCGCTCCCACAGCACTGCGGCGGCGCCGCTGGCGATCGCCTGGCGGATGTAGCCGCGGCCGTCCTGGTGCTCGCCGGGATACGCAACGAACACGTCGCCCGGTTTCACCTTGCGGCTGTCACAAACCAGATTGCCGATGGCCACGCCTTGTTCCTTCAGTTCGTCCAATATCAACTTTGCTGCCCGCGCCGCTTCCTGCGCTGCTTGGTTGTCTGGTGCGCCGCCCATTTCAGGCCGCGGCCGGCGGCCGGCGCATCAGACGTTTTCCCTGATTTCCGGTTCGTCGCCCGATGGCAAGCGGATCGGCTGCATGGGCGCGTCCGGCGGGACCGCGAGCGATTGCAGCGCACCCGCCATCACCTCGGCGAATACCGGCGCGGCGACCGCGCCGCCGTAGTACTGGCCGTCCGACGGTTCGTCGATCATTACCGCGACGATCAGACGCGGATTGGATGCCGGC
>Ga0315281_10003877_pt1 | contig 21845 bp, 23 predicted proteins | sample YL17G07_0_MG_FD_204540 | JGI IMG/M metagenome (GOLD analysis project Ga0315281, IMG submission 204540) | Sediment microbial communities from Yellowstone Lake, YNP, Wyoming, USA - YL17G07_0 | ecosystem: Environmental > Aquatic > Freshwater > Lake > Sediment | place: USA: Wyoming | collected... | reverse complement strand
TGGCCACGCACACCCAGGGCACGGTGGTCAGTCCCGGCACCATCCTGATGACCCTGGTTCCGCACGACGAGCCGCTGCAGGCCGAGGTGTGGATAGACAACCAGGATGCGGGCTTTGTGCATCCACAGCAAAGCGTCAAGGTGAAGCTGCTGACTTTCCAGTTCCAGAAATACGGCATGCTGGGCGGCAGCGTGACGCACGTCGGCGCGGACGCTTCCGACACGGCAAGCCGCGACAGCGCGAAAAGTGCACCGGATACGACGACGGCGCAGCCGCCCAAGTACAAAGGCACGGTGACGCTCGCCGCCCAATACCTGGACAGCGACGGCACGCGCTACAAGCTACAGCCCGGCATGCAGGTGGCGGCGGAAATCAACCTGGGGCAGCGCACGGTGATGGAGTATCTCTTGTCACCGGTGCAGAAGGCGTTTCATGAGGCGGGGCGGGAGCGTTAGGGGTCCGTCGGAATGCGCCGACTGTTTTGACGGCCGCTGCCAGCCGCAAATCCGCAGCGACAGGTGAGTGTAAAGGCCGGAGGATATGGGTATAATACGTACCCATGTTCAAATCCCCTCTCCATGTCTATTGTTAGTGGCAAAAAATCTATGATGACCCTATATTCAGGCACTTCGTGCCCTTTCAGCCAGCGTTGCCGCATCGTCCTTTACGAAAAAGGCATGGATTTCCAGATCATCGACGTGGACTTGCACAACAAGCCCGAAGATCTGGCGGTAATGAATCCGTACAACCGGGTTCCCGTGCTGGTCGAGCGCGATCTGATTCTGTACGAAGCCAACATCATCAACGAGTACATCGACGAGCGCTTTCCCCATCCGCAGCTGATGCCGGCAGACCCGGTGATGCGTGCGCGGGCGCGGCTGTTTCTGTACCGTTTCGAACAGGAACTGTTCTGCCACATCAACGCCATCGAGCATGGCAGCCAGAAGGCCGCCGACAAGGGCCGGGTGGCAATCAGGGATAATCTGACGCAGCTCGGCCCGGTGTTCGAGAAGCAGAAATTCATGCTGGGTGAGGAATTTTCCATGCTCGACGTCGCCATCGCGCCGCTGTTGTGGCGTCTTGACCACTACGGCATCCAGTTGCCCAGGCAGGCCGCGCCGTTGTTGAAGTACGGCGAGCGTTTGTTCAGCCGTCCCGCCTTTATCGAGGCGTTGACGGCAACCGAAAAAGCCATGCGCAAGTGAATCAGCTATCCACCAAACCCTACCTGATCCGCGCCATTTTCGAGTGGTGCGTGGACAGCGGTTTTACGCCGTACGTTTCGGCGGTGGTGGACGAGCATTGCCGGGTGCCCATGGAGTACGTCAAGAACGGCGAGATCGTGCTCAATATCAATCCCTCCGCCACGCGCAATCTCACACTCGGAAACGACGAGATTCAGTTCTCCGCGCGCTTCAACGGTGTGTCCCGCGACGTGTCGATCCCGCTGGACGCAGTGCTCGGCATTTTCGCCAGGGAAAATGGCGAGGGGCTGTTTTTCCCAAGGGGCGAACCCGTGCCGCAGGCGGAAATGCCTGCCGATGCGCCGGCAACGCCGACCGGGCCGGGCAGGCGCGGCAAGCCGCATTTGCAGGTGATCAAGTAAGACACTGTTTGCAGGAGAAGAACATGAACAACCCATACTCCCCCATAGCGTCCGGCACGCTGGATGCCGGCGCCACTTTTCACCGCCCCGCGCAGGCTCTGCCGGAGCGCGTGACCCTGGATAGCCCGGCGCTGGACGTTATGACGGACCTGAAGGTCGTCACCGGCGTCACCATCGATCCGATGGCAACCATAGATGCCGCCCAGCAGAGGATGCTCCAGTACGCGGTGCGTCTGCTGCTGGTGGTGGATCCGAAGAATGCGATACTGGGGCTGATCACCGCGACCGATATTTTGGGGGAGAAGCCCATGCAGACCATACAGACACGCGGCGGCACACGCGGCGAGATTCTGGTGAGGGACATCATGACTCCGCAGGAGAAGCTGGAAGTGTTGTCCATGAGCGACGTGCAGCACGCCAAGGTGGGCAACGTCGTTGCCACGCTGGCGTCTTCCGGACGGCAACATGCGATGGTCGCGGACAAGGGGGCGCCGAACAGCCCTCCGGTAGTGCGCGGTATTTTCTCCACTTCCCAGCTCGCCAAGCAGTTGGGAACACCCATACACACTGCCGAGGTCGCGCGCACCTTTGCCGAGCTTGGGGTGCACCTCAGCAAGTAGTTCATTTCGCGCTCACGGCGCGAGTTTTTCATAGGGGGAGCGGCCGCCAGGCCGCTCCCCTTGTCGTTTTAGTCCGAAACCAGCGCCCAGGCCGTCCCTGTCTGGAATGATGCTGGAACTCTGCTAGTATTTGTACAGTGGCCGCCTGCCGCGTGCCTGTTGTTTTTCAGCGTGGGCGCAGGTCAAGGCATTTGACAGCCATGAAAGTTTGTTTTATCTTGCGTTTACAGATTAGAGCAAGTCTAACTGTTGAAGGACGTACACTGGCAGTGCTCTCAGGAGCAATCGCCCTTTTGCAACAAATCGACCAAGGAGATTCAGCATGGAACTCAAAGGATCCAAGACCCAGGAAAGCCTGAAAGCCGCGTTTGCCGGGGAATCCCAGGCAAACCGCCGCTATCTGTACTTTGCAGCCAAAGCCGACGTGGAAGGCCAGAACGATGTCGCATCCGTGTTCCGCTCCACCGCCGAGGGCGAGACCGGCCATGCCCACGGCCACCTGGAGTACCTCGAAGCGGTTGGCGACCCCGCCACCGACCTGCCCATCGGGCGCAGCCGCGACAACCTGAAGGCGGCCATCGCGGGTGAGACGCACGAATACACCGACATGTATCCCGGCATGGCGAAGACCGCCCGCAGCGAGGGCTTCGACGAAATCGCCGACTGGTTCGAAACCCTGGCCAAGGCCGAGCGCTCGCACGCCAACCGTTTCCAGAAGGCTCTGGATGCCTTGGTCGACTGATCTTTGCCAAGGCAGCAGGAAGGCGGGGGTGCGTTTGCGCTTCCCGCCTCTCGCACCACAGTTTTTTTACCAGAGTTTATTGTTATGCGCGAAGGTAGTCTCGAAGCCCCGCAACGCCAACCGCTGGACTGGAAAAATCCGGATTTCCATAACGAGGAATCGGTGTTCAATGAGCTGCACCGCGTCTATGACATCTGCCACGGCTGCAGGCGCTGCTTCAATTTGTGCAATGCCTTTCCCACGCTGTTCGACGCTCTCGACGCAAGCGAAACGGGGGAACTGGATAGCGTCGCCAGGAAGGTCTATTGGGACGTAGTCGACCAGTGCTACCTGTGCGACATGTGCTTCATGACCAAGTGCCCGTATGTGCCGCCACACCCGTTCAACCTGGACTTTCCGCATCTCATGCTGCGCGCCAAGGCGGTCAAATTCCGCAAGGGCGGGACCACGTTCCGCGACAAGCTGCTGTCCAGCACCGACATGATGGGCAAGCTCGCCACCATCCCGGTGGTGGTGCAGATGGTCAACGCCGTGAACAACACGCCGGCCACGCGCAAGGTGATGGACAGCGTGCTTGGCATCCACCACGAGCGCAAGCTGCCGGAGTACGCGAGCCCGACCTTCCGCAGCAAGGCCGCGCCCGACGACAGCTTTGCCGTACGCGACGGCAGGAATGCCCCCGGAAAAGTGGCGATTTATTCCACGTGCTATATCAACTACAACGAGCCCGGCATCGGCCACGATCTGCTGAAGATTTTGGAGCACAACGAGATTCCAGCGCGCCTGGTGGAGAAGGAGGCATGCTGCGGCATGCCCAAGCTGGAGCTGGGCGACCTGGAGGCGGTCGACAGGCTGAGGCAAACCAACATTCCCCACCTCGCGAAGCTCGCGCGCGAGGGCTATGCGATCCTGACGGCGGTGCCATCCTGCACGCTGATGTACAAGCAGGAACTGCCGCTGATGTTCCCCGGCGATGCGGATGTGAAGGCCGTGGCAGAGGCCATGTTCGACCCCTTCGAATACCTGGTGCTGCGCAATAACGACGGCCTGCTGAAGACTGATTTCAAACAGTCCCTGGGCAAGGTCTCGTACCATGTTCCATGCCACTTGCGGGTGCAGAACATGGGGCTGAAAACCAGGGAGATGCTGCAACTGGTTCCCGACACGCAGATCACCACGGTGGAGCGCTGCTCGGGGCATGACGGCACCTGGGGGGTGAAGAGCGAGTACTTCGAGCATTCGATGAAAATCGGCAAGCCGGTGTTCAAGCTAATGGCGGCATCCGACCCCGACTACATCAGTTCGGACTGCGCCATCGCCGGACGCCACATCCAGCAGGGCATGGGCGAAACGCGCGCGCAGAAGCAGCACCCGCTGACGCTGCTGCGCATCGCATACGGATTGTAGTCAACCACAGGGAGAAAAATCATGGCCAACGAAGGCTATCACGAACCCATAGAGCAACTTTCGCCCGCGACGCTGGACATGCACCGCGCCATCGTCTCGCTGATGGAAGAGCTGGAAGCGGTCGACTGGTACAACCAGCGCGTGGACGCGGCAACCGACGTGGAACTGAAGGGCATCCTTGCGCACAACCGCGACGAGGAGAAGGAGCACGCCTCCATGCTGCTGGAGTGGATACGCCGGCATGACCCCAGGTTCGATCACGAGCTCCGGGACAACCTCTTCCAGGAGGGGCCGATTGTCGGCCAGCACAAGGAATAATTCATGGCGCACATCACACGAGACAGCCTGATGTCACTGGAAGCCTACGCCAAGGCGCGCGACGACTTCCGCGGCCGGGTCATGGCGCACAAGAAAAACCGTACCGTGCACCTGGGCGAGCACGTCACGCTGATTTTCGAAGACGAACTCACCATGCGCTACCAGGTCCAGGAGATGCTGCGCGCCGAGCGCATTTTCGAGGAGGCGGGGATACAGGACGAGCTGGCGGCCTACAACCCCATGGTGCCGGACGGCAACAACTGGAAGGCCACCATGATGGTCGAATACACCGACGTGGACCAGCGCCGCCAGATGCTCGCCAGGCTGATCGGCGTGGAGGACCGCGTGTGGGTTCAGGTGGCCGGCTTCACCCGCGTGTATGCCATCGCCGACGAGGACATGGAGCGTGCCAACGAAGAGAAGACCTCAGCCGTTCACTTCCTGCGTTTCGATCTCACCGCGGACATGGCAGCGGCTCTCCACCGGACTGCTACACTGGGTATGGGCGTGGACCATCCGGCCTATCAGGCGGCCATCGATGCCGTGCCGCCGGAAGTGCGCGCGGCGCTTGCGGCGGACATCCAACTTTAAACCAGAGGCCTGATCGCGCCAGGGTCTCCGCAAAGAGGGGAGGCAATGCTGCGGGGCAGGGTACAGAAGCGCATGGAGCAGCGGCTGCGGCAGGCGCACTTGCCCGTTGGCGTGCAGTTGTGGAACGGGGCCGAGCTTGTTCCCGGCAGCCCCAAGGTCAGGGTGGCCCTGCGCACGCCGCATGCCATGTACTCGCTGGACAGACCCACGCTGGGCAAGCTGGCACGCGCCTACGTCGAGCAGGAAATCGACTTGGAAGGCGACATGCACGACATCCTCAGCATGGGCGAAAGCCTGTGCGATGCCGCTGCCGCCATCGGGGGCAAGCCAAACTGGCTGTGGAAATGGTGGCGTCACACCGGCCTCGCCGACCGCAGGAACATCGGCTACCACTACGACGTTTCCAACGACTTCTACGCGCTCTGGCTGGACAGCCGCCGCGTTTATTCCTGCGCCTATTTCAAGCATGCGGACGACAGCCTCGAAACCGCGCAGGAGCAAAAGCTCGAACACATCTGCAGAAAGCTCATGCTCAAGCCGGGCGAGACGCTGCTGGACATCGGCTGCGGCTGGGGTGCGCTCATCCTGTGGGCGGCCGAGCACTACCAGGTGCGCGCCACCGGCATCACCCTGAGCCGGAACCAGCACGAGTACGTAGAGGCGCAAATCGCGGCGCGTGGCTTGCAGCACCTGTGCAGCGTGCGCCTGATGGACTACCGCGAGGTGCCGGATGCGGAGCAGTACGACAAGATCGCCAGCGTCGGCATGTTCGAGCACGTCGGCCTCGGCAATCTTCCGCTGTATTTTGCCAAGATCCACAGCCTGCTCAAGCCGGGCGGGCTGGTGATGAATCACGGCATCACCCAGACCGCGCTGGACCGCGAGGGCCTCGGCAGCGACATCAGCGAATTCGTCGAGCAATACGTGTTCCCCGGTGGCGAACTGGTGCACCTTGCGCGCGTGGTGGAAAGCATGGCGCAGCAGCATCTGGAATGCCTGGACGCGGAGAATCTGCGTCCGCACTACGCCAGAACCCTGTGGCACTGGGCGGCACGCTTGCAGGCGCACCAGCATGAGGCGCGCGAGCTGATCGGCGAGAAGAAATACCGCATCTGGCAGATCTACATGATGGGCTCGGCCCACGCGTTCGAGCGCAACTGGCTGTCGCTCTACCAAATCCTCGCCGGCAAGCCCATGCCGGATGGAAGCCTGCCTTACCCGTACACGCGCGACCATGTGTATGTGACCTGACGGCAGGCCGGTCGCTGCCTACCCGTTTTCTCCCGGAATCACAGCCAGTGCATCAGCCCCGTCTCGTGCGGGTGGGTCAGCAGTTCGTGCGACGGGTAAACGCGTATCCGGTAGTGCAGTTTGCCGCACAGTTCCGGGGTGTGTTCGATGCCGAACACATGCTCGCCACTGCCGTTGTCGGCGCGCAGGAAGGTGAGTCCGACCGCCTGCATGTCCTGGATGCCGTCCCGTGAGGCGCGGCCCACCAGCATTTCCACGATGACGTCTTCCGGCGTCAGGCCGTTGAGCTGCACTGCCACTTCGAAGTGGACCGCGTCGCCGAAGACGATGCGTTTTTTGGGGTCGTCGATTCTGCGGATGGCGACCCAATTCCATGCGCCGTTGACCTTGTGTTTCCATGCGGAGAGGCGTTTTGCGTTTTTGTGGTTGTCCTGGGCGTAGCGTTTTCCCTGGCTGATTGCCGGCAGGTAGAAGCGGTCGACGTATTCGCCCACCATGCGCGCCGAGTTGAAGCGCGGCAGCAGGCTGGCGATGGAGTGCTTGGCCATTTTCACCCAGGCAGGCGAGTAGCCCATGCTGTTGCGGCTGTAATACAGCGGGACCACCTGGTCCTGCAGAATCTCGTACAGGGTCTGGCTTTCCTCGCGGTTGCGCCGGTATTCGTCGAAGGTTTCCGGCGAAGGCTTGATGGCCCATCCGTTCCTGCCGTCGTGGCCTTCGCCCCACCAGCCGTCCAGTACGCTCAGATTCAGCACGCCGTTCATGCCCGCTTTCATGCCGGAAGTGCCGCTCGCCTCCAGCGGGAACACCGGGTTGTTGAGCCACACGTCGACCCCGGAAACGAGCCTGCGGGCCAGGCCCAGGTCGTAGCCTTCCACCAGCAGCACCTTGTCTTCGAATTCCGGCATGCGCGAGATGTTGTGGATCTGGCGTATCAGATCCTGGCCGGGACGGTCCGCGGGATGCGCCTTGCCGGCGAAGAGGAAGAGCACCGGGCGTTCCTTGTTGCCGATGATTTCGCGCAGCCAGTCCACGTTTTCGAACAGCAGTGCGGCGCGCTTGTAGGTGGCGAAGCGGCGCGCGAAGCCGATGGTGAGCACGTTGGGGTCGATCGGGTTGGCGTATTTCAGCAGACGGTCCAGATGCGCTTCGGAACCGTGATTGCGCAGGTGCTGCGCGGTGACGCGCGCCACTACCTGGTGCAGCATTTGCGATTTGAGCGACTGGCGCACGCTCCAGAACAGGTGGTCGGGAATCTCGTCGATGCGTTCCCAGAAATCGGCGTCGCACTGGCGGTGGCGCCACTCGTAGCCGAGGAAGTTGTCGAACAGGTCGACCCACTCGTGCGCGAGGAACGACGGCACATGCACGCCGTTGGTGACATAGGTCATCGGGCTTTCTTCGGGCGCAATTTGCGGCCACAGGCCGGCGCAAATCCGTGCCGAAACCTCGCCGTGTATCCGGCTGACGCCGTTGTGGTGGCGCGAGCCGCGGATCGCCAGCGAGGTCATGTTGAAATCGCCGCTGTCCTGGGTGCGGCCAAGCGCCATGAATTCATCGTGGCCGATGCCGAGTTCCCGGGAATAGTCGTGAAAAAACTCCTTGACGGTTTCCTCGGCGAAATGGTCGTGGCCGGCCGGCACCGGGGTGTGCGTGGTGAACACCGTGTTGACCGCCACCGCCTCCAGCGCGCTGGCGAAATCCAGCCCATCCGCCACCAGCGTGCGTATGCGCTCCAGCACCAGAAACGCCGCATGGCCTTCGTTGATGTGCCATACGTCCGGCTTGATGCCCAATTCCCGAAGCGCCTTTACGCCGCCCACGCCCAGCACGATTTCCTGCTTGATGCGCATGTGGCGGTCGCCGCCGTAAAGCTGGTGCGTGATGTCGCGGTCCTGTGCCGAATTCTCCGCCAGATCGGTGTCCAGCAGGTGCAGCCATACGTGCCCGACGCGCGCGGTCCACACCTTGATCGCAACGCGGCGTCCGGGCAGATCGACGTGCACATGCACCTCGCTGCCGTCTTCACGCAGCGCCGGGGTGATCGGCAGGTCCTCGAAATCGGAGTCGGTGTACCCGGCGACCTGGTTGCCTTCCGAGTCTATCATCTGGGAGAAATAGCCCTGCCGATACAGCAGTGCGACGCCGACGAAAGGCAGGCGCATGTCGCTGGCGCCCTTGCAGTGATCGCCGGCCAGGATGCCGAGCCCCCCGGAATAAATCGGAAAGCTTTCGTGGAAGCCGAATTCGGCGCAGAAATACGCCACCATGTCGGACTGCTTGATGCCGGCGCCGTTACGCCGCATCGGCTCGTTGTGGTAGGTGTCGTAGGCGGACAGCACGCGGTTGTAGCTGGCGAGAAACACCTGGTCCTCGGCCGCGTCCACCAGGCGCTGTTCGTCCACCCGCTTGAGAAACGCCTTGGGATTGTGGTTGACGGCTTTCCACAGGCCCGGGTGCAGCCGCGCGAACAGCGTGCGGCTGGGGCGGTCCCAGCTGTACCACAGGTTGTTGGCCATCTCCTCCAGCCGCAGCAGGCGCCGCGGCAGCTTGGGGTTGACCTCGATGGTGTAAGTCGTGCCTTGTTTCATACTACGCTCCCTGTAGTGCCCTTTTTTGCGGGCTTCGCTTTCAGATTAGCATGCAACAAACGTGCCCGGCGGCGCTTGCGGGAGCGCGGCCATCCTGGCCGCATGCGGGCTGGAAGCCCGCGGTCCATTGCTGAGGTGTATCAGAAATCGGGGGAACGCAGCGGCTTGAGCGTCAACTGGTCGTCGCGCTGGGTGAATTCGAGCTGCTTGAGGAAGCTCATCCCGAGGAGGACGTCTTCACCCTTGATGCCGTCGGTCACCAGCGCCGACACGTTGCGCACTTCTATCGCGCCCAGTTGCACGCTGGCGAGGCGCGTTTGATAGCCGAGCGTGACGCCGTTGGCGGTTTGCACCGGTACTGCGGAGCCGCGCTGCAGGCCCATGCTCTGAGCCAGTGCGGAGGACAGCGCCACCTGGCTGGCGCCGGTGTCGAGCAGGAAAACCACGCGGCGTCCGTTGATCTCGCCCTCGGCGACGTAGCTGCCGGAGTGGTTGCGCAACAGCACCACTTCGCCGCCCGGCTGAGCCTGCAGCACCGACTGCGGGTTGGGATTTTCCTGGCGCCGGTGCCATTGATCGAACGCCCAGTAGGCGCCGGCGAACAGCAGCAGCCAGGCGATGCCCAGCATCACCGTGCCGGTTGTGCGGTGCGGATTCGGCGTGCGTTCCATCACAGCTTGAGGAAATTGTCCCGGTAGTATTTCAATTCGACAATCGAGTCGTAGATGTCCGCCAGGGCTTCGTGTTTGCTGTCCTTGGCGAAACCGTTGGCGAGCTCCGGCTTCCAGCGCTTGACCAGTTCCTTGAGCGTGCTCACGTCGAGGTTGCGGTAGTGGAAATACGCCTCCAGGCGGGGCATGTAGCGCGCCAGAAAGCGCCGGTCCTGGCAGATGGAATTGCCGCACATGGGCGAAACCTTGGGCGGCACGAACTCTTCGAGGAATGCGATCATCTGCGATTCCACCTGGGCGTCGCCCAGGGGAGAAGCCTTGACCTTGTCGATCAGGCCGGATTTGCCGTGGGTCGATGTGTTCCATTTATCCATGCCGTCCAGCACTTCGGTGGACTGATGCACCACCAGCACCGGCGCTTCCGCCACCGTGTTGAGCCGGGAGTCCGTCACCACCAGCGCGATCTCCAGGATGCGGTCGCTGTCCGGGACCAGGCCGCTCATTTCCATATCGATCCAGATGAGGTGATTGCTGTCTTGTGCCATAATGTGCCCCGCCTCGCCAAAAGCCGTTATTGTGGCACATTCCGCCGCGGCTTGTCCCGCGATGAGCGGCTTGAAATCCGCGCCTTCAGCCCAATTTGAGACAGCATGCAAGCGTTCACCCTGATTGTTCTCGCCGCCCTCGTTCTCACCACGCTGGCACGTGTGTGGCTGGGTGTGCGCCAGGTGCGCCATGTGCGGGCGCACCGCGACGCCGTACCCGCTGCGTTCGCCGGCGAGGTGAGTCTGGCCGATCACCAGAAGGCGGCCGATTACAGCGCGGCCAAGATGCCGCTCGCCTTCGCCCACATTTTTCTCGATGCCGCCCTGTTGCTGGCGTACACCCTGGGCGGCGGGCTGCAGGCGCTGGATGATCTGTGGCGCGGCGTGTTTGGCTCCGAACTGCTGGTCAACCTGGCGCTGGTGGCCAGCGCCCTGACGATCGCGACGGCGCTGGAACTGCCGCTGAGCGTTTACCGCACTTTCGTGATCGAAGCGCGCTTCGGTTTCAACCAGATGAAACCGGGCATCTTTGTCTCCGACCTGTTCAAACAAATGCTGCTCGCGACCGTGCTCGGCCTGCCCCTGCTCGCGGGCGTGCTGTGGCTGATGCAGAGCATGGGCGACAACTGGTGGTTTTACGTCTGGCTCGCCTGGATGGGTTTCAACCTGCTGGTTCTGGCGATCTATCCGACCTTCATCGCGCCGATCTTCAACAAGTTCTCCCCGCTTGAGGACGCGACGCTCAAGGCCCGCATCGAGCAGTTGCTCGCCAGATGCGGCTTCAAGGCGCAGGGGCTGTTCGTGATGGACGGTTCCAGGCGCAGCCGCCACGGCAACGCCTACTTCACCGGTTTCGGCGCGGCCAAGCGCATCGTGTTCTTCGATACGCTGCTGAAGACCCTGAACTGCGACGAAATCGAGGCGGTGCTGGCGCACGAGCTGGGGCATTTCAAACGCCACCACGTTTTCAAACGCATCGCCTGGATGTTCGCCATGAGCCTGGCATTCCTTTGGCTGCTCGGCTGGCTCATGCAGGAGCCGTGGTTCTATCACGGGCTCAATGCCACCACGCAAAGCACCGGCATGGCGCTGATGCTGTTCTTCATGATTCTCCCGGTGTTCAGCTTCGTGCTGCAGCCGCTGGGCAGCTATTATTCGCGCCGCCACGAGTTCGAGGCGGACAGCTACGCCGCCGGCCAGTCCAGCCCGCGCCACCTGGTCAGCGCGCTGGTCAAGCTGTACAAGGACAATGCCGCCACGCTGACGCCGGACCCCCTGCATTCGCTGTTCTACGACTCCCACCCCGGGCCCGGCCAGCGGATAGCGCATTTGCAGAATTTGGCGCATAATTCCTGACGAAATAGCTCAACCAATTGAAAGGATCCTGTCATGAAATCGCTGCTGATTGGCCTCGCCTTAACCTTCGTCCTGGTGCCCGCCTACGCCGCTGACCCGTTCGCCAAAAGCGACGCGAAAATCGGCAAGACACTGGTCGATAAATCCTGCAAGACCTGCCACGTGTCCATGTACGGCGGCGACGGCTCCGGCATCTACACGCGGCCGGACCGTATCGTGAAAAACGCGCAGCAGCTTGAGACGCGCATCCGTGCATGCAACACCAACGCCGGTGCGGGCTGGTTCCCGGAAGAGGAAATGCACGTGGCGGCTTACCTCAATGTGACCTACTACCATTTCAAGTAGGCGCAACATGGAAAAATCCCCAGCCGTCTGCAGCCTGACGGACAAGAAATGCAAGCCGTGCGAGGGGGGTGTCGCACCGCTCGCCGACAGTGAAATCGCCGCCCTGCTGCAGACCCTGGACGGCTGGCAATACGCCGATGGCGCCATCGGCAAGGCCTATGCCTTCAAGAACTATTACGAGACCATGGCCTTCGTCAACGCCACCGCCTGGGTGTCCCACCGCGAGGACCACCACCCGGACCTGGAAGTCGGTTACAACCAGTGCCGCGTGCGCTATAGCACCCACGCCATCAACGGCCTGTCGGAAAACGACTTCATCTGCGCGGCGAAGATCGACGCCCTGCTCAAGCTGTAGCATCCGTCAACGCGTGCCCGCTAAACCGCTGCTTCCATTCGTGTCTTCGTGGTAGAAAAAACCAGCACCGAGCCCTTGCACGGCCAGGTCTGCGCGGCCTTCGGCCGGCAGATACGGGTGGAACTGGCGGACGGCAGCATCATCCCCTGCGTCACTCCCGGCCGGAAAACCGGTATCGTTTGCGGCGACCGGGTGTCCATCCGCATGACCAGCCACGACCAGGGCGTGATCCAGTCCACCCAGCCGCGCACCTCGCTGCTGTACCGCTCGGACGCCTTCCGCGAAAAAGTCATCGCCGCCAACGTCACGCAGATCATCGTGGTCGTGGCCGCGCGCCCGAGTTTTTACGAAGAGCTGGTCAATCGCTGCCTGATTGCCGCCGAAGCCGGCGGCATGGGGGCAGTGATCGTGCTCAACAAATGCGACCTGGTGGAGGAAACACGCGCCGCGCTGGCCGTGCTGGAGATATACCGCGACCTCGGCTACACCGTGTTGCCGCTCTCCGCCACGCACGACGTCAGTCCATTGCTGCCTTGCCTCGAAAATCACACCAGCGTGCTGGTGGGCCAGTCGGGCATGGGCAAGTCCAGCATCATCAACGCGCTGCTGCCGCAAGCGGCTGTTGCCACCCGCGAGATTTCAGAGGCGCTGGATTCGGGCAAGCACACCACCACGCGCGCGCAGCTTTACCACCTGAGCCCGACCAGCCACATCATCGACTCCCCCGGCCTGCAGGAATTCGGTTTGCACCACCTGAGCGCGGACGACATCGACCATGCTTTCATCGAGTTCCGTCCGTTTCTCGGGCGCTGCAAATACAACAACTGCCGCCATCTCAGCGAACCCGGCTGCGCCGTGCTGGAAGCGCTGGCCGCGGGCAGGATCGGCGAACGGCGCCTGCAAGCCTACCGCAGCATTCTCGGCACGGGCCGCGGCACGGATGGCCACTCCAAGGCGCGCTTCTAAGGGGGTGTTGCGGGCAGGCTGGATTAGCTCAAAAACGGCAGTTAGCCACAGAGGGCACAGAGAACACAGAGATAGAACAACGCCTTGATTGCCGTTCCCGGCTCACCCATCGCGAGGAAAGCGAATCATGCCGAAAGCCGCGCCATCTCTGTGACCTCTGTGTACTCTGTGGCTTGAACTGCTTTTCCAAGATCAGCCGACGGGGCGCGAGCGGCCCGGGCGGAAATAGCGTGTGTCCTCGTACCAGGATTCCGCCTCGTTTTGCGGAGTCCAACCCGGAACGCCGAGCAGCGGCACCGGGCAGAAATCCCCGGCGCTGCGCGGCGCTTCCGGTGCCCCAAGCATTGTGGCCAGCATGGCATCGATTTCTGCCGTCTGGGCGGCGACCGGTTCCCCGAAGAAGTCATCCTCCACCATCAGCACCAATCCCTTGCCCGTCATGCCGGGATAGGGCTTGAGCGCCTTCTCGTAGAGCGAGTGGCCAAACACGAAGAACTTCATGGCGCCGACGACGTCCTGCCGGCGTTCCCAGAACAGCGCTTTCCAGCGGAAATCCCTGAGCAGGCCGGCCAGCGACGGGTCGCTGCAAACGACGATCACGCCGCTTTCGTCGAACAGCGTCAGGGCGTCCTGCGCACTGCCGCGGTTTTGCACCGCACCGGCGTGCCGGCGCTGCTGTTGCAGGGCGAAGTGATACGCGTTGATGGCCGCTTTGGCCCGCGGAAAGGTCAGCCACGCCAGCGCGTTGAACAGGTCGTGCCAGTTCTCGCTGCGGGTCTGCAGTTCGCCCCTGAGATAGACGCGCGGCTCGTATCCGTTGCTGAACTCCGCAGACCTGGCACCTTGCGCCACGAAGCGCAGCGGCAGCCCGCTGCCGGTCATGGGTGGTCGCTCCAGTGCGTCCGCCAGGCGCTGGAAGTCATCCAGGCCGGGCCAGCCGATGCATTCTCCGAGCATGCCGCCCACCGGCCGCAGTGGCTCGAACATCGGCGAGCGCGACAGAAACTGCGCGTCCCACGGCGCCTGGCCGGGCACTATTTCCCGTCCACTTTGACCGGGATGAACAGCGTGTTGTCGCCACGCCGCACCAGCAATGCCACGGTGCGTCCCGCGGGGTTGTCGGCGAGCAGCCTGGCGAACTGCTCGATGCCGGTGATCCCGCTGTTGTTCATGGACAGGATGACGTCGCCCGGCCTGATCCCGGCCTTGGCCGCCGCGCCGTCCACGTCCTGTACCAGCAGGCCGTGGTCGATGCCCATCTGCTTGCGCTGGTCGGCGGAAAGCTCGCTCACCGCGAGGCCCAGGCGGTTGGTGTCGGCGCGCGGGCCGTCGCCGCGCTCGGCCACTTTTTCGGAGGGGAGTTCGCCCACCGCCACGGACAGTTCCCTGGACGCGCCCTTGCGCCACACCTCGACTTTCACGCTGGTGCCGGGCTTGGTGGCGGCCACCATGCGCGGCAGGTCGCGCGAGCTTTGTACCGCCTTGCCGTCATACTTCAGCACCACGTCGCCCACCGCCATCCCGGCCTTGGCGGCCGGACTGCGTTCCTCGACGGAGACCACCAGCGCGCCGGCGGCGCTTTTCAGGCCGAATGAGGCGGCCAGATCGGCGTTCAGTTCCTGTATGCCTATGCCCAGCTTGCCGCGGCTCACGCGGCCTGAGCTGCGCAACTGGTTGGTGACGTCCATCGCCACGTCGATGGGAATGGCGAAGGACAGGCCCATGTAGCCGCCGGTGCGGCTGTAGATTTGCGAGTTGATGCCGACCACTTCGCCGCTCAGGTTGAACAGCGGGCCGCCGGAATTGCCGGGGTTGACTGCCACGTCTGTCTGTATGAAAGGCACGTAGTTTTCGGTCGGCAACGAGCGCCCCTTGGCGCTCACGATGCCGGCGGTCACGCTGTTTTCAAAGCCGAACGGCGATCCGATCGCCGCCACCCACTCGCCCGCACGGAGCCTGGAGGGGTCACCCAGCGTCACCCTGGGCAGCCCCTTGGCGTCGATCTTGAGCACTGCCACGTCGGTGCGCCGGTCCGTGCCGACAACCCTGGCCTTGAACTCGCGTTTGTCGGTCAGCTTCACGATGACTTCGTCCGCATCGTCGACGACGTGGGTATTGGTGAGAATATAACCGTCGTCGCTGATGATGAAGCCGGAGCCCAGCGATTGCGCCTGATGCTCGCGCGGCTCAGGCTGCGGCGGCACGAAGCGGCGGAAGAATTCGTAGAAGGGGTCGTCCTCGGAGAGGCCGGGGATGTGCAGCGGGCCGCGGCCGCGCACCGTCTGGGTGGTGCTGATGTTGACGACGGCCGCTCCTTCCTTCTCAACCAGCGCGGTGAAGTCCGGCAGCCTCAGCGCCGCAGTGGGTGCGGCTGGCGCGGCCGCCGTGGGCGTTTGCCGGGTTTCGGCCTGGTTGGACGAAGAGCAGGCAATCAGGAACAGGGGTAAGACGAATGAGCTGACCGCTTTTCTCAGGGTTTGGCTATTGCGCATGTATTTCTCCTTCAAGTCTGTTGCTCCGGAATATTTCAAACAAGAACCGGAAACAAAATGACAACTAACGTCACGGAAAGTTTTCTGCCGGAAAAGTTATAAACTCGCAAGCTTGTGCATAAGGGATCATCCATGAAAAAGTTGTTCGTGCTGGCTGCATTCGCAGCGCTCTGCAGCGGCTGCGCCGGCAAACAGGCGCAGCCGGTGCAGCCGCTGCAGGCCAATCTTGCCGGCTTTCCGCCAGCCTACAAGCAAGGCTACGCGGACGGCTGCAGCAGCGCGCGCGCACTGCCGGGTTCCACGAAGGACGCCAGGCGCTTCAAGTCGGACCGCCAGTACGCGCAGGGCTGGCGCGACGGCGCGGATGTCTGCGGCAAGCGGGGCGGGCGCTTGAATTAATCGGGGGGAATGGCTATATTGCGTTACGCAAATTGTAATGCTTCGTATCCATAATAGTAGCCCCCGGTGAAACCGATGAAGACCAGCAGCAAACTTCCGATATTCGTTGGACTGTGCGCCGCACTCATGGCCTGGTGTGTCCCGGCACACGCGGCCGACCCCGACGGCCCCGCGCTGGCAACGATGTTCCGCTCCACGGAAATCGGCAACGCCACCTCGGCGCTGAAACTGGGCCGCATGTACGAAACCGGCAGCGGCGGCGTGGCCGGCCGCAGCATGGAAGCGGCGGTGTACTGGTACGCGCGGGCGGCAACGATACCCGAGACAGCCCCGACCAAGGACATGGTCTACAACAATCAGCAGGCGATGGATGCCTCCCACCGCCTGGGCTTCATCTACGAATACGGCGACCAGGGCATACCCAAAGATACGAAAGCAGCCGTGCACTGGTATCGCAGGGCTGCGGAAAAAGGCTATTACCCCTCGCAGTACAATCTCGGCGCCATGTATGCCCAAGGCATGATCACGCCGGCCAGCGATGTCGAAGGCTACAAGTGGCTGCTGCTGGCCCAAAGGCAGACCGACGGCTGCACCTACGATCCGCAATGCCGCTTCGTCACCAACGATCCCCCCGGCCACGCCAAGCGCCTGCTTGTCCGCATGACTCCCGGGCAGGTGGCCCAGGCGGAGAAGCTGGCGAACGACTGGAAGCCTCTGCCGCTGTGGGTTCCAGCGCGTGACTGAGCGGCAGGCCGGTGCCCGGAGCGTCCTGGTTACAGGCTGCTCCAGCGGCATCGGCCTGTGCGTGGCCTTGGGCTTGGCCGCACGCGGCTGGCGCGTGTTTGCAACCGCGCGCCGGGATGTCGACGTGGCGGCCTTGCAAGCCCAGGGGCTGGAGAGCCTGCTGCTCGATTTGGCCGAATCCGCTTCCATCAAGCGCGCGCTGGACGAAGTCCTCGCCCGCACCGGCGGCACGCTCTCAGCCCTGTTCAACAACGGCGCCTACGGCCAGCCCGGCGCGGTGGAGGATCTGACGCGCGCAGTGCTGCGCGAGCAGTTCGAAACCAATTTGTTCGGCACCATGGAGCTGACCAACTGCGTCATCCCCGTCATGCGCGCCCAGGGCCATGGGCGCATTGTGCAGAACAGTTCGGTGCTGGGGTTGGTGGCGCTGCCCTACCGCGGCGCCTACAATGCCTCGAAATTCGCGCTGGAAGGGTTGACCGATACCTTGCGCCTGGAGTTGCAGGACACTGCCATCCGAGTCTCGCTGATCGAGCCGGGGCCCATCCAGAGCCGCTTCCGCGCCAACGCCCATGCGGCTTTCCGGCGCAACATCGACAGCGAACACAGCGCCCACCGGGAAAAATACCAGGCCATGGAGCGGCGCTTGAACAAGCCGGGGCCTGCCGCCCCTTTCACCCTGCCGCCCGAGGCGGTCCTCGCCAAGGTCATCCACGCCCTGGAAAGCCCGCGCCCGAAAATCCGCTATTACGTCACCTTCCCGACCTGTCTGTTCGCCACGCTCAAGCGCCTGCTGCCACATGCCGCGCTGGACTGGGTGCTGGCGCGGGTGGGCAGGGGCGAGGCGAAATAGCTCTTAACGCCAGCGGGGATGGGGGTAGGGGAAAGGCGGCGCCGGCCAGTAGGGGTCGTAAAATGGGCTTGGCGGGTAGTAGGGCGGCGCATACCTCGGACGCTCCGGCAACAGGGGCAGGAATGCCGCATGTAAGCATTGGTTGAAATCCAGACTCTGCAGCCATTTTTGTGGGTCAGGCAGGCTTCAACGTGCCTGGCTTTGCCTTTTCCTTCCTTCAACGCGTTGAGTATTTTTTCACGCTCGGAAGGCGTGCAATAAAAGCTGGCCAGAGGCCGGCCTATCATTTCATCCGCTGCATATCCGAGCACCTCTTCGCACGAAGGCGACATCAGCGTGATCATGCCCTGCAAATCGGTGCGATAGAAAACATCCGGCATGTTATCCAGAATGGATGCGATATCGCGCTGTGATCTGGCCAGGTCGCGCATGGTGCGTTTTGTTTCGCGCAGATCCTTGATCGTGCCAATGGAAGTACGCAAGCCGTCGTCGGCTACGGAAACGCCAACATTGATTCGAACGTCAATGGCTTTGCCTTGTTTGGAGAGCATTCGAAACTCGTACTCATTGGGTACATCTGCGCCCTGCAAGCGAGCCTGGTAATAACTGACAACTTTTTCAAGGTCCTCTTCGAAGATGAAACGGGTAAATGGCTGCTGCAGGATTTCGTCCAAGGGACAATTGATGAGTGCAGCCAGGGCCTGATTGGCGTAAACCATCACCCCATCTTCGATGGCAAACACGCCGTCATGAAGATGGTCCAACAGGGTCTTGAGTTTTTTGAGTGTGAGTTCACTGTTAGTCACTGCCTGGCTTCCTTGGATAGACCGGCAACACTCGTCCGGAGATATGGGCAACAGTTTTTCTCATTTCGCGGGTTTGCGCAAATCCAAACTCAGGCTTGGCGCAGGCCCTTGAAGCCCCCGGTCGCCTCGACCAGCGCGGCGCAGATTCCAGGCTCGAAGGCGGAATGCCCGGCGTCCGGCACGATGACGTAGCGCGCTTCGGGCCAGGCGCGGTGCAGGTCGTCGGCGCTGACGATGGGGCAGACGGCGTCGTAGCGGCCTTGCACGATGACCGCGGGGATGCCCCGGATGCGTTCGACGTTGGCGAGCAGGGAATCCTCGGGCAGGAAGATGTCGTGGCTGAAATAGTGTGCCTCCATGCGCGCCAGGCTCAGCGCCATGCGTTCCTCGGCAAACTGCGCCACCGTCTGCGGGCTGGGCAGCAGGGTGGAGCAGCTGGCTTCGTACACGCTCCAGGCACGCGCTGCGGGCAGGTGGACCGCCGGGTCCGCATCGGTCAGGCGGCGGTAGTAGGAGGCGAGCAGGTCGGCGCGTTCGGGTTGCGGCAGGAATTCCGAAAAATCGCGCCAGGCTTCGGGGAACAGGGTGCGTACGCCGTAGAGGAACCAGTCTATTTCGCTCGCGCGGCACAGAAAGATGCCGCGCAGCACCAGGCCCAGGCAGCGTTCCGGGTGCGCCTCGGCGTAGGCCAGCGCCAGCGTGCTGCCCCAGGAGCCGCCGAACACCAGCCAGCGCTCCATGCCGAGCAGGGCGCGCAGCTTTTCCATGTCGGCGATCAGGTCGGGCGTGGTGTTGTCTGCGATCTCCCCGTGCGGGGTGGAGCGGCCCGCACCGCGCTGGTCGAACACCACGATGCGGTAGTGGGCGGGATCGAAAAAGCGCCGGTGCCTGGGCGACGAGCCGGCGCCCGGGCCGCCGTGCAGAAACACCACGGGTACCCCCTGCGGATTGCCGGATTGCTCCCAGTACATGGCGTGGCGGCCATCCAGCGGCAGCATGCCGGAGGCCCAGGGTTCGATTGCCGGGAACAGTTCGCGCGGCGCGACGGGGCTGGGTGTATGCAGCAGCGTATTGAGCGCGTCCACCGCCTCGGCCCAGTCGGCGTCGTCTTCCCAGGACTCTTCCAGAAACGCCGCTTGCGCCGGGGTCCAGAAGGCCTGCGCCCAGAGCGGGCCGTCCTGCCGCAAGGGCGCGCGGGACTGCGCGAATGCGGCTATGTCGGCGTCGCTTTCGGGCAATCCGAGCTGCTCGAACAGGCTGTTGAGATTTTTCGGGCTTGCGTCCATGACGGCCCCGCTATGGCTGCTTCAGCGCTTCCTTCTCCATCAGGATGTAGGTGTTGTAGGCGTTGAGGCGGTTGGCTTGCTTGAAGGTGGGCAGACTCGCGAATTTCTTCCAGTCGGTCCTGGCGTAGGCCTGGTCGAACGGCACGAAGTCCTCCACGGCGCGCCCCATGGTCAACCGCAGATAGGCGAGATAGTCGCGGGTGAGCTGCAGGTCCTTTTGCGGAGTGCTGGAAGCCGCGCCATGGCCGGGAATGAGATATTTCGGCTGCGCCAGGATCAGCTTGTCCAGGACAGCCAGCCAGGCGCGGCTGTCGGCATCGCCGACAAAGGGGATGCGGCCCTTGAACACGATGTCTCCGGCATACATCGCGCCGTCCTCCTTGACCAGCATCGCCATGTCTTCCGGCGAGTGGGCGGGGCCGACGTGGCGCAGGGAGAAATGCAGGCCGCCCATTTCGAAATCCGTGTCGCCGTCGAGCCAAAGGTCGGCGGGCAGCACACGGGTGTCTTCGTTCACCCAGGGAAACAGCTCCTCGCGGCGCGCCTCCAGGCGCTGCTGCGCCTGTTCGGAAACGACGTAATCCTGGCCCGCCTTGTGCGCCCAAATCTCCGCGCCCAAAGCCTTGAACGCTTGCAGGCCGTAGACGTGGTCCGCGTGGTAGTGGGTGACGATGACGCGTTTGATCGGCTGTCGCGTGACCTTGCGGATGGCCTTGATCAGCGCCTCGCCCAGAGCCGGGGTGCCGAGACTGTCCACCACTACGACGCCGTCGTCGGTCACCACGAAACCGGCATTCGACATGAACCCCTGGTTTTCGCTGGATGCCGCGCCGGTGCGGCCCTGCACGTAGTAGCTGTGTGGACCGACTTTTTTCGCTTCGACCTTGACGGTGGCGGTTTCGGACGCCGAAGCAAACGTTGAAACCAGTAGCAGCGCGCAGCAGGACAAGACCTTGAACATGAGTTCACCCAGTGGAAATTGAACGACCAGAAGCTTGCGATTATAGGTCAACGGCTGCTCCGTGAAAATCGCCGGCACGCCCGTGAACCGCGACAATCGGCGCTGCAATATGGTATCTTCGCCGGCAAGCCGAAAACACACCCAGGGTTGCTCATGAGTTTTTTCTCGCTGCTGGCCGCGCTGCTGCTGGAACACCTGTATCCGCTCGTCAACCGCATCCAGCTCTATGCCCATTTCACGCGCTACGCCGATTTTCTGGAGCGCCACTTCAACGCGGGGCAAAGCCGGCACGGCATGATTGCCTGGATGCTGGCGGTCGTACCCCCCGTCGCCGCGATTGCCGTTGCCTACTATGTGCTCTATCACGTCAGCCCCCTGCTGGGATGGGTTCTGAACGCGGCAGTGCTGTATGCGACCATGGGGTTCAAGTACTTCAGCAACACCGCCGGCGGCATCGGTGAGGCGCTCAGGGCGCAGGACCTGGGCCGCGCCCGCAGCCTGCTCGGCGGCTGGCGCGAGCGGCCCGCGGACGAACTGGAGACGGGCGAAATTGCCCGCGTCACCATCGAGCAAACGCTTGCCTGGGGGCACCGGCAGATATTCGCGGTGCTGTTGTGGTTTGTCGTGCTGGGGGCGGCGGGAGCGGTGCTGTACCGTCTCTCTTCCATACTCACCCATCGCTGGGGCGAACTGGAGCGCTCCGATGCCGGCGATTTCGGCCGTTTTGCCGCGCGCTTTTTCGCGTGGGTCGACTGGATCCCGGTGCGGCTTTCCGCCATAGGCTTCGCCGTGGTGGGCGACTTCGAGGACGCCATGTACTGCTGGCGCTCCCAGGCCGCCTCGTGGGCCGAACCGGCGCAGGGCATCATCCTGGCGGCCGGCGCCGGTGCTCTGGGGGTGAAGCTGGGCGAGCCGCTGCACCACGCCGGCAGCCTCGAAT
>Ga0315281_10003876_pt1 | contig 21848 bp, 23 predicted proteins | sample YL17G07_0_MG_FD_204540 | JGI IMG/M metagenome (GOLD analysis project Ga0315281, IMG submission 204540) | Sediment microbial communities from Yellowstone Lake, YNP, Wyoming, USA - YL17G07_0 | ecosystem: Environmental > Aquatic > Freshwater > Lake > Sediment | place: USA: Wyoming | collected... | reverse complement strand
CTCATCAAACCGTGCTTGCGATTTTCCCGCACACGGCTTTCCGATGCTCTTCACACCAAGGCATGCGCATTGGCCCGTCCTACGTTTACGAGCGCGGCTGAGGATGAAAATGTCGCGCTTGTGCACTCACCATTGAGCGCATAACAATAGGCAGTTTCTTGCTTGGCCTGGGTATACAGCTTCCTCTGTAGCGTCCTGATCAACATGCCTTGGGGTCAGGCTCCATTTAGAGTTTTACGCGCGCGGCGCACGGTGTTGACTTCCGATTGAATCTCATCCATCGACATCGGCTTGCCGCCGGCTTGTGCGGCACGGGCTGCGCCTGCGAGCAAGGCCTGTCCTGCCCGCCGGCGCAGGGCTTGCTTGAGTAATTGCGACAGCGACTCGGGTGTCAGCAATCCAGCCGCTTTCGCCTCGCGCGCGAGGCGATCCGGTAAATCCAGTTTCACTTGCAGCGTAGTCATGACTTCACCTCATTAGCGGCTCGCCTGCGCTCCGGCGCAGCAGCATGTTTACGAATTGTACCGAGCCGATATTCGTTTGGGGAAACAAGCAATCTGGCGTACTCCTGTACAGGCACCCGCTATTGTCCACCGCAAGCAGCGCCACCATCCCAGAGGAGAATCTTCGGCATTGGATAAATAATAATTACGGTAACGCCACCGCCGCAGCCGCTGTCCAGCCCGGTTTGCGATGCTCCGTCACCACCGTGGTGTAAATCCCGCCGCGTACGTTGAAGTCGCCGGTCAGGCGCATGAAGCGCGGGGCGCAGGCGCGCACCAGGTCGTCCAGAATGCGGTTGGTGACGGCCTCGTGGAAGGCGCCTTCGTTGCGGAATGACCAGAAGTATAACTTCAGGGATTTCAGTTCGATGCACAGTTGATCTGGTACATATTCGATGTTGAACATGGCGAAGTCGGGCTGGCCGGTTTTGGGGCACAGGCAGGTGAATTCAGGCACCTTCATGCGGATGGTGTAATCGCGCTCGTGCATTGGATTAGGAAAGGTCTCCAAGTCCTTGGTGGGCTGGGTAGGCATATGATTTTCTCTATGGTAAGTTGTGCGCCAAATTCTACTACAGGTGCCTCTGATTAGAGGCCCTGTACTCTTCGCCGTTTCGATGCAGGTGTTATGCGATTACATAAAATCAAACTCGCTGGTTTTAAATCCTTCGTCGATCCCACCACGCTCACGCTGCCCAGCAATCTGGTCGGCATTGTCGGCCCCAACGGCTGCGGCAAATCCAATGTGATTGATGCAGTGCGCTGGGTGATGGGCGAAAGCTCGGCCAAACATTTGCGCGGCGAGTCGATGGCCGATGTGATTTTCAACGGCTCGTCGGCGCGCAAGCCGGTCGGGCAGGCGGCTATCGAATTGTTGTTCGACAACAGCGACGGCAGTCTCGGCGGCCAATACGCACAGTACACCGAAATCGCCGTGAAACGCCAAGTGTCACGCGATGGCACTTCCAACTACTATCTCAACGGCAGCAAATGCCGACGCAAGGATATCACCGACGTTTTCCTCGGCACCGGTCTGGGTCCGCGCAGCTATGCGATCATCGAGCAAGGCATGATCTCGCGTCTGATCGAAGCCCGGCCCGAAGACCTGCGCATGTTCATTGAAGAAGCCGCTGGCATTTCGAAATATAAAGAGCGTCGGCGCGAAGCGGAAAGCCGCATCAAGAACACGCACGAAAATCTGGATCGCCTGAACGATTTGCGCTTGGAGCTGGAGAAACAACTCGGCCATTTACAACGTCAGGCCAAGACCGCTGAACGTTATAAAGAGTTGAAAGAAGAAGAGCGCGTGGTCAAGGCGCAATTGCAGGCGCTGCGCTGGCAAGCCTTGGACGGCCAGCATCTGCAGCACGAGCGCGCCATTCAGGACAAAGCCACCGACTATGAAAAGACCGTGGCGCAGCTGCGCGGCTGCGAGGCGGAGATTGAAAAACAACGTGACGCACAGATCGAGAAAACCGACCTGTTCAACGCGGTGCAGGGACGTTACTACAGCGTCGGCGCCGACATCGCGCGCGTCGAGCAGAACATCCAGCACATCAAGGATCGCCGCGCGCAACAGCAGCAGGACTTGACACAAGCCGAACGCGAACTGGCACAGGCGCAGGCGCATCTCGATATGGATCAGCAGCAAATCGCCGATCACGAAACTTTTCTAACCCTGCACGAGCCGCAGCTCGGTATCGCGCTGGCAACCGAGGGTGCGTCGGGCGCTGCGTTGGTGCAGCTCGAACGCGGCATGCACGACTGGCAAGCAACCTGGGACGAGTTCAATCGCGATTCTGCCGACGTCGGCAAAGTCGCCGAAGTCGAACGCACCCATATCAAACACGCCGAAGATCATTTGGTGCAACTAGCGCAACGCAAGCAGCGTTTGCACGAAGAACAAGGGCAGTTGAACCCGGCGGTGCAGGAGCAGCGCGCGGAAGAGCTGAATACGCAACGCGCGCAACTGGAACAGCAAGTCGCCGAACAACAGGCGGACATGCAAGCTGCGCTCGCGCAGATTTCCGAACAGCGCGAACACAATCACCGCCACACCACCGAGCTGGATCACGCCCGCGGCCGGCTGCAAACCGTGCGCGGCCGGCATGCGTCGCTGGAAGCATTACAACAAGCGGCACTGGGTAAAAAACACGGCGTGGTTACCGACTGGCTGGGTCGGCGCGGTCTGCAAAACGCGGTGCGTTTGGCGCAGGGCGTCGAAGTGCAAGTGGGTTGGGAGCGGGCGCTGGAAACCGTATTGGGCTTTTATCTGGAAGCGGTGTGTGTGGACGGGCTGGATCCGTTTGCGGCGCACCTCGCCGAATTGACCAAGGGGTCAGTTGCGTTCTTCGACACGCAGGCCGTCATTCCGCAAGCGCAACATGCGTTGGCCTCGCCCTTGCTCGACCTGGTGCAGGCCCCGTGGCGCATGGATTCATTGCTGGCCGGAATTTACGTGGCCGAGACGTTGAACGACGCGCTGGGTTTGCGTACCAGTCTGCAAGCGCACGAATCGGTCGTGACCCGCGACGGTATCTGGCTGGGCAACGGCTGGTTGCGCGTGGCGCGCGATCCGGACGAAAAAGCTGGCGTGTTGCAGCGCGAGCACGAATTGAAGGAACTCACCGCCGAACGCGCGCAGCTCGAGCAGCAGGAAGTGAAGTTGCGCGAGACGCTGGACCAAGGTCGCCAACGTTTGCACGAGTTGGAGCAGGGTCGCGAAACGCTACAAGCGCAAGCCAATCAAACTAATCGCCGCCGTGCTGATGTGATGTCGGAACTAAGCGGCCTGCAAGCGCGACTCGATCAAATGCGTACGCGCTTCACGCGTATCGACGATGAATTGCGCGACGTGTTGCAGCGCATTACGCAGGGTGAGCAGGAACTCATGAGCGCGCGCCAACGTCTGGAAGCCGTGGTCGAGCGCATGCAGTTGCTGACGACACGCCGCGAAGAACTAACCGAGCAGCGCGAACAATTGCGTCAACAATTGGATCAAGCACGCACGCAAGCGCGCAGTGATCGCGAAGCCGCGCAGGAATTGCGGCTCAAAGTGCAATCTGCGCGCACGGCGTTGAACTCGGCGCGGCAGAGCCTGCAACGTATTGAAGTGCAACTCACGCAGTTGACGACGCGGCGTGGCGAGTTGCACACGCAGCTCACCGACGGCGATGCGCCGTTGCTGCAAATGCGCGAAGAACTGGAACAATCGCTGGCGCAACGCGTCGCGGTGGAAGCCGAACTAAACGCGGCGCGCCGCGCGGTCGAGGATATCGACCATGCGCTGCGCGAATTGAGCTCGCAGCGTCAGCGTGCCGAACAGCAATCGCAGGCGATCCGTGCCGAGCTTGACAATGCGCGCATGAGTTCGCAGGAGGTACGCGTGCGGCGCCAGACCATCGAAGAGCAGCTCGCCGAGAGCGGCTTCACCACGGCGGCGTTGTTCGAAACCATGCCGCAAGAAGCGGGCATCGACGCGTGGCACGAACGCGCTGAAAAATTACACGCGCACATCCAGCGGCTGGGGCCGATCAATCTGGCTGCGATCGACGAGTTCAAGGAAAACTCCGAGCGCAAGACTTACCTCGACGCGCAGCATGCCGACCTGACCGAAGCGTTGACCACACTGGAAAACGCCATCCGCAAAATCGACCGCGAGACGCGCGAGCGCTTCAAGGAAACCTTCGACAAAATCGACGTCGGCTTCCGCGAAAAATTCCCGCGCCTGTTCGGCGGCGGCACTGCGTACTTGGAACTGACCGGTGAGGACTTGCTCGACACCGGCGTGACCGTGATGGCGCGCCCGCCCGGCAAACGCAACAGCACCATTCACTTGTTGTCGGGCGGTGAGAAGGCGCTGACCGCCGTGGCGCTGGTGTTCGCGATATTCGAATTGAATCCGGCGCCGTTCTGCATGCTCGACGAAGTCGACGCGCCGCTCGATGAAGCCAACGTCGGGCGCTTCTGTAATTTGGTGCGCGAAATGTCCGAGCGTGTGCAGTTTATTTTCATCACGCACAACAAGAACACCATGGAACTCGCCAAGCATTTAAACGGCGTGACCATGCACGAACCCGGTGTGTCGCGGCTGGTCACGGTAAACGTGGACGAAGCCGTGCGCATGGTGGCAGTGTAGGGATGCTGCTGGCTGCGCCTGCAACGGAAGCGAATACTCCTAAACAACACAGGGCCGAACTATGGATGAACTGCGACTCAGTTTAATCGTCATCGGTGTCGTGATCGTCGGTGGGGTGTACGCGGTTGGAAAAATGGTCGAGCGCAGCCGCGCCATGCCTGTTACCACGCGACGCAACGAGCCCAATGTGAAAGCAACTTCCATCGAGGCCCGTGCCGAGCGTGACTTCACCATGCAGGTCGAAGCCGACACCAAGCTGCAAATCAAGCCTGCGTCCACACCGCAGCCCGCTTTTGCCGTGATAAAACCGCCTGTTGTTGTCGCGCGCGCACCTGAGGCAAAAAAGCCGCCGTTGCAGCCGGCGTTGCGCGAGCCGGATCTGATTGTTTCGTTGACCTTGATGGCGCGTGAGCAACTGAAATTCAGCGGCGCCGAATTGCACCAGGTGTTGCAGGCGGCCGGGTTAGAGCTGGCGGAATTCGACATTTATCATTTCCGTGATACGGACGCCGAGGATGATACGCGTGCGGTATTCAGCGTTGCGAATATCGTCAAGCCCGGAACCTTCGATGTTGCGACGTTGCACGAGTTGACGACCCCGGGGCTGGCGATGTTCATGCAAATCCCCGGACCGATGACGGCTAGCGAGGCTTTCGACGCAATGCTTGAGAAAGCCCAGTTTATCGCGCAGCGCCTGGGCGGCATCGTCGGCGATGAACAACGCACGCCGTTGAATCCGCAGCGCATGCGCACGCTGCGCGAACGCACGTTGAATTACGATTTCGCGCACGCGATGCACAACGTGGGCGATGTGCAGCCGACGCATCGTCCACGCTGAATTCAAGCATGCCCGCACCAAAACACCTGGCGCAACGCGCCGCGCAATTGCGCGAGCAGATCAATCACCATAACTACCGGTACTACGTCCTCGATCGACCGGAAATTCCCGACGCGGAATTCGACCGCATGGTGCGTGCGCTCGAAGAACTTGAACAGCAATATCCGGAGTTGATCACGCCCGATTCGCCGACGCAGCGCATCGGCGGCGCGCCATTGGCCGAGTTCACGCAGGTGCGGCATGCGGTGCCGATGTTGTCATTATCCAATGCATTTACCGACGCCGAAGTCGGTGACTTTGTGCGCCGTATTCACGAGCGACTGGAACTGGAAGAAATTGAATTCAGTGCCGAGCCGAAAATGGATGGTTTGGCCATCAGCCTGGTGTACGAACATGGCCAGTTGGTGCAGGGCTCGACACGCGGCGATGGCACCACCGGCGAAGACGTGACGCAGAACATCCGCACCATCCACAGCATTCCGTTGCGCTTGATCGGCACAGATTTTCCGCACGTGCTGGAAGTGCGCGGCGAAGTGGTGATGACCAAGCGTGGCTTCGCGGAGTTGAATCGACGCCAGCAGGATAAGGGAGAAAAGCTGTTCGCCAATCCGCGCAACGCAGCCGCCGGCAGTCTGCGCCAGCTTGATCCGCGTATTACCGCTTTGCGTCCCTTGGAATTCATGTGTTATGGCATCGGAAAAGTAGAGAACGGAGCCTTACCAAACAAACACAGCGAAATTCTGCAGCGTGTACAACAGTGGGGCGTGCGTGTGTCGGCGCAAACGGAAGTGGTGCGCGGTGCGGGAGGCTGTCTTGACTATTACCGGCGCATGCAGGCGCGACGTGACTCCTTGCCGTTCGACATCGATGGTGTGGTGTACAAAGTCAATCGACTCGATCAGCAAGAACAGATGGGTTTTGTGGCCAAGGCACCGCGTTGGGCGGTGGCGCATAAATTTCCAGCGCAAGAAGAACTGACCACGTTGCTTGCCATCGACGTGCAGGTCGGACGCACCGGCGCACTCACACCGGTGGCGCGGCTGGCGCCGGTATTCGTCGGCGGTGTCACCGTCACCAACGCCACGTTGCACAATCAAGACGAGATCGAACGCAAAGATGTGCGCGTCGGTGACAGCGTGATTGTGCGGCGCGCCGGCGATGTGATTCCGGAAGTCGTGAGCGTAGTGTTGTCCAAACGTCCGGCGCACACGCATCCCTTCCAAATGCCCACGCAGTGTCCAGTGTGCGGCGCGGACGTGCAACGTGTGGAAGGCGAATCCGCCGCGCGTTGCACCGGCGGTTTGTATTGCTCAGCGCAGCGCAAGCAAGCGTTTCATCACTTCGCGTCACGCCGCGCGCTGGATATCGAAGGCCTGGGTGAAAAGCTGGTCGATCAACTGGTCGAGAAAAAACAGGTCAGCGACGTCGCGGATATTTTTACGCTCACGCAGCAACAACTTGCCGAACTGGAGCGCATGGGTTCAAAGTCGGCGGCCAATCTGCTCGACGCGATCGAAAAAAGTAAAGCCACGACACTGCCGCGCTTTTTGTACGCGTTGGGCATCGCCAATGTCGGTGAGGCTACCGCGCAGTCTCTGGCGCAACACTTCGCTAACCTCGACGACCTGATGTCAGCCGACGAGGAGCAACTGCAGCAGGTCGAAGACATCGGTCCGGTGGTTGCACACAGTGTGTTTACGTTTTTCCGCCAGCCGCACAACGTCGAAGTGATTCACAAACTGGTGCAGGTTGGCGTGTCGTGGCCGGCAATTGAAAAGCGCAAAATCGATATGCTGCCGCTTGCAGGCAAAACATTTGTCATCACCGGCACGCTCGAATCCATGTCGCGCGATGAGGCTAAAACGCGCTTGCAAGCGTTGGGCGCCAAAGTCAGCGCCAGCGTGTCGCAGAAAACCGATTACGTGGTGGCCGGCGCCGACCCGGGGTCAAAGTATGACAAGGCGCTGGAATTGGGAATTGCGATACTGGATGACGCGGCGTTACAAAAACTTATTGCGGGTTGATGCAGAGTTCAAAAGAACGGGTGCGCATGTGCTGCACACCCGTGGTGTTATTTGATTTCCACCTTGGCCTTGTCGCGCAGACTCTTGATATATGCCTCGATCGCCGTGTTGCGTGCGCTGGTGCGGATTTGTTCTTTCACTTCTTCGAAGGCCGGCGGTGTGACTTTGCGCGTGTCTTGCAGTTGGATCACGTGCCAGCCGTACTGGGTTTGTACCGGTGTCTTGGTGTACTGGTCTTTCTGCAATTTCACGGCAGCGTCGGAAAACGGCTTGATCATGTCTTCAGGTTGAAACCATTCGAGCTCGCCGCCGTCGGCCGCGCCGGTGGAATGTTCGTTGGCCAGCTTGACGAAGTCGCCGCCTTTGTCCAATGCCGCGATCACCTCTTTGGCTTTGTCTTCGCTGTCGAGCAAAATGTGCCGGGTCTTGTATTCAAGACCGGGCAGATCCTTGATGAACTTGTCATAACCTTCCTTGAGCTTGGCTTCGGACAATTCACCGCGCGCGTCCAGTTCGCTGCGCACCGCGGAACTGGCGAGAATGTTGGCGCGCGCGCTTTCCAGTTCAGACAGGGTGTCGGGCTTTTTGTCGAGTTTCTTGTCCAACGCGGCGCGGTACAGCAGCTCGCGGTTAACCAGTTCGTCGATGATTTTTGTTTTGCGGTCGGGCGGGAGTTTGCTCAGATCATCAATGCCGCGCTGGCGTGCGTAAATTTCCAGCGTCTGCAGCGTAATGTGGGTGCCGTTCACGGTGGCCAGCACATCCGCGGGTGCGGCGCTGCTGATGCCGGTGTAGCTGCACGCGGCCAAGCTTAGGCCAATCACTGTGTGTCGCAGATTCATGAAATATCCTTCTTGGAGGGTTGGAAAGAGACAGCGTTTAAAGTTCGGTAGGCGTGTGTGCCTGGATGCTCAGAGCATGAATTGCTTGTTTCAACTCTTCGCCTAGCGCGGTGTAAATCATGCGATGGCGTTGGATCGGTGTTTTACCCGCAAACGCATCGGCGACGATCATGACATTAAAGTGCCCGCCACCGCCGCGCGCACCTTCATGTCCCGCGTGTTTATGGCTGTCGTCGACAATGTCGAGGCGTTGCGGTGCGAACGCGTCGGTAAGTTTAGTGCGAATTTGTGCGACGCGCGATTCGTTCATGGCAGCGTTTTCTTGAAGGGTTTGACTGTGACATGACGATACACGCCGGCCGCTACATAGGGATCAGCATCGGCCCAGCGTTGCGCGTCGGCAAGACTCGGAAATTCCACGATCATCAGCGAACCGCTGAAGCCAGCCGGACCGGGGTCGACACTGTCGATGGCGGGGAACGGGCCAGCGAGCAACAAGCGGCCGTCGTTTTTTAAAGCGTCAAGGCGCGCGATATGTGCGGGCCGCGCCTGCTGGCGGCGCTCCAGACTGTGCTCGACATCCGTGCCGATGATTGCGTACCACATCGATATTATTCCTGAGTATTACTGCCGGTCGATTCCGGTTCGGGCTTCACGTAACGGCTTAGAAACATGGCTTGCAGCAGCACAAACGCGATGGTGAGCCCCATCATGCCGAACAACTTGAAATTAACCCAGGTGTCGGTGTCAAAGTTGTATACGACGTAAAGATTGGCACCGCCCAGAAAAACAAAAAACGTGACCCAGCTCCAGTTCAGGCGCGTCCACACGTCCTGTGGCAGGCTGATGTTAGCGGCGAGCATGCGCTCCACGAGGCTTTTCTTGCCGATGTATTGGCTGCCCAAAAACGCGACGGCGAACATCCAGTTGAGCACGGTCGGTTTCCACTTAATAAACATTTCATCTTGCAGCCATAAGGTGGCACCGCCGAATACGACGATCAGCACCAATGTGATCCACTGCATCGTTTCGACGCGACCATGTTTGAACCAGTTGTAGCCGACCTGGCCGATTGACGCCGCGATGGCCACGCTGGTGGCGACGTAAATGTTCGCGTATTTGTACGCTGCGAAGAACAACACAATTGGGAAGAAATCGAACAAGAACTTCATGCTGTGATTTTTCTTTTGAGTGAGTTAAGTTAGCGCACCTTCACGGTGCGGGTGCGCGAAAATCTAACATATTTTCGCGCTATCATGTTGGATATAGTTGAGAGCTAAAGGTTCCTCGCAACACCATGCTGCGTTACCTCGAAATTCACACCCAAAATCCGCAGGCGCGCCTGATTCAGCAAGCGGTAGACGCGGTGCGCGCCGGCGCGGTGCTGGTGTATCCCACCGATTCCGGCTACGCGCTCGGCTGTCATTTGGGCGACAAGGACGCGGTGGATCGCATCCGCGCGCTGCGCGAGCTGGACGACAAGCACAATCTTACGCTGGTGTGCCGTGACCTGTCGGAGATCGCGACCTATGCGCAGGTCGACAACCAGGCCTACCGCTTGCTGAAGTCGCTCACACCCGGCCCGTATACGTTTATCCTCGACGCGACGCGCGAAGTGCCGCGCCGGCTGCAACATCCCAAGCGCAAGACCATCGGTATCCGGGTGCCTGGACATCCGATCGTCGACGCGTTGTTGGGCGTCCTCGGCGAGCCGCTGATTAGCGCCACCCTGCAACTGCCGGGCGACGAACAGCCACTCACCGATCCGCAGGAAATTAAAGAACGGCTGCGAAATGGCGTTGATGTAATCATCGACGGCGGGTTGGGTTCGGCCGAGCCGACCACCATCGTCGATCTCACCGGCGCCGTGCCGGAGGTGTTGCGCAAAGGGCGCGGCGATACCAGTATGTTCGAGTAATTGCCCACCAGAAGAACCATGATGATCCGCATGCACGCACAGCTAAGCAATATTGGACGCTATCAGCGCGGGCGCGTGTTGCGCCTGGTGTTGATATTTTTCATGCTGTTCGCGCTGTGGCATGTGTCGCAGCACGGTGCGCCGGATGTCGTCGGTACGGATACTGGTCACGATTGCCAAGTGTGCCGACTCGGCCATGCACCCGCGGCTGGGGGTGCAGCGCAGGTGTTGTTCGCGGCGATCTTCGTGCCTGCCTCGCCGCTTGTTTTAGTCGATGTGCCGTATCTCCGTTCGAAATCCTACCTGCCGTGTTTAGCGCGCGGTCCGCCGTCGTTCTGATTCCCCGTTAGTAATTTCCATCGGCATGCGCCCGGCGGTGTCACGACCCGGCGCTGATTCCCACCGCGTTGACTTTACGCGGGGAGGGGGAAAATCAGCGCCGACGCGAATCAATTCGCACCGTGCGTTGCGCGTGCAAGTTCAATTTCGATGTCGGGAAATCAGGAGCATTTTATGACGACAAAAAATATTGCCGTGGCGTTTGCCGCGGCCACTGCGTTGCTGGTGCACGGCAGCTTGAGTCTGGCCGCCGATTCCGGCGCCGTAGGCACACAGGCATCCGCCAATAATCCCATGCAAATGGGTCTGTCCAGTTTGTTTGCGTTCGGTGCGGCGAACGAGGCCGATAAAACCGTGCAGGAGCTGCAAGGCGGCGGGCATGATCCCAGTCGCAACGGCTTTACCGTGCAAAATGTCGAGCTGACCTTCGGCGGCGCGGTCGATCCCTATCTGGATGCGCAGGCCAACATCGTATTGCAGATCGACGCCGCCGGTACCACCGTGGTGGAGCTGGAAGAGGTGTATGCGTTGACGCGCGGTTTGCCGGGCGGCGTGCAAGTCAAGGCGGGGCAGTTCTTTACAGAATTCGGCCGGCAAAATGCCACGCATCCCCACACCTGGGCATTTGTCGATCAGCCGGTGATGCTCACACGCGCGTTCGGCCCGGATGGGCTACGCAGTCAGGGTGCGCGCTTGTCGTGGCTGACGCCCACGCCGTGGTATTCGGAGCTCTATGTAGGTGCACAGAACGCCAATGGCCCAACCGCCACCAGTTTCATGTTCGTGCCGGACGAGAAGGTGGGCGAGCATTCGCTGCAAGATCGCCATACGCGCCGAATGTTGTATTTGCTGCGCTGGCTGAACGGCTTCGACGTGGGCAACGCAGTAAGTGTCAACCTCGGGCTCTCCGGCGTGAGTGGGCCCAACGCCACGGGGAGTGACACCAACACCCGCATCTACGGCGCGGATGCGTATCTCAAATGGACGCCGGTGCAAAACCAGCGAGGCTTTCCGTTCGTGGCATGGCAATCCGAACTCATCCAGCGCCGTTATGAAGCGGGGGATGCGAGCAGCGCCGATCATGAAGTGCTGAAAGACTGGGGTGGCTACACGCAACTGCTGTGGGGCTTCCAGCCGGGATGGATTACCGGGTTGCGATTCGAACGCGCCGATGGCAACGGCGTTAATCGCGCCGATCCGCTGCGTGATGCGCGCACGCGCGTCGCCGCCAACGTGACCTGGTATCCCACCGAATACAGCAAGCTGCGCGTGCAACTGAATCGTGACGATGCCGAGCATCTGGATAAAACGGTCAACGCGTTGTGGTTGCAAGTGGAATACAACTTGGGCAGCCACGCGGCGCATACGTTTTAAAGGTCTAGTCGGCCCATCGAACCTGTTTGGAGATTCTCATGAATAAGTCAATCAATTGCATTTTAGCGCTGATTTTAACGTGCGCACCGTGGCTTGCCCATGCCGCACTTAATGTCGTGACCAGCACCGAAGACCTTGCGGCGTTGACGCTCGCCATCGGCGGCGACGCGGTAAAAGTGAAGCCGTTAACACGCGGCACCGCCGATCCGCATTTCGCACAGGCCAAGCCGAGCATGATCCGCGAGGTGTACCAGGCGGACTTGCTGGTGGTGGTGGGCGCGGAGCTGGAGGTTGGCTGGATGCCGGCGCTGCTGCAAGCGGCGCGCAACGACAAGGTGCAGCCGGGCAATCCGGGTTATCTGGATTTGTCCACGGCGGTGACGTTGCTCGACAAACCCAGCGGACCGGTGACGCGCGACATGGGCGACGTGCATGCGGCGGGTAATCCGCACTACTGGCTGGACCCGAATAACGGCGTGCTCATGGCGCGCGCGATCGCGCAACGTCTGACGCAACTGGACGGCGCGCACGCGCATGACTTTCAGCGCGCGCTGGCGTCGTTCGAGCAGCAAGCGCAGGTCAAAATCGCCGCCTGGAAAACCGCGCTTGCGCCGCTGGCCGGCAAGGCGGTGATGTCGTATCACACGTCGTTCGTGTATCTGGCCAACGCGTTCGGCTTTCGCATCGCGGCGGAGATCGAACCCAAGCCCGGTATTTCGCCCAGTGCGGCCTACCTGACGCAGCTCATTACCCGCATCAAGGAGCAGCACATCGGCGTGCTGATCATGGAACCGTATTACGAGCGGCGTTCGGCGGCCTACCTGAGCGAACACACCGGCGTGCGCGTCGCGGTGTTGCCGCAATCAGTGGGCGCGACGGAGCAGATCAAGACTTATTTCGATTTGTTCGACGGCATCGTGGCCGCATTCAAACAGGCGGGCACGCTGTAATGGACGCGTGGCTGATTTTATTGCCCGCGTTCGCGCTGTGCGCGCTGATGATCGCGACCCACACTTACCTCGGCCTGCATGTATTAGCGCGCGGCATTATCTTCGTCGATCTGGCGTTAGCGCAGGTGGCGGCACTCGGCGTCAGTGTCGCGTTCATGCTCGGTTGGGACGTGCACGGCGCGCAGGCGCAGTTCGTCGCGTTGGGCGCCACGTTGCTGGCCGCCGTGGTGCTGGCAAAATTACGCGCCATTCCCGACAAGACCGCGCGTGAGGTCATCATCGGTTGCATGTACGTGGTGGCTACCGCAGTGGCGATTGTGATTTTGAGCCGTTCCAGTCAGGGCATGGAAGAACTGAAGTCGATGTTCAGCGGCAACATCCTGTGGGTGCGCTGGGAAGAAGTGGGCTTGCTGGCGCTGGTCTACGCGGTATTGACATTATTGCACGTGGTGTATTTTCGCCGCTTCAAGGCCTTGTCGTTTAGTGAAGTAACCGAGCGCAAAAGCGGCTTTCGCTGGGAGCTGTTGTTCTTCGTGTCGTTTGCCGTGGTGATTACGCTGGCGGTCAATCTGGCCGGGGTGTTGATGGTGTTCGCGTTCCTCATCATTCCCGCGTTCACGGCGTCATTGCTGGTGGGCTCGTTCGGCGCGCGCCTGGCATTGGGCGGCGCGCTCGCGATGGGCGGCAGTGTGGCGGGATTGTGGTTGTCTTTCGCGGAAGACCTGCCCGCGGGTCCACTCATCGTCGCGGTGTTGGGTGGATTACCGCTGTTGGCGGGTGCTGCGCTGTGGTTGCGTCGGTGCGTCGAGAAGCAGCGGAAGACCGGTTAGCGACTGAATCGCGTAACGCCGAAAAGTTGACCGGTCCGAGCGGACGGGGTTTAATTGCTCGCCGCTCCGGGCTTCGCCGAAGCTTTCCGATACACGCCGCCGCAAACCGATATGCACGTATTCCTTTCCGCCTTGCTCAAACGAACGATGATTGGTTATCTGATCGTCACGATGGTCATGGCGTCGCTAATGAGTGCGCATGTGCATTTGTCGGAAAGCCACGCTGGACCGGAGCTGCATAGCCACGCGGCGGAAATCCACTTCGCCCATTTCGAATCCGGTCATGACAGTTTTGACGAGCACGCCTCGGACGCGACTGCCGTCGACATTAGCGACGCAGCCAGCACCACCGGCATTTACAAAATCCTGGACGTCGTTGCCATCGTGGCGGCGATGCTGTTCCTGCTGGCGGTTCTGTCCCGCTTTGAGTATCGGGTTCCCTCGCGCACCACGCCTCATCGTTTCGATCCGCACTATTCTCCCCTGCAAGCGCGCGCCCCGCCGCGCTGACCAACCCGCAGTTCCCGTTGAATTTCGTCGTCCCCAGTCGCGGGCCGACGATGCGTTGAGTTTCTGGTTGCGTTTTTCTTTGAGGATCACTCATGTCTTCTTTTATAACTCGGCTTTTTTTGCTGGCGCTCGCGGCTGTTCTGCTGGTGCCCACGGAGGTGTTCGCGCACGGCATGTCGCTGGCGGACAAGCAGGCGATTATTGACGGTGGCAACCTGCGGTTTTTATCGCTGGGCGTCACGCACATGCTCAGCGGATACGACCACTTGCTGTTCATCTTCGGAATCATTTTCTTTCTCACCACGTTCAAGGAGATCGTAAAGTACATTACCGCGTTCACGCTCGGCCACAGCGTCACGCTGATTTTCGCGACGTTCAATCAGATCCAGCTCAATTATTTTTTGATCGACGCGGTGATCGGGTTGAGCGTGGCTTACATCGCGTTCTCGAATCTGGATGGCTTCCGCAAGCACCTGAAAGTCACGCCGCCCAATCTGCTGGCGATGATCGCGTTGCTGGGTTTGGTGCATGGCTTCGGTCTGTCCACGCGCTTGCAGGAGTTGCCGTTGAACCAGAACGAGCTGCTGCTGAATATCATTTCCTTCAACGTCGGTATCGAAGTTGGGCAGGTGATCGCATTGTCGGCCATGCTGCTGTTGCTGATGGGCTGGCGCAAGGCGAAGTCGTTCCACACCTTCAGCTCGGTCTCGAACGTCGCGCTGATCTTCGCCGGCATTTTTCTGTTTGCGATGCAGATGCATGGTTATTCCCATGTCAAAAATCCAGATGAGTTCGGCTTCAGTTCCGACAATCACATCCACGAGCATATGAATATGGAGGCGCAGCGCGCCGCCAAACTGCGTTCCGAAGCCGTTCACGATTCAATTGATTAACCCAACCGAAGGAGAGATGAGTATGCGTAAAACCATGATCGCTGTTACGTTGTGCACCCTGAGCTTTGTGACCAGCCCCGCCTTTTCGGGTGCGGATGGTCCCGGCCATTCACATTCACATGGACCCGTTTCGGCGGAAGCGGCGCAAGAAAAAGCTACCAAACACGTCGCCGATTTGGTGACGAACGGAAAGCTCGATCCGAGCTGGAACAACATCAAGCCCACGAAAACGGAGCAGAAGGCCTTCGAGAAGGGGCCGGAGTGGATTGTGGAGTTTGTGAACAGCGCGGCCACGGATAAAGCCAAACAGACGCTGTATGTGTTTTATACCCTTGACGGCAACTATCTTGGGTCGAACTTCACGGGCAAGTAAACCTGTGTAACACGTCGTGCCACACGCCCCAGCTAATTGGGGGCGTGTGGTCATCGGCGACCGCGATCATCCCGCACCAGACCACCGAACAACGAGCGACAAGTTGCTCGTCGTGTAGTGATAGAATTTTCCGCTCCCGATTAACTCCTGGGCCGCGCGCCTTCCCGGCGATGGGCGGCTATTCCGATGGATATTGCACTGATCTTTTTACTCATCCTGCTCAACGGCGTGTTCGCCATGTCCGAAATTGCCGTGGTTTCTTCGCGCAGGGCACGCTTGCAGGGTCTTGCTGACGACGGTAACCCCGGCGCGCACGCCGCCCTGGCGCTCAACTACGAACCCTCCGGTTTCCTGTCTACCGTCCAGGTCGGCATCACCACCGTCGCCATTCTGAGCGGCATGATCGGCGAGACGGTGCTGGCCGATCCGCTCACCGCGTGGCTGTCGGGGTTCTCTGAAATTGAGCCCTACGCCAGGGGCATTGCGCTGACCGTGGTGGTCGTGGGCTTGACCTATTTTTCCGTGGTCATCGGGGAACTGGTCCCCAAACGCATGGCGCTGTTCGCGCCGGAAAATATTGCCGCGCGCATCGCGCGCCCGATGATTTGGCTGGAGCGCGCGGCCCGGCCGCTGGTGTGGCTGCTGTCGTCGTCATCCGGCCTATTGCTGCGCTTGATCGGCGCACGACGCAAGGACGAACCGCCGGTGACCAACGCGGAGATCAAGATGCTGATGGAGCAAGGCGCCGAAGCCGGCGTGTTCCACGCAAGCGAACAGGAAATCGTCTCCAACGTGCTGCGTCTGGACGAACAGCGCGTCGGCGCGATCATGACGCCGCGCCGGGACATTATTGCGATCGATCTCGACGCGGCTGATGACGAGCTCCGGCACCGCATCGCCGCCAGCCCCCATTCGCGCATCGTGGTGTGCCGCGACGGGCTGGACCACATCGTGGGCGTGCTGCAAACCGGCAATCTTTTGAAACGCTCGCTGTCCGGCGAACTGCTACGACGAGAGGATGTGGAAGCGGCCGTGACGCCGCCGCTGTATTTACCCGAGGCCATGACGACGACCCAGTTGCTGGAAAACTTTCGCCGCGCCCGCCTGAAGCTCGCGCTGATCGTCGACGAATACGGCGACTTGCAGGGACTGGTGACACTGACCGACGTGCTGACCGCCATCGTCGGCGAAGTGTCCCTGCCCGAGACCCCGGAACAGCACGACATGGCGCAGCGCGACGACGGCTCGTGGCTGATGGACGGCGACGTGACCGTCGAACGCGTCAAGACGGTGTTGGAGATCGACGAAGAACTGCCCGGCCAAGAAGAAAATGCCTTTCATACTTTGGGCGGATTCGTCATGCACAGGCTGGGACGCGTCCCGACCGCGAGCGACCATTTCGAATACGCAGGCTGGCGCTTCGAAGTCATGGACATGGACAGGAACCGGGTGGACAAAGTGCTGATCGCGAGTGCAACTCCACCGCGCGCGGACGCGGCCCGGCCCTCGCCATGACCTGGCACCAGACGCTGCGCGCGCCCGGCGTGGCGGCGGCGTTAGGCGCGGCGCTGTTGTTCGGCGGCGGCACACCGCTCGCCAAAGGGCTGCTGTCCAACGTGAGTCCGTGGCTGTTGGCCGGTCTGCTCTATCTGGGGTCCGGGTTGGGTTTGTCTCTGTATCGCGTGCTGCGCCGCGCACCGGCGGCGCGGCTCGCGCCGGGCGAATGGCCGTGGTTCGCCGCAGCGATTTTGTCAGGCGGCGTGGTCGGGCCGGTGTTGCTGATGTTCGGACTCACCGGTATGCCGGCATCTGGCGCCTCGTTGCTGCTCAATGCCGAAGCCGTGTTCACCGCGTTGCTGGCGTGGTTCGCGTTTCGCGAAAACTTCGACCGGCGCATCGCGCTGGGCATGGCCGCCATCGTCGCGGGCGCGGTGGTACTCAGTTGGCCGGGGGACGCACAACTCGCCGGTCTCTGGCCATCGTTAGCCGTGCTCGGTGCCTGTCTTGCGTGGGGTCTCGACAATAACCTCACGCGTAAAGTGTCACTGACCGACGCCACCTGGATCGCCGCGATCAAAGGATTGGCGGCGGGCAGCGTCAATCTGACGCTGGCTTTCTTTCTGGGCGCACACTGGCCACCGCTGGCCGACCTTGCGGGGGCGCTGTTTGTAGGTTGCTTCGCGTATGGGGTAAGTCTCGCGCTGTTCGTCACCGGGTTGCGCCATCTCGGCACTGCGCGAACCGGCGCTTATTTCTCCGTCGCTCCCTTCTTCGGAACACTGCTGGCGATTCCGTTGCTGGGCGAAGCGGTCAGTATGCAGTTGCTGATCGCCGGCGCGTTGATGGCGCTGGGTGTGTGGCTACATCTCACCGAGCGTCACGCGCATGCGCACGAACACGAGCCGCTCGCCCATACACACAGCCACGTGCACGACGAACACCATCAACATGCGCACGACTTCCCGTGGAACGGCGAGGAGCCGCACACACATTTGCACGAACACGCCGCGCTGTTACACAGCCATCCGCACTACCCGGACAGCCATCACCGTCATGGCCATTGATGGGCAATCCGTTTTTTGTGCGCTACGGCCGTAGAATGATGTAGGCACGAAAAAGTGGGGCTAACGATATTCTTGGCGTTCGCCGCACGGATGACTACCGCTTATACGTGAGTACGTACCACGGCGCGTTAGCGCGTGCCGTACGCGACCAGATAGTCGTGCGGCACTTTCAAGCCGTGCTCGCTTTGATACGCGAGCGCATACACGGCGATTTCGTCACGGATGCTGGCGCGCGCGTCTTGCGGCAACGCATCGTATTGCGCTTTGAGAATGTCGGTCGCTTCGACCAAATTCCAAAACTCGTTGAACGACGCAAACTGGTAGTGCAGCGTGTGGCGCTCCACGACGAAGTCGCGGAAGCCGGCACGGCGTAGCATCTCGTCGAGCAAGCCGGGCACACCCAACGAAGTGATTTTGGGCAGCGGCGGTTGTGCATGCGCCGGCACCTTGTTTTTAAACACCTCGTAAGACCACAGCATGGTCGGCATCGTTTCCGGCGTGCTCCACACCGACAGTGCATAACGTCCGCCGGGCTTGAGTACGCGATGCATTTCGTTGAGCCCTTGCTGCGGGTCTTCAAACAACATCACGCCGAAGCGGCATAACACACGGTCAAACGTGTTATCCGCGAAATGCATTTTCTCCGCTTTCAAGGTTTCGAACTGAAGGTGGTTCAGCCGCAGTTGCTGCGCCTTGTGTTGCGCAACGCGCACCATGCCGGCGGCCGAGTCCGTGCCGACTATCGTGACGCGGTTGCCCATGCGCTGTGCCAGGGTTAATGCGGGCTCGCCGGTGCCGGACGCGACATCTAAAATTCGATCGCCGGGTTTGGCAGCGAGTTTGTCCAGCAAGACTTCACCCACCGGCGCGATGTGCGGCAGCCACAAGTCGAATTTCTCGGCGATTTTATCCCAGTCGGGTTGGTTCATTTGGCTCATGGTGTTCTCCTTGGTCGGATGGGCTTAGTTTAACAGTTCGCGGGCGGATGAGATCGAAACGATGCGTGCGCGCATGGCGGGGCTTTGCTGTATGGTCGTTTGCGATTGGCGAGGCGGGGGTGAAAAAGTCGCATTGCGCAATCAATCGTCAAGACTATACTCAATTCACACCGTGATTCACGCTGTCAAAGCGCAGATGATGTCCGCTTTCGGTAGTTCAACAGAATCCTGCTTTTGCGAAACGCGGTGCATGGTTATCGGTAAATCCAAGTGAGGGTTTTTTAAATGAGTCAAGGTACTGTGAAGTGGTTTAACGAAGCGAAGGGTTTTGGTTTTATTCAGCCACAGGATGGCAGCGAGGACGTGTTTGTGCATTTCTCCGCGATCAAGGGCGACGGATTTAAAACCCTGGCCGAAGGCCAGGCGGTGGAGTTTAAAGTCGAGCGCGGCCCCAAGGGCTTGACCGCGACGGAAGTCATATCAGCTAGTTAGTCGGTAAGTTGTCACGACCGTGTACCCATTAGACCCCGCGCAATAGCGGGGTCTTTTTTTGTCCAGCGATTGGTGCCGTCGCAGCCGCGGGCGGCGCGCTGGTGGTCAATCGGTAGGCTTTCGGTGCTTGCCACCACGCAGTGAATTCGATGCCGGGCACGGGGTGGCTGATGTGGAATCCCTGCGCATAGTCGCAACGCAGGACTTCCAGACGGTCGAGCATCTCCTGGCTTTCCACTCCCTCGGCGACGATGCGCATGCCGAGGTTGTGCGCCAGCTCGATGGTGGAGCGCACGATCACCGCTTTTTCGCTCCCAAGAGTGACTCGGACGTCCTGTCGGGTTTCGCGAACAAATGGCGACGCAATCGCAATGCAGTAACGTTATAGTGCGCGATGGCGGCGCCGGTCATGACAATTAACGCCAGCAGCGCGGACACCCACGCGTAACGCTGTCGCAAACTATGGAGTATTTTTGGCTGCACTTGGTCGAACTCTTTAAAGCTCCCAACGTTATCGGCACCCCCGTGGTTAGGTTAATGGCCGCGCCATCGGCGCTGCTGAGTCTCGAACCTTTTCATGCCGGTGCCGTTATAGGGACAGGATCAACCGGGAGATAAACCGACGTGTCGCCGCAAACCTCGATCGGCCACTACTTGCTGCAACAACTCGCGCATGCCGGCGTCAGGCACATGTTCGGCGTGCCCGGCGACTACGTGCTGCGGTTTTATGACTTGCTGGTGCACAGTGAGATTCAGCACGTCGGTACCACGCGCGAAGATACGGCCGCGTTTGCCGCCGACGGCTATGCGCGCTGCAACGGCATGGGTGCGCTGGCGGTTACGTATGGCGTGGGCGCGTTGAGCGTGGTGAATGCGGTGGCGGGTGCGTATGCGGAATCGTCACCGGTTGTTGTCATTAGCGGAGCGCCCGGCGTACGTGAGCAGCGTTCCGATCCTTTGATTCATCACCGCTTCGGGCCGTTTAATTTTCAGCGTGAAATTTTCGAGCGCATTACCTGTGCGGCGGTGGTGCTCGATGATCCGCTGATTGCGTTCCGGCAAATCGATCGCGCACTGGCGCTGGCGCGGCGCGAGAGCAAGCCGGTGTATATCGAAATTCCACGCGACTGCGTCGATGCGTTTGGCTTTCATTTGCCGGCTGAAGAAAGTAGCGCGCCGATCAGTGACCCGCATGCATTGAACGAAGCCGTTGAGGAAACCGTGCAGTTGCTCGCGGCGGCGCAGTCACCGGCGGTGCTGGCCGGGGTCGAGATGCATCGGCACGGCTTGCAAGATGCATTGATGCGATTTGTGCAGTGCGCCAACGTGCCGGTGGCGGCGACGCTCACCGGCAAATCCGTGCTGGGCGAGCGCCATCCGCATTACCTGGGTGTGTATGAAGGCGCGATGGGCTCGCAAGTCGCAAAAGACGTGATTGAAAGCGCCGACCTGTTGTTGATGCTCGGCGTGAAGTTGAACGATGTGGACCTGGGAATTTACACCGCGAACCTGAATGCCAACGCAATGGTGCGCGCCAGTCAGGATGAAGTCGTGATCCGCCACCATCGTTATCGGCAAGTGTATTTGCCGGACTTCGTGGCCGCATTGTCCAACGCCGTGACCTGCCGCACCGGACAAATTATTCCGCGCAACGAGGGTCCGCGCGCGCCGGATTTTCCGCGCGCAAATCAAGCCATGACTGTCAGCCGTTTGATCGGCCGTTTGAACGAGGGGTTGGGTCCCGACATGACGGTGGTCAGCGACGTGGGCGACTGCCTGTTCGCCGCCGTGGAATTGCGGGTGCATCAAGCCTCGCAATTTCTGGCCTCGGCGTTTTACACCAGCATGGGCTTCGCCACACCGGCTGCGTTAGGCGCGCAAGTTGCGCGCCCTGCGTCACGCGCGTTGATCTTGGTTGGCGACGGCGCTTTTCAAATGACTGGCACGGAGCTGTCGACTGCCGCGCGCCTGAAACTCAATCCCATCGTCATCGTGTTTAACAACAAAGGCTACAGCACCGAACGCTATATTTTAGAAGGGCCGTTCAATGACATCGCGTCCTGGCGCTTCGACAAACTGGGCGAAGTGATGGGACCGATGCACGGCTACGACGTGCATGACGAAGCACAATTTGAAACTGCGTGGCAAAGCGCGCTCGCCACCGCCGACCGGCCCAGCATCCTCAACGTGCATTTGCGCGCGGATGACCCGTCACCGGCGCTGCGTCGGTTGGCGGAACACTTGAGCGATATCGTTGCGGGCGGGTAGGCACCAGGCGTGCGTGGCATAATTGCCTCGTAACGGCTTTTTATCCTGTTTAAA
>Ga0315281_10003875_pt1 | contig 21851 bp, 17 predicted proteins | sample YL17G07_0_MG_FD_204540 | JGI IMG/M metagenome (GOLD analysis project Ga0315281, IMG submission 204540) | Sediment microbial communities from Yellowstone Lake, YNP, Wyoming, USA - YL17G07_0 | ecosystem: Environmental > Aquatic > Freshwater > Lake > Sediment | place: USA: Wyoming | collected... | reverse complement strand
GCGATGAGGATTAGGCCTTCTTCCGTCTCGGGGCCGCCTATTTTCCCGAGCGCATCCGCGGCCGCCTGGTAGAACCTGCGCCCGGGGTCGTCCACCACCGGGGAGCGCTTCTTCAACTGGGTTGTTATGATGGGGACGGCCTCGTGCGCCTTCTTGTCGCCCAAAGCCTGGATGACGTCGAGTCCGGCGTTGGGGTCGCCGTGATCCAGGATTTTGAGCAGGCCTTCGACCGCTTTGGGATCCTTGACCTCCGCGAGCATTTTTGCCACGTCCACTTGCAGTTTTGGACCGCCGCGCGCGATGGCGGCGTCAACGACCGGGTCAATCACGTCAACGGACTTGAAGCGGAGCAAACCGCCGACGGCGGCCTTGAGAACGTCGGTATCCTTGTCGGCGACGGCCTTGAGAAGCGCCTCTTTTGACTTTTCGGTCTGAATTCCGGCCAGGGCGGTGACGGCGGCAAGTTTGATGTCGCGATTCTTGTTGGTGACGTAATCCGCAAGGCCGATGGCGGCGCTTTCGCCGCCGATGCCGCCCAGCGCCTTTATTATCATCTGGCTGACGCCTGGTGTCTTTTCCGCTTTCAGCAGGGCGATAAGCGCGTCAACGGCCTTGGGCGTGTGGACGGCGCGCAACACCTCCACCTGGTTGTTGCGCACGGATGTGTCGTCCGTTTTCTTTATGCTGAGGGCGAGGTCCACCTTCTTGTCGTCGTCCATCTTCGTGTCCTTGAGCACCTCAAGCGCGACTTGGGCGACGTCGGGGTCCCTGTCGGCGAGGCCCTTGGTCAGTATCGTTATTTCCTTGTCGTCTTTAGGTTCCTGGGGGACGCCTGTGAGGACGGCCTTCTTCATCAGGCTGTCGTTCCTATCCATTATCTGGATGAGCGTGTCGCGCACGCCTGGGGCGTCGCGATGGGTGTTGAGTTGCATTATCGCTTCGTTGCGGACCTTGTCCGACTTGTCTTTCAAGGCGAGCATGAAGACGTCAATTTCGCCCATGCCCTTGTATGACCCCAACTCGGCGATGATTGCCTGCTTTATGGCATCGGAGGAGGAGTTGAAAATGGCCTTCAGGGCCGCGGCCGCCTCGGTTTTCTTGTAGGATGCTACGGCCCTGACGATTTCCAGGCGGAGATTGTCATCTTTGGCGGCAAGGGACAATCCGCCGACGAGAGCGTCGAAAGCGGCCTGGGTTTTCAGGTCGGAAAGTTTCTTCACCGCGTCCAACTTTTCGGTCGGACTGCCGGTGCGCAACTGCTTTTTGAGCGCTTCCACCGCCGGGTCGGTCGTGCCGTCGGCGAACGCGGAGTAAGAAGCGGAAAGAATGCTTGCGCACGCGAGCGAGAGAATCAGTATAATCCTTCTCATTGTGCGGCCTCTGAGACGTTATGAGTGTGAATTGTCCCTGCGCGGATATTATAACATTCGCGCGGCCACAGGTCAAACCTGCTGATTCGCTTCGACCCGTGGTTTCTCCATAGATTTGACGCGGCGCGCCGCCGCTTATTCAGAGGGGCAAAGGGCTGAAGGGGCGTGAAATGCGCAAACGGGCGCGCGTGCCGCGCCGGAATCTCTTTCACGCGCGCAACACGTACCGGCTCAAAACAAACAGAATCGCTATTATCTGCCCGACCAGCCAGACAATCGAGATCATCATGGCGAGCACCGCCTTTCTCGTTCCGCGCATTCCTTTGATGCTGCCAAGTTCAGTAAAGGCATTGAAGGCGCGGATGAGCGCCATGATGTCAAGTACAATGCCGATGACGGGTACAAGGCCGAAGAGGGCGAGTTTGATGGCGCGGCGCGCCTGTGGCGATTCATCGAAGTCCGGCGGCAGGGGGGCGGAGTCCGTGGGGATGTTGGACGACCTGACCGGTCTGTCGCGTCTTCTGGTTGCCTCAGGCTGTTGTGGGGCATGGACAGCGCCGCATTTTTCGCAGTAATAGGTGCCGAAGTAATGGACAAGGCAACGCGGACAATAGTGGTGCCCGCAGACGGGGCACTGCTTGAAAGCCCGCGTGTCCGGATGCAGGAAACAATACCGCTCACCCTCGTTTGGCCCGGGGTTATCCGGGAGGGGCGGGGCATCTCCAATTGGTTCGTTATTGTCCGTCAAGGGGCCTGTTTTCTTATGGTTTTCCACCGACTATGATACTGTCCTGATAATCCGATCCGACACGGTGAATAATAAACGTGCGTTTCTCCGGAAAGGTCTTTCTGAGAGCGTTGACCAGGATCGTCATTTGATCGTTGCTGCAGTTGCCGACATTGAGCGTCATGGCGTACTTGCTCTCCCATGGATCGCGGTCCACCATTTTCTGGACGATGTCCCTGTCCTTGCCGGCGGCGGCGAGCAGCAGGTTGTGGATTTCCCTTTTTCTCGCGTCGGTTTGCGAGGACAATTCACCGCGGGCATCCGGCACCCCCAGCGCCTGCGCGATCTGGCTGACGGCGATTTGCGTCATATCCGGATCCATGGGCGGCTGGGTGAAGAGCATCAGTTCGTCGCTCTGGCAATAATAGAACGCGGTGGCGATTTCGGTCCCCAGCGGCAGAGGTCGCTTTACCCCCTTCCAGTCGGCCGGGAACACCCAGAAATGGCAATTAAGCGCGCCGGCCTCGGTCTCTGGTGAAACGACCACAACGTGCCATCCTTTCGCGCTGCTGTTGATCCAGCCCGGGGGAACCGGGCACTCTTCCACCGTGCTCAGTTGCCAGCCGGTCATCAGGGAATCCTTGAGGCTTGCCTTTACGTGCTCGCCCAGGACCTGATGCGCATCCGGCGGCGCCTGCGCCGCTTCCTGATGTGCGTTTATCTGGCACCCGCAGGCCAGCGTAATTATAAGTCCGCAGACAACGATAGCAAGGCATTTCTTCATGTTGGGCTCCCGTCTGCAATAAGGGGAAATCGGCCTTCACCGGAAACAGTCTCTCCGGCGTTTCATAGTGCTGCATAGCGTATTATCGACGTTGCGGGCTTCAATATTTAGAGGCAGGTCGACCGGACGCTGGTGCGTGCCAAAATTGTGGGTGGTTAACGGGGTCAGACGCCAAGGAGAAGCCCCGCTTCGGGGCTTCGGGAGGGGTCTGACCCCAGATACCCACTATTTTGGCACGCACCCCACCGGACGTGCATAAAAAGGGCTCCGTCACGCGGAGCCCTTTTGTGGATCATGAGTCGGATGGCTATTTGACAAGAATGGCGTTGGCGATGTCGCAGTGGTCGTTCTGGTAACCGTCCTCGCCGAAATCCACGATGATGCGCAAGTTGTTGACGCCGGTAATGTCGACGTCAACGGCCAACGGCTTGTCGCCGGTTTTCACGACGGTCTTCTTGAGGAGGACTTTTCCATCATCGCCCTGAATCTCGATTGTTATGTTCCCTCCCGGCTGTCCGGGCTTCATTACACCGTCATCGATGCCGACGGTGGCCTTGAACGCCTTATAGGCGCCGGCGACGTTGAAGGTCAGGTCGCTGAACGAATGCACGCCGATGCCTTTGTGGTAAATCTTGCCGTTGAGTTTCAGCGGCGGGTGATTCTCGAGGGTGCTGCGGTCGCGCTGCCAGGGGAAGTCGCTTGTCGTGGTCCCCGGGGAGCAGAATTCGGGATACTCCACGGCTTTGATGGTCTTGTCGGGCAGGTCCGAGAGGAACGTAAACGAGCCGTTATAGAACACCATTTCGGAAATCTCGGCTTCCGCGACCTTCACGTTCACATCGCCGATGTCCGCCTTCAGTTCGAGCATGCCGTCCTTCTCCGAGACAATCTCGCCGGTGATGACGTCGCCGCGAACTCCGATGACCCTGACGTAGGGCTTTTCCCCGAATCCCTTGGCCTCGTTGACCTTTTTGAAGCCGACGCCGACAAGGTCATACAGATTGCCGCTTAGTTTCTTGTTTGACTTTGCGGTCTCAAGCGTCACGTCAAGGTTCTGCTTGATTTCCTGGATTGTGCCGTAGGCCTCGGAGATGTCCGTGCCGTAATAGAAGTCGTACTGCCACTTGTTCCGGTCAACCATTGAGGCTTCGAATTGTCCGGACTTGTCCAGAAAAACCTTCGCGCCTTCCGGCGTGAATTTGTCGGGATCGGATTCGTACAACTTCTGCAGATCGTCTGCGTTCATGGGCTTGCCGAAAATGTCTATCGTGCGGAACGTGGCGGCATTCGCCTGTTTTCTCAGCCGGATGAGCGCGATGTCCCGGTATATCTTTGGATTGAGGCTTTGAACGCCGGAGATGTTGTCCGTGTTGAGCACAACGGCGTCCGGACCGAGGAAGGCTGATTTCGCGTTCAGCAGAATCGTTACGCCCTTGAGACCGGCGGTCATGCTGTCAGCATACAGGATATTGCCGTTGCGGAAGAATATCTTGTAGCCGGATTTCGGCTGCTCCTGCGGCGTGCGCAACTTGAGGTTGATGAGGTCTGTCCACTTGTACTCGACGCCGCCGAAAGCCACCGTCTGCTTGGTGACGTCGAATTTGGGCGATTCCTTGTAGGTGGCCTCGCCCTGCACCGCGGACACATCCGCGGCCCACGCGCTCACGCAAAACGCACACAAGACCGCAACAGCCACCAGACTTCTTGTTCCTCGCGTCATTTCGGAACCTCCGTATCTCATGAAATTGAAAACTCAACGCCCCATGTCGTCCTGAAAAACCCTGCGCATCGCCGCATTCCGAGGTGCGCTTCCTCAAACAATCGGTTCAAAAACGCTACTTCACAAGTATAGCGTTGACTATATCGCAATGGTCGTTCTGATGCCCGCCCTCGCCGAAATCCACGATGATTTCCAGGCTCTTGACGCCGCTAACGTCCACGGCAATTGCCAGCGGCTTGTCGCCGCTCTTCACCGTCGTCTTGGCGAAAAGGATTTTCCCATCGCCCCGGATTTCGAAGGTCACATTGCCCCCGGGCTTTCCGGGCACGTCGTCGTCTATGCCGACGGTGGCCTTGAACTTCTTGTACTCGCCGCCGATGTTGAACGTCAGGTCGCTGAACGAGTGGACGCCGATGCCCTTGTGGTAAATCCTGCCGTTGAGTTTCAGCGGCGGGCGTCCGTCCATCGTGCTGCGGTCGCGCTGCCAGGGGAAACTGTCGTTCTTCGTCGTGTCGGGCGCGCAGAACTCCGGATACTCCACCGCCTTCACCGCGCCGTCCGGCAAGTCGGACAGAAACGTGAAGTCCCCGTTGCGGAACACCATCTCGGAAATCTCGCTCTCGGCAACCCTGACTATCACGTCGTTGACGTCCGTCTTGACTGCAATCATCCCGTCCTTCTCGCCGGCGATTTCACCCGTGATGACATCGCCGTGCGCCCCGATTACCTTGACGTACGGCTTGTCCCCGAACCCCGTCGGCTTGTTGACCGCCTTGAAACTCACGCCCACCATGTCATACAGATTGGTGGGGCCGTACTTGCTGCCAGCCTTGGTCACAAACGTCACGTCGAGGTTGGGCGCGATTCCCTGGATTACGCCGTGCTTCTGACTCTTGTCGTTGTCGATGCCGTAATAGAAATCAAAGTCCCAATTCTCCTTATTCAGCATCAAGCCTTCCAGCAAAGCGGACACCCGCGCGAAATCCTTCTTGCCCTCCTCTGCGAACTTGTCCGGCTCCTTCTCGAATAACTTCTGCAGGTCATCGGCGTCCATCGGCTTGCCGTTGAAATCTATCTTGCGGAACGTCGCCGCATTCGCCTGTCTCTGCAGCCGCCGAAGCGCAATCTCCCGGTACACCTTTGGATTCAGGCTCTGCACGCCCGCGGCGTTGTTGGTGCTCACGAAAGCCGCCTCAGGGCCCAGAAACGCGGACTTGATCTTAAGGACTATCGTCGCGGCGCCGTCCGCCTGTTGTGCCGTCACGATGTCCGCGTATAAAATGTCGCCGTTGCGCGAGAATATCTTGTAGCCGCTTTTCGGCTGGTCGAGCGCAGCCCGCAATTTCAGGCCGATAAGGTCGGCCCACTTGTACTCGACGCCGCCGAATGCCACCGTCTTCTTGGCAACGTCGAACTTAGGCGCTTCCTTGTACGTCGCCTCGCCTTGCACCGCGGACACATCCGCGGCCCACGCGCTTGCCACAAACGCCAGCAAAACCGCAACAATAATCAGGCTTCTTGTTCCTTGAATCATTTCAGGACCGCCGAAATCTCATAAAATTCTGAGCGTGTGTATCCCCCTTGTCGCCGTGCAAACTTTGTACCGCCTCCCGGCAAGGTGCCGCGGCACGCCTATCCTCATATTGGCCGGAACCTTACGCGCGCTTCCCCGCTCCGGCGACGGACGGAATCACGCACCGCATCTGCCGCCTTTGTCGCCACATTTGAAACCTTTGGCGACACGGCAGGCCCTTGTGTCAGGGGGCAGACTCTACCATTCCTTCGCTTTCACTTCAAGCCCTAATCCGTTTATGCTATAATCCCGCCCCTTAAAACGCAACCTATAATACGGAGGAACCGTGGGATGGTTTGCGTCATTGTTGGCTTCGAGGCAATTACCAAATAGAGGCTGAGCAATTCATGCAAAAGCAGGTATTCTTCTCCGGAGTCGCTGAAGACGAGGCGCTGCCGAGCATCAAGAAAAAAATCGCGCGGCTTTTCGACGCTGCGGCTTTCGCCGACTGCATCGCGCCGAAGGACCTCGTCGCGATAAAAATACACTTCGGCGAGAAAGGCGGCGACGGCCACATAAACCCGCAACTCGCAAAAGCCGTCTCCGAAAAAATAAAGGCGCTCAAGGCGCGGCCATTCTTCACCGACACCAACACCCTTTACGCGGGCTCGCGCTCCAACAGCCACGACCACCTCATGGTCGCCGCGGAGCACGGCTACAGCATCGAGAAACTCGGCGCGCCCGTAATCATCGCGGACGGGCTGAGGGGCCGCAACCAGGTCGAGGTGAAAATCGAGGGCGGCAAGCATTTCAAATCGGTGCGCATCGCCTCGGACATTCTCGTCACGGACGCAATAGTCGCCCTGACCCACGTTACGGGCCACATCGCCGCGGGCTACGCTGGCGCGATAAAGAACATCGGTATGGGCTGCGCGGCGCGCGCCGGGAAACTTGCGCAGCATTCCAATATCCTGCCGGAAATAATCAAGGACAAATGCACCGGCTGCGGCACATGCGTCAAATGGTGCCCGGAGCACGCCATCGCCGTCATCGAGAAAAAGGCGCAGATCAACCAGTCGCTCTGCATCACCTGCGGCGAATGCAACGCCGTGTGCAACAGCGGCGCGGTGAAATACACCTGGGGCAACACCAGCACTCTCCTCAGCGAGCGCATCGCGGAACACGCCTTCGGCGCGCTAAAGGACAAGAAGGGCAAATGCGTCTTCATGAATTTCATCATGAAATTCACGCGTGACTGCGACTGCATGCCGAAGAAACTGGAGAAAATGATTCCGGACGTGGGCATCCTGGCGTCAAAGGATATCGTGGCAATAGACCGCGCCTCGATAGACCTCGTCAACAAGGCCGCCGGGAAGGACATCTTCAAGGAAATGACGCCGCACCTCGACTACATGTCCCAATGCGCCCACGGCCAGTCTCTCGGCCTCGGCTCGCAGGACTACGACCTGGTTGAAATATAAAATGCACTGCAAAGGGGCCTGACCCGTTTCAGCGCATTTTTGCTATTCGGAGAAGGTGATTTCGACGCGGTAGAGGTTCCAGCCGTCGCGCAGGATGTCCTGGCACTTGTTTGGCGCGCTGAAGAACGGCCCCCTGACTCGCTGCGTCTCATCATATTCCCATGGCGTGTCCACGCCGTCCGCAACGAGATGATATACAAGGCCCGTGCCGTGGATGCGCATGCCACGGCGGCACGCATAATAGACAAGATGCCTTGAATCGGGGCTGAACACCGGCGGCCGGACGTAATCGTACGCGGCCTGTTCCTTGCCGTCGTCCACGACGAAGTAATTCCCGTGCTTCGGGTCGGCGGTTGCGACATAGGCGAAGCGGCGCGAGTCGGGGCTGAAACAGGGCCTCGCTATTTCCACATAATGCTTGCCTTCGACGCCGTCAACCACCATGAAGCGCTCATTTTCTCCCACGCAAGCCACGTACGCCAGGCGCTGCGAGTCGGGGCTGAATATGGGTCCGTCCTCGCCACTGGAAATCTTCTCATACGCGCCGCTCTCAACTCCATCGAGCACGGCCATCATCTTTCCGTCAATTCCGGCGATGCAGGCGTAATGCCTGGAGTCGGGGCTGAATATGGGCCTGTCAACTTTGTCATACCCTTTGCCTTCGACGCCGTCGAGGACGATGAACCATTTTCCGCCGGAAAAGGCCCGATAGGCATAGTGCCGTCCGTCGGGGCTGAAGGCGAAGTCCGCGACGGAGGAATATTCTTTCCCCCGCGCGCCGTCGATGACGACGCAACTGCGTTCGCCCGGGTTGTCGAGGATGCAGGTCGCCCGCGAGGAGGAACTGAACGCCACTTGCGCCCGAGCGCACCATTCGCCTTCCACGCCGTCGAGGACAATACATTCCTTTCCGCCGGATTTGGCCTGATAGGCGAAATGCTTCGAGTCGGGACTGAATTGCAGAAAGTCCAACTCGTCATACTGTGCGCCTTCCGCGCCGTCGAGGATGACGGACCATTTGCCGCCGGATTTCACTGGGTAGGCAATGCGCTTGCCGTCGGGGCTGAAATAGGCCGCGCTGGGGAAAGGCTCGTCCGATGGCTTTCCCTCCACTCCGTCAATTATCGGGATGTATTTCCCGCCGATAAGGACGTTGTCGCGCTCAATCCATGGAAACAACACCGGCAAATGGTAGTACTTGGGGCCGGCCACGGCGTAATACGGAAGGTGCTTCGAATCGTCGCTGAACCACATTCCGATTTCCGCAACGGCGTCGTAGTGCCTGCCTTCCACTCCGTCAAGGACGACGAACGACTTGCCCTCCGCGTCATGGCCCACGTATGCGAGGTGTTGCGAGTCAGGACTGTCCAGGATGCGCGAACGCCTGTCCATCTCCGGATAAGCCGGGCCGTCCGCGGCGTCGATGATGACCGTGTAATGGCGGCCGAACCATGTAATCAGCGTCGGATCGTTCGCGTGATTAATGTTGAACAGCGGGACGGGAATTCCGCCGCCGGGCGCGACGTATGCCACGTGCGCTCCGTCCGGGCTGGTGCAGAGCAGCGGCCAATGAATGTCGCGGCCTTTGCAGACGAGAGTTTCCTTGAGGGCGATATGCGGCGTGAGTTGCTTCTCCGAAACCGAGCCGAGCCTTGCGCAGCCGGCGCACGCCGCCATGGCGAAAAGGCAAATGAGAATGCGCCTCATGGATGGTTTTTGGACGCCAGACATGCCAGACTCCTTTTTCATTTCTCGGGTCTCAAGCCTCAGGTCTTCTTCAGAACCTTCGCGTGAGGGCCAGGCCGACAGCGCCGCTTTCCGGCTCGACAAGCGGCTCCAGTTTGAAACCGAACAACTCCATCTTGTTCCGCTCGAAAACCGCATGGCCTATCGCGTATCCGAGGAACGCGCCAAAGACGCAGTCGGAGAGGTAATGGTCGCCGCCCTGTAATCTGGCGAAGCCCGCGAATCCGGCGACGACGTACAGCGGAAATCCCACCTGGTGTCCGTACATCTCGTCGAGCATCGCGGCAACGGCGAAGGCGGACGAGGTGTGCCCCGAAGGGAACGAATCCTTTATCCCGAGAAAGCCGTGCCCGTTCGGACTCTGGCGCTCAAACGCGGCCTTCAGGGCCAGTGTAACCAGGTTGTTATATGCCAGACCCTCAAGGAGGATAGTCGAACGCTTCCGGTAAACTTCGTCACTGGCGGCAAGAGAGTAAACATACAGAAGGCCGGAAACACCAAAGAGCGTTGCGGGGTTGCTGATATTGTTGCCGGTCTTCTCCCAGCCGTGGAGCACATCCGTATGATGGAAGTGCCTGTTGACTCTGTGGTCCAAGGGCTGTAGACCGCCGGCGAGCGCCGCCCCGATGCCCAGCGTTATCAGGTATTTCGGCTTGCCCAGCGCCTTGGTGTCTTCCCACACGAAGTACTTCATGTTCCAGTAATCGCGCCAGAAAGGCTGCTTCGGATACTCGTAGTTGGCGAAGAGATAATCAAACTCCCGGTCCGGCGACCAGAAGGATTTCCCCTTGTTCAAGTCCGCCGGGAGCGCGCCCTTGCCGCTCCGCGTTTTCGCCGGTGTGTCCGCGACAAAAAGACCCTCCATGATTGCCTTCCCTGGGGTCAGCGTCGCGGCCTGCCACCATTGCTCGTCAGCGGGTTTGTTCGCGGGCGCGGCCGCGCCGCGGACTTCGGGCGGAGCGGAGGCATTGCCCGTGGAGTGGTTTCTTGAAAAAAAGGAACAGCCGGTGAGCGTTGCGCACAGCGCAACCATGACAATTGCGTTTCTCATTCTCCCCCTCAGCGCGATGGGTGATTTTCCATGGTTGTGAGCCACGCGGCCGTGTGAGTGGCCGTGTCCTTGACGCCGGCGTAAGTCATCGCTTTCAGATGCGTGCGCAACATTTCGTAGCCGTGCTCTGTGTCAACGTCATACCACGGCGGCGTGAGAGACAGCCTCAGCCCGGCCGAACTGATGTTATGGACCATTTTCTTGAAGACCTGCGGGGTGAACCACGGCACCGCGGTGAAGGGCGTGGCGCTGGGAAGCGAGGCCCCCACGAGGTAGATTCCGCCGTCGAACGTCGGACCGAGGACGAAGTCCGCCTTCTTCAGGCCCTCGAAGGCCTGCGTGATGTACTCCGCGGGCAGGGTGGGCGAGTCGCTTTCGAGAATGACCACGTGGTTTGCGCCGGCGGCGAATTCATGCTGCAGGATGTTCATCAGGCGCTCGCCAGGGTCGTTGCCTTTTTGCGGGAAGGTTGAGAACTCGAGCAGGGGCTTGACCAACTCGCGGAAATAATCGCGGGCCTCATCGGGCTGGTACGCCACGCTTTTTAGCCCGATTGAGAGACCGCCCAGAAGGGTGAGCATGTCGCGCATGAAGCATTCCGCCATCTTGGCTGAATAATGCCCCCCCAAGGTGCGAGCCAAACGCGTTTTGACGCGCCCTTCGACAGGCTCTTTTGCGAGTAGTACGATTGAAGTGGTCATATAATCCTTAATCCGCCCCCCGGCTATTACGCATGGAATTCTATCACTGCCTGCGGGCTTTGTCAAACCCCGCCTGGCGGCGGCGCGATAATAGGTTCTAATCGGCATAACCGGGCGGAAACGGCACAATTTTTTGACACCTGTCCGGCTTTCAAGTATAATGATGTGTTCCGGTCTGAATTGCCCGCGATCTCTCATAATGGCCGAACCCCAGACGCAATACGCCGGACGCGGCGGCGAGAAGTTGAGTTTCGCCCTTGACGCCTTCGGCATCGACGTGAACGGATTGGTCTGCGCCGATCTGGGCTGCAACGTGGGCGGATTCACTGACTGCCTCCTGTCGCGCGGGGCGACAAAAGTTTATGCCATTGACACCGGCTACGGAATGCTGGCGTGGAAACTGCGCAACGACGAGCGCGTCGTGGTCATGGAGCGGACGAATGCGCTGCGCGCTCAGACGCCGGAACTCGTTGACCTGGCGGTTGTGGACGTCGGCTGGACGCGGCAAATACTCATAATCCCCGCGGCAATGAGGATGCTGAAAAGCGGCGGGAGGGCGGTGTCGCTCGTCAAGCCACAGTATGAAGCGCGCGAAGCGGAGCGCGCCGCGGGGGTGGTAAAGCCGGAATTTATCCCGGAGATTCTTGACAGGGTCCGCAAGGACCTCGCATCCGTCGGCGTTGAAATGGGCCATGCCGTTGAATCTCCAATCAAGGGCGGCGGGGGAAACGTTGAGTTCTTCATTTGCGTGCGAAAGAAATAGGGACTTGACCTGATTGCAGTGATATATGAACGGCAAAGACTATTATCGGATACTCGGCGTGTCGCGGGATGCTTCCGCGGATGAGGTCAAGCGCGCTTATCGCAAACTCGCGCTGAAGTTTCACCCGGACAAGAATCCGGGAAACAAGGAAGCGGAACTGAAATTCAAGGATGCCGCGGAGGCATACGAAGTCCTGCGCGACGAGGGGAAGCGCAGGGCGTACGACCTATATGGCGAGGAGGGGCTCAAGGGCGTGCCGCACGGCTTCAGTTCGTTCGCGGACATCTTTGAGGCCTTCGGCGATATTTTCGGCGGGGGGCTTTTCGAGGGGCTCTTCGGCGAGTCCGGCCGACCGCGGCGGGGAAGACAGGAAAAGGGGACCAGCCTCCACCTTGAGGTGGCCATTGAACTGAAGGATGTCATCCGCGGGGCGGAGCGGATGCTGGAAATCCGGCGGAACGAATGGTGCCCCGCGTGCGGCGGCAGTGGCTCGCAGTCAGGCCTGCCGGCCAATTGTCCCACCTGCGGCGGGCACGGCAGGGTGATAGCCCAGAAGGGATTTTTCACCGTCCAGGCCACGTGTCCGCACTGCCGCGGCGAGGGGCGCGTCGTAACCGACCCCTGCAGGCAGTGCCGCGGTACCGGCAAGGCGAAGGTCACGCGCGAAATCCGCGTGAAGATACCCCAGGGCGTTGAGGACGGCTCCCGTCTCAGGATAACGGGAGAGGGCGAGCCGGGGCGCAACGGCGCGCCTCCCGGCGACCTCTACGTGACCGTGCACGTCAAGGAACACAATTATTTCGAACGCATGGGCGAGCACGTTGTGTGCGAACTCCCCGTTTCCTTCTCACAGGCCGCGCTCGGCTGCAAGGTGGAAGTTCCCACTCTTGAGAGCGTGGAGACGCTGGCCATTCCTCCGGGAACGCAGACCGGCGACATCCTGCGCGTCAAGGGCCACGGGCTTCCCCCGCTGCACGGCCTCAACCGCGGAGACCAACTGGTCAGGATATACGTGGAGGTCCCCCGGAAACTCAGCGCGAAACAGGAGCAACTGCTGAGAGAGTTCGCGGCGACCGATAAGGTGCAGGTTACGCCAAGAAAGCGCGGCATACTGTCGCGCATGAAGAATTTCTTCGAATAACGTTTCCCCGCTTTTCATTTTTGCCGGACAGACTCAATGGGTGAAATAAAAATCAGCGACAACGACGACAACAAGAACAAGGCGAACCAGCAAGGCGGCCAGGAAGAGCCGGCGGGGGGAGCGCCCGAGGCACAAGGGGAAACGCCGCCGCAGGCGGGCGTCCCCGACGCCCTGGAGCCCGTGCCGGTGGCCGAGGAGGCGCCCCCGGTCCCGGAGGCGCTCACCAGCGAAAAACTGGCGGAACTCATGGAAAAGGCCGCCGAGCGGGATGAATTCTACGATAAATTCCTGCGGGCAAAGGCGGAACTCATCAACTACCAGAAGCGCGTGCAGCGCGACAAGGAAAACATCGCGGACTTCGCCCTCATCGAGATAGCGCGCGGATGGATTCCGGTCCTTGACGACCTTGACCGCGCGCTCAACCACGCGAAGGAAAACAAGCATGCGAGGGATTTGGTGAAGGGCGTCAAATTCATCGAGGCGCGGCTTTACAAAGTCCTCGAGGAAAAGGGCATCACGGCGATGCAGACCGTCGGGCAGATGTTCGACCCCGCACGGCACGAGGCCGTCGACGTCGATACAAAGTCAGGCAAGCCGGACAACACGATCGTTGAGGAAGTCGAACGGGGCTACGTATATAAAGATAAAGTGGTGCGCCCCGCAAAAGTCAAAGTGGCCAAAAAGGCCTGAAAATACAGGAGAAACGAAGTGCCGACATACGAATATCAGTGCGACGAATGCAATCATAAGTTTGAGATGTTTCAGAACTTTTCCGATATAGTAAAAAGGAAGTGCCCCTCCTGCGGCAAGATGCGCCTTCGGCGCCTCATAGGCGCCGGGTGCGGCGTCATATTCAAGGGCAGCGGATTTTACGAAACCGACTACAAGCGGGCCAAGAGCGCGGCCGCGCCGAAGGAGCAGTCCGGCGGCGAGAAAAAATAGGCCCGGGGGCCGTTGCGGTTTCGCGCCGCTCGAATAATTGCCGCGTCGCGCCGTCCAAACTGCGGAGGGGGGCGCTAGGTTTCACACTGGGTCAGAAGAGGCTCCTATGATGAAAACACTCGCATTCAGCGCATTTCTTCTCCTTTTCGCGCTTTTCCCGCATTCCGCGTTCGCCCAGGATCCCGTGCAGGAAATAGCCCAGCGGGCCAAGATGCTGGCGGATCCGGCGGTTCCCGCGGTCGATAAAATGCACGCGGCCAATTATCTGCTCGGCCTGTTCGACGGCGGCAACAAGGACGCGCTCGGCCCCATCAGCGCCGTGATGCAGGGAAACGATTCGCCCGAAAGCCAGGCCAACATGCTGCCCGTCCTGACCGCGCTTGAGGAAAACGGCCTGCGCGACGGGCTGCTCGAACTGGTGGTGGCGAAACTCACCTCCGCCAACGCGGAAATCCGCAACGCGGCGTTCAAGACGCTTTCCAGCCCTCGCAACATCTTCTCGGAGGCGCTCTACCCCAAGGTAATCGCGATTGTTCAGGACGCGCAGCAGGCGGACCTGGCTCGAGTGGCCGCTGCGCGGCTCATCGCGAAGATCGGCAACCCCGCCGCCGCCCCCATCCTGGAAAACATCCTGAAGGGCGAGCCCAAACTCGCCGTTGAAACCAGGATAGAAGTCGTGCGCGCGCTGGGCGAAATGAAAACGCTTAACGTGGTCGAATACCTCATCTCTCTAATCGACCCGAACAACAAGAAATTCTCCGGCGCGGTCGCAGAGGCGCTGGAACGCATAACGTTCCACAATTTCGGCCTCGACCAGGCCGCCTGGACCGCCTTCTGGAACCTGCACAAGGGCGAGACGCGCGAGCGGCTTGTCGAGGATTTCATCGAGAAACTGCAGAACAAACTCGCCGACAGCGTCAAGGCGGAACTCCCCGGCAACATCAAGAAGATACTGGAAATCATGAATTACTCCGGGGCGGACATCAACCCGCCGTCGATGTACGGCGCGCGCTACCCGGAGATGGTGGCGGAGGCGGTCAAAATCCTCTCACATCCCGGTCTCACCATCGACGACCCCACTTTCGCGCAGGTCATAGAGCGCGTGAACAAACTGCTGCTTTACGACGACGACGACGTGAAAAAGGCGGTGCTGCAGAACTACTTCGCCGCGTCTTCCGTGGCGCGCCAGGACAAGTCCAGCATCCCCGTGCTCATCGGGCGCTACCAGGACGCGCTGGAATCGGTGGAAATCCGCACGCTGGCCCTTGTCGCGCTCAAGAACGTCGTTGACAAGGTCGTTGCAGGCAACTCGGCGGTCCTTGACCCCGCGGTGCTGACGAACCTGGAGAACATGATGGTGGCCGCCCTCGCCTCGCCGGACCAGGCGACGCGCCTTACCGCGGTTGACATACTCGGCTCCGGTTTGCGGAGCCGCAACGCCCTGCTTCCCATGGCGAAACTGCTCGAATTCCAAGACGCGCCCAACGCCGACCCCAACGCGATAACCTTCAGGGTGCGCATCTGCCAGAGCCTCCACCCGATGCTGACCGCGAACACCAAGCAGCCGCTCGATGCCGCCACGCAGCAGGCGCTCGTGACGCTCCTGGGCCGCTGCTTCCTCAAGGACGAGGCGATACGGCAGTACGTGCCGCTACCGCTGGCGGACGTCGGATACGAGACGCCCTTTGAATTTGAAGGCGCGAAATACGAGGGCACGTCTCAATTCCTCGGCACGTGGCTGGCCGAGGGCAAGCCTCCGGCGCTCGTCGAGGCGATCCTCGTGGCCCTGGGCCAGATAAACTCGACCAAGTCCGAGCAGATAGTGCTCGCGGCGCTCGACAACGAAAAGATCGTCCCGCGCGCCCCCGCGCCGGACAAGAAGAGCCTTGCGGAAGTGGCCCTCGCCACGCTCAGGGCAATCGGAGGAAACGCGACGGTCGCCAAGATGCTGCAGGGCGGATGGCCGGCCAACCCGGCCGCGCCGGTGAAGACCGCCGCGTGGCAGGCCCTGGCCGGCTGCGCCGCCAAGATGCTCGCCAACGGCCAGTACGACATGCTGCTGGCGTACCAGCCCGCCGTCGCCGCAATCCCGGCAGAGGCGGATGGCACGCCTTCACGCGAAGCCCAGGCGCAGACCCTGGAAACCCTCAAGAACGCGGACGCGAAACTGAAGGAAGTCCGCGAGGAATTCTGGGGCTCGCTCGGACGGCTCAATCCCCAGGACCCCAACCTGCCGGCCGCCAGAGACCAGATAAAGCAGAAGATCGCGCAGAACCCCTCCCTCCTCGCGACCCTTGTGGAGGCGCTCGGGCCATCCAGCACCTATTCCCCCGAAATAAAAAACGAAGTGCATAAATTGCTCGTCGAAATCACCGGCGTGCAGGACGTGCCGAACGATTACGCCAAGTGGAAGGAATGGCTGGACAAGCGCAATAAATAACGACTGCCCCTGCGCTTCGCCCGCGGCGTCCCGCGCGCCGCGCACCCTTTGGAGATGGAACGAAAAGCGCCCATCAGAGAAAACAAATAATGAGCAATGACCCCTCTAAGATTTTTGTCCTCGACACCAACGTGCTGCTCCACAACCGCGAGGCGCTCAAGTCCTTCGCCGACAACGAGGTCGCAATCCCCTTCTCCGTCATCGAGGAACTTGACAAATTCAAGAAGGACAACGACGAGAAGGGCCGCAACGCGCGCGGTGTCATCCGCACCCTTGACCACCTCCGCGGCCAGGGCAGCCTCCGCGACGGCGTCCCGAACGACACCGGCGGCAGGGTCCGCGTCGTCTTCGATTACGGAAACCTCGGCGAACTCGGCCTCGTTGACAAGCCCGACAACCGCATCATCTCCACCGCCTATCTCCTCCAGAAAAGCGGCGACAGAAAGGTGATCTTCGTCTCCAAGGACATCAACGCGCGCATAAAGGCGGACGCCCTCGGCCTGAAAGTCGTCGATTTCGAAAAACAAAAAATCAATTTCGACGAATTGTACCCCGGCTGGAAGGAAATCACCGTCGAGCACGGCGACATAGACCGCTTCTACCAGCAGGGCGCTTATACTCCGCAGGCAGACACGCTCTTCCCCAACGAGGGCATCAGGCTTGTGAGCAAGACTGATTCCAAGCACTCCGCCCTCGGGCGCTATGACTCGCGCGCCCGCCAGGTCGTGCGCCTGCTCGCGCAGGACAAGACGATCTTCGGCGTGCAGGCGCGCAACATGGAGCAGGAGTTCGCCATGGACTTCCTCCTCGACAACCGCATTCAGTTGGTAACGCTCATCGGCCAGGCCGGCACCGGCAAGACCCTCCTGGCGCTGGCGTGCGCGCTTCACAAGACGCTGCGCGACAAGACCTACGAAAAAATCCTCGTCAGCCGCCCCATCATGCCCCTCGGGCGCGACATCGGCTTCCTGCCGGGAAGCAAGGAGGAGAAAATCGAGAACTGGATGCAGCCGATATTCGACAACCTCGAATTCCTCCTCGAGGCCAGGGCAGGCGGCGTCAAAACGGAAAAGGGCATCCATGACCTCATCGCCAACGGCACCATCACTCTCGAGGCGCTGACCTACATCCGCGGCAGGAGCATCAGCGGCCAATACATAATCATCGACGAGGCGCAGAACCTGACGCCGCACGAGGTCAAGACGATAATCAGTCGCGCCGGCGCTGGCAGCAAACTGGTGCTCACCGGCGACCCGTACCAGATTGACAACCCATACCTCGATAGTTCCAGCAACGGCCTCACCTATGTGGCCGAGAGGATGAAAGGCCAGGAACTTTTCGCGCACATAACGCTCACTAAGAGCGAGCGCGGCACGCTTGCATCTCTTGCGGCGCAACTGTTATAGTTGAGATGCGGCGGCGAGTATGCTATACTTTCGCCCCTTTAGCGTGCCTCGCAATCGCTTACCCGATGATTTCGAGACAGTGGAAGCCGAACGGCGGCTTCCGCTGTGTTTCTGAGGGAAAATTTCGCGGAGGAGTCATGGAGGTTGACAGGCAGTACTTCGAGAACAGCAGGGAAGACCTAATCGCGCTGGCGTGCAAGTTGATTGAGCAGGACACGACCAACCCGCCCGGCAACGAGCGGCTGGGCGCCGATGTCGTACGCAAATTCCTTGACAGGCACAAAATTCCGTACGTTGTGCGCGAGAAGGAAACGGGCCGGACCAACGTCATTGCAACGATAGGCAAGCGGCGTCCGCGCGTGCTGGTGGCGGCGCATCTGGACGTCGTGCCCGCGGGAGACGGATGGGAAACGGAGCCTTTCAAGCCGGTGCTCAAGGGCGACCGCATTTACGGCCGCGGCTCCACCGACAACAAGGGGCAGTTGGCCGCCATGATGCTCGTGGCGCGCTACCTCAAGGACCACGAGGCCGACTTCAAGGGGCAGTTCATCCTCGTGGCCGCCGCCGACGAGGAAGTCGGTTCCGTGCTCGGTTTGGACTACCTTGTCAAGGACAATCTCATCGACGCCGACCTGGCAATTATTCCGGACTCCGGCGGCAACATGCGCCGCGTGGTCATCGGGGAAAAGGGACTGCTGCGAATCACCGTCTCGTCGCACGGCAGGCAGGCCCACGCCTCCACTCCCGAGCAGGGCTTCAACGCGATATGGCCCATGATCTCGTTCCTGAACCTGCTGAAGCGCGAGCCTTTCTTCGCCGACAGGCACCCCGCCTTTACCCCGCCCACGATGAACCTCGGCGTGCTGAAGGGCGGCGTGGCGGTCAACGTCGTGCCGGCGAAGTGCCTCGCGGAAATCGATTTCCGCTTCCTCCCCGGCCGCGAGGCGAAGGACATCGTCGGAAAGGTCGAGGTCCTTGTGCGAAAAGTCATGGAGCAGGACCCCCTGGCGAAACTGGAAATCGAGCAGGTCAGCAGCATGCCGCCTTTCATGGTCTCGCCTGACCATCCCATCGTGCGCATAATACGCATGCGCGCCAAGGAGGCGCTGGGCGTCGAGCCCGCGCTCGAAGGAATGTCAGGCACCACCGTCAGCAAGCAACTCATCTGGAAGGGCATCACGTCAATCGGCTTCTCGTGCGGCGACTCGGACAAGGCGCACATGGCCAACGAGAGCGTCTCCGTTGACGAAATGCTGGTTTTCGCAAGGGTGATGACGGGGATAATAGGCGACTACTGTGAGCAGTCCGGCTAGCCGCAGACTTCTCGATTAAAGGTGCTTCAGATGACAAAGACCGAGATGGAGCAATGCAAATGAGACATGATATGAGCGGGGGAATCCTGAGAAAGTTCTTCCTCCTGGTGCTGCTGGCCGCGTTCGGCCTGGTCGCCAGTTACTTGCTGTTTCCGCATTGGTGGTACGCCCGGTTCTCCTCATGGATACTGGCCGAGCCGCTCAAGCCGCCCAAGACCAGCGCCGAAGCCAGGGCAAGCGGCATCCGCAAAATCCATGAAATGAGCGGAGAGAAGCCGCCGGTGGGTGAAAAACGCGAACTTTCTGAGGAGGAGATCAACTCCGTCATTGAAGAGCAGGTGAGCCAGAAGAAGGCCGATGGTTCAGGCGTCGCCGCCGACCCGAACGACGTGGCCGCCGTCCTGGCCGCCGGCATCAGCGAGCCGCAAGTCTTGATAGACGACGGCAAGATAACCATCGCCGTCAACGTTGACCTCAAGGCCTTTGCGCCTTATATCAAGGCCCAGTCCGGACACGACCTGCCGGAGGAGTTCCAGAAGGTCACGCCTCTGAAGGCGGTTGCGGCGATTTCAGTCGAAAACAGGGTGCTCACCGTCAAATTCACCTCGTTCACCCTGGGCAACGTTGCCCTCAAGAACAGCGTCCTGTCCGGCATGATGAGCGACCTCACGGAGAAACTGGAGTTGCAACTGCGGCATGCCATGCTGTCGCCGCAAATGCCGTGGCCGTTCAAGGAAATAAGCACTGACGAGATGTCGTGCACCCTGCCCGACTTCATTGACAACGTTCAGGTCCAAAAGGAGAAAATCGTCATCCACTATCGCGGGGGAACAAGCCAGACGGTTACCGCGCCAGCCGCGCCGTGAACGTGCCGGATAATTTTTGCCTTGCTCCCCGTCAAATGATGCATTCTTACGTATATGGTAGCGGTTTTCAGCGGTTTTTTTTCAACGGCGGTTAAGGTCCGAGAACATGAATAAGACTCTTTTTCTCATGGCGTTTTGCGTGACAGTGGCATCCTCAGCCGCGCTGGCCTTTGCTGAAGGCGAGGCGGCCGCCCCCGCGCCCGTGGACATGATTGTTATGTGCGACGGCGACGTAGCCACCGGCTACATAAGGGACATCACCCCCGACGGCACCCTCATGCTCGCCACCACCTTCTCCGCAAAGCCCACCGAGATCGCGCTCAGCCGCATCACCAACATCACGCTCAACACGAAAGACCCCGATCTCGCAAGGCGCATCCGGCGGGACTGGATATTCTACCTCACCGACGGCTCCAGGATTACAGGCCGCCTGGACACGTGGAGCGACAAATTCGTCACGGTCCGCATCGATTACGGCACGGCCATCAAGATACCGCGCGCCGCCCTTGAGAGGGTCTCCCCCAACGGCAACGACTTTTTCGGCCCGCCCCCGGAAGGCGATAAACCGGTGCTTTATCTCGTCGCCAACGGCCAGAAAATCACCGGCAACCTCAAGGAAGTCTCCACAAATAAAATAGTGATCGAGGGCCGGCCCGATCAGGAATTCCGCATCACGGACCTGCAGGGCATCTCCCTGCCCGTCCCCAAGGCCCCGCCGCAAAAAGCCCCAGTCAGGGACCACATCGGCTGGTATGCCATCCTGGACATGCCCAACGCCGACCGTCTCAGCGGCCAGATAGATAAACTCGTCAACGGCAAATTGTACCTCATAACACAATACTGCGGCATGATTGAAATCGAAAGGAACTCCGTCGCAAGGATCGCGTTCAGCAGCGGCCTGCATCTCTCATTCGGCAACACGCTCCTGGTGGATTTGGGCCGCGCCATGGTCATCGAGCTGGATCCCCAGGGAAAGGAAGTCTGGACGTACAGGCATGAAGGCGTCTCGGAAGCCCGCTTGCTGCCCGACGGCAAAGTCCTTGTTACCGCGCCCATGATCGGCATGGTCTTCGAGGTCAATAAGAACGGCACCATTACCTGGATTAGAAACGGGCTTGCCAACCCCGTCTCCGCCGCGCGCCTGCCCGACGGCAGCATAGTGATTTCGGAGACGGGCAAGTTCCGCCTCGTTGTGTTCGACAGGCAGGGCAACCAGATACGGACCTTGGGCAACGTGCAGGCTACATGGGTCGATGCCACTCCGGAAGGCACGATCCTGTTGACCGACCCATCGGGCGTCAGGGAACTGGACTTGGACGGCAACGAAATCTGGTCAACGCAGCGGCTCAACACGCACCTGATTAACCCCACTTGCGCCCGCATGTTGCCGGGCGGTCAGATAGCCGTCCTCGAAGCCGGCGCCGGCAAAATCCACATCTTCCAAAAACCCGCCACCCTTGTGCGTTCCATTGACGTCGGCACCTATCAGGGCGTTTTCAAAGTGCTCTCAAACGGCAACATCCTGCTCGTGCTGCATAACTCCGGCGACAATCTGCAATACCCAATCATGAAGGAAATCGACCCCGTGCAAGGCAAGACCGTGCGCGAGGTGAGGGTCCAGTCCACGGGCTTCAGCAGGATTTCCTCCCTCGACCGCAACTAAGCAGCCCAAAGGGTCTGACCCTACTTACGGAGCGTGCCGAAAGGGTCAGACCCAGAATTACGGAGCGCAGGCGCGTGAAGCGCGCCCAGCTCGTAGATTCGGGTCTGACCCCTTTCATACTCTCGCCAAGCCGGTAGAATAGGGTCAGACCCAGAATTACGGAGCGCAGGCGCGTGAAACGCGCCCAGCTCGTAGATTCGGGTCTGACCCCGAACTCACCCCGT
>Ga0315281_10003874_pt1 | contig 21858 bp, 27 predicted proteins | sample YL17G07_0_MG_FD_204540 | JGI IMG/M metagenome (GOLD analysis project Ga0315281, IMG submission 204540) | Sediment microbial communities from Yellowstone Lake, YNP, Wyoming, USA - YL17G07_0 | ecosystem: Environmental > Aquatic > Freshwater > Lake > Sediment | place: USA: Wyoming | collected... | reverse complement strand
AAAAGACCGAGCTTGCCGCAAGTTCATCCTTCGGCAACTCGGCCATCTTGTTAAAAGACCCGCCGCTTTCCGTCCCTTCCTCACGGAGGGTTTAGCTTTATCTGGAGAATCGTATTTATGTGTTAGAGATGCTCCGTAACAATATCAGAGGGAAATATTTTGTCAATAGCTAAAATGAAATTGTGAAAATTATATTTTTTAAAATGGAAATTGAGTAGTTTTGATAAAGACCGGATCGTGAACAATCTATGTTATTGATTTGCATCTGTAATGTTGTATCGCTGTACAAAAACGTAAAAACAACATTACAGGAAGGAAGAGTTGAGAAAAGAGGTCGTTTAGTACACCTACTAACCTTCGACTCACTATGAATCTGGAGGTTGATGATTGCCGATTGAAATGTGGAAATAAAAAAGGCAGGATCATCTGTGACCCTGACTTTTCTCTCCTCAAATTGTGTATAAGACTTACTTCTTAAAGAACTTCTTCCTCCCATATCGTGCAAGTCCAATCAATCCAGAACCGAGGAGAAGCATGGTGGCGGGTTCGGGGGACCGGCTCGGGGGTTGCCAGGTCAGAACTAACAGTTACCTGTTTCCTCCACTGCAGGTGGTGTTTAGCCCAACAGGAATCGTACTATCGAATCTCGGGAAGCCGTCCGAATAGAACTCAAAGATTATTTCCTGAAATTTCCCAATGACGGGGTTAAAATCTAGCATCCATGCGGTGAGATGAATAATATCGCTGATGTGAGGCCGGAATGGGTCTCCAGTTGGTTCAGTCAAAACCGCATAAATTTCACACCTTCAGGGGGGAGCTAGGATGGTTCGACGGCGACGAATCATCTTGGTCGTGGCTGGAAGCCCTCCCTACCGTAAGCAGGTACTCCTACACAAAGGGACTCTCAAACCATGATAGGGGGACCATCTTGGGGCGACTTGGTCGCAGCTAAGAGTTACTCCTACCGAGAGAGATTCTCGAACCCCTGTAAGAGATGAAGAAAGTTATTATGCATGGTCTTAATCTGGATACACACTGAGCCCATTGCTCGAGAGGTCACTATTTTTAAGGAGTTGCTGTTGCTTGTTATAAAGGTTTAGCAATTCGGAATCCGGAATCTCTAAATCGTCAAAGGTAACGACACCATCCTTAGGGACATCACGTTTCATCCGATAGGGTTTCCCATCCTCTGGCTCGATCAGTGCAATCGGTATGGAATTAATAGCTTTAGCCGTTTCTTTGCGTTCAATGAGCCCATAGAAATAATCACTGCCAATCCCTCCTTTAATTTCATCGTCTTTCTTCAGGTCGCGCTTTGCAAAAGCAATCACAACGGAGGGTTGACCGTATACAGGCTCTAACATGGCCCGCTTCTGAAGACAGAGCTTAGCAATTGCTCGTGGAGTTTCGAGATGACAAAGGTGATAGGGGCGGTAGAAGAGATAAAAAGGGCCTCCTCCCATTTTGTAATAATTCAAGTAGGACATCTGGACAGGATCACTGCAGTAGCCCACCACATAAACTCCACCCCCTGGGGTGGCACCGAGGATATAATCGACCACGCCCTTTTCGTGGTAACGATTAAAATCGAACTTCTCAAAAACCTGATTTACATGATCTGCTCGGGGACCTTCCATACCCCGGCAGAACGGTTCCATGCCAGTGGCTGAGGAAACGAGTGCCATTTCAATGTTTAATTTGGTCCCGTCAGTGTAGGCAGCACATTGTACCGGATTGAGATTCCGAATTTGTGCCTCTTCAATAAGTGATGAGGCCGTAGCATACCGATTAAGAAATCCCTTGATGTTTCCAGCCATCACTGGCCGGAACCCCCACATGGAGATCTCTTCCATCATGCGCATAAGCACACCGTGCTGATCGCCAGCGTCCGAGGTTATCATGACGCCATTTCCCGAGGCCACTTTATGGAGGAGCGGGCCTAACAGAGCGTCGACTTCAGCATTTATTAGCACCACGTTAATTTTCTTTTCTAATGCCACAATCGATGCCCTGCTGGCATAGGAAACCGTGTTCGTTGCCTCGACCAAAACGTCGACCTTACCACTCGATAATTGCAAAAATGGGATAATATCCTTCAAAACAGTCGGTCCAGAAGGACACCACCCTTTCTGGAGGTTTCTTGCAAATGGCTTCTCTCTGTAAAGAGTTGCTGCAGTCTCTGCCTTCGATACTTCGATATCTGCTACAGCCACAAGAGACAACCCAGGAGTTTCCCTGATCTGTAGTCCCACTCCTAACCCCATTGATCCCGCCCCTACAAGGGCGACACGCAAAGGTGTTCCGTTCTTCTCCAAGCTCTGTAAAGATCTGCGCATTACAATCAACCTTTCTTTTGTATTTTACGCGACATCACAAATTAGTGTCCCACGATAGCATTACCTGTAATAAAAAAGTCATAACAAGTTTCATTATCTTACTCCTTCCTCAGCCCGCAATGAACACCTAACAATAATTATGCTGCTGCGACGTTTATCCTAAAAAGCAGGTCTCCTAGCCCGTTGAGAGCCTCCTTTTTCACCCTGAATAGTCTATTAGGAACCCCTCTCTGCATTATAATTTTATTTTAGCAATGTTATACTGCTTCTATGTAATTATTAAAAGAAGATATTCCCCTCTCCTTGTCATGTTTCTTAATTGTGAAATATGGATTGTAATATACACCTTTTTCAAACTTTTTGGAAGTGGATGTTTCAGGAAGTCAATGACGGATAACCCAATTCAACGTTTAAGAATACCGATTTCCCCCGCCGTTCTTAATTGACTCTCAAATTCGCAAGGCTTAATATACGTGTGATCGCTTGACCACACAAAACTTTTATCGATCTGTAAGGATCTAGATTAAATGCTGACAGGAAATTCTTGAAAGCATTTTGGTAATGGCCATTTCTTAGGTCCCAAATCCCTAATCGATAATACAAAACAGCAAGTCTTTTTCTTTTTACCCCCAACCCATAGGGATATCTGGCCATTGCTCTTTCGAGCACATCAAAACCCGCTTCCCACATAGCACGTTGCCTACTCAGTTGTGTACTGTGTTCTCTGATGCCTAAAAGATGCTTGGCCAAAAAATAAAAATTCGTGATCTCTTTCATTCTAATCCATAAATCGTGGTCGGAAGCTAGGCGAAAGCCTTCATAAAACATCCCAACTTTCTCTAAAAGGTTCCTCCTAACTATCACAGATGAAGGTGTCTTAATGTAACAACTTAAAAGTATAGCCTCCTGCTGATTCGGCTCATTAAAATCTTTGGGCAGAAGCTCATATAAAATATTATCATTTTCGTCTATCGCATAACCATTTGTATGCACAAGTCCAACATCAGGATAGTTATTAAATATTGTAACTTGCTCCCTAATCTTTGTTGGATGCCATATGTCATCATGGTCTAAAAATGCAATTAACTCAGCTTCTGTGCTTTTAATGCCAAGATTTCTTGAGGCAGCTGTACCTATATTTGCCTTATTTGGATGATGTAATATTCTAACGCGGGGAGCGAAACTTTCTACTTTTCTAACCGTATCGTCTGTTGAACCATCATCTACGACAGTTATTTCGATCGGCTCATAATCTTGTTGGAGAGCACTAAGAATCGTCTTCTCGATAAATTTTGCTGAATTGTAGGTTGGGATAATTGCTGCAACAGAATAAAGATTATTCATAATTTAGGTCTCGATTGATGCATAATTATTGAAAAAATTATCTGCTCGCCAGGATCATGGTTATTAATTGCGAAATACGGGTTGTAATATACACCTTTTTTGAACTTTTTGGAAGTGAATGTTTCAGGAAGGAACAAACGAAATTTCCCTTTACCAATTTTTCAAAAAGAACCGATGGGGAGAAATAACGAGTTCACCTACAAGTCGAGCATACGGAACTAAATGAAATGCTGTGAATTACCGTTTGAAAGGGATTATTTCTGGCCTGGAATGTGACCTTTCAGTGGACGAATGACTCCAGATTCCTCAATAAGCACCGGATACCCTTCGATAGATTTCGGAATCCTCCTCTTGAGATCTTCAGTTTCCTTAACCACCATCACCTTCAAGCAGGCCGTTTTGTCATCCGTGAGTAGGCCTACATAAACACCAACAACACCTGGTATGGCCAGCAACTCTTTATCGTGGTCTTTAAGGACCGCGTTAATATCCTTTCGAGTCATTGATTCCTGTTGTCCGGCTTGATTGACCGGGCTCCGTATAGCCGCAGAACATGCTATCGAAAGCGAAATAAAGGACAAAACAGAGTAGAGCCCGATCTTGTGCAATTGCCCCAAACCCAATTGCTTCTAATTGCCCACCATAGTAGCGCCAAGAAACTCCAGGACTTCATCAATCGGATTTGCCACGGCGAGAGTGTTACTCCCTGCGAATAAAAGGCCCACTGCTTTGGGATTGGTTGTAACATCCTCCACCATCAGGGAGCCGGAGTCACCTCCCGCAAGGAACTTGCTGCCTCTGTTGCTGATTATGATCTGGCCCGTGTAGGTCTTGGTAAAGGCTGTACCGCCGGCACATTCATTGTCGTAGATAACTGATAGCGTAGCGTTCAGACCCGATATCTTGCTACGGCTAAGCCCGGTTGTTCGGCCGCTCTTCTTAACAGCTTGATTCAATGACGCCGCAACGGTGGATGATGAGATCGTCCCGATCTCCAGGATATAGCCTTTGGGATCCACCATCCCTGACGCGACCTGCGCTACGGAAGCATCGACGTTGTAGTTCGGTAACGAGCTTTTCGTGACCAGCGTCGCAACGGTCTGCGCGTTGGCCGCATTGCAGCCTACGTCAATCAGTCCAGGCTGAATAATGGGATCTCCCGTTGTTGCGGCTTTACCATTTCCTCCAGAGACGATATCCGACTCAAACACGTGATAATTACTCAAGATGTATTGAGTCCCATTGATCTGAACCAGCGAACCAAGTGTGCCTCCGCAGCAGTAGCCGTTGGCAAGATCGTATTTCCAGCCACCAGACGTTCCAAGCTGAATCGGAGGAGTCTGTTTTGCAGTGTGGGATACCCCAGAACCGGGGCGCGCCAGGGCACGGAATGGCTCCGTGATTTCGACCGTGATGCTCTCGCCTCGTAGACTTCGAGGTATGTTTCTGGCACTTGCCGCTGGATTTTTTCCTTCGAGATTCACGTAGACCAGTATGGTCAGTTCACCGCTATCGTCCTGTCCCACAGCAGTTCCCAACACATCCGGCATAGACATCAAATCGGGTGTCACCGCTTCCTGGACTGTCATTACCTCTTGAACGCGCGGATTGGCATGACCCAATGCCTGCTCCGGGAGTTCCGCTCCAAAGGCGAACACGCTCAGAAACAATAAAACCAATGCTGTGCTCACGATGCCTAATACTGTTTTCATCAATCGATAAGTTTTCATGGGTTCCTCCCTTCGTTCATCTAATGATAGTTATCTCGCATTTCGTTGACCAAACCGTTCCATAGACAAATATTATATCTATTTTATTAACTATTTGCCAACAGATTTCGTTTCTATTTGACCGCAACCAATTCATTTTTGTAGCACATTATAAACTCCCAATGAGTAATCAGCAAATTAAATGCCAAAAATCTTTTTTACCTGATTTGATTCGTCTTTACCCGATATGCTCCCATTTAATCGAATCCACTTTTCTGACATGGAAAAATGTTCCACTTTTTCCCCTATTTATTGCTCAAATGTTCCTCCTTCTGGGACGGGCATTGATGATTACCGATTCAAATCAAGTATGTTTCGCCAAAAATCCGGTTGGTGATTTCAGGAAGGAGAACTAAACCGCTGCGCGGTAGAAACAAAGGTTGGTGCGAAGCACCGCTTTTTTTAATTGATACCCGTTCAATTTGGTGTTAAAATGCTTGCGTTGCTAAGTTTTGGCAACTTGTAAGGGAAGTTCCCCGATTGAAACCCCATAGGATAATCTTTTTTATTCGCGCAGCGGCTCTGTTCTTCATGCGTCAATCCAAAATTGAATCAACACCGTGAATTCACATGTTTGTCAACTTTATCACAACTTTGGATTGACGCTTATTTGGAGTCCTCAAGAAAAGGGGTGTGAATAACACCTACAAGTATAAAATTTGAGTCATTGCAGAGGGCTAGTGATTACGATCTATAATCTCCTTTTCTAGGAGATTGGACGGGCTACTGCAATTCTTTTTCATATTCGTCTTGCTTACGATTTACCTCAACAGCGTAATTCAGATTCGGATTTGGAGCTTCTTCACCATTATTGTAGTCAGTCAAGGCTTTGGCCATTCTAACCTTATGATCCTTTATATGGTTGTATTGATTATAGAAATCCTTCAGAATGTGACATCCTACCGATATATTCATAAGCGGATCGGTCATCGCCCTCCTGTCAACTTCCAATTTAAGCTTGACCACGTACTTATCCCATTTGAAAGGCATTATCTGCATCAGTCCTTGAGCACCCTGATTCGATCTAGCATTAGGATAGAATTCGGATTCCTGGTCGATCACGGCCATGATAAGGGCCAACGGTAATTCCAGTTCTTTCGATTTTCTGACGATCGCCTCCACGATATCAATCCCTTGACCGAGACTATAGCCCTTGGTTCTCAGGATTCCGTAAAGTTTATCTTTGGTGCGGTACTCTTCTATCATCGGATTTACATGAGGGAAATAAGAAATGGTATTCTTTTCCTCCTTGATGATGACCAACAGACCAGCGATGGTTATGATATAAACCAAGTTGACAAGGATAACCCGTAAGATCCACTTTCTTCGAAGCTTCACAAAAGTTTCCTTTAGAACGACCCCGGAAAGAGATTTTTTTGCCATAATTTATCTTTAGTAAAGAATAATTATGTCTTGTCTAAAATAGGACTCCAGCCTGCATTGTGCCCAAATAACATCCCTCGTTGAAGTGGCCTGCACCCGAGTACCAGCTTTGGAATTGCAGGCTTCTTTTCCTTAGCCTCCGCTTTACTGGGGCTCGCATGAGAATGAAATAGGGTAAAGAAAGTATATTGTCTAGAAAAGCAAGTCATTTTAAGCGAGCTGAGTAGGTATACGAATACAGAGTCCTTTGCGAGATCCAGTCATCTATGAAAAGGATTTCCATTTGAAACCTACCATTGAAGGACAAGATAGCAGGATCACGCTTCCAGGAAGTTAGTTTCAACTGAGACAAAAAAGGCAGAGCTAATTGACCCTCCCTTTGCTCTCCTCGTATTAAATATAGATTTATTTTTTAAACATCCTTCTGAGTTATAGTGAATGGGATAGGTCGAAAAATTCTACCGGTTTTCTCATCCATCGTCACTTGAATGAAGAAAATATCTTTGGTATCAAATTCTTTACCAAAAATTTTCTCCCCCCAGTTCACGATGGATTGTTGAGTTATTCTTGCAGAGTTCTTTCTCCTTTCGGGGAGAACCCCAATAATCTGGTATCCCCCTGTTGGATTAAGCCAGTAAAATTCATAAGCCTCCATTCTCTGTTCCCCCCCACCTGTTCTCTCCCAAAGATTAGGATTACCTTCTCAATGGCACTTGCCACCCTATAGGCCCTTTCTTTTCCGATTCTCTTTTTGAGCCAGTAATAAAGGGACAGGTTTTTATTAATCAGGAAACCCCTCATCCATATCTCCGTTGTTTGTGAGTATTGATTTACTTCTTAAAGAACTTCTTCCTCCCATACCCTGCCAATCCAATCAGACCAAGGCCAAGAAACAGCATGGTGGAGGGTTCCGGGACGGGCTGAGTACCACTACCCATATCTCGAACTAGAAAACTTCCTCTCCCTTCACACTGAGAGTTTTGATTTATCGGAATAAAAAAAACCTATTCAATATAATTTCAAGCATTTTCTATACCAGTTTTCGCTATCATTAGAAGAATGTAAGAAACCAGTAATCTCATCAATAAGGCATAGATTTTCAGATAGAAGTTTGTGAAATCCGACACTATAAAAAGTGGAAACGGTTTAGACAAAAGTTCCAAATTACTTCCGCTAAAAGAGAAAGACGTTTCCCACACTTTTTGTTGATTTCGATGTGAAATATTGTATTTAAAAGGGAACAGATTGAAACTCGATTACAGGAAGTACTCTTCGCCCCCCCCCACAGCCTCAAAAGTCCCATTCTGTTTAAAATTTGAGTAGGGGTGTGGTTCACCAGAAACTTAACTGTTTTCTCTCGGTTCGGATACGTTCTCCCTCCCTGATCTTATAATCCAAATAGATAATGAGATCGTCCACAAATCTCCTTTCCACCTCGGTTCTGAACTGTTCTCTGGTCTTCTCCAGAAGCAATTTCAGTTTGCTCCATGAGAGCCAACCTATGCCCTTTGAGAGCAGGCTTCCAATATCTTCATTTACTGGGAATAATCCATGGTGGGTCAGCCCCTTAACAAGATTACGTGGGGATTTGTATCGAGTCAGTACCCAGGGTGGTTTCTCGGTATCAATAATAAGAACAAAATAGAACTCCTTGACCCTATCCCTGTGGTTAAGGTAATGGTATGAGGCCAAGTCAAGGTATCTGATAATTTGGTCCCTTCGCACGTCGCTTGTCGTCCTTAAACTCACGGGTGCGAGGTATTTAGCCTCAATGAAGATGATCCCATCCTTATAAGAAATGGTTACGTCTACCTCTGAAATTCCCTCTCTGTACTTTCGATTTACCGGCGGTCTATACCTCTTCCAGAATTCAAAGGAGAGGTTCTCAAAGGAGTGCTTGCTGAAGTCCTTTCCTTTGATCGCCTCTCCCAGGAATCTTGTCAGCCAGATCTTTGGGTCCAGATTTTTCAGGATTCCAAACACGTTTGCGGTCAACAAATCTTCGCTCGTGGTTCGGACAATGAGGGGGCAGTATGATTTGCGGACGTAGTTGGGTGGGCAGACTTTCTTGCCCGACGACTTGAACAGTTCAAAGATGATGGACATGTCTGAGTTCACTCCTTTGCGATGATATTATCATTGCTCTTGCTGGCATGTGGTTCCGAATGGGCAATCCTTGCACTGCCAGCCCGGTATAGGGTGGAACACTTCGTGGTCGATGGCCCTCAGAACCTTTTTCACGAGATGGTATGCCCAGGTGTATTGGACGTTTCCCTTCACGGCATAATAGGTTTCCATGGAAGGGGTCTTCTGCTTCAAGAGTTGGTCGTATCGGACCAGGGTGTCGTCTCCGTTTGTGTGAAATCTTATCTGCTTCAGGGCATAGGAGTAGAGGATTCCCTGGAGATCCAGATCAATCTGGTCGTCGCTGAATCTCTTTGAGCTGGTCTTGAGCTCGACAATGACAAGAGTATCCTCTTCGTCTGACTCGATGAGGTCAAAGATGCCTGCCAGTTTGCATGGGAGGACCTCTCCTGTTTCTTCCAAGACCAGATCTGCCGAGAAGGGGACCTCTACGCCAATGATTCGCTGGGGTGCCACATTCTCGTAGAACACCTTCACCAATTGGGTGCCCTTTTCCCGTAAGGTGTCCCTACTCTGGTTCTCTTTATACCGGATGTTCCCCTGTGTCTCACGGTCCCACGTGGCCTTAAAGTGTTGGGTCAGGTCTGCCAGTGGCATCCTCTGGCCGGTTTCCTTCAGTGTTTTGTAGAACACCTTGGCAGCTTCGTGCATGGCCCTGCCAAAGGGAAAATACTCCGGGATGAACTCCCACGGTATTCCCCTCACATATTGAAATTCATACTTCTGAGGACACTTGAGGTAGGTATTCAGCTGTGTGTATGAGATATGAAGGCTTCTATCAAAATCTTCTCTTTTCGTCTTGGTCTGTAACATTAGTGTTCCTCCTCTTATCTGTTCTTGTTCGATTTGAAACTTTCCCTAATGGCTTTCATTACCATCATGGGAGTGGGTATTTCCGACCATTCCTTGACCAAGTTCCATTTGTCGTCGAAGGTCCTTCCAACTCTTGTAAACCAAGGAAAGGTCGTTAACACGGCCTGCCATATCGTGGTGTGGCCATTAATGAGAATCCCGTGCACGTCGTTCCACGTGTCTGGACTTGGGTATAAGAGAAACAGTTTGATCCTTTTCCTGATGTCCTTGGGGAGTGGTTCCCCAAACATGTTAATGCATCGATCCAAAAGCAATTTTCTTTTCATGGTCTGTTCCCTCGCTGGGTTATTGCCCTTGCATAGACAGGAGGGTCTTGATATAGGTGTCGGCCTGCTCCTTGTTTAGGTGGTTAAGGCTTTTCTTGAAAGTCTTAAGGGCCAGGTCTTTGATGTTGGAGCTCTGTAATCCCTTCGATTTTCCTATGGAGAAGATCGCACCGAGCTGCTTGTTTGTAAGGCGATTGCCGTTGCCGTCACCGGTGGTTGGTTCATTCTTAGGTCCGGGTTGATTCTTTTCATCCCCGGCGGAGGCCCTTTTATTCGATGTCTCCGGGCGTCCCTCCTCTGGTTTCCCATTAGGTCTCTGATCGGAGTAAAGATATAGGCCTACGCCGAGGAGAGAGGCTGCTTTCTTCAATGCGTCTGTAGAGGCAGCCTTAAGGCCGTCTCCCAGGCTGACGATGGCTTTGGTGTCTTTGCTTCTTTCGATCTCTTTTGAGCCAAAGGCCATCTTAGTGACTCCTTCGGCTGTGAGCTTTCCGAGCACCAGGACTTCGTCTGTGTCTTTGAGGATTCGATATCTAATGATCTCAAATGTCCAATTGCCGTCAAAGGCATCGTTTAGTCTTGAGGTGACGACATGTCCCTCAACATAATCGAGGATGTGGCCAAAGTTTCCCTGGCGCTGCTTTATCTGGCTTGGTTCGAATGGTTTTTCTAAAAGTGCTCTGTTCATGGTGTTTGTCCTCCTTGTGTGTTCTCTCCCTTGTTGGGATGATTAAGCTGCCTTTCTTTCCTCCTGTTGGAGGGATTCAATGAGGCGAACTGGCATGATTATATGCGTGTAGTCCTTCTCCTCTATCCTCAGTGGTTGGTCGGGGTCGTTCATCAGGAAAGTGACCTGGTCGTTGTCCAACACTTCCAAAACATCCAATACGTATTTGCCTGCGAAGCCGATGGCAAAAGGTGATTCTTCTGTAGAGGTTGATGTGTAATCGGTTTCGAGTTCTTCACGGGCTTCACCTGCATCTGGATTAGCCGACGTCAAGAGGACACGGCCTCCATTAAACTCAAAACGGATCTGGTTGGACTTGTCGCTCATCAGTGTGATTCTCTTTATGGCATGGTAGAGTTTGTGACTGTCCATAGTGGCTGTTCTTTCATGCGCCGTTGGGATAACCGATGCGTAGTCCGGGAACTCACCGTCGATCAGCCTGCAGTGGATTATCAGGTCTTCTGAACAGATGAAGATGGTGCTGTCAGATCGAGAGAGCCTGTAGTTCTGATTTCCGTTTCTTCTCAGTCTTAAGATGATGTTCACGAACTCCGAAGGGACAAGGGTGTTTCTCAATGGATTGGTGTCCCTGGCAAGGCTTAGCCGGTGGCCGTCTGTTGCCACAATGTCTTTGTCAAAGAAAATGCCTGTGAGGTTATATCTGGACTCCTCCTTTGAGGCTGCGTGTCTCACCTTGAACAGGGCTGAGAAGAAGTCCTGACCTATCGAGAAGCCGTTCTGGTCCGAGGGCGTCATCTCGTTTGGGAATTCCTCTTCACTGAGGCCAACGAGCTTGAAGCTGACATTCTCGCATTCAACCTTCACGTAGCCGTTCTCCTCTTTGCTAAGGATGATCTCGGCATCGGGTAGCTCCTTTACGATGGAAAGGAGTTTCATAGTGTCACAGAGGGCTGTGCCCGGCTCGATGACGTCTGCCTCCTTGACGCGGGTCTTGATGCCTGTGGTGAGGTTAGTCGTGTAAAGATAGAGGCTGTCGCCTTCAGCGGTGATCTTTACGTCTTTCAGAATGGGTAGGGCGGCGTGCTTTGACACGGCGTCTTTGACTAAGTCGAGCCCTTCCAGTAATGATTTCTTGTGGGTCAATACTTTCATCGTTAAAGTCCTCCTTGGGTTTGGATTTGGTCTCTGTTTTAAAATTGAGTGTAAGCTGGTTTGGGTCGATGGACGTTCTCACAGAGATGTTCAGTCTTCCATCCACCAGGCTAATGATGAATTTCTCTGTGTGAATTTCTTCCTCGCCTTCGATGAGCATAAAGGCCTTTATGGCCTCCTCCAGGCCTCCCACTGTTTCAACCAGTTTCTTCCTGGAATAAAGCTGTCCAACCTTTCTTTCGAGCTGTTTTGAAGTCATGCTGATTACCGTTTCATGCGGGCTGGTTAATTGGTTATGGCTCTTTGTCAATGATGAATGTGTCGAACATGGCACCGCAGAATGGGCAGTACCTGTAGCCGAAGTCGTTATAGTCCTCACCTTCCTTGGTCCAATCAATTTCGTAGGAATTTCCGCAGATCTCGCATTCATGCATGGGCTTGCTCCTTTGTTTGAAAAAGAGAAAGGCGACCCTGATATAGAGTCGCCGTTCGATGGTCTACGATTTGTCTTTCTGTTAGGCCAGCAGGAGGTTCATGGCCTCTTTTTCAAGATCGAGCTTCTCGTCCGTCTTTTCGACCCCTTTTGCCACGAGGCTTATGGCGTTGGATAGTCTCCAGAGGTTGTTACCTTTGGGCAGGATCTCGACTTCCTGGGGGAGGTCGTAGGAAGTTTTGATCTGCTCAACGATCTCCTTGCGGATTCCTCTCTTTCTCAAAGTGTCGTAGATGGGTTTGGGGTCTCCGATCTCTTTCTCGTTCGCTTCCTGAATCTTGTTCTCAAGGAGTTTGATGTGGTCATCGCTGGCGTCTACCACGTCTGTGATGGCAGAGGAGATTGTGTCGGTGTCCAGTTTTATCGTCTTCTGGCTGATTGGGATGATCTCGTCGCCCTCTCCCATCTGGAATCTTGAGCCAAGATGGATTCTTCGGAACATGTCATAGCCTATAGCGAGATTCTGGCAGACGATTCGGAGCATGAGCAGGTCTATCTCAAGACTCTGGTTCCCGTAGTCTCCTGTTACGAGGCTGGTGCCAAAGACAACAAACTCTCCTGGCACTGGCTCCCAGATTCTTGGCTGGATCATCGCTATCTGGTAGCGATACGCTGTATTCATGCCTCTGTAGGGAACAAAGCCCTTCTCCACGTTCCGCTTTATGAAGGCCTCCATTATTGGAGCGGCGTCCATCCGTTTATAAGCGGGCGAGAGCCATCCCTTGATGACTGTGCCGACTCGACGAAGCAGGATTCCGCCATCTTCCATTCGCTCGGTCAATCGCTTCAGATTCCTCGATAGGAGTTCGTTCTCTTCGAGGTCGATTAACCGTTGGGCAAACTGGGCTGGGATGCCTGCTCGGTTCAGCATTTGGCCGTAGCTGTGATCGGTCAGATCATAGGCTTCGTCTCGGATCACGGGCTGGATTCTGTGGTCCTGGACAAGGAAATCAATAGCTGTTGGCCTTACCGCCATATCCTCTCGGATCGAAAATTCGTGTTGGATCTCTTCGAGGGTTTTGTGAAGGCTTGCCTTGCCGCGCTCGATGATGTCCGTTAACTTGGCTTCTCTTGGGTCAATAGCCTGAATCCTTTCGAACTCCGTTGTTTGAATCGTTCCGGTCTCCATGGTTTTTTCCTCCTTGTTTTTTGTGCTTCACACCATATTTGTGATAAGTTTTCTTTGTGGAGATATGATTAAGTTGTGTGTGATTGATGAATTACGGCTGGCTGCCCTATCTGGTGACACCTTTCTCGTAATGATGGTGGAAAGTGTCTATGGCCGGAGGCTGGTCCTATCCTTGTCTGGTCGAACGCTTGGGATTCTTTTGTCGACATGGTACTCACTCTTTTAATTTGTCTTGCCAATTCCCCCAATCAGGAATTCGGCAACGGAGGCAACGATCAGAATTTTCTTCGGGATACTGATCGTTACATGTAGTGCAGGCATGCTCATTACGCTCGGCAACTAGATCATGCCTTTATGGTCCCTTCTAATAGCCCGGGGAGGGGAGATACCCGGGCTGTTAGCTTACAGACTCATGGTCTGCTCGGTCTTGGGTTTCATGCCGTTGGGACCAAAAAGCTGCCGTCTTGAATCCCAGGCTCTCCGCATGGCGTCCGACCGGCGGTCCTTCTGGGTGATCCCAGCGTTCACTTCCAGAGCCAGCTTCTCGGTGCTCCAGAACTTGTTAACGGTGATTCCTCTTTCCTCAGCAGTCTTGATAAGGCTTTCTCTTTCTGTACTCATGGTACTCCTCCTTTCCGTTACACACAAAAAGTAACGAGACAATATATAATTGACTTCTTCTAATATGTGGCGCAGAGCTCTCGGCTTTTGATTGTCTGCCGTCCGGAATCATCCTCGATGAGCTCTCAGCTTCCTTTCGGCCTCGTCTAAGTCAACCCCTAACGTTTCGATATTTCCCAAACACCTGTCGCAGAATTGATACATTCCAGGGTCGTACAACTCAACTGGGTCTCCACACCATAAACAATTCATAGAGGGCACCTCCTCACAACGGCCTCAGCTTCCTTGTAATCGAGGGGAGCAGGTCAACGCCCATTACCTGCACCAGCCAGTTAGACCTTTCTTTCTCCAACCATTCGTACTTTCGGACCAGCAGGATTGGGAAGTCCAAGATTGTAATGGATATCTTGTCCTGCCAGCTAATCCATACATTCCTAAACTCGTTGTAGTTCCTCCTCATAGGCTTGTCCTCCTGTGATAAAATGTAACGAGGATAACGATTTTATTGTTCTCCCATATATAATGGCCTTCCGTCCTTTTTTGGGATCATTTGATCCTTATCTCTTCGATCTCTGAAGCCTTAAGCGGTGGATCAAAGAACTCGCAATCCACCTCTATGCCGGGTGGGACCTTGATGCGCTTAAGCTCTTCGAAAGAGACGTATCCCCACTCCCCAAATCTTGAATCGCTGATGATGGCGTAGCCAAAGAATAGGTCCTCTCCGTCGTACTCCGAGATAAACCAGTCACATCTTCCTATGAAGAAGTGGATGTAGATCGGTTTGTCCTTTAGCGGAATGTTCTCGGTTTCGTAGAGCTTCGGGAGCTTTGCGAGCTGTTCGGGTGTTGGTTCGTTCCACATTTCTTATCTCCTTCGGAGTCGCCCCTTATTTCGATCTTTTTGCTCTAACCAGCGGAGAGCAAATCTCATACGCTCGACCAATTCAGTGGCGGAGTATCGCTGGTCTCCCAACGGAATCTCTCTGGCACCTTTATTGTCGATGATCTGGTGGATGACATAGCCGCCGTATTCTTTAGCGTAGTCGAGGGTCCATGCTCCTGTGTCATTCCAGGTCTGTGCCACTCTTTTGCCGATGGCTTCGCAAAAGAGCTTAAAGACTTCGTTAATTTCTGTCTTGGTGGCTCGATAGGTCATTCTGCTTGCTCCCTTCGAATTCTTCTTTCAGTTTGAGGTAGAGGGCGTAGCGTTCCCTTCGGAGTGCTTCGTTCGCCCATTGGGATATCTGGTCTTTGTGAAGATCAACTATTTGCTCAAACTCCTCTTTGATGTCGGCCTTGGTCAGTCCAGTGTCCTTGTAGGGTTCCCGGTGGCAGGCATAGATTCTGCTGTAGTATGGATGTGTTCTGTCAAAATGGTTGATGAAGACCTCTGCAAAGTTCCTGGGGCTTCTATAAGCGGCTTTGAAGCCGTTGATGTCATAATGGGCAATGAATCCACAGTAGAGGTTGAGGAAGTCATATAGCTCCTTATTCATCCGGTTGATGTCTCTGTTTTCAATGACCTCTTTGAAGTTTTTGATGACCGCTATTGTCATAGGTAGGTCCTCCGTTCTTTTCTGTTAATTTCTCTTGGTTCTCTCTGATCTTTGTCAGGAGGGCGACTTGCTCCTTGAGCTTGGCGAATTCCTGAATCAATCTTTCTTTGGCCTCTGGCAGTATCAGTCTGGATTGGAGGATTCGCTGGATGCTGAAGGCCAGGTTAAAGGCCTCAAGGGCGAATCTGTCTGATCCGGTTGTATCCATGTCATCTCCCTCCTTTCGGTTGTGTTGTGGTCATAGATCGAGAAGAAATTATCAAGGATCTGGTTTACGAGTTTAGTCATGGGTCGCTTCTCCTTCAGTTTCATCCTGTAAAGCCTTTCTATGTTCTCGTCGCTGATTTCTGGTTGGTACATGGGTTGATCTCCTTTGCCGGGGCTTCGTATTCTTTCGTTAACTTCTTGTGGGCCTCAACGAGCCTCCTCAGTCTGGGTTTGGATTTCTGGTATCGGATTCTTGCAATCCGATTTGTCCTGGCGTCGTCTATCCATATGTTGATGGTCTGGATTTCGGAGATGATTTTGGCCATCTCTTCAAGGAGAATGCTTTCTTTCATCCGAGCCCTCCTATCTTCCGTTCGGCGAAGCTCAGATGTCGGTCGTCTGAGACGATGATGTGGTCGACCACTTTGATGTCGAGGATCTCTCCGCACTGGACCAGTTTCTTTGTGATCAGAATGTCCTCCGGAGAAGGATTAAGGCTTCCAGACGGATGGTTATGAGCCAGTGCAATGCTGCTGGAATTTGAGAGTATAGCGGCCTTAAAGACTTCCCTTGGATGGACTATCGTTTTGTCAAGGGAGCCTATGCTCACGACGTGGATACTGTTGATTGTGTTGGCCGTGCTGAAGTTGATGGCAAGGAATACCTCCCGGTCTGTATCGGCCAGGAATCTTTTGGCAATTGAGGCCAACTCTTCAGGGTTCCTGATGGTCTTTGCACCGTAATAGGCGCCTTTCTCTTTGACTAGTTTGACACTCACGATGCTGATGCTCTCAAATTGCTTTCCCTGTGACATTATTTTTCATTTACCTCTTCATCCGGTTAGCATGATTTGCTTGGTAGATTTGTGAATTTCCTTTTGGTAGAATGAGTTACGTAAATCGGATGCTTGACTGTGGTTTGACTTTTGCTTTTTGACCAAAAAAAGAAGAGACCCTGAGTTTTTTTCTCAGAGTCCCTTCATAATGTAAAAAAGTATTTAATTTTGGTCAGGGCCGACGGATCTCCACTCTGTCAGGTAATTTCAGTTTAGATTTGTCCCTTACCCATGTGTTCCAGACCCTACCGATTTCAGAGTCATAGATCTCGCCAAATTCATAGAGGGCTGGGTGGCCATAGACCACATCCTGTTTCCTCAGGTGGTATTTCACGTCCCATCTGGAAGCATCAGGTTCTACCCTGATGAAGTCCAGGTTCAAGGGAGGCTCCGATGGATAGGCGCACTTGATGTCGCCGTTTTCATAGCCGGAGACGAATAATTCGCAATTCCAGCATTGGTAAGTGATCATGTCCGTGGCGGGACATGTGACGCATGGCTGAGCTTCTGCACTCTTTATGCTTTTGATCCTTCTCTTACCGTTCATAGCAAATGTCTCCTGTTTCTCCGATGGTTGGTTAAAACTCTTCAAGGCTGTCCTCAAGGGTACAGATTTCTTCTATCTCCTTGATTAGAGACTCTGTCGTTTCTTTATCAAAACATCCCTGGCGTATAAATTGAATCATCTCATTCTTTGTGTCATGGCTTTTCTTTCGGGTTCTTTTCCCAGAATTCTTTCTCCTCTTGGCCATGGTCATCTCCTTCGGCTTCTGTTAGTTCTTGGATCTAATCTTCGGTGCTCCTAAAATTGATCGAAGCGGTTCCCGGGTTCCCAATTTCAATCAATCTTTCATTAACGGGATCAGGAATTGGGATCCCCACACGGATCAAATTTTCCTTCTCCTTTGAAAGATTTAAGTAACACTCGGAGATCGGTTTTGCGTTTTGACCTTCCCGAAAGCTCAGGATTTGGAGGTGTCTCCCTCTAAGGTTCTTATTCAGTTCTTGAAATCGGCACTCGACGATTGTTCCAAGATGTTCCTTTTTCAGTGTGGGAATTCCTTCAACCACCTCTGTCATCCCAATTCTCTTCTGTAACGAAAGAGAGGAGACCCCCCCGATCGATCGGAGGTCTCCGCACTCGTCAAAGATCCCTAATTCGACGGACCCGATCAGTCCATTCTTGTCCCATTCCTTTCCTCTGTCATAGCCAATGATCAAGGCGTCTACGGTGTTGGACCTCTTTAACTTCAACCAGGACGATGATCTTGCTCCTGGGAAGTAGGGAGCCTCCAAATCTTTTAAAACAATGCCTTCGCCCCCAGCCTTAATGATCTCTTTGAAGTACTGTTCTTTGTCCTTAAAGATGAGATCCTCAAACTCGATAAATTGATTGCGTCCTGAAGACTTGATATATCCTTTGAACTCGTTAAGGTGTTCAAGTCTATCTTTTAAGGAAACAGGTCTTAGGTCTTTGCCTTCTGCCCTTATCACATCGAATATGTGGTAGTGAATCCTTTGGCCTGTCGTTTCCTGAAATTCTCTTGCCTTGTCCGGTGAGCAGTGGAGCAGGGCAGTGGTGGCCTCAAGGGCGTTGGCAAAGGCATCGAGTTTTACGAATTCACTGGGTAGATAGAGTTCGCCATCAAACACGGAGCCTTCGAAATCCTTTAGATTCAAACCTCCGAGATGCGGGACATTTTCTGTCAATTCATTCAGAAGGTACGTGTTGGCGCATCTGTTCCTTGAGGTGAGACGGTTCCCTGCTGACCCAATATAGAGGATGCCTCTGATGCCGTTTTTCTTCTCTCCAGCAGCAAATCGGTCGCTCCTCAGGGCCTCTTCTCTTTCCTTTTCTGGGAGGTCTGCAATATCTTTTGCTAACTGAGGAAGGATCTGTTCGAGAGGCTGAAGGCCCCCCTGGTCTCGTTGCAGATGGTACTCAGCCAGTCTGGAGACAAGGGATTCCTTTGAAACTTTATTGCCTTCTGTTATGGAAATTCCCTTTTCTCTGCACTCTTTAATCAATTCAGATAGCTTCTTCATGATTTGCCCTCTCTACTTTAGCCAACAATAGACTTTACATGTCTTGCGGATAAAGCCGCAGTTGGAACTGGTTTGTGGGCATTTACCTCTCCCAAAAGAAAATAAAGTTACCAGCTCAGGCTTGAATGTGGTCTTCTTAGAAACTTCGGTCACTTTCATGGGATCAATCTCCCTGCACACAAAATGTAACGAAACGAGTGGATTTGCCTGTCTCTCTATATAAGGCTGAAGTGTCTAAACGTGTTGAGCGAGGGCTAAGTGTTACCCTCTCCCATAGAAAAGTCATGGTGGGTTTTTATTGCGACAGGGAGGTGGACGCCCATGAAATCTATCTCCATGATGGATCTGGCTAATTCTGCTGCTTCCTCAGAGTCCTCTTTTCTTGCTTCAAGGTAGATCGAGTCGTGAGCGCAAAATTTCAGCTTAACCTCGGTGCCGATTAGTGCTTCGTTTAGCCTGATAAGGGTGATTCTCAGAATGTCGGCTGCCGTCCCTTGCATTATGTGGTTGAATCCTCGTCTGAACTCCCTCTCCTTTTTCGGCCTGATAAGATCCAGCTTGGTTTTTCGTCCCAAGGCTGTCTCTGCATAGCCTGTGTTCAAAAACTTCTCCCTTGACTCGTCCTTGAATTTCTGGATCATCGGCAATGAAGAGAAGTACTGGTCAATCAGTTCCTGTGCTTTCTTCAAAGGTATATTTAACTTCCATGCAAGGCCTGGTGCCTCTTGACCGAATATGAGAGCATAATTGATGGTCTTTCCCGCCTTTCTTTCTTCATCTGTCACTTCGGAGATGGGTTTATGAAACATCTCCGAAATTACTTTCTTGTGGAGGTCTTGGTTTCTGGTAAAACAATCAAGGAAGATGGGTTCTTGAGAGAGAGCCGCAAGAATTCTCAATTCTTGTTGAGACCAATCGAGTTCAATAAAGACATTCTCTTCCTCATCGGGAATTAAAACCTTTCTGACCTCTTTGGGAAGGTTCTGGATATAAGAATAGATCCTTCCAGTGGGACAGGTTGAATGATTAAATTCGGGATGAATCCTGCCTTGCAAGTCCAGTTTCTTGAATATGGTCTTCACGGACTTAGCCAGAGGTTGGATCCTTTTAAACTCAGTAACTGGTTGCAGAATCGGATGAGCATTGAAGCAGCAGGCCATGAGTCTTTCGAGGACCTCAACAGAGACGGAGAAGTCTCCGGTCGGGGTCCTCCTTAAGGAAGGCAAGCGAAGGTGCTCGAACAACAGACTTCCAAGATTCTTATTTGAGTTTACTTCAACCGTCCTGCCAAATGACTCATCGATCCTCTTCTGCAAACACAAAAGGATCTTCTCATAACTTCTCTTAAGCTCAATGAGCATATTGACATTAACCCGAAATCCCTGTTCCATCTCCTTAAGGATGGAGGCGACTCTTTGATCGGTGTCAATCAACTGATCCTGTTTCATGAAAGTACCCCAAAGTTGATTAAGGAGATGTTTGTGACACAAAATGTAACGAGGAGGAGGGATTTAACTGCTCCCCTATATATGAGGAATTCTAAAACGGAAAGCTAAATGAGCGGAGTAAGGAAGGATTTAACTAATCCCCATTTTCAAGCAGAGAGCCGGGGGCGTAGAGGTAAAGGTCTGGATCAATGCCGGGAATCTGGAGATCGGTGACGATATAATGTTCCTGCTCGTTGCAGGCAAGTTCAGCACCGACGTGCTTCCCGTATTCGAGGAGTTATTGTCTGTGATCAAGAATGAGATAGTGACTGAGGAAGAGGTCCAGTAGCTAATCTCTCGGCATAGAGAACAGATTTTGGGGCGTAAACATTTTGTCTTGAAGGACAATAACCGTGAAAGGCACGAAGCCAGCGGTGATAACAACGGGACAAACCTATTCTTTTCGTATGCCTCTTCTTACCATGCAGCCCTGCATCTTCAAAACCCCCTCTCTCGCCAGGGACATTGAAGAAACGCCACCTACCCGGAACAACAGCTCCCCGGTGTGCCGCATGAATTAGGTGTCCCGCAACAGCCTCCTGAACCGGGCTCAGGCAATCTCCGCGATGAGCTGCTGGACGTATTGTGAGCGGACATAAGCTTGGTTAAGTCTTCGCTCCCGCATTGTTCGCAGTGCAGCCGGTTTTGAGTTCCCAGGATAAGAAATTCATTTACTTGACCACACTTCTCACAACGGTATTCGTAAATTGGCATATCTTCTCCTTTATATTTTTCCTGAAGTTACTACCTTAAAATAATCGTCAATGGGGAGTTTAGCAAATTGAACTGCACCGATACAGGAGACCACGTACTTCACCGGCCATTGACTCCCCAGGATATTGAAAAACTCCAGACAAGAAGAACAAACGTGGGTACTGTTGGCGATTGAATAAGGGATCTTACTGCCATTCAGGTCGTTGAAAAACTTAGGATCAATAAAGTTGGCATGATTTGCAGAATGGCTCAAAATGATTTTCCCAAAATCGAAAGATTCATTGACCTGATAACGCTCAAACCATCTCTGATAAAAATCCTTCTCAAGGGCATGAGGTTTATCCCATGATCGAGGCATCGCCTCTTGAAACGATCGAGATCGGGCTAATTCAGACGTTTCCGAAGAAGTGGGCAATCGTTCAGGCCTAAAATCCGAATTCATGATCAGAATGGGGTTCCCCAGAACTGAAAGATTCAACGGTTCATTGCTGACAACCAGAAATTTTCCCGACTTCTCAGAACTCAAATACCAGGACGTCCTCCTTTTACAGAAGCCTTCCCAGGCTAGAGGTACGACATAGCCAACCTCCATGGATGTCCTCAATACCCGACATGGAATACGGGCTTCCTCTGGAAGTTTAATTTCTTTTTCCTCAAGATTCTCCCTAACATTTTTTAGCCCTTGAAAATCTACCCAATAGCAAATTTTTTTGTATTCAGACATTTTAACACCTTAAAAAGGGGATTTAATCTCTGCGAATCCTCCGACCACTCCTCATCTCTTTACCTCCTATTCTTTAAAATGGTATGGAAAT
>Ga0315281_10003873_pt1 | contig 21860 bp, 19 predicted proteins | sample YL17G07_0_MG_FD_204540 | JGI IMG/M metagenome (GOLD analysis project Ga0315281, IMG submission 204540) | Sediment microbial communities from Yellowstone Lake, YNP, Wyoming, USA - YL17G07_0 | ecosystem: Environmental > Aquatic > Freshwater > Lake > Sediment | place: USA: Wyoming | collected... | reverse complement strand
TGGCTGTGAATAAGATGATTGGTGTCAAATCCAAAAAAGACCTCAAGAGCGCGATTGACGCGCAACTATAATGGTTCATTCGGGAGATGGCATGGACAAACCATGTTTGTCCGTGCCAGCCTTGTGACTCAAAACGGTACGCAAGTTATCGGATCGGAAATGTGGCAAGTTACTGCTCCCCAGCCCATACATATTAAGTATAAGAGGGACGTTTTCTCTCGTTCCCAGGCTCCAGCTTGGGAACGAGGCGAATAGGGCTTGGGCTACATGTATGCTCCCCACAGCCCATCTGTTATGCCTCGTAGGCAGGTGGGAGTCAAAGGGGTTTGAGGGCGAATTATAAAATTTGGTAACAGTTCACGTGGCACAGGTGATTGATGTTACAAAATTCTCAATAATGAAGGTTTACTACTTGGGTAATAACTACAAATGTTAAAATACATTGTTGCTGTTTTTTGCGTGGTATTGTGTATCTGTTCGGTTGTACAGGGGGATACCATAACGTTAAAAAGTGCCGATAAAAAACCAATTGATACCCGTGTTTCTCCTAATGATCAGGGAGATACCGTAACGCTAAGGGTGGGAAGCGTCGATAAAGACCTGGAACTTACCGTATTGGGTTTTACTGGAGAATACGTAGAGGCCAGGATTGAAAAGAAAAATATCAAATCCATGAAGGTTCAGTTTGCCGGCGGCAACCAATACCCGGACGTCATTTTTGTCAACAACGTAGGTACGGCAGTAGCGTGTAAAATTAAGAACGTTGCGGAAGACGCTATTCAGGTATTGATTCCAAAATCAGCCATTTCTTTCCTCAGGGTGTCAGCAAAAAAAGACAGTGGCCTGAACAATGTGGACGTTGCCAAAGGCATGGAGAAATCGCCAGTTGAAGCAGTAGAAAAGAAAGAAACAATCAAAAGTGAAGAATGTGACCGTGTCGCCCCGTTAAGCGAAGACGAGAGTGAGCGGTCTTTTGTTGATAGTTTGAGGGCATTTCCCGGCGAAAAAGCAAAAGGAGAAAAAGGCTATAGATTAAAAACGATTAAGACAAAAAAAGATCGCTCACAAGATGACGATACACTGGCTGGTGCTGCGATTGAGGCCATTTTCTCAGATAATTTGTCTCCTACTGGCAAAAGCGATAATGTGCAAGAGTTGGAAAAAGCATCGATTGAAGCAGACCGAAACATGGCAAAAGATACGATAAATACAAAAGGTATGGCATTGCTAAAGGAAGACTTGAAAGGGAAAGGCCAGGTTGTTCAGGATCTCGACCTTGGGTGGGTTGAAGGGAGAATAACATGCAGTGGAAGCCCGCTTCAGGATTGCCAGATAAAATTGCAAATTTTGGAAAAGGGCGGTTTGTTGACCAAGGGATATCACCCAATAGAAGGGGCGATGGCGTTTGAAACAAGCACTGACAAGGATGGTGTATATCACATCATGAACGTCCCGCCCGGGTTGTACAAATTAAATTGGAAGCCTGATGGGGAAAAGTCCTGGATTAGACGTTTCAAGATGGAGCCTGACGTGATTGTGGAGGCAGGTAAAGCAACGTACCCTAAGACGGTTGAAACGACGAAGCGGACGTTAAATTAATTCCTTTTTGCCGTCTGGTTACAGGGAATATATTACGATGAAACTCTACCTATTCAAAACCTGAAAGCAGGAAATGTCATTTGGGCGATAGTTTTGTAATCCCTGATTTTTAAAGACTCTTTAACCCTTTTTTCCTGTTTTATGAATACGAAAAATATTACGACATCAGCCGAAATTTACAACCTCTTCTCCAATACCAATCCGGATGAGGCTTGGACTAAGGCGGCTGATATTGCCAGGAACATGTGTTCTGGATACGATTTTTCCCTTACCAAAACCGCATTCGATGATGTGGTGCGTTTGTTTCGAGGTGAATATCCAGGCTATGGCCCAATCAGAACGCCATACCACGACCTGTCTCACACATTGGATGTATTCCTGTGCGCCGTAAGGCTGATGCATGGTGTGCATCTTTCTGGCAACCGGCTGGCTGATAATGAAATGACAATGATTATGATATCTGCCCTGATGCATGATATTGGCTACATGCAACGGCATGGCGAAGAAGCCAGCACCGGCGCCCAGTACACACAAAACCATGTCAAGCGAGGTATTAAATTCATGCAGCGCTATATCGTTGACCAGCATTTTCCGCCTGATTTTGCAACGCCCATGAAACTCATAATTCTTTGCACTGACCAGGCACTCGTTGTGTCTGAAATCAATTTTCCGGACGAACGCACCCGTCTGCTTGGGAAAATTGTTAAGACCGCTGACTTGGTGGGACAAATGGCTGACCGCACCTATCTGGAAAAATTGTTGTTCCTGTATTTAGAGTTCAGGGAAGCGCATTTTGGAGGCTACCAGAACTCGTACGACCTGCTGTGTAAAACTCAGGAGTTTTACGGAACCACCCAACAAAAACTTGAAGGTGAGCTTGATGGCATCTATACTAAGTTGTCATTCCACTTCAAAGATAGACTTGGCGTTGAGAAAAATTACTACCTGGAATCGATTGAGAAAAACATCGCTTATTTATCTCAAATAACATCACTCAGCAAAGAAAAGTATCTTTCCATGTTGAAGCGTGGCGGAATTGCAGGAAAGGCGCTGGATTTGCAGCATCGAACGAGCTTGCGTAAGGGTAATTCTTAATTGACGACCGGCTCTCTACCCTTGGGAAGCAACGCCCGTACCCATCATTGATGTTTCATTTTCTTTGTTTTTGCTAAGTGGATAGTTTGATTTACGGGAAAAAGCAGATTCCCATCATCTCTGGTTCAGAGAGTAACATCATGCTTCCAGCCCTAACCGTAATGAAGTGGGTGGAAAAGTTTTCTTGTAACCCGCGGACTTGCTTGAATACCCGCCATAATAACGCCTCTTCTGAAATGATTTTTACCGGGGATAAGCTGTGTAATGGCAGCAACAAAAGCCTCTGCGGTAAATCGCCCTTTCTCCCGGCACCTGTTCAGACCTTTATTTGATATGATATTCAGGATAGTGAATGCGATTAGTCTTAAGATCAAATACAGCTTTGATACTTGTTTGATACTCTGTTGGGTTTTCACCTAGCATCCCTGAATATATTATAGTGTAGTTAATAGACAATTCTTTAGAGCCATCTGTAATAGCTTTGTACCATTCGTCCCAGAGACCAATCGTAATCGTTTTACTTGCACCTTTAATCAAAGATATAGAAACAACGTTTGTTTTATTAGCTTGTTTATCATTTAAGTAAGCTACTATGGTACACTGAACATGTTGTGCTGGAATTTCAGAAACATTTTGCAATTGAACATTAATTGACTTTGGGAAAGTATATTTATCCACATTCTTATTATCAGATGTAAACTCAAAACTCTCATAAGTGGTTTTATCACCAAATGTAGGTTCACCATCGAATATTACGTAAGGACGATTACGGATTCTGAATTCCAACTCCTGTTTGCGCAAAGATTCCGCTGTTGATTTTAATGCTTTACTGCTGATTATATTCGCCCAACCCGATAATCCGATTGCAATAACAATCCCACCAATCTCATATAAAGATTTATGTCGATCGAGGTGCCTTAATATTTTCGATCCTTCCTCGTCACTCAAATATGTTCTCCTATAATTTTAGATTATGGGATATTCATTCCGCAATATATTGAGATATTTTTTATGATGCCTTCTAACCCTTCCGATAGGGAATGCAGGGGAACATTTGACTCATACTGTCTCGCTATATCATGTTCCGATTTATTTCATTACTTTGTCTCTGCCACTTCTCTCTTTTTTTGTAACCCATCGACCTACCCATCTTGAAAATACCTATGTGTAGAAACGCATCTTCCTTTATTTCTCCACGTCCTCTGCGTCCTCTGCGGTAAGCTGCTTTCCCCCCCCCGGCAACCACCGTGTTTTCACGCTCAACTCAACCCGCTTCGTTTTCTTATCCACCATTCTGCGGAGGCGGTTGCCAGGAGGAGGAGGAAGATGTAGCCGTTGTCCCATAAGGTGACGCGGCGGTTGCCGACGAGTTTTGTGACGGCGGGGTTTTCCAGCGATACTTTTTCTTCCACGTCCTTTACCGGAAGATCAAAATATCTTCCCCCGGATATGTCGGACAATTTGGCAAGCAGGTCTCTTCTGATGGCGGGGTCTTTGAATTCCTTGTTTTCCGCGGCGATGCTGAAGACGGCGTAGTCCTGACCGATTTCCTCGTTTTCTTTTTTTGCCGTTACCTTGACGATGTAGTACCCCTCTTTGTCATGCTTTATCGCAAGCCTGTACTGACCGTCGGCGTCTGTAACTCCTTTTGCGGAGAGTATGTGTTCCCCTGAAAATTCGTTGGTAACGTCCATATCCAACTGAACCCCTTCCAGCGGCTGGTAATTCCTGCCCAGCGCCTCAACCCTCGCCTGTGCCTCTTCGTTGGGCAAAAAGGCCTCCTTGTTTATGCGTATGTGGACGGGGTTCAGGGAAGAGTCTTTGATGAGCCACTTAATGGAGTTTTGCCAAAATTTCAGATAGTGCCTGTTACTGCCGCCCTGCCCTACGGTAACAAAATTCCAGCGCCACAGGGAATCGGTGGCAATGGCCATGCAGCGGCCTTGCCCGGCGTCCCTGACGGAAATGAGGGGGGGATTTCCCGATATTGGGAAGGTTGTCAGTGGTACGGCGTCTGCCTTCAGGCGGGCAACTTTATTGCACCCGTCGAGTGCGGGAAGCTCATTCCAGAGCGCGGCATTTCTGTCCGTATCGCCTTCGAGTAAGGTGATTGGGTGTTTCAGGCCGTCGTTGGTCAGCGTGACCTTTAACCGGGAGAGGTCGATGGTGTCTTTCCCTCCGTTGAGTTCCACGGGGAGTATTTCCTCTAAGGCCGTGCCGTCATATCCTCCCTGGGAAAAAGAGATATCGCCGCCGATCATGACAAATCCGCCGCCCTGATCGGTAACGAATTTCCTGATGTTGTTCAAATAATGCGAAAAGCGAAAAAAGGCCGCGTCGTACGGGCGGTAATCAAAGTTTTGGAATATCACCAGGTCGAAGCTGCTGAGCGCATTGGTAAACAACTCGTCGATAGGAAAGGGGATGAGGCTCAGCTCGTCGTTTCTCGCCTCTGAGTTGTCGGTGGGCGACCTGAGGATGAAGAAGGATATCAGATCAATGTTGGGATCGTTCTTCAGGATGCGCCTGAGAAACCGTTCGTCCCAGGATGGACGGCCGCAGACGTGCATAATCCTGATCTTATCACGCACCACCTTTACCAAAAAACTGACCTGATTGTTTTCGGCAATGGCCTCCTGGAGCTGGACGGGCAGGGAGATGGTGTAAAGGAACGTCCCGGTGGTATAGGGTGTGAACGACAAATCTATATGGACTTCCTTCTCGTTTCCGACGTCTATGACCTTCGAGGCGATGATGTCGTTGCCTTGCTTTAGGGTAACGGGGAGCCGCAAGCCCTTGTACCCGAAGATTTTTATAACGACGTCAGCCCGCCACGGGCTTCGCACAAAAGTGAATCCATCATAAACGACGTCGCTGATGGCAACGTCCTTTACATCCATATTGCCGCCCGGCGCGAAGGTGAAAAAGGGCGCGGAGAGTCCCGCTGCGAGGTTCGACACGATTTCAAGCTTATCGATGCCCTGGGGATACTCGCCCGTGTCAGCGCCGTCGGAAAAGACGAAGCAGCCTTTAATGGATTTGCCTTCATACCGTTTTTTCAGATACTGGAGCATACGGACGATATCGGTATGTGCGCCGTCGTAAACAAGCCCTTTCCCGACTTCGGTAGACGAAATCTCCTTTACGGCATCGGAAAAGGTTACGAAATCGACGTCGAAGTCATCCTGCAGTTTCTTGATGAACGACGCATTTTCTTTGAAAAAGGTATCAACAAGCTGAGACCGGGCAATGCCCGTGTCGCCGCCCTTGAGGGTCATGCTCATGGAATTATCCAGGACGCATACGACCTTGTTTTTTAGCTTAAGCACCTCCTTTTGCTCCATCTGCGGCTGAAGGAGCATGAGGATGATGATGGCAACGGCGGCAAACCGCAGAAACATGACCAGTAGGCGTTTGACCGGTGGATAGAGTGTCTTAATGCTTGTCCAGGAAAAGTAGAGAGCGGCCAGCGCCAAAATCAGTGCCAGCGCACGCAGCCAGGGGCTTTCCACGCCGGTGAAGGTGAGATTCCATTGATTGATGTTTTCTGTGTTCATGTTTAGTGTTTCACTTAGAATATTTTGACATTTTCAGCAAAAATATTTTTAGCGAAGCCTTGTGTTCTGTTTTGTATAAGGTTTTAAACATATTTTGAAGATGTCAATCTTTTAACAAAAAGCGTAGTGCCGAATTTTTGTGATCAGTTTGTCGCGCGCCGATACTCTCTCCACATCAAGCAGACGTTGTTCTATGATTTCTGGAACACATTGACCAACTTCGCTTGCTTTTCTTTGGGAAAACAAACTCCTGTTTGAAATTATCATAATATATACACCACTCAAATCCTGATTTAGTTTATACCTTTTGTGAAATGTAATCAACAATGTTTTCTTATTACATGGTTTGTCTGTTGTATTATATAGAACCACATAGTTTTAAAACTATTATCTATCGGTCAAATCTTTTTTGTGTCGTAAGGTATTACAGGAGGATGCAGTATATTGGCTGGTTCGGCGATGCTGAAAGGGGCAAAGAGATACAAAAGGCTTCTGGTTGTTTTGGGCGGACATGAAGAATGTATCGGATATTTCTTTGAAGTAACTAAACTGTTAACAATAAGCGGATACAAGAAAACATGCAGGCTGGAAGCCTGCGCTACAGATTAGCGCATTCCCAAGCTGAGGCTTTGGAACAAGAGAAAGCGTCCCGTTTAACTTAACACATGTGCCATCTCACCTTCGCCTCTGTCCCTATTCTTCCTTCGGTGTACTCGTGGCATCCGGCAGTTCGTTGGTGATATAGTCGCAGTCAGGATACTTACTGCATCCGAAAAACACCCCGCCCTTTTTCGAGCGGCGACGTATCAGGTCTCCCTCACAACCTTCCTTCTGGCATTTTACGCCGGTAGGAAGAGGTTTGAGGTTTCTGCATTTCGGATAGGCGGAACAACCCATAAATCTGCCTTTTTTGCTGATCCGGATAACCATTGCGCTACCGCACTTCTCACACTTTTCGTCGGTGGGTTCAGACTTGACGGTATCGCCCGTAAGGGATTTTGTGTTTTTACAGTTGGGATACGCGGAACAGGCCAGGAATTTTCCGTGGCGACCGGCCTTTACCACCATAGCGCTACCGCACTTCTCACATTTTTGGTCGGTTGTTTCAGGCGCGACGACTTCTCCCTTTTCGCCCAGCGGAAGCGTGGTTTTGCAAGTAGGAAAGGCGGAACAACCTAAAAACTTCCCGTGCCTTCCCCATCGGATGACCATCGGCTGCCCGCAAACAGTGCATTTTTGCCCGCTTTCTTCAGGCGCTCCCTTTACGCTTATCATCTCACCCGTTGCCCGTTCCAGGTCGATCTTAAACGGCCCGTAAAAGTCCCTCAGCACGTCAAGCCATTCGGCCTTTTTGTCTTCAATCTTGTCCAGTTCATCCTCCATGTAGGAGGTAAACTTGACGTCCATTATTTTCGCAAAGTGATCGACAAGTTTTTCCGTAACCAGGGTGCCTAATTCCGTTGCATAGAAGGCGCGTTTCTCTTGTTTTACGTAACCTCTGTCCTGAATAGTGGAAATAATAGCCGCATACGTGCTTGGTCTTCCGATACCCATTTTTTCCAGGGTTTTGACAAGAGAAGCCTCGCTAAAACGCGGTGGCGGCTGGGTAAAGTGCTGGGTGGGCGCCAATTCCAGCAGTTTAAGTGGCTGATCCTGCTCCAATGGTGGAAGGATTTGCTCATCCTTATCCATATCGTGGCCAGAAATGACGGTATGACCATCAAATAGCAGTTCCCGCCCTCTGGCCTTAAGCGTATATCTTCCAGCGCCGATTTCCGCCTCCGTAACGGCATAGAGAGCCGGTTTCATCTGGCTGGCAATAAACCGGTTCCATATCAATTCATACAGCTTGTATTGGTCTTTCGTTAAATGATCTTTTACGGACGCTGGTGTATAGTCTATGCTCGTCGGGCGAACAGCCTCGTGTGCACCTTGCGTCCCTTTCTTGTCAGACGCGTGCATGTTGGACTTCTCCGGGAGGTAATTATCGCCGTACACGCCTATAATATGCTTCCGGGCAGCGGCAAGCGCCTGTTCCGAGACGTGAAAAGAGTCCGTCCTCATGTAGGTAATGAGACCCACCGAACCTTCGCTCCCAATATCGACGCCCTCGTAAAGCTGCTGGGCGATGAGCATGGTCTTCTTCGCGCTGAATTGCAGGCGCGTAGAGGCCTGCTGTTGTAAAAGGCTGGTCGTGAAAGGCGGTGGCGCGTTATTGCGCTTTGTTTGCTTCTTTATGCCGGAGACGACGTGGTCTGCTTTTTGGAGTTCATCGACGATGTCCTTTGCTTGCTGCTCAGTTTTTACCTCAATGGTCTCACTATCCAGTTTGTGCAAAAGAGCCTTAAAGCTTTTCTTTTCCGCCGGAGATTCGGACAAATCCGTCGTTAAATCAGCAGTAATCTTCCAATATTCCTGCGGTTTAAACGCACTAATTTCCTTCTCGCGTTCTACAATAAGGCGTACAGCAACGGATTGGACTCGTCCCGCGCTGAGACCTTTTGTAATCTTTTTCCAAAGGAGAGGGCTTATTTGGTATCCCACGATGCGGTCAAGAATCCTCCGCGCCTGCTGGGCGTTGACCTTTGCCATATTGATGGGGCTGGGATGCTTGAAGGCCTCTACAATCGCATCCTTGGTAATCTCATTGAAGGTAACGCGATGTGTCTTTTCATCCGGAATTTCAAGCGCCTGAGAAAGATGCCATGCAATCGCTTCTCCTTCACGGTCAAGATCGGATGCGAGATAAATGGCGTCAGCCTTCTTTGCGTCTGCCAATAATTCAGAAACCAATTTTTTCCTGCTGGGAATTACTTTATATTCAGGTGTAAAATTGTTTTCCACATCGACGGATAGTTTTTTTTCCGGCAAATCCCGAATGTGTCCCATTGACGACCGGACAGTAAAAGTTGGGCCGAGATACTTGCCGATTGTCTTTGCTTTAGCGGGCGATTCGACTATTACCAGATTCTTTTTTGCTTTAGCCATGCGTGTTGTTACCTATAAATATTAGGGGCGAAAGATTCGAATTGTAAGCAATGATGCCAAAGAGAGTCAAGACTTTTTTTGTTTCATAAACAAAAAACCATTTGATAATTGGTATAAATGTCGCTAGAATGCTTCTTTTGTAATTATTTTCATCGTCACGGCTACAATGGCTTATCGTAATTTGATAAAGAGGGGAATATGGTTTCGAGTTCTTGGTTCAGAAGGCATCAAAAAATAGTTTACAGTGTCATGATATTTGCGATGTTTGTATGGGGTATCAGCTATTCCGCCATGGAATTGATACCTCAAAAACCGATAGGGAAAATACAGGGAAGGAAAATCACCCAGAACGAGTTTTCCGACATGCTGGGGCGCTGGCAAAGGTTGTTTTTTGCACAGGAGAAGCAGTCGGTTGTTTCCCTGGTTTGGAAGCAGCTTATGCTTGTCGAAGAAGCCGAACGGATGGGCATCGTAATAACGGAACAAGAAGTGGAAGAAGGATTTCAGCGGCTTGGTTTCCAGTTATTTGGCGGTGATGCAAACATCGACAGGGGCGCCCTTGTGCAGTTCATCTGCAATAATTTCAGGCTCAACCAGGAACAGATCATGCGCACGTTGCGGGAGGCGCTGCTTGTTGAAAAACTGGATTCTTTGATGCGTTCTTCAGTAAAGATGACTTCGGAGGAGATATGGCAAAGATATTCCATGGAAAACGAGCAGGTGAAGATTAAGGCGATTGCCTTAAAAGCCAATGATTTTGTGGACTCGGTAAACGTGACGGAAGATGAAATACGGGCATTTTATGAAAAACACAAAAATGATGAAGATAATCGTGAGTCAGGAAAACCCGGCTATAAGCTTCCTGATCGGGTTAAGATCGAGTGTGTCGTGGCAAATTTAGAAGATTTTGCAAAACTCGCCACCGTTAGTGAGGATGAAATAAAGAAATACTACGAAGAGAACAAAGATGCGCAATATAAAATAGCCGCACCGGAGCCCGTCCCTTCTGCAAAAGCGGCTGGCGCGGATGGCAAAAAGCCGGCAAGCGGTGATGGTAAAGGAGAAAAGGAGGCGCCTTCTTATAAACCCCTTGCCGAAGTAAAGGAAGACATTCAAACGGTGCTTCGCAGACAGAAGGCAACGGAAAAGGCGTCTGAAGTTATCGGTAAAATGGATGAAGAAATTTATGAAACCATGGACAAAACAGATCGCCCATCCTTTAAGGACCTGGCAAATAAGTATAAACTGGCTTATGAAATACCCAAAAGCAAGGTTTCTGGCAACGAATATCTTACCGAAAAAGACTTCTTGGATGTAATACCTGGCGCAGATCAGATTGCCCAGGCTGCGTTTGCCAGAGACGTATTTGAACCTTCCACTCCAGTTGACTTTGTGGCAGGAAAGATGGTCTTCCAGGTTATCAGCAAAAAGCCTTCCGAAGCGGCCACGCTGGAAGAGGTTCGTGACGTAGTGGTAAGCGATTTAAAAGCAGAAAAAGGACTCCTTAAGGCAAAGGAGATCGCTGAAAAAATCACCGGCAGCACAAAGACAATGACCTTTGACGAGATCTCCAACCTGTTAAAAACGGAAGGCGGAGGCAGGCAATTTTCTGTCAGTGAAACGGATTACTTTGCCCGTCCTATGAAAATCTTCAATAAGGAATCCCGTTACATAGAGGCGCTTAAAGAGGACTGCCCCAACGTGGCAAAAAAGGCATTCGATCTGAAGGTTGGACAGTTTGGCGTTGCGCAGGAAACGTCGGGAGAAAAGGTTTGCTATATTGTAAACCTGTTGGACCGGAAATCGGCCGACAAAACAGCCTTTGAACGTGACAAAGAAAACGTAACCAAACGATATGCAACAGAAAAACAAGAGGCCGTCATGTCTGACTGGCAGGTAAGTATCGGACGGAACGCAGAGATATATACAAGATTTCAGTAGATAATCTGTTTGTGGCTGGCAAAATTACGCCTTTTCGGCGGTTTGTTATAACTCACAAGTAAGGACACGGCGCGCCGTGTCCCTACTTCATTTTCTTTAATCTTCCCACGTCCTGCAAGTCCTGTGTTTTCCTCCGCAGTTTCGATCAAAATATCCATATCGCCTGTTGTCTTTGGCCTTGAATGTGCCGTTACTGCATGCGCGCCAACTACTACATACTTAACTTTGTGATAGTTTAGTAATTTTAAGAACTCTTCGTAGTCGTTGCTCATGTAAATGCAGCCCTTTCAATTCATAATAGTTTTTAGTTATCTGCTCCATTGCATAGATTTTTTTTCTTTATCGACTTGGACGCCCAATATCTTAAGGTATCTTCCTCCTGCCCATGGATATTTGTTAATTTGTACTTTTTTAATTTCAAACATCATGGTTGTTTAAAAGGATTTGATGCGGAGCTTGTAAGTTTGATTTGGCGGGGTTATGTTCCAGTAAATATAGTCAAAAGCTTCTGTTTTTTAAAGCTTGACCCAGTAAACACCAGGGATTCGTCTGGTATTTTTCGAAAAACGGAAGCTTTTGGTTATGTCTCGGTATATGTGTTTGCTTCAATTATCAAAAAGCGTCTTAATCTAGACCGCAGTCTCTACACAATTTTACAAATTTTAAGTGTTACTCTATTTGAGAAAGTACCCATTCTACAAACATTTACGAATTTTGAATACAAAGAGGAACCATGCGTTTTCTATAAGCAACTGCCTTTGTTTTATTGATGATTTGACACTGGTGCTCTATAATCAATTCTACGACACTTATGATAGATTTAAAAACGATGTTTGAACTTCTTTGAAGACATTGGCAAATACAAAAATGAGTTACGGACTTGGACTCTTTGGATCGACAATTTTCAAATTATTGGTGAATAATTTTCGAAAACCTGATTGGTTTGGCTATACTTCTATGTGATTAATCTAGTTTTCACAAAAAGTTATGAATTATGAATGTTGAATGTCTTTACTTCGATAGGTTGTGAAAATAGTATTTCCAAGAAATGATTGTTCCTGGAAATTAGCCATTAGAATCATAAATTTTTACAAAAGCGGTAGTTAGGAAGTGGGATGGAGCGTGTTGCAGGGAAGAGTTTTAGTTTGACAATATTGAGCTTTTCGCTATAATGGCAAGGATTACTTTTACGAAAATGTCTATTTACACTAATGAAAGGTAAACAAGAAATTGCGGAGTGATAAAATAACCAAAGGACTGGAACGCGTTCCGGCACGGGCGCTTTTATACGCTACGGGTTTGAGCAAAGGCGATATGGGCAAACCTTTCATTGGTATTGCCAGCAGCTTTACTGATTTGATTCCGGGGCATGTACATATGCGTCCGTTGGAAAGGGCTATCGAAAAGGGAATCCATGCGGGGGGAGGCGTTAGCTTCATCTTTGGCGTTCCCGGCATTTGTGATGGGATAGCGATGGGGCATGATGGAATGCGCTATTCACTAGCGTCGAGGGATCTTATTGCGGATATTATTGAGTGCGTATGTAATGCCCACAGCCTGGATGGATTGATAATGTTGACGAACTGCGACAAGATAACGCCCGGCATGTTAATGGGTGTTGCCAGGATCGATATACCGGGAATTGTGGTGACCGCGGGTCCAATGATATCAGGTCGTTACGGGAAGCAAAAGCTATCCTTGGTGAAAGATACCTTCGAGGCTGTTGGAAGAAGGCGCAAGGGGGAGATTGGGGATGAAGAGTTGTCCTGTCTTGAGATGGAGGCCTGTCCTGGTGCAGGTTCCTGCCAAGGGCTTTATACTGCCAATACTATGGCGTGTGTGACGGAGGCGTTAGGGATGTCCCTTCCAAGGTGCGCGGCGGCGTTGGCTGTTTCTTCTGAAAAAGAGAGAATTGCATATCAGAGTGGGCAGAAAGTGGTGGAGATTGTTAAAATGGGGACCACCGCAAGGACGATTATGACTCAGAAGGCCTTTGAGAATGCCATTATGGTCGATATGGCGCTTGGCGGTTCTACCAATTCTTGTTTGCACATCCCAGCCATTGCGAAAGAAGCAAAGGTGGCTGTTGATTTGAAGATGTGTGATACTATCAGCGCGAGAACGCCCCACATTGCAAGTCTGCAGCCGGGCGGTGAATACCTACTGGAGGATTTGTATTATGCGGGTGGTATTCCGGCGGTTATGAAGCGATTGTATGACGATATTCACGATTGTCCTACGGTGAGCGGCCTTACTACGAAGGAAATTGCAAAGGCGGCGGTGGTCAGTGATGAGGATGTCATCAGGGCAAAGGAAAATGCCTATCATAAAGAAGGTGGAATAGCGGTTTTGTATGGAAGTTTGTCGCCAAATGGCTCTGTGGTTAAACAGAGTGCGGTGTCTGCGAATATGATGAAATATAAAGGTGTTGCAAAGGTGTTTAACAGCGAAGAAGACGCGATGAAGGCCATCATGGAATCGCAGGTTAAAAGCGGCATGGTAGCGGTTATCAGATACGAGGGCCCGCGCGGTGGCCCCGGTATGAGGGAAATGCTGGCGCCTACGGCGGCGTTAATTGGTATGGGGTTGGGTGAATCTGTGGCGTTAATTACCGATGGGCGTTTTTCCGGTGGCACCCAGGGGCCATGTATTGGTCACGTTGCCCCGGAGGCGATGGTTGGCGGACCTATTGCACTGATAGAAGATGGCGATGAAATTGCCATAGATATTCCTCAGCGGCGGTTGGATTTAAACGTTCCGGAAAAAATACTGGCCGCACGTAGGGCAAAATGGACTCCACCGGAGCCGCGGATAAAGGAAGGAATGTTGGCCCGATATGCTAAATGTGTAACGTCCGCTGATAAAGGTGCGGTATTAATGGGGGGCTAGAAAAGGGTACTCTCGTTGCAAGGGGCGAATTATTTTGTAATATTTTCAGTAAAAATGGTGTAGGATAGCTAGATAACAGTTTGCGTAGTTGCGGTTGTATTTGGAAGACAACCCCCTTGTCCCCCCCCCTTTTTTTAGGGAGATTTCGAAAATGTGCCTTGGGGAAGGGGTAATTCTATCTAATACCGGCTGAACTGTTACGAGAGGAGAAGTGGGAAAAAAAGAATACAAGGCGGGGTTCGGTTTTCTTTTTTCTCCATTTCTCCTTTTTGTATCTCTTTAGACCCGTTTGGAGGTTTGGGTACTTAGCGTAGATAAAACCTCCCGTACGTAAAGCAATGCTACCCGGTGGTGTAATGGTAACACTAGAGATTTTGGTTCTCTCATTGGAGGTTCGAGTCCTCCCCGGGTAGCCATTCTGTTTTAATGGGATATATGCGAAATTTGACATTGTTATAAACCATGGGAGAAGCCACAGCAATTATTCTTGCCGCAGGGAAGGGGACGCGCATGTGCTCTCCGCTGCCGAAGGTGCTGCATACCGTCTGCGGTTCTACCCTTCTGGAGTGTGTTGTTAACGCGGTGCTGGAAGCGGGGGTTTCGCAAATAATCGTGGTTGTTGGTTACCATGGGGATTCTGTAAGAGAGAGCCTCCATGGAATACCAGTGACAATTGCGGAGCAGCGTGAACAGTTGGGAACAGCGCACGCCGTTATGTGTGCGAAGCATGTTCTTTCAGGAGGAACGGATACCGTTATCGTGTTAAATGGAGATACACCTCTCATTAAACCCCAAACGGTGCGAGGCCTATTAGCCACGAATACCGGGTCGGATGCCGACGTGACGATGCTGACGGCATATCTTGACAGACCAAAAGGATACGGGCGGGTTTTGCGAGATGTGCATGGGCGAATAAGAGGCATTGTTGAGGAGAGCGAGGCGAGCGCGGAGGAGGTAAAAATCAATGAAATTAACGTCGGGATGTACGGTTTTAGGAGGACGTCGCTTTTTGCGGGTCTAGACGCAATTGTCCCTCACAATAAAAAAGGGGAGTTTTATTTAACCGACATCCTTTCTATTTTCAATCGAAGTGGTAGGCGGGTTGAGGGGGTATCTGTTGCGGATACAGCCGAGGTGTTGGGGATAAATACCCAGCAGGAGTTGGCGGAGGTTAACCAGATAAGGCGCAATGAAATACTGCACTCTTTGATGGACGGTGGGGTGATTATCGTAGATACTGCAAGCGTTTTTATTGAAAATGGCGTGGAGATTGGTGAGGGAACAAAAATATATCCCTTTACCTACATCGGTAAAAATGTGGTGATTGGTCGGCGGTGCCGTATCGGGCCCTTTGCGCACGTGCAATCCGGCGCAAGGGTAGGAGATGATGCTGAGGTATGAAATATGGCTAAATTTGAAAAGGCGGGGGGGCACAGGAATATAGATAAATTATGGATAAAATGAAAAGACTTGACGATATGAACTGTTTAAAGATTTTTTCGGGAAACGCAAATCCCACCCTAGCAAAGAAGATTTGTGAACATCTTTCAATCCGTTTGGGGGATGCATACGTGGGGCGCTTTCCTGACGGTGAGATTGATTTAAAGGTGAATGAAGACGTTCGGGGCGCCGACGTGTTTTTGGTGCAGCCGACGTGTCCGCCCGTGAATGAAAACCTTGTGGAGTTGCTTATATTTATTGATTGCTTAAGAAGGGCATCCGCTGCGCGCATTACGGCGGTACTGCCCTACTACGGATACGCCAGAAAAGACAGAAAAGACGAGGGAAGGGTGCCGATAACGGCGAAGCTAGCCGCAAATATCATTACCGAAGCGGGGGCAGACCGTGTGCTTACCGTTGATCTGCACGCTGCTCAGATACAGGGATTTTTCGATATCCCCGTAGACCACTTACTGGCCTTTCCCGTAATTTCAAAATATTTTGCAGAGATGAAAATGGAAGACCTGGTGGTGGTGACCCCTGACGTGGGTGGTATAAAACTGGCGAGAAATTATTCCAAGAAACTGGGAATAAAGATGGCGATTGTGGATAAGCGAAGAGTCGGTCCGGAGGAGACGGAGGTTGGGTTCGTTATAGGAGACGTTAGCGGTAAGAATGTGGTAATGATCGATGATTTGATAGCCACGGGGGGCTCTATCGCCCAGGCCGCAAACGTCCTAAAAGATCGTGGGGCAAAAGATATTTACGTAGGCACTACTCATCCGGTTTTCTGTGGGGCTGCCGTACAAAAGCTGGCCGCCGCGCCGATTAAAGAGATTGTAGTGACCGATACCATTCCACTAGGTGATAAGGGAAAGGGTCTTGGAGACAAGGTTAAGGTGTTAACGATCTCCGGACTTTTGGGGGATGCTATTATGAGAATTCACCGTCATGAGTCCGTGAGTTCTCTCTTTGTTTAGTAATTTTATGTTTTAGGGAGTAGGATAGATGGAAATTTTAGAGTTGAAGGCAGAAAAAAGAACGACGAAAGGGAGTAAGGCCGCGAGGAAATTGCGAGAAAGCGGACAAATACCCGCCATATTATACGGTCACAAAGAAGACAATATTATGCTCTCGCTAAAAGATACGGACTTTATGCGTTTATTGCAGACGAGAACCAGGATGATTTGGTTGGCGTTTGATAACAAGAAGGAATCGGCGCTTATCAAGGACGTGCAGCACGACAACCTCTACGACGGGATTGTCCACGTGGATTTTTCGAGGATTAATCTAGACGAGAGGGTTAAGCTGCGGGTGTCTATCGAATTATATGGGGAGCCTGTCGGCGTAAAAGATGGTGGTATATTGACGAATGCGATGAAGGCTGTGGAAATAGAATGTCTTCCCGCCGTTATACCGGAGAAGATAAAGGTAAACATAGCGTCGCTAGGTTTGGGCAAGGCCCTTCATGTCAGAGAACTTCCCCAGGTGGAAGGCATTCGATATCTGCAGGATCCTGAGGCTGTTGTTGCTTCGGTACATCAGATTTCCGCTGAAAAAGCAGTGCCGGAAGAGGAATTGTTGGCAGAGCCGGAGGTTATTACCAAGAAGCCTAAAGAGGGCGAAGAGGGCGAGCCGGAGAAAAAGGCGTAGTATTGTTGTGATAATGAAGATTATTGTCGGTTTAGGCAATCCGGGGGAGAAGTACGTTAAGACAAGACATAACGTGGGTTTTATGGTGATCGACCGCCTTTCCCACCAGCTTGAAATGGGGTTGGCCCAGAAAAAATTCCAGTCTCTCTTCTACAAAAAGTCAGTAGCGCGGGAAGAACTTGTCCTGTTAAAGCCCCAGACGTTCATGAATTTAAGCGGGTCTGCGGTAAAAGAAGCCGTGGACATGTATAAGGTGCCGCAGCAGGATATCATGGTTGTCTGTGACGACCTGGATTTGCCTTTAGGAAAGCTGCGGGTAAGACGCAACGGGGGTTCCGGTGGGCATCGGGGTATAGAATCTCTTATTGCGTGTTTGGGGTCAAGGGATTTTTTCCGCTTGCGGGTGGGAATAGGACGTCCTGCTGTGGGAGACGCCGCAGATTATGTTCTATCCCGATTTTCAGAGGAAGAATATCCGCTGATAAAAGAAACCATTGACCAGGCTTGTCTGGCGTTAAAAACGTGGATTTTTGATGGTGTAGAAGCGTGTATGAACACGTTTAATTGAGTTTGTTTTTTCTGTAATATTTTATTGAATTGAGGAGGAAGAAAATTTGAGGATGTATGAAGCGCTATTTATAATTGACAATGCACACGCAAATACGGAATGGGATGCTGTGGTTAAGCACATTCAGGATATTTTGCAAAAGAATGGGTCTGAGATTCTAAAGACCGAAAAATGGGGTGAAAAGAAACTGGCGTATAAGGTCAAGGGACACAAGCGAGGGACGTATTTACTGGTACATTTTAATGCCAAGAATACAGCTATTCCGACGATTAGAAGGGATTTTCAGCTATCGGATTACATTGTTCGCTCGTTGATCGTTAAGGACGACAAGATAGAAGAGTTGTCACAGATAGTTCCGGTTGAAGGTACTGTACCTGCGGCGGCGGATAAGGATGTTATTGAGGTGCCGACGGTAAGTCTGTTGACTGAAGAAATTGTGTCTGCCAAGGTTCTGGATAATGCTTAAGACTGCTTAGACGTTGGCCGTACTGGGGAATTTGAAAAACCGGGTAAAAAAGCTTACAATATGTGGGAATTACAATAAAAAGGTTTTTGAAAGGAGTATGGTATGGCAAGTCTCAATAAAGTATTTCTTATGGGTAACCTTACGCGTGACCCGGAATTAAGGTATACCCCCGCAGGTTTGGCGGTTGCAAGTTTTGGAATTGCAATCAACAGGGTGTGGACGGCTAAAAGTGGAGAACAAAAAGAGGATGTATGTTATGTCGACATTAGTATTTTTGGGCGCCGGGCTGAGGTTGTGGGTGAATATTTTAGCAAAGGAAATCCGATTTTCATTGAAGGGCGGCTACAGTTCAATCAGTGGGAAACAAAAGATGGGCAAAAAAGGAGCGCGCTCCGCGTTGTGGCGGATAATTTTCAATTCATAGGCGGCACCGCGAAACGGCCTGAAGGGGAATCGGGTAGTTCACCAAGAGATGGAAAAATGCCTGATATAATGTCCGAAGATGTTAATCTCGACATTAACAATGAAAACATACCTTTTTAATGTGCAACCTGTTTGTCTGAGACAGGCTATTGTTTTAGATGATAATTTACGATAAGGATAAAGACACATGAGTAAAAAACAGTTTAACAAAACGAGCAAATGCCGATTTTGCAGAATGGGGGCGGATGAGATTGATTACAAGGACACGCAAAATTTGCAAAAGCTTACAACGAGTCAGGGAAAGCTTTTCTCGAGAAAACGTTCGGGGAATTGTGCCCGTCATCAGCACTCGGTAAAGCTTTCTATTAAAAGAGCCAGATTTATGGCGTTACTTCCGTTTGTAACGTAAAAGGGGGATGGTCATGGAATTGTTGTTGAAGAAAAACGTGGACAAGCTTGGCCGGGTCGGCGACGTTGTGAAGGTTCGGGAGGGATATGCAAGAAATTACCTGCTGCCGAAAGGGTTGGCAACGAACGTTACTCCGGCCAACTTGAAGCAAATAGAAAAAGAAAAGTTGAAGATGGAACTGCAGTTGAGGGAAGAGCGCGAAAGGTTGCAGGGTGTGTTGGATAAAATTTCCACCGCTTCTTGCACGATAACGGCTAAGGCTAACGAGGAAGGCAAGCTGTTTGGATCGATTTCATCTGCTATAATCGCCGAAGCGTTGGCAAAAGAAGGGTACCCGGTAGACAAAGAAATGGTGGCGCTTGACGTCCCAATTAAAACTTGCGGGGTGTTCGACGTTACCGTGGCGTTGAATATAGAAATGAAAACAAAGTGCAAGGTAACGGTTGTTGCCGAGGAGTCTGGTCAGCCGGTGAAAGAATAATTTCTTTGTGGAGAACGGTTAATGGTGGTTGAAGCACTGCTTGAGCGCACGTTACCTCAGAGTATCGAGGCAGAGATGAGTGTGTTGGGAGCGATGTTACTGGATAACGAGGTGATCAACGTCGTTATCCCTATGGTGAACAAACAGAGCTTCTATAAAACGGCGCATCAAGAATTGTATCAGACAATTCTGGAACTCTACGACAAGGGGCAGGTGGTCGATCTCGTTCTGCTCCGTGAAGAGTTGAAGAAACGCTCGCTAATGGAAAAAGTGGGTGGCGTGGAATATCTGATCGAACTGGAAGACGCCGTTCCAACCATTGGAAACGTGGAATATTATGCAAATATTGTGCGCGAAAAGGCCATCAAAAGGAACCTGATCGAAGTAGCTGCAACGATACAGAAACAATCATTTGATGAATCCATTGATACCGATAACTTGCTGGACACCGCGGAGCGTTCTATCTTTGACGTTACCCAGAAAAAGTTTAATGCGGCGTCCACGAAGCTGAATGAAATTCTAAAAGAAACCTTCAACCGGATTGAGAATTTACATGACAGGAAAAATAGGCTGACGGGGTTGGCTACGGGTTTTTATGATCTTGACGATATGACTTGTGGTTTGCAGCCGTCGGAGCTTATCATCATTGCGGCAAGGCCTAGCATGGGCAAGACAAGCCTGGCTTTAAATATCATTGAACACGCCGGGGTAGTTGAAAAAAAACCAGTTGTGTTGTTTTCTCTGGAAATGTCGGCGCATCAGGTTGCCCAAAACATGCTTTGCTCTCATGCCAGGATAGACGCCCACAAGCTAAGGCGAGGCTTTTTGGAGGACAAGCAGTGGAGTGACCTTTCATACGGTCTCGGGTCGCTCTCGGAGGCCCCTATCTTTATTGACGACACGCCGGGTCTTACCGTTTTAGAGGTGCGCGCAAAGGCGCGCAGGCTGAAGGCACAGTACGACGTTCAGCTTGTTGTGGTTGATTATTTACAATTGATGGAAGCGTCGCGTGGTGAGAATCGCCAGCAGGAAATATCGATAATCTCTCGCGGGATGAAATCTCTTGCCAGGGAGTTGTCCATTCCAGTAATTGTTGTGTCCCAGCTAAACAGATCGGTTGAGTCAAGGGAAGGCCACAAGCCACGCATGTCTGACCTGCGTGAATCGGGGTCTATTGAACAGGATGCGGATGTAATTATGCTTTTACATCGCGAGGATTATTACGATCCTGAGAAAAAAGATGGTACGGCGGAACTGATCATTGCCAAGCAAAGAAACGGTCCGATAGGGGTTGCAAAATTGGCGTTCCTTTCGCAGTTTATGCGGTTTGAGAATTTAGCATCCGTAGGTACCCAATGATCACGTACAAGGTTTTGCTACGTGTGGCAGTGCTGATGGTTGTGCTTGTGATAACTTTGTATTTCGGGCACACAAAAAAACTTTATGCTCAAAACCAGAAAACCGCTGTTCCTATTGTAAAAAAGATTGAATTTAGGGGAAACCAGAGGATTAGCGTTTCCGCTATAAGCGGTAGTCTTGGTGTAAAAGAAGGCGACCCATTTGATTCTCAACGGATAAGCCGTGATGTGGATGCTATCTGGTCGTTGGGGTTCTTTGACAATATAGAAATAGAGATTGAAGAGATGGAGGATGGTGTAAAGCTTGTATTTGTCGTTATTGAACGGGCGGTAATCGACGAAATACAGTTTCAGGGGAATAAAAAAATAAAGACCAAGAAACTGAAAAAGCAAATAGAGATAAAACAGGGAGATTATTTGAAACCTTACCTCCTCAAGCTGGACGAAGAAAAGATTCGTGAATTGTATATCAAGAAATGCTTTTGTCGCGTGCAGATTCATGCAGAAGCCAAAACACAGGACGGGAAAACGGTATTAATTTTCAATATCGACGAGGGACCGAAGGTACGCGTCGCAAAGATTGACTTTCAGGGAAATGACGGACTTAAGCGGAAAAAACTCCTCAAGCAGATGGAAACTAAGCGAAAGCACTTTCCAACCTTTATCTTTCCTGGTAGATTCGATGAGAAAAAGTTCGAGTCTGACGTCGCAAAGGTAAAAGAGTACTATATGAATAATGGGTGGCTGGATGTTGATATCGGCTGGGAGATGACCTATAGCGAAGACAAACGTGAGATGTTTATTATCATGCACGTAAAAGAGGGAGAAAGATACTATGTACAGAGCCTTCAAATAGAGGGAGAGAGCCTTTTTACCGAAGAGGAATTAAGGCAAAAATTGAAATTGAAAGAAGGCGGACCATTCTTTCTGGACGCGGTGGATAAAGATACCTATCAAATAAGGCTGGTTTATGGAGAACAAGGATACATAGCC
>Ga0315281_10003872_pt1 | contig 21861 bp, 30 predicted proteins | sample YL17G07_0_MG_FD_204540 | JGI IMG/M metagenome (GOLD analysis project Ga0315281, IMG submission 204540) | Sediment microbial communities from Yellowstone Lake, YNP, Wyoming, USA - YL17G07_0 | ecosystem: Environmental > Aquatic > Freshwater > Lake > Sediment | place: USA: Wyoming | collected... | reverse complement strand
GAAAAAAGAGCCCGAGTGGATGCTGGAGAAACGGCTGAAGGCTTTTGATATTTACCTCGCCAAGCCGATGCCGACTTGGGGCGGCGATTTGAGCGGGATCGATTTTGAGAATATTCATTATTACCTCAAACCTTCCGACCGGCCGACTCGCAGTTGGGACGATGTTCCCGATGAGATTAAAAAAACTTTTGACCGGCTTGGCGTTCCGGAAGCGGAGCGGAAATTTTTGGCGGGGAGCGGGGCGCAATTTGAGTCGGAAGTCGTTTACCACAATCTGCAGGAAAGTTTGACCAAGAAGGGCGTGATTTTTGAAGGGACGGATGCGGCTTTGCAGAAATATCCGGAATTTTTCAAGGAATATTTTGGGACGGTGGTTCCGGCGGGTGACAATAAATTTGCCGCGCTGAATTCGGCGGTGTGGTCCGGGGGGTCGTTTATTTATGTTCCGAAAAATGTTCACATTGAGCTCCCCTTGCAGGCGTATTTCCGCATAAATGCTGAGAATATGGGGCAGTTTGAGCGGACGCTGATTATTGCTGACGAGGGTTCGTCGGTGCATTACGTGGAGGGCTGTACCGCTCCCACGTATTCTTCGGATTCTTTGCATTCGGCGGTGGTGGAAATTATTGTCAAAAAAGGCGCGCGGGTGCAGTACACCACGATTCAGAACTGGTCGAACAATGTTTACAACCTGGTGACCAAGCGTGCGAAAGCGTTTGCGGACGCGACGATGTTTTGGCTGGATTGTAACCTTGGTTCCAAGCTGACGATGAAATATCCGGCGGTGTTTTTGATGGAGCCGGGGGCGAAAGCGGAAGTGCTTTCGGTAGCGTTTGCTGGCAAGGGGCAGCACCAGGATGCCGGGGCAAAAGTTGTTCACCTGGCGCCGAATACTTCTTCTACCATCACTTCAAAATCTATTTCCAAGGCGGGTGGGCGCACGTCGTACCGCGGGCTGGTGCGAGTGTATCCGGGAGCGACGGGTGTGAAGTCCCGCGTGGTTTGCGACGCGCTGTTGCTGGATGCGGATTCGCGTTCGGACACGTATCCGACGATGGATATTCAGGAGGACGACGTGTCTATTGCGCACGAAGCCACGGTGAGCAAAATCGGCGAGGAGCAGCTGTTTTATTTGCGAAGCCGGGGTTTAAGCGAGCAGGAGGCCGCGACAATGATCGTGAACGGGTTTATTGAGCCGATTGTGAAGGTGCTGCCGATGGAGTATGCGGTGGAGATGAATCGGCTGATTGAGATGGAGATGGAAGGATCGGTTGGATAGAATTATAAATTATTAATTATCAATTATAAATTTGTGGGAGGAATTCTGCTGAAAAATTTGGTTACGGGGAAGACGGAATCATTTGAAGCTGGTGCTGAATTTGTGATTGCGCGCGGGGAAAATATGCTTTGTGTGGCTTCTGCGGCGTCAGAACGGAAAGTTATTTTGGAGGAAGGCGCCCGACTGACCTATGTTTTGTTTGCGACGGAAGGTTGGGTTGGAAAACCTAAAATTTCTTTTGAATTTGTTGGAAAAAACAGCGAGTTGCAGTTTTTGGGACTGATTGTTGGGACCGGAAATTCGAAATTTGAGTTTGAGACGGTTTCGCGGCATATGGTTCCAAATACCAAGGCTTCGTACCGGGTGCGGGCGGCGATGTTTGGGCGGTCTTCCGTTGATTACCGGGGGAATCTGGTGATCCCCAAAACGGCGCAGATGACGGATACTTATCTTTCGCACGACACGCTTTTGCTTTCGGATTTTGCGCGGGCCAGGACGGTTCCAGCGCTGGAGATTGAGGCGAATGATGTGAAGGCCGGGCACGCGGCCACTATCGGGAAGGTTGATGAGGAGCTGATGTTTTATTTGCTGAGCCGTGGGATTTCTTCCAAAGAGGCGGAGCGGCTTTTGATCACCGGGTTTTTTGAGAGTCACCTGGCGCGAATTCCTGATGAGGCGATTCGGGCGGATCTTCAAAAAAAGCTGGTGAAGGCTTTGCCGGTATTTGAAGGAGCCGATATTTTGAAAAATGAAAAGTCCGATATTGCTTCAGTTTGTGACCATGCTTGATGTTTCCGCGATAAAAAAAGAGTTCCCGATTTTTGAACGCCGGGTGAACGGGAATCCGTTGGTGTATCTGGACAGCGCTTCCACTACGCAAAAACCGAAGGTCGTATTGGATGCACTGGTTGAGTATTATTCGACAATGAATGCGAACATTCACCGCGGCGTTCACACGCTTTCCGAGGAGGCGACTGCGGCGTACGAAGGCGTGCGTGCGAAAGTTGCGCGGTTCGTTGGGGCGCGCGAGCCGGCGGAAATTATTTTTACGCGGAATGCGACGGAGGCGCTGAATCTTGTCGCGTACACCTGGGGAGAAAAAAATATTCGGGCCGGGGACGAGATTGCGGTGAGCGAGCTGGAGCATCATTCGAATCTTGTGACTTGGCAGGAGCTTTGCCGGAGAAAGGGCGCGGTGTTGCGGGTGATTCCGCTGACGAGTGACGCAGATGAAGGTGAATCGAGCAGGCGTGCGGCCACGAACAATGTGGATTCGGGCGCGCAAGACGGCGCGGTCCTGGGCGACGGGAATTTGGACGTCTCCCGTCTTGATGAATTCATCACTCCGAAATGCAAACTGGTGGCGGTGACGCAGATGTCGAATGTTTTAGGAACTGTGACGCCGGTTGAAGAAATTATTGCCTCTGCCCACAAGGTTGGCGCGGTGGTGGTCGTTGATGGCGCACAGGGCGTGCCGCATCTTGGCGCGGACGTGCAAAAAATGGATTGTGATTTTTTTGCTTTTTCTGCGCATAAAATGTTTGGGCCGACCGGGGTCGGGGTTTTGTACGGCAAACGGGAGCATTTGGAAAAAATGCCTCCGTTTTTGTTTGGCGGGGAAATGGTGAAGGAGGTTGATCAGATGAAGGCCGAGTGGAACGATCTGCCGTGGAAATTTGAGGCCGGGACGCCGAATATTGCTGATGTGATAGCGTTTGGGAAGGCTCTGGATTTTGTGGATGGTTTGGGATTTGAGCGGATTCGCGCGCATGACCAGGAGCTGGTGACGTATGCCAGGCAAAAACTTTCGGACTTTGACGGCGTGACGGTTTACGGCCCGGCGGTGTCGGGGGGGATTGTTTCATTTACAGTTGCGGGCGTGCATCCGCATGACGTGGCTTCAATTTTAAACGAAGCCGGGGTGGCGGTCCGGGCCGGTCACCATTGCGCGCAGCCGCTTATGCAAAGGCTTCACGTGCCGGCCACCACCAGAATGAGTTTTTCTGTGTATAATGACTTCGCCGACGTTGATTCAGCCTGCGAAGCGCTTAAAAACGTTTACAAGATTTTCAAATTTTAATGGATTTATACGGAGAAATTATTTTGGATCATTTCCAACATCCGCATCACCACGGTAGGCTCGATCATGCGACACTTTCGGGGCGGGATTCGAATCCTCTGTGTGGCGACCAGATTCAGCTGGATATCATGGCAAACGCCGAGGGGACGATTACCGACGTCGGTTTTGCGGGTCAGGGATGCGCCATCAGCCAGGCGAGTGCTTCCATGCTGACCGATGAACTCATTGGAAAATCTTTGTTCGAGGCGGCGCAGATGAGCAATGAAGATATTTTTCAGTTGCTTGGCGTTCCGATTTCCCCCGCGCGGGTGAAGTGCGCGCTGCTGGGGCTGGCGACACTGAAAAAAACGATTACGCTTGATAAACTTCGCATGTCATGACTACAAAAGATTTTGACGAGTCGAATCCTTACTATCACATATTAAACCAGGTGGTGGACCCTGAGGTCGGAGTCGGAATTGTGGATATGGGTCTTATTTATCATGTTGAAAATAAGGGTGGTACGGTGGAGGTGACCATGACGCTGACGTCTATGGGATGCCCAGCCGGGCCGCAACTCACCGGTGACATTGATTCGGTGTTGCGGATGGAGAAGGGCGTGAAAGATGTGGTAATCGGAGTGGTGTGGGACCCACCGTGGAATCCGGACATGATGAATCAGGACCTGCGGCAAATGATTTTTGGCGGGTTTTAGATTATTTTTTTCCGTGCATTGTTTCCCAAAGCAAAGTCAGCACAAATCCCATAACGTACCCAACCACAAATGTGAATGCCACCAGCATGAGTGCTGTCACTACGTTAAACGGGGCGACGGTGAATGGATTGTTGAGGAAATGCATGCTGTAGATCCAGTTCAGAATTGACTGTGCCCAGCCAAGTGCGACCATAAGCGACCAAAGGAGATGGAAGCCTCCGAGAAATAAACCCAGAATAAGGCCTCCCGTGTTTTTTGTGATCATAACGGTATGTTTATGGGGTAATGGATTTATTCTATTCCTTCTTTGGGCGTTTCGTCCATGGTCTCACGGTTTCTGCCGTCTGAACCGCCGAGTGTGCCCGAAACAATTTCTGCCGAAGGTTCTGCGGGCTTTTCTGCGAGACGGACTCCTTTTTCGCCGTCATCATTTAAAAATCCTCCCACCTGCATTTCGTAAAGCTGTTTGTAGACACCGCCTTCTTTGCTCACCAGCGTGTGATGATTCCCCTCTTCCACGATTCTTCCGTGGGCGAACACCAAAATCCTGTCCGCGGATTTGATTGTGCTCAAGCGGTGCGCGATGATGATGGATGTTCTGTTTTTTAGGAGATTTTTGAGAGCGTCCTGGATTAGGGATTCTGAATGCGAATCGAGCGAGCTGGTGGCTTCGTCCAAAATCAGTATGGGGGCGTCGGCGAGCATGGCACGGGCGATGGCTACGCGCTGCCGTTCTCCTCCGGAAAGTTTGACACCGCGTTCACCGACGAGCGTTTCGTATTTTTGCGGGAGGTCCTTGATGAATTCGTACGCGTGGGCGAGTTTGGCCGCACGGTCGATTTCCTGCGGTGTGGCGTTTGTTTTTCCGTATGCGATGTTTTGGTGGAGTGTGCGGTGGAATAACAACGGGTCCTGCGGAACAAGCGCGATGTTTCTACGGAGGCTGGCCTGAGTGACTTTTGCGATGTCCTGGCCGTCAATCAGGATCGTGCCTTTGTGTAGGTTGTACAGCCGCTGGATAAGTTTGACGAGTGTGGATTTCCCGCTGCCGCTGTGCCCAACGAGTGCGATTTTTTCGCCCGGTTTGATGGTCAGGTTGAAGTTTTTGTAGATGGCGGCGGCGTTGCCGGGATAGTGGAACGTGATATTTTTGATTTCGATTTTTCCATTCGAGAGTTGCAGGTTTTTTGCGCCCGGTGCGTCCAGAACCTGAATCGCCGTGTGGTGGAAAATGACCGTGTCTTCAATATCGCTCATGGCTTCCTGCAGGTCGCGGATACGGTCGCCAATGGGGCGGAAGTAGCTGGTAAAAAGAAGATAACTTGCGAGAACGAAAACAAAATCTGCGACGGTGAGTGCCCCGGTGTACCAGAGCCAAATTGCCGCGGTAAAAATGGTCGCCTTGAAAAGCATGATGAGGACATTTTGAACGACTGCCACAAAATTGGAGCGTATCCAGGCTTTGCGAGCCACATCCCGCCACCTGGTCACTACATTTTGAAAAAAATCCAATTCCCGTTTTTCCGCACCAAAGGCTTTGACCGTGGCGTTGCAGCTGATGGCATCGGCCAGGGTCGCACCGATTCTGTTGTCTTCTATGGTGGCTTTGCGGCGTTGCGGAGCGACATACCCAAGAGCCAGCGAAATGCTGGTGATGACAAAAAGCAACGCGAATATTCCAAAAATCAGGCCGAGCAGCGTATTTTTAAATGAGGTGGTGACCACCAAACCGATCACCACGCCGATTGCCGGATAGAGATCGTAGGTAACGATGTCAAAAAAATTGTGCGCCGCGCGCGTGGCGCGTTTAATTTTGGTAACGACCGATCCTGCAAAACTGTTGTTGTGCCAGTCCGATGAAAATTTCTGCACGCGGTCCAACGTTTCCGTGGCGATTAACGCTTCAACTCTTGAATCCGTATGACAATTGATCAAATGTGCCACACGGCAGCTGACGTGAAAAACGACTCCCTGCACCGCAATCATCACGCACCAAAATACGGCCTGCTGTAAACGAATATCCATGGTCAAAGCCGTATTCTGAATGGTGGAAACGATCTGGCCCAAAACATATGGGTGCATAAGGTCAGCCAGATAACTGATTGTGATGACAACGTACGCTCCAAAAACCAGCCAAGGGAAGCGGCGAAAGTAGCTCCAGATAAATTGAACGATTTGCCGGGATGAGACGGTTGTGCGGACTGTCGCTTGGATTTTTGAGGTTTTGGGATATACTTTTTTCATGATTTTGGGTTCCCCCTTTCGTACGTCAGGAATTCGAAATCGAGGTTGTTTTCCCGCTGTGGGCCGCTGCGGTGCTTCATGTGAAAAATATTTTCGTCGATGGGCGGGAAAAAAGTGTCGCAATCAAATGTTTGCGCGATGCGGGTCAGGTATATGGTTCGGCATTCGGGGTGGTTGATGGCTTCAGCGAAGACCTTTGCGCCGCCGATCACAAAAACGTGGTCGATATTTTTTTGAGTTTTCGTTTGTTCCAGGGCGTCTTCGAGTGAGTTTGCCAGGATTACGCCGTCGGGAAGTTCCATGTGCGGGGTGCGGCTTAACACGATATTAAGCCGGCCCTGGAGCGGACGGTGTTTTTGGGGGATCGATTCCCACGTGTTGCGGCCCATGATGATGGCGTTCGTGTGCGCGTTGTCATGGACGCGCGAGGTGAGTTCCACGAAGTGTTTCATGTCCGGTGGAAGTTTCCATGCCAGTTTATTGTTTTTTCCGATTCCGTTTTTGGTGTCCGCGGCTACGATGAGAGAAAATTTCATTGGTTGTATAAATAAGTTATTCAGCAACTACACCGCCACCGCGAATTTGATGAACGGGTGGTGCTGGTAATTTTCCAGGGTAAAATCTTCGTACTTCAAATCCCAGAAAGGTTTGCGGGCGATTTTGAGGGTTGGGAGTGGGAATTCGGTGCGTTCAAGCTGTTTTTTGAGGCCTTCGACGTGGTTGAGGTAGATGTGGGTGTCGCCGGTGGTGTGAGTGAAAATTCCGGCTTCCAGATTGCATTCCTGGGCGACCATCATGAGGAGGGCGGCGTAGCTGGCGATGTTGAACGGGACGCCAAGGGCGACGTCGGCGCTGCGCTGGTAGAGTTGTAGATCCAGTCGACCATTCGAGACATAAAACTGGAAAAACGCGTGGCAAGGCGGGAGTTTCATGCGGTCGATGTCGGCGACGTTCCAGGCGCTCACGATGATGCGGCGGGAGTCGGGATTATTTTTGATGGTATCAATGGCCTGCTGAATCTGGTCGATGTGGGATTTCACGAAGCCGCCTTTGCCGTCGGGCTGGAATTTTTCCCATTTTCGCCACTGGTTGCCGTAAATCGGGCCGAGTTCTCCTGTCGGGTCGGCCCAGGCGTCCCAGATCGGTGTGAACTCCTTCAGGTTGTCGTTGATGTTCGTCGAGCCTCTCAAAAACCACAACAGTTCGCGCAAAATTCCGTCAAAGCGTACTTTTTTGGTGGTCAGGAGCGGAAATCCTTTGCGCAAATCGTACTTTCTTTGCGCGCCGAACATGGAGATCGTTCCGACTCCGGTGCGGTCTTTTTTTTCGACGCCGGTTTCCAGAACTTCACGGACTAGGCTGTGGTATTGCTCCATGGGTTGAGGTTAATTCGTTCTCATTGTATGGCATTATTTTGGAAATGTAAATTTTGGCGCTTTGTGGTATAATAATGAGATTATTTAATGTTTTTGTCCCTATGAATCAGGCGAACGTATCAACTCCGGAACCGAATCAAGAACCGATCGCGGAAACATCTCCCGCCCAGGCTCCGACACCGGCACCTAGTCCAATCCCAGCCAGCGGAGAGGAACCCACGACTTTGGCCGAAGTGATGGCGGCGCAGCTCGAAAAGAAAAATCGAAAACCAGCCGTTCCATCCGTGAAGACAAAACCGGAGGTCAAAAAGGAGAAAATTGATGTGAAGGCGACGGTCAGGAAATTTATCAAGGCGCTGAACAATGACCGGAGATTTTACAAAGGGAAAAATCTTTTTGAGGAGTCCCCCTGGCTGGATCCCGATAACGACTGGAAGGAAACGGATGTAAAATGGGAGGATGGTTTTGAGGAGTACGTCGAGAAAAAAATTTTAAAAGGGGAAAAAATTGATTTGTCGAAATTCAAGGAGTACGTCGAAAAAATCAAGAGACTTTTGGAGAAGACTGACGAGAAACAGGATCCGGAGAAGAAGGCTTTTCTGCGGGGGCAACTTGAGGTCACGGAAAAAATGCTCGGGCTTTTCGGCGTGCAAAGCAAGGAAAAAACCTCTACTGAATATGGAGCAAACCAGGAGGCTGTGAGTTTGTGGAGTTGGGAGAATATTAAAAAAGTGGCGCGAAATATTTGGAATTCCATATTTGGAGTTCGTAAAAAGGTATCCGACACGATGGGATGGAACAATAAAGAAGGTGAGCAGGGCGCGAAGGAGCTTCAACAGGAAGTCGTGGATACCGCCCCGCAGTCGCCGGGACATAATAATGCCGAATTACTTGTGAACTTTGGCGCTGGTTCGGAGGCGCAGGCTGCAAATGACACAAAACCTATGGCGATGGTTGGAACGGGTACTCCACCGACTGGGAATGACAATGCGATTGTGCCGGCGGCAGCCGAAACTGACATGTCCGCCGTTGCGAATGACAATGCGGAGGCTTTTCCTATAGCCGGAACAGGAAATCCACCGGTAGGAAATGACAACGTGAATGCGGCACGACGAGATGTTTGATCAAAACCATGAATAATTTCTGGCAGAACAGGAAGGCGGATATTTATATTCGGTTGTATGACGATTTGGCGAAGTCGTTGAAAACCGGGCAGGAGCTGACGTTTCTTAAAGATCAGTTTTCAAAAAAACAGAGCATTATTGAGTTCGGGTGCGGAACGGGTAGGACGCTGATTCCTCTTCTTGAAGCCGGGTATCGGGTTTCCGGCTTGGATTTTTCGGCGGGGATGCTTGAGGTATTGCGGAAGAAATTGAATTCCAAAAAACTGTTGGCGCCGGTATTTCATAAAAATCTTCTCAGTTTTTCTTTCACAAAAAAGTACGACGGGGGGATTTTGTCGCAGCGGGCGCTAAATTTTATTTCAACGCAGGACGGGCAGCGGAAAGCCCTGATTAACATAGCGCGCGTTTTGAAAAAAGGTGCGACGCTCGTCATCAATCTGATGCCGGGGCGGCCGGACGATTTTGCGAAAAAGCAGGTAAAACTCAAGAAGACCGAGCGGTTTATAAATTCCGAAACCGGGAATATGGTGGAGTTGTGGGAAAACTGGATTCCGAATCCGATGGAACAGACCTGGAAATTGACCAACCGGTTTGTTGAACGCGGCAAAAGTTTGACCACCAGGATGACCATGCGGGTTATTTTTGAACCGGAAATGAAAAATTTACTGGCCCTGTGCGGATTCAGGGTTTTGAGGATTTTTGGCGACTGGAAGGGCGGGAAATATAATGAAAAATCTTCGGATTTTATTGTAGTGGCCGGGAAAGTGTGATGGGGGCTTGAGGCTGTATACGGCGCTGGCCGTGTTCTTTGGATTTTTCTTTTTCTAAGAAGTTTTACTCATCTTTTTTTTGGAATATTTCTTCTCTCACCTGATCGATCTTCCGATTTACCTCCAGCTTGTCCGTATCTTCCCAGGACAGCTTGCTGAATTTGGTTTCCTCAAATATGAAACCATTCGCAATCTTTTGGGAAAATTTTTGAAATTTTTCCAGCTGCCCGGGGTCACCATTTAAAGTTGCACGAAATTTTTTAGCAATTTCCGTATGATAAACATCCTCATTTTGATCGGCCGTAAAAACATGCATATTATAAATGGTCGCAGGCAATCCGCTTTTGCCGATTCCAAGGTAATTTGGAATGGATTCATCGCCACCGGAATTCGTTAACCTCACATTTCCTTCATTTGGAATATTCCCACTCATACGAGCATATCTGGAAATTTTATAAATCGGGTAGGCTGTGTTTGGGTGCTCTTCATCATGAACTTCTTCAATTTCAATTTCCGCGACAAAACCATTTTGCGCATCTACATACAAACGACGCCCATCAGCAATGGTGATGATTCCTACGGTATGACCATCGGGAAAACCAAACTCGTATTTTATATCCGGCAGGCCCAATAACTTTTCTTTTAAGGCCCATGCGCTCAAAGAACAATCCAGTCCACTTTTTTCACGGGCTAGCGCCGGGGTAAATCCAAAATATCCACCATTTTGAACCCTGCTGATGAGCGTAATGTTCTGAAAAATAAATTCTATTTGCAAATCCGCACGTTTTTTAGGCTCAGTTTCTGTTTTGATCTGTTCTTGAATTTCTTTTGCGCGTGCATTCAGCGACACCGGATCTACGGTACCAAGTTTTACGGCAAGCTCTTCCGGTAATCCATGCACCTGATCGAGAATGGCTTGCTCAATTTTTGTTCTCAATTCCTCTTCGTTGCCACCTGGATCACCTGGAAAAGATTCGTCTGTAATTGCTTCAAGCACAATACGTGTGCATTTACGATATTCCTCTTGTAAAAGTTCTGCCCCTGATGTTTCTGTCACTGCTTCCATTTGTCTATTTTAGCAAGTAAATCATTATATTTTAGCACAAAATAACTTCCTCTAATAGGCGGGTGAGGTGGTATAATCTTTCCATGAAGTTCAAAATCTTTTTGAGTTTGGTTTTTGTGATGGCCGGGGTTGGGGTTTGGATGATTTTGGTTGGGCAGGAACCGCGGGCGGAAGTGCGAATTGGAAAGACGTCGGTGATGCAAAGTAGCGAGCAAACTGGGGCGCAGACCGCTCCCCTGCCGCAAATTACTCAAGTCATCCAGTCCGAACATGCCTTCGTCAAACGCACTGTGGATGGCGACACGCTGGATGTGATTATTGCCGGCACTGAAGAAAAAGTTCGCTTGATTGGAATCAACAGCCCGGAAAGTGTGGCGCCGCGGCGGCCGGTGGAGTGTTTTGGAAAAGAAGCGTCGCACCAAATGGATCTGCTGGCGACCGGTCACCAGGTGACGATGGCGGGCGACGCGCTTGATGCGAACCGGGACAAATACGGCCGGCTGCTGCGGTATATTTATCTTGAAGACGGCACGTTTGTGAATTCGTGGATGGTGGAAAAAGGTTTCGCCTTTGCGTACACGAGTTTTCCTTTTCAATATTCGAAAAAATTTGTCGCTTTGGAGCTGCAGGCAAGGGCGGCGCAACTTGGGCTTTGGAATTCGGCGGTTTGCCCGTATGATAGTACCAAATAACCTCACTTTTTTATGAACGATCTTTTCCAGAAAGTTTTGCCGAAATCTTCGCAAAAATCTTTTCCTTTGCGCCACCCGGACCAGCGCGTCGGTGTTTTTATCGATACGCAGAATCTTTATCATTCGGCGCGGTCAAATTTTAACAGCAACGTAAATTATAAAAGTCTGGTGGAGGCGGCCGTGAGCGGTCGCAGACTGATGCGCGCTTTTGCGTACGTCATCAAGTCGGAAGCCGGGGACGAGAGTAAGTTTTTTGACGCGCTCATGGATCTTGGGATTGAAACTCGCGTGAAGGACCTGCAGGTTTTTTACAGCGGAGAGAAGAAAGCGGACTGGGACGTGGGCATCGCGATTGATATTGTGCGTTTAAGCGAGAAACTGGACAGCGTAGTGCTGGTGAGCGGCGACGGGGACTTTCTTGAGGTTTTGCGCTACGTGAAATCCCGCGGTATCCGCGCGGAGGTGATGGCGTTCAAGAAGACGACTTCCGCCAAACTTCTTGAAGAGGCGGACGATTTTATTGATCTTGGCGGCGAAGGAGGAAAATTTCTTATTCCGCTTGGGAAAACCGCGCGCATGAATGCGAGGATGAACCCGCGAGCTGGCGGACGGATGTCTTCTCCAAGGCCGGCTTCGCGCTGGAATGCGAAGGATCTTTGAATCGTCAATGTCGCCGCATTCAAAACGTGATGGGACGGGTTTTATTTTTTCCGTTTTTTAGTACGTGCCCTTGGTTTGGTTTTTGACTTTGGTTTTGTTTTTGCACGGCGCGAAACTCTCTTCTTGTTTTTGGCGAGTTTTTTGAGGGTCCAATGGAGGCGCAGCTCCACAGACACCAGCAGGCCAATAAGAATCGCCATGATGATCCAGTACCACCAGAAGAAATTCTGGTACGAGTAGCCGATCCAGTTGTTCAAGAGGGCCTGGAACTGTCCTTGAACTTCCGGGGCGCCTACGCCACCGGATGTGCCTGCAGCTCCTGATGTACCAGCCCCGGTTGCCGTGGTTGCTGACGGGATTTGACCTTCGGTTCCAGCCTGCAGGATGTTGCTCTCAAGTTCCTGGGTGGTTACGCCAGGAAGGGTCGTGATTTCCTGAGTTTCTTCAGGTGATATAACAGAGGTGATTGGCGAAGTTGTCGGCAACGTTGTTGTTGGCTGCGAAGTTGGTCCTGTCGGCTTTTTCGGCGGTGTTGTCGTTGGAGTTGTCGGCGGATTCGTCGTTGGGATTTTTGGTGGAGTTGTAGATGGAGTGGTCGGCGGGGTCGTCGAAGGTGTGGTCTGCTGGGTTGTCTGGGGAGATGGACCGGCCAGGGATGGTGGGTAGCTTCCGCCTGCATTTCCGCTTCCGCCGGATGGCGGTGGCGGTGGCGGTGGCGGTGGCGGCGGTGGTGGAGGCGGTGGTGGAGGCGGACTTACGGGCGTACAGTTTCCATAAGCCTCCTGAACATATCCTGCGCACAAATTGTAACTTGAACTTGAGGAGCTTCCGGGCGTCGCATCTCCCGCAACTCCATGGAGACCGTAGCTTGGGGAGGAACCTGTTGCGGAGGAATTGGTGAACGCCGTAAAATCGAGTTTATAGCTGGTGCTGCTTCCGGCGACCGCCAACGCAGCGGATCCCGGATACAGCATTCCGATAACAATAATGAGCGCTAAACTTTTGTGGAGACATTTTGACATCTTTTTGTTTTATTTTTTTGTTCTTGAAATTATAGCATTTTTTGATACTTTTGTCACTCCCCTTTTTGGCGGCGGGCAGTTCACTTTCGGGGTTGATTTGCTATGATGAATCGGCAATTTTTAATCAAATTTCATGAGTGATCAAGAACTTTACGACCTTATCGTCATCGGCGCGGGATGCGCGGGAGCAAGCGGAGCAATGTACGCTTCACGCATGGATTTGAAGACGCTGATGATCGCTGAATTGCCCGGGGGGCTCATTACTACGACCCATCTGGTGGAAAACTGGCCGGGGATTAAGAGTATTTCAGGACCGGACCTTGCGGCTTTGCTGGTGGACCATGCCACTTCGTTTGGAGTTCCCCTGGTGAACGAGCGGGTGGTTGAGGTTACGCGCGCGGAGGTGAGCGTAAGTGCGGGTTCGAACAAAAAATCCGGCACATCCCTTTTTTCCCTCAAAACCGGATCAAACACTTATAAAAGTAAAACCGTTCTTTTTGCCACAGGTACCAAACACCGCAAAATGGACGTTCCGGGCGAAGCGGAATTTACCAACAAAGGCGTTTCCTACTGCGCGCTTTGCGACGGAGCTTTTTTCAAAAAGAAAATTGTTTGCGTGGTTGGAAGCGGTGATTCGGCCGCCAAGGAGGCGCTCCTGCTTTCCGAGCTTTGTGAAAAAGTATATCTCTTCATCCGGGGTGACAAACTAAAGGCGGAACCTGTGAATTTTGACCGCGTTTTGGCTAAAGGCAGCGAAAAGATCGAAATCAGATATAAAACCCTGATCACGGAAGTCATGGGCGGCAAGAGCGTTGAAAAAGTAAAACTGAACACCGGCGAAGAACTTGCGATGCAGGGAATTTTTGTGGCGATCGGACATATCGCTTTATCCGAACTTGCGAAAAACCTTGGCGTTGCACTGAACGACAAAGGCGAAATTTTGATCAACCGCCGCAGTGAAACCAACCTGCCCGGCGTATTTGCCGCGGGCGACGTGACCGATACGGCATTCAAGCAGGCCATCACGGGCGCTGCGGAAGCGGTGACGGCGGCGTATTACGCTTTTGATTACATCGGAAATTCCAGCCATGGATGAACATTCAAAAAAGCTTCCGGTGGATTTTCGCGTGTTCGTGTGGGCAACACTTGTGTGCGTGTGCGTGCTTGCGCTGCGCGTGGTGTATGCCGGAGTGACCGGATATTTATTTTTGTTGTGGAATCTTTTTTTGGCTTGGCTGCCGCTTCTTTTTGCCGATGCCGCCCAACTTTTTTACGTTCATCGTAATAAAGTGCGTTTTTGGTTATTCTTTTTTCTGTGGCTGATTTTCTTTCCGAATGCGCCGTACATTTTGACGGATTTTGCGCACCTGCGGTTTTGGGCTACCGTCGGCGTTCCGACGTGGTTTGATTTTTTGATGATCGGAGCGTTTGCGGTGACCGGGATTTTGCTGGGGCTTGCTTCGCTACAAGTGGCGGGCAAAATTTTTGCGGAGCGGTTTGGCGCTTTTTGGAGCTGGTTTTTTTTAGTCGCCGTTTCTTTTTTGACCGGTTTTGGGATTTACGTGGGAAGATATTTGCGCTGGAACAGCTGGGACGTTATTTTGCATCCCAGGGCGCTGGTGACCGACATCGTTGGTGGCGGACTGGATCAGCCGCTCGCTCAATACCAGCCATGGATTTTTACCTTTCTGTTCGGGGCGCTGCTTTTATCCTCGTATCTGGTGTTTTCGCATTTTTGCCATTACCGTCACCGGCATCAATCGTGATCTTTTTTTAAAAAATTTTCGGCTTTTTTGAGGAGATCTTTTGCGGTGGGGAATGTTGTTTTTTCGTATGCTTCCGCGAAGGGCAGCCACAAAGATCCTTTATGTTCGTGGGAAAGAGTGACTTTTTTTTGCGTTGTCCGGGCCAAAAAGAAAATGACGTCTTTGGACATGAGTTCCGCCCCGCGGTGGTAGTTGTAGTGAATGATATGGCGGAACCCTTCGATCCAGACGATTTTTTGAATGCCCGTTTCTTCCTGGAGTTCGCGGTATGCGGTTTCGTGTTCGGACTCTTCGTTTTCAACGTGCCCTTTCGGAAAATCAAAATGCCCGCTCGGATAATGGAGGAGCAGGTATTCGCGCTGATCTTTGAGCTGACGGAAAAGAATAATGCCGGCTGAAGTTTCGTGAGTCATATAACAACATTATAGAAGTTCTTTTGCGCTTTGACTATCGTTTTGCATGTTGACTTTGACCGCGCTTCTTGTAGTATTTTCCCTGCTTGTTTGAAAATAAAGGTGGCTCCTAAACCGAAAAAAACGGGGCCCCCGTGCTGGCTGAGCGCACGGCGCGAAGGCGCAGGCGTGTGGCTCTGCCACCGCCGAAGCGTACAAAAAGAGTTGCGTAGCGACCGAACAGTACGGGGAGAGGAGCGGCCGACGGAACCTGCAGCAAACCGCGAAGCGGGGTGCGGAGGGTGGAGTCGGGAAAGCGACGAGCGCGAGTGGCGAAACTGGCAGACGCGCTACCTTCAGGAGGTAGTGATCGAAAGGTCGTGGAGGTTCAAGTCCTCTCTCGCGCACCAAGGGACATGAAGGGAAAAGAAATAGATTCTTAAGCCAAAATACTAAGAATCTTTTTTTTAAACCTTTATGGCAGATCACAGCAAGTGTAAAAAAGCTCCACGGTGGTACTCCACCTGTGCGGATGTTTGGGTAAAAGCCCAAATTTTAGCACTTCAAGAAAAAGCAAAACGTGGCGTCAATGAGTATTCCGTTTCGGAATTGATCGATTCAATGATTCTGGAAAAGTCTAAGGACTAAAAAGTCCTGTCTTTTTTCGTACCAAAAAATGTCCCATAAAAACAAATCAATGAGTAGCAGACCATCATTTCAGTTTTATCCCAACGATTGGCTCAGTTCCACCCATATTATGCTTATGACTCCTGAACAAGAAGGTGCGTATATCCGATTATTGGCCATTGAATGGCAATCCGAGGACTGTGGTTTGCCGGACAATGACGAAGAACTTTCCATCTTATCAAGACTTGGCGAAGGTTGGTTCGTCGGGTCAGAAAAAATACGTTCTTGTTTCTTTGTGAAAGATGGACGTTTGTTCAATCAGCGCCTCCTTGATGAACGAAAAAAACAAGATGATTGGATTAAAAAATCGGAAGACGCCGGAAAGAGAAGCTGGGAAAGCCGCAAGGGTAAAGGAAAAATGACCAGAAAAGGTTGGTTCGGTGTTGGTTCGTCGGTGGTTCGTCAAGATAGCGAACCAAGTGCCGAACCAAAGCCGAACTCTTCTTCTTCTTCTTCTTCTTCAATTACTACCCCTACCCCTTCAAGGGGGCAGGAGGAGGAAAATTTAAAAATTTCCGAAGCAGAAAAAAAACTCATAGCGTGGTTTGGCAAAATGCGGGACGTGACGAGTCCGGAAGGTTTGGCAAAAACGTACCTGAAACTTTACTCCCCGAAAATAATTTTGGCGGCGCTGGCCAACTCGAACTGCACGAGCCGGTCCCGATTTGTTGAAATCTGCAAATTTAAGCTCAAAGAATCCCTTAAAACTCTCTCAAAATGATTAAAACTTCGCACATCAACACGGGAAAATTGCACATGCGCATGATCTGCACGTCGTGCGACAACAACGGGATTCACGACATGTCGACATTCACGGAGAACGTGAATGCGTTCCAGTCCGAAGGCTGGCTGGTCGTGAAAGATCAGGGCGAATGGAAACATTTTTGTCCGGATCACAGTCCTGACGCGACCGAGGAACAGAAAACCGAACTGCATGAGAAGCAGGCCTTCTTGAAGCGTAACGGCCTCAACCCAAATTCATAAAAACCCTATTTTTTAATTTTTCCACTATGCAAAAAATGGAACTCAGGAAGGCAACCCGTAAAAAAGCCAAGCTGCGCGTTGGCTTGTCCGGACCGTCGGGATCCGGAAAAACATACTCAGCCTTACTTCTGGCGTCCGGAATGGCGCCATGGGAAAAAATTGCGGTCATCGACACGGAAAATGGAAGCGGTGAGCTGTATTCACACCTCGGCCCTTACAGCGTCATCACTTTGACGGCACCGTTCTCTCCGGAGAGGTACGTTGAAGCAATCAAAGCCTGTGAAGAAGCGGGCATGGAAGTCATTGTGATCGATTCGATTACTCACGAATGGGACGGAAAAGGCGGTTGTCTTGAGTTCAATGATCTCACGGCGCAAACGAAATTTAAGGGGAACACGTGGGCAGCTTGGTCGGTAACAACCCCAAAGCATCAAAAACTTATTGCGGCAATAACCGCATCCATTTGTCATATTATCACTACGGCCCGGAGTAAAACTGACACCATCCAGACAGAAGACAAAAAAATTAAAAAGGTCGGACTCAAGGAAATCCAAAGGGAAGGATACGAATATGAACTTACCGTGAATTTCACTCTTGATCGTGATGGGCATTACGCGACTGCGAGCAAGGATAGAACAAGCATATTCATTGAATTGGATCCTTTTGTTGTGAGTGAATTTACCGGCCAAACCCTTTTGGCATGGGCCAATGAAGGCATCGGGGCGCCGAATGGGAAACTCACCACAGATCAACATGGAAAAATTCTCGAGCTTTTCATCAAAGGCATCAAAAACGAGGATCCCGAAGTCCAAAAGAAAACCATCATCGACTTTCTCAAGAAATCATACAAGGTCGATGACATTTCCAGGCTTACCTTTGAGCAGGCCGATGGCCTTCTTGCCAATCTTCAGGAAAGGTTTGAGAAACTTAAAAAAAGCCGCGCCGAGGCGGCGGGAAAGGAGGTACAAGAACCGGATGCAGTCAAAGCAGTTCAGCAGGTTTTTCCTGGTGCAACTGTGGTCGATGACGCAAAGACCCCACAAGTAAAAAGCGAGAAATAAATTCCCCGCTCTTCACAAATTCCAGTATGCAAACACGATCTTACTACCATCCACGGCCAATGACAATCAAAATTCGCAGATCCACCGTCGAATTTATCCTTGAGGGACTCACACTTTTGTTTGTTGTTGGTGTGATGGTCTTCCTTTACGACGTCCTTAGTTTCTTGCTTCACCCCTGATGGAAAACATTACCTTTGCCCTCATCATTTCATCTTTCATGGCCGGAGCGGCCGCTGGGTTGCTTCTGGGGATTATCATCGCAAAATGCTGTTAATTTTATTCTTAAAACAAAAAAACTATGGAAAATACAAAAAAACAATTAGCGGAAATTCTTGAAGCTTCTGTGCCTAAACGCTTCAAGCTTCCAGAAATATCACATAAAGCAAAGAACGTCATCACTCTCGTAGGCCTTGCCATCATTATCCTTCCGTTCGCTTTCTTCGGCATCGCGCAGGCCTACGATAATTTGATTCTCAACATGATGGAAAATTCACTCGCTCAAAATGTCACCGCGACGCACGCGACACAAAACGCATGCGAAGCGAGCTACCAATCGCTCCTGAAATACAAGCAGGAGAACGACATAAAATTGAAAGGAACCGGATCACCCTGCCCTTTAAACTAGGCAGTGGGAAGCCGGAAACCACAACATTGAGTCCTATGGCGCCCATCGTTGAACAGTCGGAACAACCGGAAGTGTATGCCATCGATTATGACAAGCTTTATCGAGCCGTGGCGGTCGCGGAAAGCACCTACAAAGGTAAGCCTTGCAATACGCCCTGGCATAAGGCCGCAAACAATTGTGTTTCGATCATGAGCTGGGCCGGTGGAAGGCGTCACCTGAAGAAGTTCTCTTCGATTGAAGCGAATAAGCAGGAATTCAAGAGAATCTGGATAAAAGGGTACGGCGATCACCTGCCGACGCTCAGGGAAGCGATAAAATACACCGGCAACGACAAGGCTCGTGGCTGGCTCAACAACGTAAAATCTTATTATTTTTCTCATTAACCTCAACCCATGAAATACCGTCAAAAACTTCCTATAAAAGTGGAAAAACAGCTTGATTCTTACATTGAAAGAATAAAAAAAATTCAATGGTTTAAGTTCGATCCGAACTTGGAAATACCGAAGGTCGAAAAACAAATTAAGCTTTCCCTCAAAGCTTTTGGTGTAGAGGCAAAAATTGAATATCGCGATTTAAGGACCCCTGGAGACTGGGCTGCGGCGTGGGATGGGGCGTGGGCTGCGGCGAGGGATGCGGCGAGGGCTGCGGCGTGGGAGGCGGCGTGGGATGGGGCGTGGGCTGCGGCGAGGGATGCGGCGTGGGCTGCGGCAGATTTACTAGTTCTAAATCTTCCGAATTACAAAAAGAAATATCCGAAGGGAAATTTTATAAATCTCATCTCTCTTTGGGAAATGGGGCTTTATCCTGTCGGAATAGTGAACGGAATCTTTATTGTTTATGTTCCTACAAAATGAATGCTGAATGCTCAAAAGGTTGGTCCAAACGCTGCCCATTATCGAAAAGCACAAAATGCCGTTGCGGGTGCACAGGAACGAAGCACGGCTCCGAATATCAAATGAATATTTATCAGCTTTTGCCTGAATCTCAGCAAACGAAAATTCATAAAAAATTTAAATAAATTTAATCTTTCATCAGATAAAATATGCCTACCAAACAAAAAGATGGGTTCAAAAAATACATGGATCTCATCAAACAGCTCGAAAAACTTAACAAAAGAATGACAAATGACCCCCTGCTTTTTTACGGAAAAGTGGGTTATGAAGCCATCCTTTTGAGTAAGGAGGTCCATATTTTGGGTTCGCAATTGCTCCGTCAATTCCAACTCAAAAGAATTCCGATCAGAATCACCGTCGTTTCCTAACCTCAAACCGTTTATGCAGTACCGACTCGCCGACATTGTTGAAAAGTTTATCCGTTTCCGGGAAATCGACAGTGAAAATGCTCAAACGACCGTCCTCAACTACAAATGGTCGATGGATAATTTCATGCGATGGTTTGGCAAAAACAAGACGACCGGCGACATTACCAAGGACGTAGTTTCCAATTACAAAGCCTATTTGAAGCACTACAAAAAGCTGGATGGTAAGCACTACGCGCACAGGACATACTACGATCTTCTCATCGCGCTCCGGAGTTTCTTGCGGTATTGCCACGACGAGGACATCCCGACGTTGTCCTTCCACAAGGTAAAACTCCCGAAACTTGAGGATTCCATGGTGAGCTTTCTGTTCGATTATGAGGTTGCGGCGATGGTCGCCGCAATCAAAGGCGATGGCGTGACCGACAAGCGCGACCGGGCCATCATTGAAACGTTTTTCTCTACCGGCATGCGCGTGGGCGAACTCATGTCCCTTGACCGGGACAAAATTGATCTCCGCTGGCGCGAGTTCCCGGTGCGCGGGAAAAACAAGAAAGTCCGGCCGATATTTATTTCGGAACGTGCGGCGAAAGCTGTTGAAGAATATTTGAAGGCCAGAACTGATGATTTTAGGCCCCTCTTCATCGGCCACGCTACAAATCAACAAAGCTGGGCGAATGACGGCCGAATGACAAAGCGCAGCATGAACAGAATGCTCCAGGCTGCGGCAAAGGAGGCGGGCATAACCAAACACGTCACTTGCCACGTTCTCCGGCATAGTTTCGCCACGGATTTGATTATCAACGGCGCGGACATCCGCGAGGCTCAAGAGTTTTTGGGGCACGCTTCGATCAAGACCACCCAAATCTATACCCACATAACAAACTCACATTTACGCGAGGTATATTCGCGCTGTCATAACAAAAGGTCACGGCAAATGTTTTCGGAAAGAACGGCTCAGCCACACTTGGATGTTATCGAATATGCCCGAATAAGGTAACGCGTTTTGCTTTTCTGGCGCGCCAGTAGTGTCGGCATCCAAGGGAAAATAAATACTCATCATGAACGACCAAAACATCACACAATTGATTATTGAGGCACGGACAAAATCCGGTTTCTCAAGAAAAGAGCTCGCTCAAAGAGCAATGGTAAGTTACGTTTCGTTGCTTTTATGGGAAAGTGGGAAAATGTTGCCCACACTGCCAAGCCTTCAACTCCTGGCGGACGCCATGGATCTCGAACTGATCGTACAATTTAAACCTAAAACTTGATGCTATCTCTGCATTCTCCTCAAAGCTCGCCTGACCGCATAAAACGTGTGCCATCCACCATGACGGCTTTTGAGAATTCCTTCCTGTTCCTTCAACGTTGTCCTGTTTTTGATGATTTCAACCGCGACGAGTTCGGCATAATTCAATCCGTTTTTGTTTTGAAAAATAGCCATAAAGAAGATGAAAAGGGACAATTCAATTGTGCGCTTTCCTCAAGACAATCAACATAAAACCTTTTTTATTTTTTAACTTTTTCTCATGTCAGATAAAAAAACACCGGTGAACGCCGAGGTCGGTCAGCAACTCTTCAGCAAGTTCGTGGAAGAGCTCAGCGAAGCCTACAAAACGAAGAAGATCGTCATTATTGGCGCGGTTGAACCTGAAGGGAGCGAAAGTCCACAATTAGTTTTTGTAACGGATGGCGGTGAACCGATCGAATTCAAAGAGTTTTCCTTTCAGCTTTTTAAGATGATCGGGAAACTGACAAACCTTCACGCGCTGTCGATGTTGAAGCAGGCGGCCGTGAATACGAAAAACGCACAACAGAAAAATTCTTAACTCAAACATCATGACCGACGAACAACAAAAATACGAAGCCGAACTCAAGGAGTTCGCAAAGGACCATGTAGAATTCTCCAAAGGTTTGAAGTGGCATTTTAAACAACTCTCGCGCATGCCTGGCGAAGCGAAACGTGCTTTAATCCAGAACCTATGCCAGGCCCATGGGTTCATCTTTTTGGATGGGCCAAAACTTTACGTGAAGGTGGGTAAGGTTGAACGTCTCAAGATACTCATGGAGCAAAGAAAGGG
>Ga0315281_10003871_pt1 | contig 21862 bp, 16 predicted proteins | sample YL17G07_0_MG_FD_204540 | JGI IMG/M metagenome (GOLD analysis project Ga0315281, IMG submission 204540) | Sediment microbial communities from Yellowstone Lake, YNP, Wyoming, USA - YL17G07_0 | ecosystem: Environmental > Aquatic > Freshwater > Lake > Sediment | place: USA: Wyoming | collected... | reverse complement strand
GCCCGGTCCAATTGCGAGCCTCGCGCAAGATTACGCTGCGCGCGGGCGCTGAAAAGTAGGTGCGAAACTCACTTATTCCGTGATAGGTCGCTCTCCTCCACGGCCAATGCCACGAGGCTCGCTTGCGCATAGGCAAGCAGGCCGGCGGGGACCAGAGGGCGGGTTTGCCCGACGAATTGAGCCGGGCGTCCTGTTCCCTTTGCCCCCTCCGCATTATGGATTTCCCAAGTGGCCATCACGTCGCCGCGGCCCAAGGGGTCTGCAGAGAGGTTTTGATCCCGCCGCACCTTGTCAATCACGGCCTGGATGGTTCTCGCATACCGAGCATTGCCGGTTTTCGCAAAGAGGATGGCGAGTCCGTAAAGCGCGAGTGGCGCCTCGCCGACCTCCACACGCGCACGATCAGCATCCTTATAGAGGTAAGCGAGAGCCCTGTCGAGCGACTTCAGGACGTCGGCGTCCCCGTTGATCGAGTAATAGTCAGCCAGGGCCATCACGGCATGTTCGACGAAACCCTCAATCCTGGAATTCTTCGCGTTGCCCATATACGCGGGCCAGCTTCCGTTGGGGTTCTGTAATTTCAAAAATGCGTCGACGGCGGGCCGGGCTGCCTGCAGGTACGCAGTCTGGCCCGTGTAGGTGTGAAACTGACACATCATGTGCAGGAACACGGCGACCGTCCGAGCATCAGCCTGCGCGAAATCAGTTTTGAACTCTCTCAATCTCTCGCCGCAACGCAACGCCCAATCCAAGGCGATGGGGTCGCCGCTCGCGCCCGCCCAGACAAGCATGCCGAGAAGCCACGAGTGGTCCGGTTCGCCGCCTGCGCCGAGGGCCACATAGCAGTGCCCGTAGCTGTGAGTCCACATGCCCCAATGGGGATGGTGGCGAATATCAATGTCGAGCACGTGTCGCGCGACGATCCGGCAGCGCTCCCAAGCTTTCGGGTCGCCGGTCCGAAAGTAGTAGAGCAGGAGCCCGAGTAACGTGTCGCGTTCATTGTTGTGCCAGTAGCCTTCTCTGGCCATCTCGCCCATCTCGCCCCACTTGGTTCCCGGATGGCACATGTAGGTTGTAGAGGCTGTAAAATACTTGAAGTCGCCATAATCAAACTTACCATAACACTTCGCGTGGTCGATGTGGCGATTCAACCAGCCGAAACTCTCGTCGAACAGTCGCTCGAACTCGGGGAAGCGCGCGGCATTGCGTGGCAGCAATGGCCCGAGAGCCCCCGTCGCGGCAACGTAGGCGGGGTCCAGGTGGCCGCGAACCGGCTCGAGCGCTTTGCTCCACCACTTCTTCTCGAACGTCGAATCCTCCCCGCGGCCTGCCCAGACGCTCAATACAATCTCTTGAGTCTTGGCCATCCCTTGCCGCGCATCCAGGCATTTCTTCCCCGGGTCGAGAAAAGCGACATAGGGATGGGGCAGGATGGGCCAGTACTTTGTCATCGAGTACAGGCCCTGGCCCTCGGGATGCGCGGGCAGGAGAGGCTTGCTGAGCAAGTGATGAATCGCGCCCTCCGGCCACAGACCGACGCTCAGTTCGCCTTGTCTCACGGCGATTTCATTGGGGTACTCCTCCCAGAAGTTGGGCACCCAAATACCCAGGCCCCGGCTCGGGTTTTCAAAATACAGCCATCCCGGGGCGTGCTCTCCGTTGCAGCCGCCGCTCGAGAGATTCTGCATGCGCCCGTCGGGATTGTGCGTCCTGGCCCAATACGAATCGTGGTCTTCCTGGAGAATGTGGACCGGCCAGTCCTTCAAAAACGGGCCGTCGTAAACACCCGTCGCGCATCCGATGACCAGCCGCTCCGGCTCAAACTTGAAGGGAAACTCGATTCGGATGTCGCGCACCTGCTCGGACGGCCGGTCGGTGGCGTTGATCCAGGTGACGGCAACGAAGATTTCAGGGCGGCCGCGATAGACCCTCAGGCGGATGATGGTATCGAATAAGCCTTCGCCATCCTCAGAGCGGCATTTCCCTTCCAGGCGAACGGAAGCGCGCACCGGCCCGCGCTCTTCGATCACGACGCGACGACTGTCTCCCGCCAGAGAGGCGCGAAAAACTTTGCCGTCGTGCCGTGTGAGGACAAGATCGACCGGTCGTTCCCCCTTGACCACCGTCTGCGGCGCGCCGCCTGATGGGCGAGCTTCGATTGCCTCAAGCCAACGCGGACCCTTCCTTGGGATTCTCACGAGGACGCGGTCCGAATCAAGAACGATCTCGGCCGCGCTGGACCGCATCAAGTCAGGAGAGGAAGGCGGCTTGCCCTTTCGCAAAGTGTAATCTCCAGGGCCTGCTTCCGTCTCGAACACCACGGAAAGCCAGCGCGCGCTGCCGTCGTCCCAGTGTGTGGTAGGCCGGACCTGCGTACGGACAGGCTCGCCACTCGGTGAGCAAACCACCCAATCCTCGAGATGAGTTATCCGTCCCCGCGGAAACGGAACGGCTGTCTCGACCGGCGCGCCAAGGGGCGGTGGACCAGCAGGACCGTCGACATGAATAACGATGGACTCGTCCTGGCCTTTCGCTGTGGGCCGCATTGTTGTGGCTTCAGCCGGAAGGACTGAAGCCAGGGAAGCGGCGACGCCGGTCCCGAGTGTGTCTTTGAAAAACTTGCGGCGTGAGAGCTGGGGTGCTCTTTTAGCCATTCCTGGCCCCTTTCCCGCGGAGATTACCGAAGAGCTTTTGATCTGGAATCAAGGTGATCACGAAGCTGGCCCTTGCAGGTTCGTCCGGCTCGGTTTGCACGCGTCGATTGTGGCGCTGCATCAGTGCCGAAGGCAACCGTGTTTGCTCATGAACCGTGGGACTGTTTGTAGAGAGCCACAAGCTGATCGGGCCGGACGGCGACGTATCCCGGTCCCAGGCCCTTCACAATATTCTCCGCCATTTCCATGTTGGTCAGCCAGTTCGCCAGGAACACGAAGAGGAAGGCCGGCCGGCGAGGTGGCGTCCAGGTGCGGATTTCTTTCAGCATGAACGCTTCTGCGTCCCGGCGCGACGAGGGCGTGAAGGTAAGGACATACGGCGGCTGGTTCACGGCACGGAATACGGGCACACCGCCAATTTCCGTCACCAGATTATCGAGTGTGGTCTTGTCCGTTCGTCCATAGTTCGAGAACACGCCCTGGATGCCGGGCATCGCGGCGATGCTGGCCAACCGTTGCGGGGTCATTTCTTGATAAGTGGAAATTACCGAAGCGTCAATCCGCTCACGGTAGATGCCCGACAGGCACAGATACTCGCGCCAAATCTGCTCGCGCTGCTCGGCCGGATAGCCCTCCGCGTAGCTCGCTTCGTGGATGTAACCCATGCCGGTCAGCGCGTTCACGAAACAGTCTCCCGGCCGCGCGTGCTTGTAGTAGTAATCGAGGATGTCCGGTTGGCCGTCGAAGGCCGTGGAGCCGAGCTGCCAGCCGATGGGAACGCTTCCGTGCTTGGGGTCATCGAAAAGCTTGCGATAGTAGTGCCGCTGGAAGTTCCATCCGTCGCCATCCGACCGGATGAATGCGAAATAGACCTTGTCGCGCTGGAGTGCGATCGCCGGGACGGACTGCTTCAGGGTGGCGCTGGTGCCGGAATGAACGGAGAGATTGCCGACGGTCGGCGAGTAGGCGTCAAAGGCGGTGCAGGGCGTAAACTTGGCGCACTCGCTCGAGAGGCGCACGCCCAGCGTCTCGCCGATGCCGGCTTCTTTGTCGCCACTGTTGGGCCAGCCAAAACACGGGATGTTGGGCGGCCACTTCATCATGATCTCGCGGGCGAATTGGAATTCCTCATCGGACGAGGCCTTGGGATTCTTTGCGACGTCATCCGGGGCGGAGATCCACAGAAGCGGGATCTTGAACTCCACCAGGTAATCCCGCAGGGCGACCTCGTGTGGGACGAGAATGGCGATGGCGCGCTGAGATAAGTTGCCGCCCAGGTGTTGGAATGCCCAACGATACGCGTCAACATCCTTCTGCCAACCCAGCTTCCGCAAATCCAGACCACCGCCGGGCGATTCCGCATCACTTCCCACTGGGAGCTTGAACTGCGGCGCGGTGTTCGGTGTCGCCACCAAGCCGTCGTACGATGCGGCGAGCATCGTCGCCACGTTGATGCTGGCAGGAACGGCCGGATCGGTCAGAAACAGGCGGGACACTGCCGGAAGGAAGCGCTCGAAAACTTCGCCGATTTCGAGCCACTGGATTTTGTCCACGTCACCGCGCTCGCGCAGCCAGTCAAGCCAGAGTTCGTCGTAGCGGTCGTGGACGAGGTAGAGCCGGGGTTGCGACCGGTTCACGAGGCCTTGCAGGCAGGAGAGGGTAAGCCGCATGTCCCACGCGAATGAAGTCAGGTCACCCGAGTGGAAAGCGAAGAGGGTTCGCGCCGGAGGGTGGGATTTCGAGCAGATGTGAAAGTCGTCCTCCTTTCCCGCGCGCAGACCGCGAGGCAGGAGCATGCTGCCGAGCGTGGCGGCCGAGGCTGCTACGAACTCCCGGCGCGTGATGGGAATGGGCATGTTGGTTCCTCAGTTTGAGCGGTCGTGCTGTGAGTTCCTCGAGTGCAGGATCCCGGAGGTTCGTGCATGAAGTCAGCCCTGTTTGAAAAGACCGACTGCGAGCCCCGAGGGGTGCAACCACCTGGATCCCCGCTTACGCGGGGATGACAGCCAAACGCCGCGCCCTCGCCACCCTCCTGGTTATTCCCGGCGTCCCTCGTTGTCATTCCCGGCGTCCCTCGTTGTCATTCCCGGCCACCCTCGTTGTCACTCCTGGCCACCCTCGTTGTCATTCCCGGCGTCCCTCGTTGTCATTCCCGGCCACCCTCGTTGTCACTCCTGGCCACCCTCGTTGTCATTACCCGGCGTCCCTCGTTGTCACTCCCGGGGTCCCTCGTTGTCACTCCTGGCCAGCCTCGTTGTCATTCCCGGCCAGCCTCGTTGTCATTCCCGCGAAAGCGGGAATCCAGCCGCCAGCGCTGTGGACCCCCGCTTACTCAAGGGTGACAGGCAAAAGCGCTGCGCGCGCCTCCCTCGTTTTGCGCGCGGGGTCGTTCAATGGGCCGGAGGTTCTTCGCCGGGTTTCAGAAACGTGATCTTCTTGCGCGACAGGCCCGCCATGAAGAAGCGCGCAGTGCGCCCCAGCACTTTATCGGTCTCCCCTTTCTCCATTCCGATGACTTCGGGATACCAGCCGTTCTCGAGCTTGGTGGGAGAAACCTTCGCCCCCGCCATGGCTTTCTGGATTTCCGGCCGGTCGAGGACCTTTTTCGGTTTGCTCCAGCCGTTCGGGTTCCCTACATCCCGGTTGAAGCTGATGAAGATTCCGTCCTGAGTCAGCTTGGTGTCGATGGCATGGTTGAGAAGCATCACATACATATTGAGGTAAGTATTCCAATGGATGGCCGGTCCCCAGAACATCGCGCCGTCCTTGCCGTGGTAATCCCGTTCGGCGGGAAAAACTGGCGTCACGTGCCCCCAAAGGGCGGGTTCGCTCCAAGCCCGCTTGTGCCACTTCATGACTTTGCCTGAAGGATTTTTCCGGTCGGCGTAGCGCATCCGCGCCGCCCAAACGCCCTGCTCTTCGAATTGCGCGTCGTAGCTGGTTCCGTAAAAGTAGAAGTATTCCTTCTTGTCGTCGAGGTAGAAAACAAAATCGCCCGTCCCGCCCACGTCCCAGGGGCTGGCGGTATCGCACCGAACCGCGCAAGGACGGGCTTCGATGATGAAGCCGAGGTCTTCCCACGTCGCGCCGTTATCCCGCGATCGGATCCAGCCGATCTTGGGCATGGTGGGAAGGTGATTGTTCGAGACGCACACGGCGTCGAGCTCGTAATGATAGGCGCCGTAGAGAACATCGTCTGTTTCGTCTTTCCAGGTGGCTTCGATCCAGATGTAAAGCTTGTCGTTAAGATCACCGAGGCGCGTCGAGATGCGCTTGCTAAGGTTGAAGAGGTCTGGTCCGGAATTCTGGTGCGGGTGCCCGTACGAATTAAAGACGTAAAGCGTGTCGCTGTCCCAGTGGGCGGGGCTGTTGCAGTCCACTCCTGTAATTTGGATCTCCGGCGCGTCGCTGAACACCACGGAGGGAAGTTGGGCGTCAGCGGGCTTCCTGGACGGTTTGGGACTGCTCCCGCGATCGGCGGCGCACAAGGACGCTGCCGCGGCCATCAGTAGCAGAATCGCAATCGAAGTCTTGAAAATCCTTCGCATGACTTTTACCTGCCGCGCCGCCATCTTGGTGGCTCGTACCGGCTGGAAGCCGGCATTACGTCGTAGCACGGCCATCCTGGCCGTGACCGTCACGGGCGGGACGCTCGTGCTACTTTTCTCCCGGCTTCAAAAATGTGATTTCCAGCCGCGACATGCCGGTCATGAAGAATCGTCCCTTGCGCCCGCACACCTTATCGGTCTCGCCTTTTTCCGTTCCGATGATCTGCGGATACCAGCCGCTCGAGAGCGTGTCCGCAATCACCGTCCCATCCGCCGCGGGCCTCAACTCGCCGTAATAGACTCCTCGGGGGACCACGAGCATTCCATCAACAACCTTGCCGATCGTCGTCGCTTTGAGAATTCCCTCGCGGTCGAGGATCATTTGCGGCTTGCTCCAGCCGTTCGGGTCGCCGAGGTCACGGTTGGTGCTGAGGTAGATGCCATCTTCGGTGAGCTTGGTGTCGATGGCGTGGTTCAACACCATGACATACATGTTGAGATAAGAGTTCCAATGAATGCAGGGTCCCCAGAACATCGAGCCGTCCGGTTTGGTGTAATCCCGTGAGGCCGGGAAGACGGGCGTCACGTGGCCCCAGATACCGGGCTCGCTCCAGGCGCCCTGGTGCCACTTCCTGACCTTTCCCACGGGGCTATTTCTGTCGGCGTAGGGCAGGCGCGCCACGAAGATTCCTTGCTCCGCGAAATCCGGGTCGTAACTGGTCCCGTAGAAATAGAAGTATTCTTTCTTGCTGTCGAGGAAGAAAACGAAATCCCCCGTCCCGCCGGAGTCCCACGGGCTCTTGGTGAGGCAATTGATTCGGCAGGGTTCCGCTGAGATGATGAACCCCAGGTCCTCCCACTTGGCGCCATTATCACGAGACCGCAGCCAGCCGATGCGCGGGGCGGTCAGGGTGTGATTGTTGGAGAAGCAGATCGTGTCCGGCTCGTAATGGTACGCGCCGTAGAGCGTCCCCTCGTCGTCCCTCCAAGTTGCTTCGATCCAGAGGTTCATCTTGTTGTTCTGGTCGCCGAGATCCACCGAAATGCGGTTGCCGAGATGTTCGATGTCCGGCCCCGAGGTGCGCCACGGATGCCCATAGTTGTTGAAGAGATAGAGCGTGTCGCCGTCCCAGTGCAGCGGATTGTTGGAATCGGCTTCGTGGAGAAGGTTTCGTTCCGGAACCTCCACGCCCGGCATCTGAATGAGCGGCGCCTCGCGAAGGACCACGGAAGGGAGATGGCTATCCTCCGGCGGGGCAGCGGCACGGCCGGATTCTGCGGCCAGGATGCGGTTTGCCGAAGCAAGACCGACGAGGATGAGTGCGGAGGCAATCGTCCCAAGGAACTTCACACACCCGCGCATGGGCTCTCCTGGCATGGGATTCAACTTCCCGCCATGCGAGTTCTCAATCAGATCACACCGCTTGTCAAGTGGCTTCCGAACAAAGTTACGGGCAGGCCCAAGAGCCTGCCCGTGCGACCCATAAGCCCCAAGAGTTCAAGATCACAGCAATGCTGGCTACCAGACAAATCGCACAGAGAACTGCATGCCGCGCGGGTCGGTCTGCACGTTGGTAATCTGGCCGAACGTGCACCCAAATCTATGGACCTTGTCGATTTCCCCATTGGGTCCCGGCGGCAGGCACCAGTGGTTATCAGGAACACCCAGATTCTGGTGGTTGAAAGCGTTGAACACGTCCCACCTAAAGTTGAAGTATTTGGTCTCGCTCAGGTGGAATTCCTTGGCCAGCGACAGGTCAGCATTCCAGAACCCCGGGATGCGTCCGGAAGGAGGCCGCAGGCCGCTGTTCCCGAGCTGCCAATAAGCATCCACGGCGTTTAAATCCACGGCTGTGCCATCAGCCCAAACTCCAGTTGAGATGGCTGTGGTCAGTGCCTGGTCGCATCCCCACGGAGGGCAGAAGGCATCCGGGTTGTACCACTGCTCGGCGCGCTGCTGCTTGGTCTTGCCGCTCCGTCCCGCCGAGAGGTCTCCAACTAAGTTGGGCTGGCAACTGAGATACCCATAGGCCCCGTCGCAGCTATACCTGGAACCAGTAGAGGGGTCGATTAGGGTGAAGTACATCGGCACGCCCGATTGGACGTTCCAGTTCTGGGTTAGCTTCCAACCTCCGATGAAGGCGTTGGTCCATCCTCCGACGTTTGCGAAGTGCTTGCCCTTGCCGAACGGCAGCTCGTAGGTCGAGGCGAAGTTGAAGACATGCGTCGTGTCGTCCGGAGAAAGCGCATCATAACGGCGAAGATTCTCAACGTCCTCCGCGCTGGTGTGCGTGCCGAAGTCGGCCGTCCCCCCGCCAGCGGCCCCGGGGATGTGCGCAATGCGCCCCACTCCTCTGTTTTGGACGGTTGGGCCGAAGGTGTTTGCCGCCAGGGCGCCGAGGCCGGCGCTGACGATGTTCTTCGAGTACGTGTAAGCGGCGATGAAATTGAGGCCGTGCGAATAACGCTTCTCCACCCTAAGCTGTCCTGCATGGTACTTGCTGAACGCGTCCGGCGAGAGCATGGCCTGCACTGACCACCACTGCGGGTACGGCCGGAGAGCGTACCACCCTGAGCACACCACCCGGTCGTCGTCGGGAAGATTCCACTGGTCGCATTGGCCAAAGGCACCTTTGAGGGAGGGATCGACCGAGTATGCCCACCAATCGTCAATGTGCATGCGGACATCCTGATAGGTTTTCACACGTACCCCATCAATATCCCGGATCTCGTCTCCTAATAGATGCGAGCCGTGGCTGCCCACATAACCTGCGCTGACCACGATATTGCCAGGCAACTCGCGCTGAATAAACAGGCTCCACTGCTGGATGTACGGATCTCTGTCTCCTTTGATGAGACCGAACACAGGTGAGGAAGAACCTATGAACTGGTAATCGTTCGCCCGGTTCCAAGTTAAATCCGGGAATTGAATGGAAGGAGCTCCCTCACTCAGGATCCATGAAGGCCCCGCGTAGGCGCTGTCCGTGACCGGAGTGCTGACACCGACGGAGGACCCCAGGGTGCTGAAGGCACCATTCCCCTGGCCGAACGCCGCTGACAAGCTGTTGCTATAGATCATCCCGTAGCCGCCCCGGATGACGGTTTTCGTGTTGCCAAAAGGTGACCAGGCGAAGCCGAACCGGGGCCCTAAACTGTCCTTGTTAGCAGGAAACACATTCCGGTCGGGATGCGATGGCGTCCCCATGTAGACAATCCTGCCTGGGTAAGGGGTTTCGGGGTTCATGACGCTCAGGTCGAAATTGGCCAGCATATCGTGACGTTCACGGATCCACCCGTAGATATCCCATCGCAGGCCAAAACTCAGCGTAAGGTTCTTAGTCACCCGGAAATCGTCCTGCCCGAAGAAAGCCCAGTCATCATTGGTCTGCCAGGGGGAATACTGTACAGCGGAAGCGCCACCCCCTTGGGCGACCGTCCCCAACAAGAACTCAGCCAGCCCGCTTCCTCCCGAGCCCCAGTATGCGTTGTTGCTCAAGTACCAGCCGTCAAAATTAATTTGATAACCAGTCGCTGCACTGCCCCAGAGATTGTTCCTGCGGAACGTGAAGCCGGTCTTGATGGTGTGCCTGCCCCAGACCTTAGTTAGGTTGTCGCTCAGGGTGAACGCCTGCTGTCCGAGACTGCTGTTCTGATAAGCAATGGGGCCGAAACTAAAGCTACCGCCAATATCCCAGAAGTTAATGGTAGGTACTGGCTGAAGCGGTTCGTAGAGCCAGAAGTTCAAGTCCTTTACCCGGTCCTGGACTTCCTTCGTGTGGGTCACGCTCTCCGGATTGGATTTGGCGATGAGGTTCTGCCGACCAAAAGAGAAGCGGAGCTCGTTCACGACCGTCGGTGTGAATGTTGACGTAAGGCCAAGGACCGCCAGTTGGTTGTGCGTGTTGTAAGGGTAGGCGCCTGCCTGCCCAGTGTTCGTTTGCGCGGTGGGACCATTCCAGGGGTAGCGGTAATTGGAGTAGTAGCTGGGATTGAAGAGCCACGACGCGAACAAACGGTGTTTGTCGCTGATCGTGTGATCGATCTTCACCGACATGTTGTGCGTGGTCATGCTGCTGCCCACAGCACCCAAGTAATTATTGCAGTAAAGACTGGGGTCGCAGGGAGAGAGCGGATCATTGAAATTGGGGTTCGGTATGGAGTCGAGATAGTACTTGGCCAGGGGATCAATTGGCCGGTACAACGCAATGTTGAGCGTCGGGAACGGATCGCGGATGTACCAGCCCGTGGCGTCGTCCCATCTTGTTGTGAAGGGATCGTAGATACAGTTCAGCTCCCCCGGGTCCCCCGGGACGCCGCATCCCGCGAATCGTGGATCATCGGTGAAATCCCCGTTCCTTGCGGCGGGCAAGGGAACAGTTAGAATCTTATTCTGCCGTTGATGAAGAAAGGACATCTCCTCGGAGACGAAGAAGAATGTCCGATTCTTGCCGTTGTAGACGCCCGGGATATAGACCGGCCCACCCAGCGTGCCGCTGAAGTTGTTCCAATTCACCCACGGTTGCAGGAAGGGCTCGCCGTTCGTGTCGCGCCGCGCGAAGGGATTCGTGGCACTGAACACAGAGTTGCGGTTGACGACGGACCCCGACCCGTGCAGCTCGTTCGTGCCGGATTTGAGCACGACGTTGACGACCATCCCGCTCGTGCGGCCGTATTCGGCGGCGAGACTGTTTTGGACCAGATTGAATTCCGCCACGGCGTCGGGCGAGGGATTGACTGTCGCGGCTTCCGCGCCGACGGTCGCGTTCAGTGCGCCTTCCAGAAACCAGGCGTTGGCTCCCGCCTGCCCGCCGTTCGAACTGACGCTCGAGCCAACCAGGTGAAGCGGGTCAGGAAATCCGCCGAACTGGCTATTGGAGCCAAACACCGCCCCGGAAGGGCCGCTGGATTGAATGACACCAGGAAAGAGCTGAACCAGTGTCTGAATATCCCGGCCTTGCATGGGCAGGTTGTCGAGGTAGCGTCGCGCGACCCCGGTGCTGAAATTGGAGGGAGTCACCTCCACTAGCCCCGCCCGTGCGCTGACTTCCACACTCTGCGTGGTCGCGCCGACTTTCAGTTCCGCATCTTGCGTGACTGTCGTGCCCGCGCCAACTGCGATGTCCTTGATATCAAGCGGGCTGAAGCCCTGCGCCTCGATGCGAATGCTGTACTTGCCGGGGACGAGTTCGCTCGCCAGGTAGAATCCCGCTGAGTTCGTGGTCAGACGCGTGGCAACGCCGGTTTCCACGTTGCGGGCAACCACGGTCGCCGCGGGCACCACCGCTCCCTGCGGGTCGGTAACTGTGCCGCGGATGGCGCCGCGATCAAGCGAAGCCATGAGTTGCGTTGATAACGCCAGGGCAGCCACGAAGGCTGTCAAGACCTCGAAAAGGCGATTGTCTCGCATGAGTCTAGATCCTCCTTCTTGCATTTCCCAACTCCCACGGCGGACGGTCAACCACCCACGACGCATAACATGTTTGGCTTGATCTCTCGTCACCTGCCAAGATAAATCAAGTTTAGGTTCGTCGGTCGTCACTATAGAGACTGGATTCTGCACTGTCAAGCGAAATATTTCACTAAAATATGAAAACTTTCAAGAGCGGCGCCAAGTTCCGACCTGGACATGGCTATGTCATTTTTGTCCAGATGATTCAGCACAAAATGTAAATGTTTCACGTCTCTTCAAGGCCCCGAGGCTAATCTTTATGAGACTTTGAGGGCAAAACAAGCCTCGAGTTGTGAGATTGTTTTCAAATATGCATGAAAAGTTTCTTGACAAACATTCCTGGAGATGATAGGTACCTCCACGCTCGCACATCGTGCCCAATGCACTGATGAGCTTTCGGCGGCGGGACTTGGCGAGCCGCGGGCGCCGGGGCACTTCCAGGGGCCGATCATGCGCCGCGTCAGGAATTACCACGCATGGGGAGATTTTCGGTGAGTCAAGGCGAGATTTCCAACCACGGAGATCCGGCGATCATCAAGTCGGTCAGCCTGCACCCCATCCTGACACCACGAGTGTCAGGGGACAGCTCTCAGCACGTCCTCATCAGGCTCGACACCGAGATGCGTGTCACCGGTATAGGTGAGTATGCCGATGTTACCGATCTTCCTCTCACCGTCGCTGATCTCGGAGATCTCCAGAAAAGCCTGAGCAACGTCCTGTGTGGCCAGAACGCGATGGAACTGGCCCGCCTCGACAACCTGCTGGGGTTGCTCTTCACGGGGCGAGGTGACACGGGGATTTACGCGGGCAGCCTGCGTGCCGGCGTCGAGATGGCGTTGCACGACATAGCCGGCAAAGTGCTCGGCGTTCCGGTTTATGTTCTTTTCGGCGGGCCGGTCCGCACCCGCATCAAAGTCTGCTTTCCGTTTTTCCGGAATCTGAATGAGCAACACGTTGAGTTCAACCTCCGCCTCGTGGAACGCCTCCTGAGCGAGGGCTTTGACGTTTTTCGGACCTATGTCGGCGCCGCGCCGGACTTCGACGATCTGTTTCTCGCCGCGTTGCGCCGGCAGGCGGGAGACCGGATTACGATGCAGGCCTTTGACCTCAGCAACCACGTGCATCCGGCCGATGCGGTCCGGCTGATCAACCGGCTGCGCAAACACTACGAGCCGCAGTATGTAGAAAGCGTGGCGCCTCTCCACGACGCGCGCGGTATGGCCGAAGTCCGCGCCAAGCTTGACATCCCGGTGAGCGAGCACGTCGGCGACGCGCGCCACGCGATCGCCCTGTGGGAGGCCCGGGCGGTCGACATCATCAACGTGGCGAACAGCGCGCACGGAGGCATGCGCGAATCGTTGAAGGTTTTCGCCGTGGCAGAGGCTCTCGGACTGCGCACGATTCTTAGCACAACGCAGGAGACCTCCCTCGGGACAGCCGCGGAGGCGCACGTGGGCGCCGCCGTCCTCAACATTCACTATCCCTCGGTCGCCATTGGCCCGAGGCTTTACACCGCTGACCCGGCGCGTAATCCCATTCAGTATGAGGGCGGGTACATGCTCATTCCCGACGGGCCGGGTCTCGGCATTGAGATCGACTGGGACAAGGTCGAGCAGCTTCGCCACCCCATCGGCTGGCGGGATTTCGAAATCGACCACTCCGTACCGGATGTTCACGACCGGCCCTGGAAGGTCAACCTGGCTACGGGGCTCAAAGGCATGAGGAAGAAATAGCGCCATGAATACTGTCACCAAGGTCAATCTTCGGAAACTCCTGGAGGGACAGCCTCCCCGCGCCAACTTCCACGTGATCGAGATCGACCAGCAATACACCGTGCGCGTGGCCAGAACCGCCGGCCGATTCCCGTGGCACTACCATCCCAACGGCGACGAAGGCTGGTTTGTTTTCGAGGGCCGCATGCGCATCGACACGGAAGCCGGCCCGGTGGAACTGGAGAGCGGAGATTTTGCCGCTATCCCGCGCGGCATGCGCCATTCACCGGAGGCGCTAGTTCCCGGCACCATGGTCGTCATTTTCAATTTCCGGCAGCTCGGCATGGTGCTGGATGATCCCGGATGCGATCTGGGCGGGTATCAGGAGAAAGATCTCACGCGCAACGCGTCACAGGGCTGAAGACCATGATGCTGACGAACAAGGTGGCGGCGATCACCGGCGGGGGCTCCGGCATCGGCCGAGGCATTGCGATCACCTTCAGCAAGCACCAGGCGCATTGCCTCATCCTGGATCAGAACGCTGAAGCCGCTGGAGCGGTTGCCGACGAAATCCGGCAGGCGGGTGGCTGTGCGCGCGCCATCTGCCTCGACGTTTCGTCGGCTGAACAAGTGGGCGGCGCCTTTGATGAGATCCGGAACCACACGCCCCAGCTCGATATTCTTGTGAACAACGCGGGGATTTACGTTCGCAAGGATGCGGTGACCTTGGAAGAAGCCGACTGGGACCGGTGTCTCGACGTTAACCTGAAAGGAGCGTGGCTCTGCGCCCGACAAGCGATTCCGATGATGATCGCCGCTGGAGGCGGGACGATCATCAACATCGGGTCAACGCACGCGGTGCGGGCCCAGGGGAAAGCCTTCCCTTATGGCGTCACGAAAGGTGGCCTGATGGCGTTGACGCGCAGCCTCGCCGTGGATTTTGGCCCGGAGAATGTCCGCGTGAATCTTATCTGCCCGGGTTTCGTCTTCACTCCTCTGACTATGGAACTCTTCTCGGGTTCCCGAGCGGCGACGCTCGATGACTTGGTAGCCAGGCAGCCGATCCCCGTCAAAATTCGTCCGGAGGATATCGCCAACGCCGCGGTCTTTCTGGCTTCGGACATGGCGCGCTGCATCACGGGAGCGACTCTCTATGTTGATGGCGGCCGGACGATTTCTGCCGGCATCGACAACGCCGAATAGCTCCCGGAATTTTCGCTCCCCCGATCATCCTGCGGTCTGAAACCGCTTGTTCTAGTGGGACGCAGGCGATAAGGTGGGCTGGCGAGTCGGGGCAATTCTTTGGATTTCCCCGCGAAGCGATTTTGACCTGCAGTTTGAGCCGCGCGGAGGCCTGGGATGGCAAGAGATCCTTCTGACCTGAAGAGCTGCTTGAAGGGCATTGTGGGTTTCGGCGTAACGCCTTTCCATCAGGATCTGAGCATCAATTTCGAAGCCCTTCGACAAAACACCAACCATCTGGTGAATCATTGCGAGGCGCTTGTCGCTCTGGGCAACAATGGTGAGATTTTCTCGCTCTCGCCCGAGGAACAGAAGCAAGTCGCGCGCGCGGTTGTTGATGAGGCGCGGGGACGAAAGCCTGTCCTCATCGGCGTGGGATTCTCCCTGCCGGTCAGCGCGGACCTCGCCCACTCGGCGGAGGCCTGCGGGGCTGACGGCATTCTCGTCCTGCCGCCCCACTATTCCAACACCAGTGATGACGGCCTCTTTGAGTATTACCGCTCCGTGGCGGCAGCCACGAAACTCGGCGCGGTCCTTTTTCAGACTCCTGCATTTAATTTCAGCGCGGCATTGCTTCGCCGGCTTGCGGGTATCCCCAACATCGTCGGGATGAAGGATGAGCACGGGGACATGAAGCAGTTCGTCCGGCAATGGAACGCCGTTGGAGACCGCCTCAAGCTGATGTGTGGTGTAGGCGAGATCCTGGCCCCCAGCTACTTCGCGCTGGGGGTGGACGCCTTCACCAGCGGCATCATTAACTTCATGCCGGAAACGCCGCGCAAGATTCTGCGCTTGTTGCAGGACAGGCAATTCGAAGCCGCCGCCCGGGTGGTGGAGCGGGAAGCTCTGGAGATTTTCGACCTGCGCGGAAAACGGCCGGGCTACACGACTGGGGTCATCAAGGAGGCGATGAATCTTTGCGGCATGAATGCCGGGCCTTCACGTCCGCCGCTCGCCCCCCTGCAGGATGCCGACCGCGAGGAACTCCGCTCGATTCTCGTCCGGCTCGGAGTGCTGAAGAGTTAGCGCGCCTGCGGTGGCGCAAGTCCCGGCCGAAGACACCCACGCGGCGAGAGCAAAAGGAGAGTCAGCATGGCCAAGCCGACGGCGAAGATTTCCAAAATTGAATGTCTCCAGCTCCGCTCTCCGCACGCCGCGCCCGACGATTGTGACGGCGCAGTGGACACAGCCGTCATCCGAGTCACGGCGGACAACGGCGTGTGCGGCCTGGGCGAGACGGACGCGCCGCCCAACGCCATCGCGGCACTGCTCGAGACGCCCACCGCGCACATCTGGAGCCGCAGTGTCCGCGACATCCTGCTGGGTGAGAATCCCATGGGAGTCGAGCAGTTATGGGACAAGCTCTACGAAGGCACCATCTATCACGGGCGGCGCGGGCTGGGGATCATGTTGATGTCCGCCATCGACATCGCCTTGCACGACCTGCGCGGGAAGTTGCTGGGCTTGCCCATTTATCAGTTGTTGGGCGGAGCCGCCCGGCCATCCATCGTTCCTTACGCTACACTCTTCCCCAGCATGCCGCAGGGCCGTTCCTGGGCGGAGATGCGGGCCAGTTGTCTGGCGCTCATCGAGAAGGCCGTGGCCTTCGGATTCCGAGCGATGAAGATGGAGATGCTCTTCTACGGCCTCGTGGACGACCGCGAACTGGTGAAGTTCATTCACGAGTGCCGCCGGCTTGCCGGCGAAGACCGCGAATTCATGATCGACGTTGGCTACCGGTGGAAGAATTTCAACGATGCGCTCTGGGTCTTGCGGCGCATTGAGGATGATAAGGTTTTCTTTGTAGAAACCCCGCTGCACACCGACGACCTGGACGGTCTTGCGCGCCTGGCGGACGGCACGACTACGCCGGTCGCGGCCGGCGAATTCTTGCAGACTCGCCACGAATTTCGCGAACTCATGGACCGCGGGCATTGTGATGTGATCCAGCCTGACCTGGGACGCGTGGGAGGCTTCACTGAAGCGCTTCGCTCGGCCGAGATGGCGGCCGAGCGCGGCCTCTACTGCGTGCCACACGCGTGGAAGACGGGACTCACGGCCGCCGCCACACGGCATTTTGCTGCCGCCGTTTCCAACTGTCCTTATGCCGAACACTTCCACCCCGATTTCTTCCCTTCGTTCCTCCGGCCGCGCTTGGCGAGGCCCGAGGCGCCGGTCGTGGATGGCAAGTGGTCGCTCCCCACCGAGCCCGGCCTCGGTGTGAGCCTGGATGACGAGATCGTGCGGCAGTGCCTGGTCAAACCTGCCACCGTGATCGAATGAACCGTCGCGGCGGGGTGACGGACTGCGGGTGTGGGTCGCGCTGGCGGTGCTGAGCATTTTCAGTTGGGGCCTGGCGATGGTCTGTGGATGTTCTTATTGAAGCGCCTGGACGTGAGCCAGGCGTCGGTGTGGATCTATCTCCTGCTGTTCCTCGGCGTTCTGATTTCTGCCCTCACGCGCGAGGAGCGAATCACGCCGGCGATGATCGTCGGGGGACTCATCACTCTCGCCGGAACCATTCTGATTACCAGCTTCGAACCAACCTAGGTTGCTCTCGCTCCGCCGAGCCCGCACCACGAGGGCGCAAACCCGTGTCAGCCTGCCAAGCAGCGGCGGCAAGGGCGCATGCTTCGATGCGCTTCAGTTCTGCCTGCTGATGAGGATGGAGATAGTTGCGGGGCTCCGTGGCCGGAATCGCACTTAATCTTTCGTTGGCCGTCTCTTGCAGGGTCCGCCCGGCTCACCTACACCGGCTCGGGACGCGGCCGGAAGCGCTTCAGGTAGCCCGTCCCCAAGGCGCGTTTCGCGGCCTCGGAAGCTTTCGGCAGGTCGCACAAGGCATCCAGGACGTCAAATGCTCCGACCTGCAGCGCCTCCGCCCATTGGTTGAGGTCAAAGTTCCGAGCCAAGAGAATGACCTCAAACGTCAAACCATGATGACTCGCTACGTCGATCAGGCGCCGCCACGATCCGTCAACTGCATGGGGTGTGGAAAAGACGACCTGAAACCGACCGGACCTTGCCGCCTCACAACCCGCCGTTATGCTCTTGGCGCTTTCCGAGGTTAGTCCCGCTTCCCACAAGGCGGCCTTCAGCCGTTCCGTATCGGAATCGTCCTCTGACACGATCAGAATTCGAGCCATGAGAGGAACGGTTAAGATCAAGCCCGCAGGGGGGTTAATATCTTTAGTTATTATAGGAGTTTGTATCATAAAGAAATACTCCATGGGCCTTCAGAGGTCATTAAACCCGTCGATGCAGAATCAGGAAGCTCTTCGCCGGTCTGCCGTTAAGGGCGAAAGGCCACTTTGTTCACTAGCCTGGCCTTCTCCTGCGCGGCACGGTCTTCCACATCTTGCTTCTTTTGACGTTCAATTTCTCGTTGCGGAGCCTCTTGTTCGTCCAGCCGGATCGCTTCGACGATAGCGGTCCGGGCCAGAGCATCCAACCGTTTCGAGAAAACCAGCATTCCAAAAGTAGGCTGGTAGGAGGAACGGAAAAGATTGAACGAATACTGCGAGTCCTCCCAGCGTGCGATGACCGTTTCGCTGTCGTTATAGACCTGGGATGAAGAAAATAGGATGATCTTCGCCACAGGTCTGGTTGCAGGTCCGTACTTCGTGGAAATAGCTTCGACCATGTCCTCATCGGTCAGCCCTGCGGTCCGATACTGATCATAATTGACCACCATCCGAAAAAGCTCGCCGTTGTAAAAGCTGAAGAGGACCTCCTTAACCGGGTCCGCTTGGGGCGAAGAGCCGAGAGAGAGCGGGAGCCGCCATCCCAGTTCTTGAATCACCGCCGGGCGCTGGTGGATCAACCTCGCCTCAGACGGTTTCATATCTCCCTGTTTCGCTACCGCGAGCAGGTTCATTCCAAATTGAAACTCCCGGTACCGGGAAAGATCTTCCCCATCGATCAAAGGCGTCGAAACCGGTCCCTCTCGGAGCGAAAAGCCGAGAAAGCGTTGGGACTGCAGCGGCAGTTCTTGGATCAAGGACGGCGGCTGAATTATTAACTTGGCCTCAGAGGCTTGCACATCTCGCGGACAAATCACGAGCGCGGCGAACAGCCCGACCCAGGAGATTGAGATTACCAGGATGCGAGCTTTGATCATTGGGGTTTCCTCCTTAGGGGACTTGATACTTTACGATTAGAAGGCGCGTTCCACTCGCTAGGGGTCAGCCCCACGGGTACCCGTCATTCAGTTCCACGGTCAGTGATGCGAGGCGGTTTTCTTCGCGAGAGGCTGGCGCGGGTCGTGCGTTCCACGTATTCCAGGACGTCGCGCTCTCCGATGTTCAGGTGGGCCTCAGTCCGCGATTCCAGCGTTTCTCCCTGCAACTCCTGTTTCAACCGCGCAAAACAGATGCCCGGACCATCCTGGAGTTTTAAGCGGGCCGGGCGAAACGCCTCGGATTGAACGCGCACGGTGAATTCGCGTGTCTCCTTGGTGTCGATCGCGTCAAAGTTATAAGTTCGAGAACTGGCGGCAACAGTGAAGCCGACATACTGGATGTACATGTCACAATCCTTTCTCGGTCCTGCGAGCGCTGGCCATGGGTGGCCCTCCTGACACAGGCGGGCCGCTCGGCCGTCAGCGATCAGATGTTGGTTGGTCTTCCGGCCCGGCGCTTGTCGCGCCGGGTTGTTTTGTCTCCAGCGCCTTTCGAAATTCTCGAGTGCGCTTCCGCTGGAGAATCTTTTGTCGGCGTTCTCGGCCAAACCTGGCTTTGTCACCATTTTTTTCCGACACAGTTTCCCTCCTTTGCGAACCCTATGCCCAGGTTGAGACGGCAGCCAGTTTGGTTGTCGTCTAAGACCTGCGACCACAGATAACCTGACATCGTTCAGGTAACCCGGAAGGTGAGGGTGAGGCGGCTCATCGTCTTTACCAACTTAGGTTAATTAGCTTGACTTGTCAAGTCAAATCAGTTATTCGTTTGTTAATTAAATAAGGTGAGTTAATCCCTGGGAGAGAGGCCTATGGATGTGGCTTTCGTGATCAGGCAGCGCCTGGAACAGCTCGGGCTTGAGCAGCGAGATCTAGCCAGCGCGGCCCAAGTCACGGAATCCTACATTTCGCAATTGCTGACTCGAAAAAAAACGCCCCCATCGCCTAATCGAACAGATATTTATGACAAGATGGGGAGATTTTTGAAGCTTCCGAACGGTGACCTGGCGAAGCTGGCGGACTCCCAGTGCAAAGAACAGCTGAGGAGGAAATTGGGGGACCCACCCGCGCCTCTGTTCAAGGAAGTGCGAGAATTGGTTCTCCGCAAATGCAATCCCGACAAGCAAAAGCAGGTGGGCGCGATTTTTGAGATGCAGCCCTTCGGCGAACTCGAACGCCTGGTCACCCAGAAGCTCCTGGACGTGGTCAAGAGAGTTGCCAAAGAAGAATTGCAAAGTGAAAACTGGCTCCGCTTGGTGGCTCGACTCAGCAACCGAAGCTACAAAGAGATGCGGGTCGCCATTCTCGAGTTCCTGGACACGGAGATCTTCGACGTGTCGATTGAAAACTGCGTGTCCTTTTTGGATCCGCTGATCGAATCCTGGGATATCGACCTTGCGACTTTTGGTGTGGAAATTGTCTTAAACCGGAGAGTGGCCCCAGGGGACCCTAAGAAATTTGAGTTTGTTGAAAAGGAGCCCGAACCAGAATTCGACACAGAGCCGGGGCTCAAAGAATTCCTTCATGATGTTTCCCTCAGTGGCAATGCTACCGAGGAGGAGATAGAGTTCCTAAGAAAGCTAAGGTTCAAGGGAAAACGACCCACTCCACTCTACTATTACCGGGAGTTACAAAACCTCAGAGACCCCCTCCATTTTCGCACCCCGTAGCCGAATAGGAGAGTGCGTAGGAACAAGGGAATCGTGGATGCAGTTCCGCGTATTGCCAGGATCCCAGCTGCCCCTCGCTTGTGCTGGCTATCGCGCGGCCCCTTCGCTTCGGGGGAGCCAGGCGCAGGCCCATACCACGCGGCTTTCCGGGATGTGGACGACGTTTTCGTGAGTCACGGTGGCGCCGGGTTCCTCGTCCCGCTGCACGACCCCGGGATCATCGACGCGCACGCCGACATCGCGCAGGGTTTCGAGCGCCGTCGCGTGGATTCGCTCACAACCTTTCTGTTCGAGAATCATGGCAAGCCTCTCATCGAAGGGAGCGTCAGTTGACGCCGAACTCCCGGACCGCTTCGTAAAGCGCCAGGATGTTTTCTGTGGGCGTATTAGGCTGGATGTTGTGGCAGGGCGCCACGATGTACCCTTTGCAGTCCTTGAAAATCCGGATATTTTCGGCCACCTCGCGCCGTACATCCTCGGGTGTGCCGAAGGGAAGTGTTTGCTGATTATCGACGCCGCCGTGAAAAACCAAGGACGAGCCGAAGTCGCATGCCAGGGCCTCGCGGTCCATTCCACGGCACCGCCACTGAATTGGATTCAGGACGTCAATCCCGATCTCGATCAACTCCGGCAGCAGGGGCCGAATCGCGCCGTCGTCATGGTGGATGACTTTGACCCCGAAGGAGTGAACCAAGTCGATCATCCTGCGCATTCGAGGTTTGAGGAAGCGCCGGAAACACGCCGGGCTCATGAGGAGCGACTCCTGCGTCCCCAGGTCCTCCGCAACGTACACGAAGTCGATCAGGTCACCGGCCGCCTCGAGCGTGCGCTGGATGATGGCGGCGTGAATCGTGTGAATCCGCTCCAGCGCGGCCTCGATGATTTCGGGGTTGAGAAGCAGATCCTCCAAAGCCTGCTCCATGCCGCGCAGGTGGCAGTAAAGGTAAAAGGGTTCGTAGGTGCCGCCCAGAATCGGGTAGCCCTGCCACTGCTGGCAGCGCGCGCGCATGCCGCTGATGTCCCATTCGTCCGGGTCGGGCCAGTCGAACGCATCGATGTCGGCAACCGTCTCGGCCTTGGCCAGGGGATGCTCGACCGTTTCAACGTAAACACCCAGGCCGCCCTGGTAGCTCATCTCCTTGGTGCCCACGTGCCAGATGGCGAAGTTCGAGTCGATGTGCCAGTCCTCTTCTTTCGCCAGAGGATGCAGCGGCGCCAGGTGAACGCACTTGTCAATTCCCAGGCGCTCCCACAGTTCGCGGTCGGATTGGCAGCCGAGGTCGGCCCGCAGCCGCGACTTGACTTCCTCCGTCCCCCAGAAATCACAAGGGACGCGGTCGGCGTGCTTTCCGGAGAGGACTACCAGCCAGCGTTCACGCGGCGTCATGGTGTCACGCCTCTCTCTCGTTC
>Ga0315281_10003869_pt1 | contig 21874 bp, 19 predicted proteins | sample YL17G07_0_MG_FD_204540 | JGI IMG/M metagenome (GOLD analysis project Ga0315281, IMG submission 204540) | Sediment microbial communities from Yellowstone Lake, YNP, Wyoming, USA - YL17G07_0 | ecosystem: Environmental > Aquatic > Freshwater > Lake > Sediment | place: USA: Wyoming | collected... | reverse complement strand
GTACACAGTTGACGTTGTAGAGGTTCCGAAGGCGATTCCTGCATCCAAAGAAAGCCTTGAAGCGATCAAGGGCGCAGTGAAAGGCAAAGCCCTTGCGAAGATGAAGAAGGAAGCTGTCGATTGCCCGGTCAAGGCGAAGAGAGTTTCCTTTGTCGAATGTTTCACTTGCCCCAACTTCAACAGACGAGTAAGGGGCAAGGTCGGGTGCGCAGGCCTGCCGCTCACTTCGTCATAGGGACTAGTCTGCGCATAATTAGTTGAGAGAAAAACAGCGGAGTATTGTGGCACCGAAACGGTCGGTGGTTATTGTAGGAGGCGTCTACTTGACGACCTCGCCGGTTGCAAATCTGGGACCGACCTGAGTGACACGCACTTTAACGTGGTCACCAGGCTTGGTCTCGGGGACGAAGATGACGAAGCCTTCCACGCGGGCGACACCGTCGCCTTTGCGGCTGGTCTCTTTGATGTCAACCTCGTACTCTTTGCCTTCTTCAACTGGCTTGTTGAAGGATCTACCACCGGATCCGGTTTCCTCGGACATTAACAGATTCACCTCGCGTCACAGTCGTTCTACGCTAGGACAGGGAAAAGGAGCGTTGGCCTACACGCATACACGTTACGGCTAACAGCGAACCTTCCACTGTAGACCTAACTGATTCCGCCAAGCATTGATAATATCTTATAAGTATTTGCCGAAGGACCAGTCAACGGGCGCATGCATTTCGATCTCAGAAGAAAAGGCGTTCTCGCGTTTCATAGTGAGACTGGCGGACGAGGTTATGTCTGAATAGGAACCCCGGAAGATGAGCGAGACGGCTGGTCGGAAAAATGGACCTGAGACAGAGTTCCAATCAGTTGAACGAGGCTAAGAGTCGTGGGTTGGAACCGACTGTGAACGTCGTCATGATCAACGATTGTGCTTACGTCGGACAGACTATACTCAAGTACCTTCCCTCTGACATCGAGAAGCAGTACATCACACGCACGAGGAGTCTTTGGGATAAGACTCTTGGGCTAACATACAAGATCCTGAAAGCGCGAGGTGACATTTACCATGCTCACTACCTTCTTCAAGACTGCTACATTGCTTCACGGCTCAGGAAGCATCCCTTGATTGGCCATGCTCACGGCACGGACCTGAGAGAGGGCCTCAAGCATCCTCTTTGGCGCCGAGTCGTGCTACATAATCTGAAGCATTGCGACAGAGTCCTTGCGAGTACACCAGATCTCTCAGCAATTGCCAGAGCCGCAGGCACAGAAGCTAGCTATCTGCCCAATCCTGTCGACATGGAGGTTTTCTACCCCAAACCGCTTGTCGATCATGAAGGCAAGATGCGAGTGTTGATAGCAAGTAGTGCCTGGACTGCGAAAGGAACCGATATGGCCCTCAACGCGTTGAGTCAATTGAAAGGTAAGGTTGAAGTTTCAATGATCCAGTACGGGCCCGACTATCGCGAAATGATGTCCCTCGCAGAGTCCAGAGGCCTTCATGTTAGTGCGCTTCCCAAAGTACCACATGAACAGACCGCTGAGTACTATTGGAACGCCGACTTGATTGTCGATCAGTTTAGGTGTGGAGTTGTGGGCAATGTATTTCTGGAAGCTGTCGCGTGCGGTCGGCCCGCCATAGGATATGTCTCCTCCGAGTATCCACAATTCAAGACACTGCCGCTGAAGGACGTCAATTCAAGCGATAAGATAGTAGAAACAATTAGCAGCATCGCCAGCCTAGGTGATGTTTGGCGAGCCCAGTACGAGTATGTCAAGATGACACACGACGCCAGCACCATAGCCCAGAGAACATTGAAGGTCTATAGAGAAGTTCTTGACATATGATCGAGAAGCGATCCTCATTGTTCAAGAACAAGAGAATTCTACTGGTTGCAGCTCACCCTGATGATGTCGAATCTGGATGCGGCGGCACAGTCGCCAAGTGGCAGCACAATACCTTCTCTGCCGTGGTCTTCGCCCCATGTCTGGAAGACCCCCTGAATGCTGGCATTGTCCAAGAATATGAGAAAGCAATGGCAACTCTCGGCGTTAACACCACAGCCAGGCACAGTTTCCCTAGGGACATTCTCGAACATCGAAACCAAGAGGTCAGGGACATACTGCACCACCTGAAGAAGCAGTTCGATCCCGACATCGTGTTCTGCCCATCCATCAATGACCTGCACCAAGATCACAGAGCAATCGCAAGCTGCTGCCTCACGATCTTCAGAGACAGTGCAACAGTGCTAGCATACGAACTTGTGAGAAGTACGGTCAACTTCAATCCTAATCTCTTCGTGCGACTTTCGGACCATGATATGAAGAAGAAACTCGCGGCGTTGCGATGCTACAAGACGCAGTACCGTCGGACCTATTTCAAGCCCGCGATATTCAGAGGATTGGCGCGATTCCGAGGTAGTCAGCTCAACGTCCGATTCGCAGAAGCATTTGAGATCATGAGAATGGCAGACGACTATGCGGAAGAGGAAAGTCAAGATACATCGATCTGACAACACATGGGCTCATACCACGCCCGCAGCCTCTTTCGCAGCATGAAGGATCTTCTTGTATTCGTCAGCAGCACGCGCTGGAACCCCCATTACTGTGGTGTCATCTGGCACGTCTCTTACGACAACTGCTCCCAGTCCGACTGTTGCCCTGTTACCCACCGAGATCTTGTTCCGTATGCATCCGGATGGCGCGACCCATGCATAATCGCCGATCCGCGCACTTCCACCAATCATGGCATGCGCAATTATGACGGCGTGACGGCCAATCACTACGTTATGCGCGATATGGACGAGGTTGTCTATCTTCGCCCCCTTGTGGATGATTGTATCTCCCAAGCTACCGCGATCGATGCAGGTATTTGATCCGATCTCGACGTCGTCTTCAATCACGACGCCGCCCATGTGTGGGAACTTCTCCATCTCGCCCTTTTCGTTTCGCTCGTACCCAAAACCATCTGCCCCTATGACCGCGCCCGCATCGATAACCACGTTGCGACCGATTCGAGTCTTCGGGTACAAGTGAACGTGACCATGGATCACTGTCCCTTCACCTACAACGCAATCCTCGCCCACACTTGTGAAGGGCCCGATGTATGCTCGTGTGTCAATCGTCGCGTCAGGATCAACGACAGACGTTGGGTGTATGCCCTGACTTGCTTCTGTCTCAACAAACAAGCTCTGAACTACGCGGATGAACGCAAGCCGAGGATTTCCGACCACAAGCAGAGACTTTCCAGTATTCGTCAGTTTGTCGAGAGACGCATTCTCGCCGCACAATACCACACCGGCTTTGGTGGAAGCAATCGAGTCTCCGGCACTTTGCCCGGATCCCTTGCAGAAAGTGATGGCCCGATCATCTTGTGCGTCCCCGATCGATGCTGGGTGCGACACGGTTCGGTCAGTTGGTCCCACCACTCTGATTACATCATCACCCAAGACTTCGAGCACTTTTCTCAGGCTGGTCGTTTTCAAGATCCGACAATCCTACGCAGCCCTATTCATTGACGTCGCGTATAGATTCTTTCCCAATCGACTGTCTGTTGTCGCTCTCAACTCAACAGGGCCCTTCTTGCGTGGAGACCGACCTGTGGTGGCCGGTATATGGTCTACAGTGCACCTCAGATGGAGGCTTCCAGCTTCTCATAAACAGAGTACAGGTTCATTCTTTCACGCTCCCATGTGTAACGATTACGTTTCTGTCGAACGTTTCGCCTGAAATCGGCTAGGGTGCTTTTCTCAGTTACGAAGTTTATCTTTCGAGCGATATCAGCAGGATCATTAGGATCGAAGACTACTCCAATTCCTTCCCCTACGACGATCTTGCGAAGAAATGGCAGATCGCTTGCAGCAATAGCCAGTCCTGCCTGCATATACTCGAAGAGCTTGTTGGGAGAGCAATAGAGGTAGTTCAGATTCGATGGCAGATAGGCGATGACACCAACGTCTGCCCTAGAGGCTGCCTCAACAACGGCATTCATCGGCACGCTCTTCTCAAAGAGAACGTTGCGCATCCCCACAGCAAGCGCCTTCAACCTGTCCTCAAGTTCTCCGTTGCCTCTGAGGACAAGTATGGCGCCTTTCCGCAAGTGCGAGCTTGCCCGAACCAAGTTTTCCAAGCCACGGTCCGGGTAGAATCCACCGTGGTAGAGAACAATTATCCGATTTGAGCCCCCTCTGGATCTGCGCCTAGAAGTCAGATCGCCTACGGTTTGGGGGCAGTTCAGTACTACATGAACGTTCTTCTTGAGCCCATATCTTCTCTGCAGTTCGTAAGCGATGAATGGATTCACCGTGATGACCGAGTCAGCAAACCTGGCAAGAAGCTTCTCGAGAGGAAGATAGAACCTCTTGATCCAGGGCGAAGCTACTTCCTCAACATACAGTTCATGGCTGTCGTAGACCAGTTTCTTCCCTACAATCTTCATCACAGCCCCGATATCGAGCGTGTCCAGATCGTTGCAGTGATAGACATCTGCTCTGATCCTGAAGGCCAGCACGTACAACCAGAGTCTAACAACGATGATGATCGCCGCTATTCTCGTCATCTTCAGCAGTTTCGAGAACAGTCCTAAGCGGGAACGGGAGACAGGCACCCGCATACTCGTTGCGCCTTGTTTGGACGTTACACTCGGCCGAACCAAAGGCTCCCAATATCTCACAACTTTGTAGTATCCGCGATCTTCGAACCTGATCTGTCTGCTCGATGAAGCTCGACTCAGCACAGTGACCTGATGTCCTCGTGCACCTAGTGCCTTTGCATGACGATCGACCCTGGAATCACGCGTCATATCATTGCTGACTATCATGCATATTCTCACTTCTGATTCCTCCAAGTGCCACATGCGGGAAAACTCTAGGTCTTATTCACATCTCCCGACAGATATCATACGGAAAGCCCCTGTTTCGAGTCGTGAACCGTGACACCTTACGTTTTGCCATGGATGAACTCACGGTGCCAAATCTCGAGATTGAGTATCCGCCATATGATGTTCGTCTCCTCGGTCGTTAGCGCAGGCTTCTCAAGAAGTCCCCTCAGCGCTCGTAGATTGTAGTATTCTGTCGCGGTCAGGTCTGGCTGCGAGAAGAACCTCCTTAGTTCAATCCTCAGTTCCTTTTCTATCCACTTCTTCTGTGGCGTCTCAAAACCTATCTTACTCCGTCGCACTCGGATTCTGTCAGGGAGTATTCCTTTCATAGCGAGGCGAAAGATATGCTTCGTCCAACCATTCCTTAGCTTCCTGTTCAGAGGTAGGGAGGCTACGTACTCGAAAAATGATCTGTGCAGGTAGGGAACACGGGCCTCAATGCTGTGCCACATAGAGTTCTTGTCCTCGTAGCGTAGAAGTGCCGGAAGGCTCATGATGCACGTATCGATTTCGAGTTTCGAGGCGAGGTCATCGTGCGGCGCCCTGGAAAGCCTGAAGGATTCTCGCGGAACGTCTCCCAGAATTTCCTTCCTCCAGTAGGCTGTTCCCTTGTTCAGGTGATCTCTCAAGTAGTCCTTGATGAATGGTCCTATCAGGTCGGCACTCAGCAGCCCTTCCACTAGGACGCTGAGGTACTTTCTGTGTCTTTTGAGTGTGTTTAGGTAGTAGAGGTAGTAAGGTATGTATCCGGCGAGGAGCTCATCGCCTCCTTGACCATCAAGCATGACAGTGACACCTCGTTCCTTGGCGAGTCTCATGACCCTCCATTGTGCGTAGACACTCGAACTGCGAAAGGGCTCCTCCTGACACCGAACGAGAATTGGCAAATCCTCCCAGAACTCCTTTGACGTGGGCATCACGAGGCTCTGTTCTGCATTCGTGCTTTGACAGACTGCTACTGCATAACTAGTTTCATCCATGGCGTCTCCAGGAAAGACTGCAGAGAACGTCTTAATCATCCGACCTGTTGAAGCTGTTCCGTCCGGATGCAGTTCCTTGATTGCACAGACCACCGCGGACGAGTCGATCCCACCGCTAAGGCACGTGCCTACAGGCACATCGCTAACAAGCTCCTCGTCTATCGCTTCGAGGAAAAGCCGCCGAGTCTTTTCGGTTTCGTCGCAAGAAATCTTGCCGTCTATTCTCTTCGAAATGACGGGACTCCAGTATCTCTCGCGTTCAACGACTCCACTGGGACGAATGAGTAGCTCATGTGCAGGAGCCAGCTGGTTTATGCCTTCAAAGAAAGTCTCTTCCGTGCTGTCCATTGCTGCTCCCGTGTGCAGGTACTGTCTCACGAAGCGCACGTTTGGCTCGCTCAAGATGCTTGGATGCCTGAGCAACGGCTTAATCTCGGAGGCGAACGCCAAGAACCTCTCGTTCCGGTGGTAGTAGAGTGGCTTGATGCCGAAGCGATCTCGGGCGATCCACAAGAGCTTTTCCGGCTCGTCCCATAGTGCGAATGCGAACATCCCGTCCAGTCTTTCAAGGCAGTTGGTGCCCCACTCTTCGTACCCGTGAAGCAACGTCTCAGCATCTGTCCTCGAACGAAACCTATGCCCGCTCCTTTCGAGCTCCATGCGGAGACTCTGGAACCCGTATATCTCACCGTTGAAGACTAGCCAGATACTATCTTCTTCGTTACGCAGTGGGTAGAGACCCTTCGTGAGATCAATAATCGCAAGGCGGCGTATGCCGAGACTTACAGGGCCGCTGGCGTAGTACCCCTCATCATCTGGTCCCCGATGGATCTGTGCATCACACATGTCCCTCGTAACAGCAAGGTCACTTACTTGTCGGTCAAAGCGCAATTCTCCTGCGATGCCACACATGCGTGCCTCCACACCACCTGTCGTCAAGTAGAACTGTTGCTAACTCACATTTGCGCTTAACGTAGGGAGATATATTCTGAACCCTTGCTAGGCTGTGGATTGAATACTGGCGGGAAGGCGGGCATGTCCAAGATTAGGGTTATGTTGGTGGTTGGCGCCCGCCCTCAGTTCATCAAGTCTGCCCCTTTGATCAGAGAAATCATCACGAGGCATAAACGGATCGAACTAAGCATCGTACACAGCGGTCAACACTACGATCCGCAAATGTCCGAGATCTTCTTTCGTGAGCTCAAGATGCCTAGGCCGTTCGCGAACCTGCGAGCCGGCTCCGGCACACACGCTACTCAAACTGCAACAATAATGAAACGCCTAGAGAAACTGATTGTGAGAGATAGTCCGGATGTCGTGGTTGTGCCAGGTGACACAAACACAACCCTAGCGGGGGCACTTGCTGCTGCGAAACTGTCCGTGCCTGTTGCACACGTTGAAGCAGGCCTGCGGTCAGGTGACATGACAATGCCCGAAGAGATCAACCGAAGGCTCACAGATCACTGCAGCGCCTTACGCTTCGCACCTACGCGAACTGCGATCCTCAACCTCAAGAAAGAGAGCCTCGACAAAGCAACGTATCTTACGGGCGACACAATGGTTGATGCCTTGCATACAGTCATCCCGATCGTTCAAGAGAGGCAAGGCGAGATCCTGGCGGCACACGGATTGCAGCCCCATCATTATACACTGGTAACACTGCATCGCCCTTCAAACGTTGACATCTTGAGCGGACTTGCCAGAATACAACTTGCGTTGCGCAAGGTAGCCCAAACTCTCAAGGTCGTCTTTCCCATCCACCCCAGAACACACGCACGTCTTGCCAGACTGAAAGCCCTCTCTGGGCTACGCAGGAGCGGAGTTGTCATGATGCAGCCACAGGGATACGTGGAAATCCTAAGTCTACTGAAGAATGCAGCCTGCCTTCTCACGGACTCGGGCGGAATGCAAAAGGAATCGTTCCTGCTGCACGTTCCCTGTATCACCCTTAGGTCCACGACCGAATGGCCAGAAACACTCAGCCGAAAAGCCAACCAACTCATAAACGACCCGAGACTGATACCCAAGACGATCTTAGCAACAGCCTCGAACGCGCAGCTGAGAAACGACATCCGATCCTTAGGGAATCCTTTCGGAGATGGACATGCATCAAGCTCAATAGCACGACTGATTGAACAGAAGACCCCGAGATGATGAAGCCACACCATTAGATATGGAGTAGGTGACCCCCAGGAATGAACAAGGCACACATATCCGCGTTGTGCGTCACCCGCAATGCGAATTTCTTGGACTTTGCAAGATATCTGCGCTCCACGAAATTCGACCTCCTCCCGAGAGCCCTGATGGGAGCACCATCCCCGGACGTGCGACACCTTCTCCGTAATGAAATGAGTCGCGCTTGGTGGTGGCTGAATCTCAAGAAGAGACTCGGAAGTTATTCTCGCAAGTACGACATCGTATTCTGCGACTGGGCAGACAGCTTCGCGGCAATGATCACGCAGGCAGACATAGAAGTCCCCATTGTCGTTCGTCTGCACGCCTACGAAATCGATCACCCGGAGTTGCTCAACGCGATCAACTGGGAGAGAGTTGACACTCTCGTCACGGTCTCAGACTACATGAAGAGACTGGTCGACCAATCTCCACACATACATTGCACCAAGAACGTGACGATACACCACGGTATCGATCTCGAGAAGATTCCCTTCAAACCATCCAATTCCGGTCTGCTCTGTACCTACGCGCTTTTCGATCAACCGCAAAAAAGGGTCTATGACCTCATGCTGGCGCTTAGAAAGGAGACGTTGCACATCGGAGGGAGAGGGACGATCGCGCGGGCGCTTGACTCGGCGATCAAGAGATTCGATCTTCATCACGTCCTTGACGGTTATGCGAAGATTCCGGATTGGTTGTGGGACAAAGAGTACTTCTTCATGCATAGTCTAGACGAAAGCTGTGGGGTATCACTTTTGGAATCGATGGCGAGTGGCCTGATATGCTTCAGTCATGACTACGAAGCATCCAAGGAGATCCTGCCGCAACGTTATCGGTATGTCTACGATGACGAACTCTTGACCCTGTTGGCCGAGTCGCGCGCGCTCGATCAGTCGGAGAGACTAGAGGTGAAGAGGGGGCTACGGAACATTGTCGAAACAAAGTATGACGCACGCGATCAAGCTGAACAGTTCGATGCACTCTTTGAAAAGGTGACGAAGGAGTGCCAATGAGTCCAGTTCTGGAGATGCCTTCGTTGCGTCTCGGAAGATCATGCGTTGTGCCCGTTTATTAGACTCTCCTGCGAGACAGTCAACTCCTTGCTGAATCTCTAATGGGTTCAAGCTGGGTCAGATGATAGCAGGGCAGCGTCTGATCATGCCAAAGATAGTATCTTCGTCAGCAAGCACTTGGCCAAAGCCTTTTTGTCTTCGTTTCCGTTTGATTGGCGTGCAGACTTTGGGCGGGGATGCGTCTTGAACGTTGTTAGGATGATTGTTAGGTCTTGGTACTATTTCAGGATCGGTTATGGAACCTACCTTACGTTCCTCTTGGGGTATGGTTCAACTCTGGTGACAGTTTACTATCTTGCGATAAGGAACATGCCAGACCTCTCGAGTATCTTTCCCAAATTTGGCGAATTCGCGTTGATCGGAACCGCCATGGGGGTTCCCCTATCCGTCGCCATAGGGTGGCTGCATCTGAAGAGAACACAGGCTTATACGGCCGAATTGGACATAGGCGTCGAGGCTAATCCATATAACTACAAGCTTTCGCCAGGCATTTGGAGAGAAGCCGTCGCACCGACCTTCCTTGAGATACTGCGACAGAACCGAAAGATCTTGGCATCAAACAACTTGCTCTCTGATCAGGAGAAAGATAGACTATCGAAGCTGGAAGAGGAGTGGGAGACCCTTGTGGCAGGAGGGTTCGTCGGCCAGCCTAAGCGAAAGTGGACAGAGAATCATTGAAGAACTCTGAATTGGAATTCTTATCGCTAGCGACGAGCGAGACCTGTGCCTTTCCTGAACAGTGCTTGGCGCCCATGGCAGTTTGTCCTCTTTCCGGAAGAACGGATCAGGCCGCATTGAATCAAGCTCCATGGATCGTCTTCAGGCTCCTCGGCTCCCGGTCAAGAGAGATGACCCACAGTTAGATCACCCATGAGCAAGAAAACAATGCCTCTGATATCCATAGTGACGCCTTCGCTCAATCAAGGCCGATTCATCGAACAGACTATCCTCTCAGTCTTGGGACAGGAGTACCCAAACGTAGAGCACATAATAGTAGATGGAGGTTCAAAAGACAACACCCTCTCCGTTCTCAAGAAGTATGAGGGCACCTACGACATGCAATGGACCTCAGAGCCTGACAATGGCATGTACCAAGCGATCAACAAAGGTCTGAGGCGCACGAAGGGCGAGATCCTAGCCTATTTGAATGCTGACGATCTCTATCTCCCGTGGACAACACGAGTAGTATCAGAGGTTTTTGATCACCATCCACCGGTCGATCTCGTCTACGGCGACATGATCCGCATGAAGATCGATGGCAGGTACGGTTCGATCATCGTCAATCCTCCTCAACAGGCATTGAGAACTCACTTGCGTCTCTTGACTTCTCTCACGCAGCCAGCGGTCTTTTGGAGAAGGCGAGTCTTTGATGATCTGGGAGGATTTGATGAGAGCTTTCAGATGGCCGCTGATTACGATTTCTTTTTGAGAGCCTCCCGGAAATCACGATTCCTGAAGGTCGACGAGATTCTTGCCATCTTTCGGTCTCATCCGCAAAACAAATCCACAAGAGGACTGGCAGAAGCGCTCGCAGAGGATGCACAGGTCAAGGCCAAATACTACGGTCATGATTCCATGAAGGTTGTAACCGAGCGAATCCTATACCGGATTCTTTGGTCACGATATTGTGCTGCAAAGCTCTTCATGTTGTCCCTCAGACGCACCTCCCAACCCAGAGGTAATGGGGGTTGGCGCCACTTCTTGGCAACAAGAACCCTCTCAGGGTCTATGTTTTGGCAGCTGGGGGCCTCATTCGTACCAGGCTTTAGGACCCTCGTTGCTCACCGGAAACCCAGCTCCGAACGCGGATATGTCGATGCCAGATGTTTGCTCGACATTGCTTTGGTCAAGCAGGATGCGCACAGCAGGAGTCTCGTCCCCGATCCTGCGTGGGAAGCCTGAGCCTGCCGTGACCGTTGCACAAATTCGTGGCAAGGACGGGAGCCGGGTTGCTCCCCTTCCTAGAGAGAATCGCATTCGACAAGAGCACTGGCCTCAGGCCAGCAGCAAGTTGTCCACCCACTTTCGGGAGCAAAGATATTATTCATGTCCCCGAACAGGCCGGTCCGGGCAGGGCAATTAAGTGCGTGTCGGAATAGTGCCTGTTCTAGGGCCTTCCGGGGGGGGACTGCACCAATACTCCCTCACCATTCTAGAGGCACTCTCTATGCTTGCACGGCATGAATCCGAAGACGAGTTTGTCTTGTTTCTTGTACGGCCGACAGATGAACGATTCATTTCGGACTTTGGAAAACATTGGCTTCGAATACCTCTGTATCAGGCGGAGCATTCCCTTGAACAAGTTGCCGAACCATCGTTCAGTTTCAAGGAGCGGATCCTTGCTCTGGTGAGAGCACAAGTTCGAAAGCGTCCAACTCTACTGGGCATATGGGGGAGAATGCGACACAAAGTAATTCCCCGTAGAGCACGTGATCCTGACAAGATACGACGTCGTGTAGCATTCACCCGATGGTTCAGACATATCGGGATTGACTGGATTCTGTACACAGGTCCCGACGCGCTTTCCTTTGAGGCGGGTATCCCGTACGTGATGCCCGTGCACGACCTTCAGCATCGGCTCCAACCTGAGTTTCCGGAGGTCTCTGCGAATGGGGAATGGGAATCGCGAGAGTACCTGTTTCGCAACGCAATCAGACACGCTACGCTGATCTTGGCGGATTCCGAGGTTGGAAAAGAGGACATTCTCAGATTCTATGGCCCGTATGGGGCCAGTCCAGACCGAATCAAGGTCCTGCCATTATTGCCCTCTAATTACCTTTCAGTCGATGTTCCAAAGAGATCAAGGCTCCGTGTTCGGCAAGCCTATCATCTGCCTGAGCGTTATCTCTTTTATCCAGCTCAATTTTGGCCTCACAAGAACCATGCTCGCATCATCGAAGCCTTAGGGCTCCTGAAAAGGAAATACAAGATAGAAATCCACGTTGTGTTCTGTGGCGTCCACAGCGGGGAGATCCGGGAACGAACCTTTAGGGAGACTATGGTGTTGGCTCGTCGACTTGGAGTGTCAGACCGAGTCCACTATCTAGGCCGCGTCCCTAATGAAGTCATGTCAGGACTGTACGCTGAAGCTTTGGCACTAGTCATGCCCACATTCTTCGGCCCGACAAATATTCCACCCTTGGAAGCCTGGGCGTTCGGCTGTCCGGTGCTGTGCTCCGACATTCGTGGTATCAGGGAACAGATAGGAGATGCTGGGCTGTTAGTGCCCCCTCGTTCCACTGAGGCTATCGCCGAGGGCATCTATCGGCTATGGACGGACAAGAATCTTCGCGACCAACTAGCTGCTCGAGGACACCGACGGCTTGCCAAGTACACACCAGAAGACTTCCGACGCCTATTGGGAGACATAATCCGCGATGCAAACGAGCTCGTTCGTGGAGGCAGAGATCCGTGATGATGCATCTTGTCACTCCGGATGGAGTGAGTTGTTCTCAAGGCAGATTGAGCGATTGAGCGTTACACCGAGCAGCCAATGATCACTTTTGTGCACACGCGCTTTTCTCGAGATCAAGGCCCCGGTTGAATCATTCTGACCTGCAGTCCAATTCCGAGCGACTTAAATTGCCTAAGAATGCTAGCACTCCAACGATGGTGAGACGCCGCCCCTTGGCCGTTTTCTCTGAGTCATACGCCAAATACTACGATTTGGTTTACTCAGACAAAGACTACGCGAAAGAAACGAGGTTTCTAGAGCGGCTGTTCAAACGAGGTATGCAGCGGAGGCCAAAGAGCATTCTGGATGTGGGCGTTGGAACCGGGGGACACGCAATCTGCCTCGCCCAGCGAGGGTATGAAGTCGTGGGTGTTGACCTCTCGAGATCCATGCTCGAAGAAGCGATAAGGAAAGCTCGCTCAAGGAAACTGGACATCGAGTTTCGAGTGGCAGATATGAGGAGTTTGAAGCTTGGGCGGAGATTTGATGTTTGTATCTGCATGTTTGCTTGCATTGACTACCTTGTGTCCTACCGCGATTTGCGTGACACATTCCTCAGCGTCAAGAATCATCTGCGGAAAGGCGGACTATTCATATTTGATTTCTGGAGCGGAACGGCTGTTTTGACAACTCTTCCTTCAAACCGGCTAAAAACAGCCAGAAGTGGAGCGATTCAGATAATCAGGATCGCTGAACCAGTTCTACATCCAACTCAGAATCTATGCGACGTGACCTATCGGGGTTTCGTGATGAGTGACGATAGGATTCTCGCATCGTTCAGAGAGAAACACACTGTGCGCTACTTCTTCCTCGAGGAAATCAGGCACTTCCTCGCGGAGATCGGTTTCAGATCCATTGCGTTCTATCCGTTCATGAGTCTTACCAAGAAGGTCGATGCCCACACATGGAACGTAACGTGTCTTGCGAGAGTATGAGGGCTGGTCAACAGTGAACTATGGTCGCATCGTTGAAAGGTGCAGGATGTGCGATAGCCCGAAACTCTACTGCTTCCTGGATCTGGGATTCGCTCCTCCATCAGATGCGATTCTTACGGCCGATGAGTTGCGTGAGCCCGAACTCCTCTTTCCCCTCAAAGTCATGCAATGTGAAGAGTGCGGTCTAACGCAACTAAGTTACTCAGTGAATCGACTACTGCTCTACGGCAAGAAGTACAAGTACGAGGCATCGATAACAACGACGGGGAAGAGACATTTCCATAGCATGGCAGACTCGATTTGTGAAAGACTCAAGCTGGCAAAAGGGTCGCTAGTGGTGGACGTGGGCAGCAACGTCGGGGTCCTTTTAGAAGGATTTCAGAAGAACGGAATGAGAGTACTCGGACTAGAGCCTGCACCGGACATATGCAAGATCGCCAACGAAAGGAAGATAGATACACTGCAAGAATTCATGGGATTCGAAGTCGCAAAGCGAGTACTTCGAGACTACGGAAAGGCAAAGATCGTCACTGGAACCAACGTATTTGCGCATGTGGATGACAAGGAGGAGTTCATGAGCGCTCTAGATGTCCTGCTGGACGACGACGGAATCTTCGTCATCGAAGCGCCGTATTTCCTTGAACTTATCGAGAATCTGGAATATGATACGATATATGTCGAACACCTCGAATATCTTTCGGTGAAGCCACTTCTCAGATACTTCAACGAACATGCAATGGACATTTTTGATGTCGAGTTGCACGAAATCCACGGCAGATCGATCAGAGTATTCGTCTGCAGAAAGGGCAAGTTTCCTGCCACAGGGACTGTTCAGGCGTTTCTCGACCGCGAGAACCAAAAAGGGATCTACTCTAGGCAGGTTCTCGATGATTTTGCCAGAAGGGTCAAACTACATCGTGATACGTTGTTGGGGCTCTTGTGGGACTTGAAGCGCAGAGGTAACAGAATTGTGGGAATTAGTGCACCCGCCAAAGGGAACACACTACTGAACTACTGTCGAATCGGACCGGAACTCATCGACTATCTTGCAGAGAAATCCGTAATCAAACGAGGCCACTACAGCCCAGGCATGCACATCCCCATAGTGGAAGAGCAGAGAATCTACCACGACAGGCCCGCCTTCGGCATAATATTCGCATGGAACTTCGCAGACGAGATAATGAAAAATAACGATGCCTATGCAAGAAGCGGTGGCAGGTTCATCATTCCGATCCCCGAGCCGATAGTAGTCACCAACTCGAGCGTCGACGATGTCAACGTCAGAGAGGTGAACCCGGTTCACTTCGACGATAGAGGGAGTATCACGGACGTATTGAATGAGACGATTGAGCACGTGGGCCTCATCGAGACGAAGAAGGGAAGCGTCAGAGGAAACCACTATCACAAGAGATCCGTACAGCATTCCTATCTGCTCTCGGGCCTCATGGAGGTTATCATCTCTGCCGGAACCTGTCCAGACGCAAGAAAAATCTTGCTGAAGCCAGGCCAACTGATCACAATACCGCCAGGCAGAAGGCACTCGTTCAAAGCAATCGAAGACTCTGTCATGATCGACCTGATAACGGAATCTAGGGCAGACGACGGATATGAGCGCGATGTTGTCCGAGTTCCGTTCAAGGAGGCCGAGTGAATGATCCCAGTATGTAAGCCTTGGTTGTGCGGAAGAGAGAAAGAATACGTGAATCGCGCACTGGAGACTAACTGGATCAGCAGCAAAGGGCAATTCATAGGGGAATTCGAGAGAGCTTTCGCCAGGTTCTGTGACTGCGAATTCGGTGTGAGTTGTTCCAGCGGACTAGCCGCACTACACCTTGCTTGCGTCGCCCTAGGCCTTGGGAAAGGAGATGAAGTAATAGTGCCATCGTTTACTATGATCGCATCGGCAAATGCTGTCGTATATACGGGCGCAACACCTGTGCTGGTCGATGCCGACAAGGATACCTATTGCATGGATGTCGAGAGAATTGAGAACAAGATTACCAACAGAACCAGAGCGATTATGCCCGTCCACATCTACGGCCACCCTTGCGACATGGATGGGATCCGGGGAATTGCGGACGAACATGGACTGCACATCATAGAGGATTCCGCAGAAGCACACGGGGCGGAGTACAAGGGAAGAAGATGCGGGAGTCTTTCTGACATAGGTTGCTTCAGCTTCTACGCAAACAAGATTCTCACCACTGGCGAAGGCGGAATGTGCGTTACGCACGACAAGAAGCTCGCGGACCGAATGCGAATGCTCAGGAACCATGCCCTTGACTGCCCGAGATTTATCCACCAGGAGGTAGGCTTTAACTATCGTCTGACGAACATACAGGCCGCTATTGGGCTAGCCCAAGTAGAGAACGCGGACAAGCTGATCGAAGCCAGACGCAGTGTTGGACTTCGGTACAACAGGCTGCTCAGTACAGCGCCCCTGATACTGCCCATCGAAAAAGAATATGCGAAGAACGTGTACTGGATGTACAGCATAGTCCTAAAGGATCAAGTCAAACTCTCTCGAGATCAGGTCATGCAACAACTAGAGGAACGCGGTATTGAAACTAGGGCCTTCTTCGTTCCTATGCACAGACAGCCTGTCTTTCGCAACAGGACAGTCGAGAACGCTCCGGACTGTGATGGCGAATACCCTGTTGCTGACAAGATCAGCGAACGTGGATTCTACTTGCCTAGCTCAAGCAATATAACCGAGGCTGAAATGAATCAGGTTTGTGAGAACCTAATGGCAATATTAGGTTCCTAGCTTACTCCGCGCATGAGGAACGGACTCAAGCCGAGCTGGAGAACAAATGGGATCACTTGTGTATGCATCACGCGTAGTCAGCTCGTATCTAGATCGAATGATGAGGCTAGGAGCTGCGAGCGCGAAGCGTCTTGACCAAGTGCTTTTTCTATCATCTCTTTCGAGTGAGGATCGGGCTTTGCTCGCTCGCAATCGGATCTTTCGAGATCGCCACAAAGGCGAACGCTGCTTTATCATAGGCAATGGTCCCTCTCTGAGAACTCAGAACTTGTCACCGTTGGCTTCTGAACTCACGTTCGTCACGAATGCTTTCTGGAAAAACCCGTTTGTGAAGAAATGGCAACCCACCTATTACTTCTTTGCTGACGACTTGTACTTCGACGGGTCCGAACCGACGAGGATATTCTTCTACAATCTCCGTTCCGTGGTTCATGCGTCGACCTTCTTTCTGCCGATCTTTGGGAAGCATGTTGTGAGAGGTATGTCTCTGCTGCCTCCGAATATCACGTACTATGTTGCGTTCCACGGAAGTCTAAGCGATGGACTATCGCATTTACCAGATTTCACCGGAATCGTTCCAGGCGCACAGAGCGTTTCCGAATTTGCAATAATGGCGGCCATGTATATGGGCTGCTCGCCCATTTACCTACTGGGGCTTGACCACGATTGGCTGTCGCATAGGGACATGGACCGCCACTTTTACGAGGGAGCGACTGTTGATCACGCTAGAGCGGAACAGAATCTTGGCAAGGAGAGCTACAAAGTTCAGATGGAGGCGGTGCTGAAGTTGTGGTATGGGTACGAGTCAATCCTCAGAGTGGCTGAGACAGCAGGAATCCGCATAGTCAATGCGACAAAGGGAGGTTTCTTGGACGTCTTTGAACGAGAAGACTACGACTCCCTTATCAAAGATTGAACCCACACGCTCATCGATGGGATAGTGAGCTATCCACCCTGATATGTCCCTCAATAGATAGATTGCGAAGAGTTGAGTGAGTGTAGGAGTCAGTTTCCGCTAGAACATTCTCCGGAAGTGACTTCAGGGCGGAACTGTGCTCAATGTTGAACTTCTCCATCTTGCTGAATGGCTCCACAAGAAGCATATCGGGAGGGGCTCTCAAGATAAGATCGAGGGACACATCACAGTGGATAGAACATCATCGATGGGACAGCAAAACCCTCTTATTGCGATTGACGCTTCACGATCTAGTGATGCCATGACACACGCTTGTCGAAGCATTGATTTCTGAGGATGAGGCCTGGCACGCCATTGAGCTGGAGGACATGTCATGGCTACGGAGAGCCAATGATCACGTCGATAAGTTCGGATATCCCCTGCCCGATATCTAGCCTCGCGATGCGTTCATCGTGTGGATCAACGAACTCGGCCCTCGCGATAATCGATTCAAGTTTCCCTACATCATCTTTGGCAAGGAGGCGCATGTAGGCTTGGTATGTCTCTCTTTGGCGCGAGCTCTGAGGCATTACTATTACAGGCGTCCCGACGCAAAGGGCTTCGAAGGTCGAAAGGCCAGGGGAGACTATCACCAAATCTGCACTGTACATGAACTCCGCAACGTTCTTTGCGTTTGTGTGAACATTCACGCTGCCGTTCTTATCATGGTGCTTTGCCAAGACTCGATTGAACGCCTGAAGATGTCCAAAATGTGGCCCCAAGATCACATCTATGGTGTACTCGTCCCGTAGGCCAAGAAGCTCATCAAGCACTGTCGAGGTTAAGTTGAGAGGGTCGCTGCCGCCGAAAATCAGCAGTATCCTCTCAATCCTGCTTGACATGGACTTGCCCTTGTTGTGCAGTTCGTAAAACTCCTTCCTTAGAACCAAGTATTTCGGTCCATAGAAGTAGAGCGTGTTAGTCTTCTCGTCACGGAATGTGATGTTCTCGTGCCATAAGCCAGCTAAGTCCACGGGATACAGCCTAACAACGATGTCGGCATATCTATTGGCAGCCGTAAGGTTGTTGAATATTACGAGCTTCACGTTCATGCTATCCTTCAATCTCCTAGCAAAAGCTTCCTCCACATCCGGTTTATCGATGATGACTATACTCGGCTGCATCTCCTGCAAAAGGCCTGTCACTCCGTTGTCGTCATCAAGCTTGAATGTGTTGAAGCCACAACTCAGTATCTGGCTAACAACGATGTTGTCGCTTTGGGTCAGGAAACATATCTCGGCTCTGCGCATCAACTCTCTGGCCAAGGTCGTAGACTGCTGAACATGACCCATCCCCATCTGGGACCCGCCATCGGTGACGAATGCGATCTTCAATGCTGCTATGAACTCCTGCACCAAACGGGCGTTCAAAGCTCACGACACCTGTATTGGTGAGCTCCGAAATACTTCTTTCGGGTTGTGCTAGAAGACTGCAACGCGGAGATGAGAATGGCAGGTTCAGCTTCCTAGTGGAAAGGGGACGAGCGACGATGGCTACGGGAGACATCTGAACACTCTTCCGCTAGGGCAATGACCCGGCGGGTTTACTCCTCTTCAGATACTATTCTGAAGAGACATGGTGGGGTAGGAAGAGGCATGACTGTCACCTGGAGCCGGGGGACCAAAAAGTCTAACGGCTAGCCCTGCTTCCCGATACGCTCAGTCGAACTGTTGGAGGGCATCGGCCCCCTATGATCGTCGTTATTGGCGCATCCGGATTCATCGGTACCTATCTCGTCGACGAACTTTTGAATGAGGACCGCGAGATCGTGGGCACAGGTCGCAACCCCCGCGCTAGGGAGTACTTTGAATCCAGGAACGTTCCGCTCATTCCGTTGGACATCGGCAAGAAAGAGCAATTCGACCTGCTTCCCCGGAAGAAGGTGGATACGGTCGTTCTGCTATCAGCGCTCGTCCCGGCTAACGTCGTCAAATACGATCCACAGGACTACGTGGACATTAACCTCACCGGCACCGTGAACACCCTCGAGTACTGCCGGAAGGTGGGGGCAAGCAAGATCATCAACGCCACCTCTCACTCCGATGTGGCGGCTCTATGGGACTGCAGCCGGGCCATCACGGAGGAGGACCAGCGCAGCCTCATTTACACCGGCGATCATGCCGTCTACGGCATCACTAAGACTGCCAGTGTGGACTTGGTCGAGCACTATCACCAGCAGTACGGGTTGCAGGGCATCAGCCTGCGTCTGCCGGCCGTGTACGGTTATGGGCCTCACGGAGAGATCTTCGTCGACGGCAAGCGTATTGTCACCGGCTTCAAGATCTTCGTCTATAACGCCCTCGAAGGCAAACCCATCGAGATCTGGGGCGACTGCCGGAAGCTTGGAAGAGATTTGGTGTACGTGAAGGACACCGTGGCCTGCTTCATTGGCGCCATTGACAGCAGGACCGCCCACGGCCTGTACAACGTGGGAACCGGTATTCGCACCACGCTGGAGGAGGAGATCAAGGCCGTTGTGAAAGTCTTCTGTCCTCCGGGCCGGCAGTCCCAGTTGATCTATCGTCCGGACAAGCCCAACAACATCCATTCGTATCTCTACGACATCAGCAAGGCCAAACGGGACCTGGGCTACCAAGTGAAGTATCCGTTGATGGCTCTCGTAGAAGACTACTATAGAGAGATGAAGGCCCAGCGGTTCCCACATTTGATTGCTCGTGAGAACAAGGGTTGATCGGAGCGCAGTGTTAAGAGTCCCACCAATATGCATAGTCTATCCCCGAGGTCGCTCCGACCCGTGTCATGACGCGCGAACAAACTACCGATGGCTGGTACTCTCGCTGCTTGGGCAAATACTCATTGAACTGAGGAAAGTGAATCTCTCTCAGCTGACTCCCCGAACCTATTGATCGTTGAGCGGGTGCCCTTATCGGTAGGGCTTCTGCGAGTTGGAAGCCAAGAACATCGGCCGAACGCCTTAGGACCAGAAGGACAACCTTCCGGTAGGCATGCTGATCCCGATCAGTTATATTATCTCGGTCACCCTTGCAGAGAAGGAATTACGTGACGGACCATCTCTCTTATCTCGTCCTTCGTCAGCAATGATACCTGATTCGACTTGTATTGCAAATCCCTGCACCTGGCTATTGTCTTGTCTTTTCGGTGCTCCGTATAAGACGGAATAACAAGCATGCCAGATGCTTCATACGCATGTTTGGCCTCCTCTTCGGTCATCAGCTCCTCATGGAGCTTTTCTCCCGATCTCTTGCCTACAATTCTTGTTCCGAGAGCGCTCTGATCATGTCCGTATCTTCCCAGGGATTCTTCCATCATGACACCGACCAAATCAATAATTCGCAGCGCTGGCATCCTAAGTACGAAGGTTTCACCGCCTTTGGCCAGTGCGCCCGCCTTTAGGACCAGTTCGGCCGACGTGTCCAGACTCATGACGAACCTCGTCATGCCAGGGTCTGTAACCGTAAGCGGACTTCGGCTGCTTATCTGATTGCAGAACACCGACACGGCAGACCCTCTCGACCCCATAACGTTCCCGAATCTAACACAAGAAAAAGCCGTCTTTCTACTGCCCCTGTAGAGATTAGCAGAAAGGGTTAGCCTCTCGGCCAATAGCTTCGTGGCACCCATTACGTTGATGGGGTTCACAGCTTTGTCTGTGCTTATCATGATGAACTTGTCCACTTCCTCATCCATGGAGACATCGATTGCGTTCTGCGTACCAAGGACATTCGCTTGGACTGCCTCAAAGGGGTTGTACTCGCAAAGGGGAACATGCTTCAGTGCCGCGGCATGAAATACTATGTCAACTTCTTCCACCGCTCTTCTTAGTCTCGTCTTATCCCTAACGTCTCCAACAAAGATCCTGACCCGGGCTGAGGTCAGTTCCTGCTCCAGCTCGAACAATCTAGTCTCGTCCACGTCCAGAACTCTCACCGATCTTGGCTGATACTTCAGGATCTTTTTGACGAGTTCGCTGCCGACTGACCCCGCACCTCCCGTCACGAGAATCACCTTACCTTTGTAGAAGCGGCTAACATCAGACAAGTTCATTCACTTCGAACACCCATTAGAATCACGTTCTCGGGTCTCTTTGAAGAGCATTTCTAGCCGCATTTCTGATGACCTCCGATGACCGCCTCCCAACATTGAAGACGAGGTCGATCACCGACAGATAGGGAACAAAATCGCCCCACAACTGAGGATAGACAGGATGCTCAGGTCTATACCAATATAGAGCAAAACCCGCTTCCCTGAATTTGCCCACGTCTATGTATGCCGCCGCCGCGGGGCCGGAAACGTACTCATTGGCATCGAGGCTTCTCAGCAGATTGATCAATCTCTGTGTCGCTTCTCCGCTGATACACCGCTTGGAGGAAATCTCGAATTTGTCAAGGTTCAAGTCAAGGGCGGAAGCTAGTTCCTTAGTCAGACTGATGTTCAAATCTGCAAGATGATCCCATTTCTTGGAATACTGGGACTCCAGCACTTGGCGATACTGCCGGAAAAAGGGCGCTTTAGAGTAGCTTTCTCTGATGCGCTCCCAGTGGTTGCTTTCCCATCCAGTGCTACTGTCTATCATTACCTCGTTTATCTTCTGCCCGTACGCTCTCCTGACAGGAACCGTGAGCCAGGTGGGTTTGCCATTCCGCGTCTTTATTCTATTTCTGTTCTGCCACGTCTGTCGGACAAACT
>Ga0315281_10003868_pt1 | contig 21876 bp, 21 predicted proteins | sample YL17G07_0_MG_FD_204540 | JGI IMG/M metagenome (GOLD analysis project Ga0315281, IMG submission 204540) | Sediment microbial communities from Yellowstone Lake, YNP, Wyoming, USA - YL17G07_0 | ecosystem: Environmental > Aquatic > Freshwater > Lake > Sediment | place: USA: Wyoming | collected... | reverse complement strand
ACCGTGGCGAGGCCCGCCGCCTCGAACGTCCTTGCCAGCGCATTCACGGCGCGGCAGCAGTCCGGTCAGACGGGTGTGAGCAGGACGGCGTCGACCGCCTCGGCCTTCATGCGGCCCGCCACTTCGGGCGCGTAGCGCTCGCGCCACTCCGTCGTGTCCGGCTGGTACCCCATGAACGAGTAGTTCGTCGGCGCCAGCGAGCCGATGACGCCCTGCGCTTCCAGCTCCAGCATGCGGCTGATCGGGATCGCGACGTTCACGTCGCGGGCGATGTCTTCGTTGTTGATGTGCAGGTGCCCCGTCTGCACCTGCTCCTGCCGCAGGTCGCGCGGCAGCGTGCGATACGTCGGGTCGCCCCAGCTCGGCTGCGCCTGCTCGCGTTCGTAGTCGAACGGCGGCTCCATGCCGCGCACGTTGATGCCCGCCGTCGTCACCAGCGCGATGCGCGCTTCGCTCAGCGGCTTCGCCAGCGCCGTCCACGGCATCGTCTCCGGCGCCGGGATCTGCATCGCCTCGAAGTACCCCTTGAGGGTGGGCGGGAGCCACTTGAAACTGTCGACCATGGGGGGAAGGTTATAGGTGTTAGGTGTTAGGTTCTAGGCGGCTCGGGCAAATGATTCTGTCAGTCGGCGAAGGGAAGCCTCCATCCCCTGTAGGGACAGGTTCTTCAGACCTGTCCGCCCGGCGGACATCACCCGCAGGGACGGCTCCGTCTCGAAGAGTCGCCGTCGTCGACAGGGCATGTCCGCCCGCCGCCATCCGCGTATCCAGCGTATGCGAACGAATACTCCCGCCCCACACGGCCGCCGGATCGGGCATCCGATAGAGGTATCCGATACCGCCCGCCGCTCTACCTCAGACGGCACGCGCGAAGTTGACGTAAAGGCCAAAATCGAGCCCCTGATATACATAATTCTTCCCCGAAAGTGACACCGCGGCCTGCCGCCGCGCCCCCTCTCGATGTAAGATGCCCCCAGGCTAGACGCGTCCTGCGGCGGCCGCCCGGAGCCCCCCGCTCCGCAGTGGCAATCCGGCGCTTTTCTCCGATGATCACAGCACGGAGCTTGGCGCTTCGACGTGATCCTGTAGCCAGTGTGAGGACGCCTTGGTCAACCGAGCCATCAACGCCGAAGGCTACATGCTTCCGCTGGGCGGCCCCGAGTTCTGGCTCCAGGCCGAGCTGCAGGACGTCATGGACCGGCTCATCAAGACCCAGTTCCGCGACGTGCTGGCGATGCCCCGCGCCCCCTACCCGAACCTGGAGCTCAGCGCGCGCATGACCTCGAGCGCCGGCCGCTGCTACCCCGACACCGGCCAGATCCGCATCGCCACGCTCTACCACCGCGACCATGGCATCGACGAGACCCTGCTCGTGCTCAAGCACGAGCTGGCGCACTGGGCCGCCCGCTGGCGCTACGGCAGCAGGATCTCCCCCCACGGGCAGGAGTTCCGCACCATCGCGCACGAACTCGACCCGCGGATCACCATCACCTGCCCGCCCTTCGCCACGAAGGAGCGCGCCCAGCGCAAATACTGGCACATGAGTTGCCCGCGCTGCCGCCGCACCTACCGCCGCGGCCGCCGCGACAAGGTCGCCTGCCGCTCCTGTTGCGACACCTACGCCGGCGGCCGCTACGACCGCCGCTTCCGCCTCGTCGTCGTCCCCCGCGCCGAGTAGCCTGCGCCCCGATTCGTATTGCGCGCGGCCACCCCGGGCATGCGTCATGGCATGATCTCCTCCGCGATCTCAACCGCCCGCTCCGCGGATGACGCGCCCATCACGAAGACGACGATCCCGGTGGTTTCGCCGTCCGGCGCTCGTTCAATCACGGCAAGATTCGCGAGTCCGTACGGATAGCCCTCGATGGGGCGTTCCAGCAACCCCGGATGGCCTTTGACGGTCACCAGCTCAAGTCGATCACGAGGAGCATCCAGAAGAACCGGGATCGGGACAGCGCTGAAGTAGCCCCGTATCTTCGCCACCATCTCGCCGTCGGTCGTCGCACCTTCCAGCCCCTGGTTGTTGACCAGCACGACACCGCGGCCGGGACAGGCCCACCCCACCCCTTCCTCCGTGTCGAACGCCGCCGACCACAACTCCTCCGACCGAAGCGTGGTTCCCTCGCGGTCCACGCGCGTAGTCCCTCCGCCGCCCGCACAAGCGAAGATCTCCGCCCCGGCCGGGACGCTCCCCGCGCGCGGATAGACCACGAAGTCGCCGAGGTTGCCGGTGAAGCGGGGCTTCGCCGCCTCGGCGTGCATCACCTTCTCGACCTTGCTTGCCGCCGACTCGTCGCCTGCAGCCCATGGCCGGCCGATCAGCGCCCAGCCTGCGATGCCAAGGGCACCGACTGAGATTGCGACAATCACGACTCGTCGTAGCATCCCTGTCCCCTGTCCCCTGTCCCCTGTCCCCTGTTGCATCATCCCACTCCGCCCCATCCGGTGTCTATCCCAATCGTTCCGGACGGTGGTAGGATACGCCTCACACCCCGCACTGATACCCGCGCGCGCGACAACACGGCCCGACCCAGCGGAGGGAGCACGCCATGAACAAGCCCGGACGCACATTCGCCATCGTCGCACTCGGCCTCGCGATGCTGGCGCTGACAGCCGGCGCGTTCGGCCTCGCCGGCGTCCACGCTGCGGGCCTCGGCGGCGGGAAGCTGCCGCTGATCCACTTCGGCGTCGGCACCGCGACCGCCACGCCGCCGCCGACGTTCACGCCGACGCCCGGCGCCGGCCCGGCCGCCTCGATCGAGCTGATGCCCGACCCCGACGAGATCGTCTGCGACGGCGTGCATAGCTCGCGCATCACGGTGCACGTCCGCGACGCGCTGGGCGCCAGCGTCAACAACGGGACGCCCGTGTACTTCAGCGTCACCGGGCGCCCGGGGGTGGCCGACCCGAGCGTGGCGACGATCCAGAACGGCGTCGTCACGACGAAGGTCCACGGCTTCCTCCTCCCGCAGAACGCGTTCCAGCCGTTCTTCGTGCAGGTCGATGTCGGCCGGATCGAAGCCAGCATCCGCGTGCTCTGCCTGCCGCCGGCGCAGTGCCCGCCGGGCGTGCCGTGCACCCCGTGCGATCCGACGTCGCCGCCGCAACCGGCGAGCCCGCCCTGTGCTCCGCCGTGCGCCCCGGCGTCGCCGCCGCAGGCCTTCAGCCCGCCCTGCGCGCCACCGTGCGACCCGTCGTCGCCGCCGCAGGCGTTCAGCCCGCCGTGCGCTCCGCCGTGCGGTCCGGCATCGCCGCCGCAAGCGTTCAGCCCGCCGTGCGCAACACCCACGCCGCCCCTGGAGCCGCTGTGTGTCCCGGTGTCGCCGTCGAGCCCACCGTGCGACACCCCCACGCCGACGTTGACGCCGCCCTGTGGCCCGTCGTCACCCCCGTTCGGATACCCGGCATGCGCGACGCCGACGCCCCTGCCCGGCTGCTCGCCGTTCGTGCCGGCGAGCCCGCCGTGCGTGCCCGCGACGCCGCTGCCGTGCCTGCCGGGTGTGATCAGCCCGCAGTGCGGCCCGGACAACGGCTACTCCATCGCGCTCGACTGCGATACCGCCGCAGCGGGCATCCAGGCCAGCTGCAACGTGCCCCTCGGCGCCACGTCGCTCGACGTGGCCGTCGTGCTGCGCAATGCCGGGCCGCGCACCGACGTCCCCGCCGCCTTCAACTTCATCGTCCACGACAGCGATACGTCGCGCCTCAACCCGCCCCCCGGGACCGACGCGAACTTCAACGCGAACCCCGACTTCAATGAAGCCGGCCTGGGGACGTCGTGGACCTGCGCAGTCGCGCCTCCCTCGGCCAACACCGGGGCCGACGGTCCGGGCAAGGCCACGTCGTTCCTGCTGTGCTTCGATGCGAGCGGCCTCTCCGCGCCCGTGCCGCCGGGCACCGAGCGCCGGCTCGCCACGGTGCACTACGACCTGCCCCCCGGCGCGGCGGCCGGGCCTGTGCCCCTGTCGCTCTCAGACGTGGTGTTCGCGAACTATCTGGAGGAGCAGTTGCTCCTGTGTGACAGCTCGAGCACACCCCCATCGCAGTGCTTCGGGGCCACGGTCAATCTCGTGGCGGGACCGGCCGGCGGGCCGAAGCCGCCGACCGCCACGCCCACGCCAGCGCCGCCACCCTGCGCCGACGTCACCCGCGATGGCCGCGTCACGCTGGACGACGTGCTCGCCATGGTGATGCGTCTCCGCCAGCGCCACCCGAGCCTGCGCTACGACGTCAACCACGACGGCAAGGTGGACACCGCCGACCTGCTGATGGTGGTGCAGCAGCTGGGCCGCCGCTGCGGCCCCACCCGCCCGCCGGATCGGTAAGGGAGGGCTGGCTGACAGGGCGGCGAGAACAAACAACCGCGGAACCGTAGGGACGAAGCTTCAGCTCCGTCCGCATGGCACCGCGCGGCGCGACCTCCCGGCGAAGAGCACCACAAATTCGTGCGAGCCCCTCTCCGCGCGCGCGGAGAGGGGTGCCCGTCGAAGACTCGCCGTGGCGAGAAGGGCGGGTGAGGTGCGCTGCCGCCGAAGCTCCGCCCCCCAACTGACTACCCACTACCCACTAATAACTACTTACTCCCGCCCCGCACTGCTTCCACGTTCAGCGTGATCTTCACCTTGTCGCCCACGACGAGGCCGCCGGCCTCCATCAGGGCGCTCCAGCTCAGGCCGAACTCCTTGCGGTTCACCTGCGTCGTCGCCGTGAATCCGACCCGGTCCATGCCGTACGGGTCGCGCACCTGGCCCCCGAACTCGGTGTCCAGCACGACTTCCTTCGTCACATCCCGGATCGTCAGGTCGCCCACGACGCGGTAGTTCTCGTCGTCGACGCGCTCCACTCGCTTGCTGGCGAAGGTGATCGCCGGGAACTTCTCGGCGTTGAAGAAGTCGTCCGACTGGAGGTGCGCGTCGCGTCCTGCGTCGTTCGTCGTGATGCTCGCCACGTCGATCGATGCCGTTACCGAGGCCCCCAGCGGGTTCGACGGGTCCCCCTCGATGGCGCCGCTGAGCGTGCCGAAGCGGCCCTTCACGGTCGACACCATCATGTGCTTGACGGCGAACTCGGCGACCGAGTGCGTTGCGTCGATGTTCCAGGTACTGACTGCGGTTTCGGTGGTCATGGCTGGTGCTCCCTTTGCTCCAGGTTCACGGCCGGCTTCCCATTCGCCGGTCCGTTACCTTTCGTAAGTCACTATACGCCTGTTAGCTTACGCTTGTCAAGCGGCTTACGTTGCGTAATAATGACGCCATGGACACCGAGACCCACGCCGAACCCGCCGAAGCCTTCTGCCCGCGCTACCACCACGCCGTCGAGGTGATCGGCCGGCGCTGGACCGGCGCGATCATCCGCGCCATGCTCGGCGGCGTCGCCCGCTTCAGTGACATAACGCAGACCGTCCCCGGCCTCAGCGACCGCATGCTCTCGGAGCGGCTGAGGGAACTGGAGGCGGAGGGTATCATCGAGCGCCTCGTGTTCGCCGAGACTCCCGTCCGCATCGAGTACCGCATGACCGAGAAGGGCCGCGCCCTCGCCGCCGTCGTCGAGTCAATCGCCGCCTGGGCCGAAGAGTGGATCCCGCTCGAAGGCGAGCCAGCGCCTGACACCGCAAGTGCTGCGAGTCCTGCGTAGGGACGAAGCTTCAGCTCCGTCCCCGCCACATTCCACGCACGCTACCCCGACGAAGAGCACCACCCCGCCCCCAGTCCCTCTCCACAGCGTGGAGAGGGTGCCCGAAGGGCGGGTGAGGTGCCCGGCTAGCACGAAACTCGCTTAGATGGAGGAAGCTCCAAATCAAGAACGGGCCCGCTGGCCCGCACCTGCCGCTCTTTGCCGTCTGCTTTCTGCCTTCTGCTCTCTGTTCTCGCTGTCCCCTATCACCTGTCCCCTACCCCAGTGCGTACTCCCGGATCGCCCACGCCACGCCGTCGTCTTCGTTGCCCGGCCCCACCACGTCGACCTGCGCCTGCACCTCCGGCGGCGCGTTCCCCATCGCCATGCTGACGCCCGCCACGCGCATCATCTCCAGGTCCGGCGCCGCGTCGCCGATCGCCATCGCCTCGGCCAGCGGCACCCCCACGTGCTCGCAGACGAGGGCCAGCGCACGCCCCTTGTCCGCACCGGCGTGCACGATGTTCAGGTACGGCGGGAACGTCGCGCTGTACCCCGACGCCAGGTTCAGCACGCCGGCGTAGCGGCCGCCCAGCGCCGCCTGCACGCCGTCCACCGCCTCCTGCCCGAAGAAGAGGAAGGCGTCGACATCGCCCGGCACGTGGTCGGCCAGCCGCTCGGTCAGCACCATGCCGTGCGGCAGCTTCGCCTGGTCGACGTTCGGCCGCCGCGTGATCAGGTACGTCACGTCGTCGACCGTCACCATCCCCTCGTACCCCGCCGCGTCGGCGATGCCGGCGATCTCGGCCGCCGCCGCCGCCGGCACGGTGAGGTGCAGCAGGCTCGAATCGTCGACGGGGAGGCGGATCATCGCGCCGTTGTGGCAGATCACCGGCGACGTGATGCCCAGCAGGTCGGCCGTCGCCTTCGCCAGCCGGTACCAGCGCGACGTCGCCAGCACGATGTGCACGCTCGCCGCCACGGCCTCCCGCACGGCGGCGGCGTTGCCGTCGCTGACCGTGCCGGCGCGGGTGAGCAGCGTGCCGTCGAGGTCGAGCGCGATCAGGCGCACGCGCTTAGCCACCGCCACCGCCCGCATCTGTCTTCGATGGGAAGCCCAGCCCGAGCCGGTGCATGCTCACCCAGCGCCCGCCGCCGACCACCACGTGGTCGACCAGCTCGATGTCCATCAGCTTCGCCGCCTCGAAGAGCGACTTCGTCAGCTGCACGTCGTTCGCGGACGGCGCCGGGTCGCCCGACGGATGGTTGTGGACCAGCGCGATCGAGGTGGCCTTCGCCTTGATCGCCTCGCTCAGCAACTCGCTGATGCGGACGACGGCGCCCGTGTGCACGCTGCCGACGTAGACCTCGTGCGTCGCGAGCAGGTGGTTGCGGGCGTCGAGCAGCATCACCCGTACGTGCTCCTGCTCCAGCACCGACATCTCGGCGACGACCCGGCCGGCGATGTCGTCGGGCGTCTGCACGATCGGCCTGTCGTCGGGCGAGAACGCCGCCAGCCGCAGCCCCAACTCGAGCGCGGCGTAGATCTGGGCCGCCTTCGCCTCGCCGATGCCCTTCTCGCCGCACAGTTCGATGAACGACGAGCGGCGGAGCCCCGCCAGGCCGTCGAACCGCGAGAGCAGCCGCGTCGCCTGCGCCAGCGCGCTCTCCTTCGACGACCCGACGCGCAGCAGGATCGCCAGCAGCTCCGGGTTCGAGAGCGCCCCCGCGCCGAAGTCGCGCAGCCGCTCGCGCGGGCGGTCGCTCGCCGGCAGGTCGCGGATCAGCGTATACGGCACGTCGTGCGCGTCGTCCATAGAGGCTGAGGCTAGCAGGGTGGGCGGCCGTTTGGGAAGCGTGTTGGCGCGATGCGTCCGCTATCCGTTCGCAACGCCCGACGCCTGGCGCGCACAGGCCGTCGTGATCGCGCTCCCCTTCCCTCCCAGGGAAGGGGCCGTCGAAGACTCGCCGTGGCGAGGGGGTTAGGTTCGCGCGGCAGTCCGTCCCTCCCACCTTCGATTCGCTGCGTCCTCTGCGCCTCTGCGGTGAAATTCCTGCGCACCCGTACCGGGCCGCGCCCGGCTTTCGGCACGTCGCACCCACCCGCATACTGGCCGCATGCAAGCGATTGTGTCAGCCCTCGACGACCCGTTCCGCGAGCGCGTCGAGGAGATCTGGGGCGAGCTGAAGGCGGTCTTCGGCCTGAAGGGCGTCATCGGGCAGACGCGCCCGCACTTCACCTACCAGGTGGCGGAGCGCTACGACGCCGCCGCGGTGGCCGCCGCGCTCTCGCGGATCGCCGCCGCCACGCCGCCGTTCGAAGCGCACACGCGCGGCCTGGGCCTGTTCCGCGGCGACCAGACGGTCCTCTACCTCGCGGTCGTGCGCGGCGAGGACATCGAGCACACGCACGACCGCGTCTGGGCCGAGGCGTCGGCGGCGGCGAGCGAGCTGCGGAGGTACTACGCTGCGGAGACGTGGGTGCCCCACATCACGCTGGCCATCGGCGACCTGTCCGAAGAGCAGGCGCCGGACATCATGCGCTTCCTGGGGCGGCGCGAATACCAGTGGACGGTGCCGGTGACGAACCTCTGCCTGATCCCCGACACGGCATCGGCGGCGAACGAATGGCAGCGGTACGAGCTGCGAGGGGCGGTGGATCCCACATGACAAACGCGAAATCCGTGAAGCGCATCCTGATGCTCCCGACGCTCGCCCTCGGCGCCATGCTCCTCGCGGCGAGCGCGTGCGGCGGCTCGGGCGGCGAGCGGCGTATCGTCTACGAGGCCAGCAGCGGCGACGTGACGAACATCTTCACCATCGACGCGAACACGGGCGACACGAAGCAGATCACCTACGGAGACGAGTTCGACGGCAACCCGGCCTGGGCGCCGGACCACAAGCGGATCATCTTCGCCTCCAACCGCGACAATCCCGAGAAGAACGATATCTACATCATGGACGCCGACGGCACACACGTGCGCGCCCTCACGTCGACACCCGATGCGGCGGAGTGGAGCCCAAAGTTCTCGCCCGACGGCAAGCGCATCGCCTACGCGGGGCAGGACGCGGACGGCGCGTGGGACATCCGGCTGATGAACGCCGACGGCTCGGACGACCGCGAGATCGCGGGCGGGTACAAGTTCGCGGAGTTCCCGGCGTGGACCCGCGACGGCAGGGAGGTGTACTACGCCGCGATCGCCCAGGAGAAGAACGACACCGACATCTTTTCGGTCAATGTAGAGACGCTCAAGGTCGTGACGCGCATCGCCACGCCCGGCGGCGACCTCTGCCCGCACTTCAGCCGCGACGGCAAGTACATGACGTACGCGACATCCCCGTCGGGCGAAGAGGACAACGTCGACCTCTTCCGCCACGAGATCTCGTCCGATGACACGACCGGGGTCTCGGACGAGCGGCTGACGACGTCGAGCGCCTCGGACGACTACGGCAACCCGTCGCCCGACGGCAAGCGCTACGTCTTCATCTCGAAGCGCGACGCCAACTTCGAGCTGTACCTGATGGACGCCGACGGCTCGAACCAGCGGCGGCTGACCAACACGCCCGACGTGCGCGAGAACGTCCCCGACTGGTAGAGCGCGACTATTGACTCCCCGAAGCCCTTGAGCCGGTCGGTGGCGGGAAGCCGGCCGCGCGGCACCGTTCGAGGCTGAAGGTGGGCGGTAGTATCGGACGGACGTGTCGCGGGCGTAAGATGACTCTCACGACCCATCGCACAGGAGATCGATGCCGTGGCACTGGCTCCGGGTCTTGAAATAGGCGCGCGATCGCGTGTATTATTAGGAGAAGTGTTCGGTGCCGGAGGGGAAGCCGCTCTTTGAATTGGCGTGTCTGGACAGGCTGAATCGGAACGGCATCACCCTGGAGTCCGCGGAGCAGGATTTCGTCGCTGGCCGCGAATCTGGTGAAAGCGGTTTTCGCACTGGGCGCCACGGTGTATACCACTACGAACAGCGGCGTGTATTTGGCCAGATTGAGTTCGTCGTGACTCGCGTCTGGCTCAAGGACTAGTGACTGAAACCAGGAGTCGAAGGCATGAAGAAGATCAAACCACACCCGGATTTTGCGCCCATCGTCACGAAGTACAAGCCGGGCGTGGTCTTATCCGTACGGATAGCTCCCGAACCAGCGGTGCGCTCCGCGGTATCGCGTAACGAAGACGCGACGTTGCATTTCTCAGAAAGCGGAGACGTGGTCGCCATGGATCTGATGTTGCCGGCGCGGAAACGCCGCCCAGCGCGAGCTGATCCGGAGCGCGATCTCGCACTCTTCATGAGCATCAGCAACGCCGCGGAACGCCTGGGACTGCATCCGGCGACCTTACGCAAGATGGCGGCCGACGGACGCCTGCGCGCAGTTCGTCTCAACGGCGAGTGGGTGACGACGCTCGGCTGGCTGCGCGAGTTCGAGAAGCGGCGAAAGCCGCCCGGCCGGCCCCGAAAGACCGCCTAGCACGGTGTTGAAAAGAGCCCGGATCAACGCGTAGGGACAGGTCTTTAGACTTGTCCGCCCGAGCCCGTCATCTGTATTCTCTGTGTCCTCTGTGGATCGTTCCGATCAAGTTCCACCGCGCGAGAGTCATGGCCAGTCCAGAATGGCCTTGTTCAACACCCTGCTACGGTCTGGTGCGAATCCGCTACCATAAGAGTCCAATGCAGAATCATGCGGATCGCATCCAGCTGCTTCAGGAAGCGCTCGCGGAGCGCATCCTGGTCATCGGCGGGCCGTACGGCACCTACCTGCACGGCCGCGACCTTACGCCCGCCGATTACGGCGGCGCCGCGCACGAAGGCTGCCCCGAGCAGCTCAACGTCACCCGCCCCGACGTCATCACCGACGCCCATCGCGGCTACCTCGAAGCCGGCGCCGACATCATCGCGACCAACACCTTCGGCGGCGGCTCCATCGTCCTCGCCGAGTTCGCCCTCGAGGACCGCGTGTTCGAGATCAACCGGGCCGCCGCGCGACTCTCGCGCGAAGTAGCCGCCGCCTACAGCACGCCCGCCCGTCCGCGCTTCGTCGCCGGCAACCTGGGCCCGACGACCAAAGTCCTCTCCGTCACCGGCGGCATCACCTTCCAGGAGATGGCCGGCGTCTACTACGGCTGGTCCGCCGGCCTGATCGCCGGCGGCGCCGACCTGCTGGTGCTGGAGACCCAGAACGACACCCGCACCATCAAGGCCGCGCTCCGCGGCATCGCGCGCGCCTTCGACGAGTCGGGCCAGCGGCTGCCCGTCCTCGTCTCCGCCACCATCGAGCTCACCGGCACCATGCTCGCCGGCCAGACCATCGAGGCGCTCGCCGCCTCGCTGCAATACGCGGACCTGCTCGCCATCGGCCTCAACTGCTCCACCGGGCCCGAGTTCATGACCGACCACCTGCGCAGCCTCGCCGCGCTCACCGAGTTCCGTACGGCCGTCTGGCCGAACGCCGGCCTGCCCGACGAGGACGGCCGTTACCACGAGTCGCCCGTTCAGATGGCGGAGATCCTCGAGCGCTTCGTCGACAACGGCTGGCTGAACATCATCGGCGGCTGCTGCGGCACCACGTTCCAGCACACCCGCGCCTTCGCGCAGATGGCCGAGGGCAAGCGCCCGCGCGTCGCCGCGCCCCAGGTCCGGACCGTCTTCTCCGGCATCGAGTTCCTCGAAGCGACCGACGACAACCGGCCGCTGATCATCGGCGAGCGCACGAACGAGGTCGGCTCGCGGAAGTTCAAGCGCCTGATCACCGAGGAGAAGTACGAAGAGGCCAGCGAGATCGCGCGGCGGCAGGTGAAGGGCGGCGCCCAGATCATCGACGTCAACCTGCAAAACGCCGACCGCGACGAGCTGTACGACGTCGACCGCTTCTACGAGAAGCTGAGCCGCAAGGTCAAGGCGCCGATCATGATCGACACGACCGATCCGGTCGCCATGGAGCGCGCCCTCACGTACTGCCAGGGCAAGTCGATCATCAACTCCGTCAACCTGGAGGATGGAGTCGAGAAGTTCGAGATCGTGACGCCCCTCGCTCGCGCCTACGGCGCCGCGCTCGTCGTCGGCTGCATCGACGAGGACAAGGAGCAGGCGCAGGCGGTCACGCGCGAGCGCAAGCGCGACATCGCCGTGCGCTCGTGGAAGCTGCTCACGGAGCAGTACGGCATCCGCCCGGGCGACATCATCTTCGATCCGCTGGTGTTCCCCTGCGCCACCGGCGACCAGAACTACATCGGCAGCGCCGTCGAGACGATCGAGGGGATCCGGCTGATCAAGGAAGCGCTGCCGGACGCGAAGACCATCCTCGGCATCAGCAACGTATCGTTCGGGCTGCCGGACGCAGGGCGCGAGGTGCTGAACTCCGTCTTCCTCTACCACTGCACGAAGGCCGGCCTCGACCTGGCCATCGTCAACGCCGAGAAGCTCGAGCGCTACGCCTCGATCCCGGAGGACGAGAAGCGCCTCGCGGAGGACCTGCTCTGGAACCGCGGCGCCGATCCCATCGCGGCGTTCGCAGCGCACTTCCGCGGCGCCAAATCGCGCGCGAAGAAGGACGTCTCCGCGCTGCCGCTGGACGAGCGCATCGCGAACTGCATCATCGAGGGCACGAAGGAGGGCCTCGTCGCCGACCTGGAGCTGAAGCGGCGCGAGGTGACGCCGCTGGAGATCATCAACGGGCCGCTGATGAAGGGGATGGACGAAGTCGGCCGCCTCTTCAACGCCAACGAGCTGATCGTCGCGGAAGTGCTGCAGAGTGCCGAGGCGATGAAGGCCGCCGTCTCGCACCTGGAGCAGTACATGGAGAAGAGCGAGACGTCGTCGCGCGGGCGCCTGCTGCTCGCGACGGTGAAGGGCGACGTGCACGACATCGGCAAGAACCTGGTCGACATCATCGTCTCCAACAACGGGTACGAGGTGATCAACCTCGGCATCAAGGTGCCGCCCGAGGCGCTGATCGAGGCCGCGCAGAAGCACCGGCCCGACGTGATCGGGCTGTCGGGGCTGCTCGTGAAGTCGGCGCAGCAGATGGTGATCACTGCCGACGACCTGAAGCAGGCGGGGATCCACCTGCCGCTGCTCGTTGGCGGCGCCGCGTTGTCCGACCGCTTCACGCGCACGAAGATCGCCGCGGCGTACGACGGCACGGTGGTGTACTGCAACGACGCGATGAACGGCCTCGACACGCTGAACCGGCTGATGGATCCCGATGCCCGCCGCCAGCTCGAAGCGGAACTGGGCGAGCGCGACTTCGGCGATCGCGTCCGCACGCCCGCGGCCGAGATCGCGGCCGAGACGGAGCACCGCAGCAGCCGCATCCGCCTCGACGTGCCCATCGCACCGGTGCCGGACCTCGGTCGCCACATCGAGGACGTCGATCTCGACGAGGCGTGGAGCTACATCAATCCGCAGATGCTGTACGGGCGCCACCTGGGCTTCCGCGGCCGCTTTAGCGAGGCGCTGGAAGCCGGCGACGTGAAGGCGCTCGACCTCGCGGCGAAGATCGAAGCCGTGAAGGACGAGTGCCGCCGCGGCCTCATGCACGCGCGCGCCGTCTGGCGCTTCTTCGAGGCCGAGTCCGACGGCAACAGGATCCACGTCTTCGAGCCGGGCGAGACCGTGCCGCTGCACACGTTCCCGTTCCCCCGCCAGCGCAAGGCCGACGGCCTCGCGCTCAGCGACCTCGTGCTGCCGCCCGAGCGCGATGCGCAGGGGCGGGCGACGAAGCGCGACCACATCGGCATCTTCGTCACCAGCGCCGGCGAGGGGATCAGCGAGCGCGCCGAGCAGGCGAAGGCCGCCGGCGAGTACCTGCGCTCCTACGCACTGATGGCGCTGGCGCTCGAGACGGCGGAGGGCACCGCGGAGTGGCTGCACGCGAAGCTGCGCGCGCTCTGGGGCTTTCCCGATGCGCCGGACCTGGGCCGCAAGGACGTCTTCCAGGCGCACTACCGCGGCAAGCGCTACTCGTTCGGCTACCCCGCCTGCCCCGACCTCGAGCAGCAGGCCGGCCTCTTCGCGCTGCTGCGCCCCGAGGAGATCGGCGCCTTCCTCACCGAGGGCTTCATGATGGAGCCCGAGGCGAGCGTCTCCGCCCTCGTCTTCCACCACCCCGACGCGACGTACTTCGGCGTGGGCGCGGCGGAAGACGGCGCCGCGTAGGGTTCCGGCCTTACGACCAGTCGCTCCACCCAGCGCCGCCGAACTTCGCACCGGCCGCCACATCGCCCAGCAGCCCCGCTGCGCGGAGGAGGTCCCCGACGCCGAGGCCCGCACCGCCCCCGAACTCCGCACCGCCCTCGAGTCGCTGCTGTAGACGGGAGCGTCGATGCCTCAGCGGCGCGGCTGCTCCACGCCTCCTTCCGCCCCCGCTATACTTCGCCTATGGACACGATCCATCCCGGCCTCGATGTGTCACGCGAAACGCTCGCTCACTTCTGTCAGAAGTGGCAGATCATCGAGTTCGCGCTGTTCGGCTCCGCCGCGCGTGGCGAGCTGCGCCCCGACAGCGACATCGACGTGATGGTCCAGTTCGCGCCCGAAGCGCGACACGGCCTCTACGAACTCGTCGATATCGAGGCCGAGCTGCAGGCGATGTTCGGACGGGAAGTCGACGTGCTGACCACGAAGGAGATTCGCAACCCGTTCCGTCGCCGCTCGATCATGCGTGATATGACCGTGCTCTATGCGGCCTGATGAGCGGGACGCCGCGCACCTCTGGGACATGAGGGAGTACGCGCGGATCGTGCGCCGGATCGTCGGCACCACCGATCTCTCTTCGTACTTGGCTGACGAGACGACGCGGCTCGCCGTCGAGCGCGCCCTGGAGATCATCGGGGAAGCGGCGCGGCGTGTCTCGCCCGAATTCCAGGCGGCTCATCCCGAGATTCCCTGGCCGCGAATCATCTCGCAGCGCAACGTCCTCGCGCACGACTACGATGAGATCGACCAGAACCTGCTCTGGTTGACGATCACCCAGCACATCCCCGAGCTACTGGCCCGACTTGAGTCGTTGGTGCCGGACGATGCGTCTCAACAGCCGGGGGCGTAGCGGACAACGGCATGCGCACCGTCCTCTTCCGCACCGGCCGCCACACCGCCCAGCACCCCCGCTCCGCCGCCGAGCTGCCCGCTGCCGAGGCCCGCACCGCATTGAAACTGCGCACAGCGCTGGAGTCGCTGCCGTGACCCGGGGCACCGCCGCGCGCCGTGCCGCGTCGGTGAACACACCCGCGCTCGCCACGATGGGGCTGCTACAACAAGGGATGGTGGTGCCGGTGACAGTGAGGATGATAGCTTCGTCGATGCCGACTGACCCGAGCCCCACGATCCATCAGCGGCCTCACCACACCCAGCCCGGCAACGCCTCAAGCCGCCGCCGCCGCTCGTCGCTAAGCACAGTCGCCTTGAACACCCTTCGTTGGGTACTGACCCATTGCCCCAGTTTGAACCCGCCCTCAGCGTGCTTTTGCGGCACTCGCGCGTGACCTTCTCGTTCAACGAACTCAACGAGTCTGGCGAACCCGTCTTCCCAACCCCGGTCGTACGGCTCCCAGACCCAGCCAGGCAATGCTTCAAGACGCTGGCGCCGGTCGTCGGTTAGCCGCTTCGCCCTGAACTCCCGTCGCTGGCTACCCACCCACTGACCTAGTGGGAAGCCGCCTTCGACGTGCCGCTTCTGAACGGCTGCATGGCGTTCATGCTCTACGAATTCCAAAAGGTTCGAGAACCCAACCTCCCACCGCGCGTCGAACTCATCGCCGATCCATCCCGGTAATGACTCGAGTCGGCGGCGCCGTTCGTCGCTGAGCTGTTTCGCCTTGACCGCCGTCCGCTGGTTGTGGAGCCAGGTTCCGAGTCGGTATCCATCCTGCACATATGAGCGCTTGACCCGTACATGACCTTCACGCTCAACGAACCGAAGAAGTTCCGCCATCCCTGTTTCCCATTTCACGTCAGAGTCTTCCCAGGCCCAACCGGGCACCGCTTCAAGACGCCGACGGCGTGTGTCGCTGAGCCGCCCGTCCTTGAACATTGCTCGCTGAGTGCCCACCCACCTGCCTAAGCTAGAGCCGCTCTCCAGATGCTCGACCGGCACTCGCGCATGACTTTCACGTTCGATGAACTCAGCGAGTGTAGCGAACGCATCTTCCCACTTGTTCTCGGACGGCCTCCAGACCCAGCCGACGAGCGCGCTAAGCCGCTGCTGCCGTTCTTGATTGAGTTGCGTCGCGTTGAATAGCGTTCGCTGGCGGGCCACCCATGTGCCCAGCGCGAACTCACCCTCGCGATGCCCCAGCGGAACCCGCGCGTGGCCTTCGCGTTCGACGAACTCAGCGAGTCTCGCGAACCCATCCTCCCAATTCGCGTCAAAGGGCTCCCACACCCAACCGGGTATTGCCTCAAGACGCCGCCGTCGCTCTTCGCCGAGTTGTTTCGCCTTGAACTTCGTTCGCTGTGTGCCTGCCCATCTGCCGAGTCGGAAGCCATCCTCCCTATGCTCGACGGGGACTCGTGCGTCACCCTCGCGTTCGACGAACTGGAGGAGCTTGCCTATCGCCTCCTCCCACTCCGAGTCCAGCTGGTCCCAAGCCCAACCGGGCAGCGCCTCCAGACGCTTTCGCCGCTCTTCACTCAGTCGGTTCGCTCTGAATGCGTTCCGCTGGCTGGCCACCCAGTTGCCCAGGCTAACGTCGCCTTCGAGATGTCGTTGCGGGGCTCGCGCGTGACCTTCCCGCTCCACGAATGTCTGGAGCAAGCCGAACCAGAACTCCCAACTGGCGGTCGTCTGGTCGACGAGCCGAACGTCGAACGCTTGAACGAACTCCGACCCGAGACGCATCGGGACATCTAATTCAATCTTCGCTGGACGACCGATGGACGTTGAACGATCCTTCCCGATGCCGCGGCGCAGCGCGTCGAGTTCTTCCGCGAGGATGTTGTCGTGCGCGCGCAGTGCGTTCAGCACCTGCCACACTGCCTTGAACGATGAGTCGTCGAGGGTGGTTTCGGCGTCTTCGCCGTCGCGCAGGAAGACGGGCAGCACGATCGTGCCGTGCGTCTTGTCTTCGGACTTGCGGATCGCGCGGCCGACCGCCTGGACGATGTCAACGGTGGAGCTGCGCGGGTCGATGAAGGCGACGCCGTCAATCGCGGGCACGTCTACACCCTCGGCCAGGCAGCGCGCGTTGGCGAGGAGCCCGCGGCTGTCTTCGTCGAGATGCCGGAACTGCTGGAGCAGCACGTCGCGCTTGCTCGTCGGCATCTCGCCGGAGACGTACCTGCTCCAGACCTGACCGCTGGGCCGCTCATCTACGGGCATAGATCCAACGACCGCCGGGAACGTCGCGCTGAACGCCTGGGCCTTATTCACGCGACTGTGGAACGTGATGGTCTTCTTGAGGTCGTACTTCTTGACCGCCTTTGCCACCGCGATGTGACTGGCCAGCGTCCGAGCGTCGGTAACGTCCTTGCCGTCGAGCGTGACGAACGCGCCGCGCTCAACGTACGCGACGCACATCTCGTCATCGACGCCGACTACCAACACCTGGTAGTCCGACAGCAGGTCGCGCTCGATCGCCTGGCCGAACGTCAGTTGGTGGAACACGCGCCCGAAGCTCGCCTGATCGTCCATGGACGCGACTTCGTAATCGGCCTCACCGGCGACCTTCTTCACGCGGTCGGTGAAGTAGCGCGGCGTCGCCGTCATGAACAGCCTGCGCGCGGCGCGGATCTTGTCCGGCTCCAGCACGGTCGCGAAGTCGCCCGACGCCGGACCGGTGCATCGATGCGCTTCGTCCGCGATGACGAGATCGAACGCAGGCGCGCCGCTCGCCTGCGCCTCAGCGATCCGCCGAGACGACTGGTACGTGGCGAAGACGACGCCGTGTCCCTCCCGGCGCAGGAAGTGTTCGATGGCTGCTGCATCTGTCGTCACGGGCAGCCCGAGGTCAGCCGTCCACGACACCATCGCGTCGTGCCCGGCGGCGACCGTGTCGTCGGAGCAGACGGCGAGGTAGTCGAAGGGATCCGCGCTGTTCGCCGTCCACTCCCGGAGCGTCTGCGACAGCAGCGTCAGGGACGGGACGAGCACCAGTGTCCGCTGACTGCCCAGCGCTTCCGCCGCCCAGAGCGCCACGAGCGTCTTGCCGGTGCCGCACGCCATGATCAGCTGCCCGCGCTCGGCGTCCGCGAAGCCGAACCGCACCGCGTCGATCGCTTCCTGCTGGTGCGGTCGGGGTGTCTTCGGGTGCGCTCGGGCCGGCAGCAGGCTGTCGAAGTCCGGCGGCCACTCTACTGCCGCCGCGTCGAGGTGCGACCGCAGCGCGAGGCCGACCGGCTTCTCCTGATCGACGAGCGTGCGGTAGGCGTTGTCGCCGATGCCGTCGGTCGTGGCGATCAGCAGCCTGAAGGCGAACTGCGGCCTGCTTGATTCGCTGAGGAACGTGTCGACGTCGGACTTCTTGATGGCGTAGGCCGGGTCGTACGCTTTCGCCTGCACCGCCCACAACTCGCCCTCGCGCGTCTCGGCAACGAGGTCGATCCCAGCGTCCGCGCCCCAGCGGTCGGGCCAGTCCCGCCACAACCAGACCTGCTTGAGCTTGTTGCGATACTCCGGCGCGTTCTGGAGATACCAGCGGCACAACGACTCGAACTGACGCCCCCGCACGTGAGGGTCAGGCGCGAATTGGCCCGATAGCTCGCTGAATTGCATATGCGCCACACTATACAAGCCGCTCCCCCGTGCAGGCCCCTCGCCCCTTGTGGGAGAGGGGTGCCCGAAGGGCGGGGTGAGGGCCGCCGCAGGCGTACAGGCTCGCCCCGTGCACATGCCGACCTTCCGCGCGCGATCCAGCCTCCAGCCTCCAGCTTCCAGCCTCAACCCGAGCGGTGTGCTCCGCCGGAGGCGTACAATAGAGCCGAAAGCGGCCGAGGCGCGGCCGCGAAGAACCCGAACAAATGTACTTGACAGGCGGCGCGGCGCAGCCTATCATAGCCGGGCAGTAGCGCATTTGTTCTAGTAGGGTGCCGGGCGGCGCTCATCAGGCTCTGGCAGGAGGCTCAAACGTGGCACGAAACACCGAGAAATCAGGACCGACCCCGCGCTCGTCGGAGATGAGCAACGCCAAGAAGGACCAGGCGCTCATCGATACGCTGGCCGACATCGAAAAGCGCTACGGCCGCGGCGCCATCATGAAGCTGGGCGATGCCAAGGACTTCGAGGTTGAGGTCATCTCCACCGGCTCGCTGGCGATCGACCTGGCGCTCGGCGTCGGCGGCCTGCCGCGCGGGCGCATCACCGAGATCTACGGGCCGGAGGGCGCCGGCAAGTCGACGCTGGCCTACCACGTCGTCGCGTCGGCCCAGCGCGTGGGCGGCATCGCCGCCTACATCGACGTCGAGCACGCGCTCGACAAGGACCACGCCGAGTCGTGCGGGATCAACATCGCGGAGCTGCTCATCTCGCAGCCGGACACCGGCGAGCAGGCGCTGGAGATCTGCGACGCGCTCGTCCGCAGCAACGCGGTCGACGTCATCGTCGTCGATAGCGTGGCCGCACTCGTCCCGCGCGCCGAGATCGAGGGCGAGATGGGCGACTCGCTGCCGGGCCTGCAGGCGCGGTTGATGTCGCAGGCGCTGCGCAAGCTCACTTCCGTCATCTCGAAGTCCCGCGCCACGGTCATCTTCATCAACCAGCTTCGCGAGAAGATCGGCGTCGTCTTCGGCAACCCGGAGGTAACGCCCGGCGGCCGCGCGCTCAAGTTCTACAGCTCGGTCCGCATCGAGCTGCGGCGCGCGGAGTCGCTCAAGCAGGGCACCGACATCATCGGCAATCGCGTGCGGGCGAAGATCGTCAAGAACAAGGTCGCCGCGCCGTTCCGCACGGCCGAGTTCGACATCCTCTTCAGCGGCAAGCACCGCGGCATCAGCCGCGAGGGCGACATCGTCGACCTGGGCGTCGACAACAACGTGCTCAAGAAGATGGGTGCGTTCTTCAGCTACGGCGAGTTGCGCCTCGGCCAGGGCCGCGAAGCCGCGAAGGAGTACCTGCGCCAGAACCCCGAGTTGGCGCTCGAGATCGAGGACCTGATCAAGACCGGCATCGCCACCGTGCCCGCCGAGTTCAGCCGCAACGGCCACGGCGCCGCCGTCGCGGAGGCCGAACCCGAGGGTGAGGAGTAGCGTGAGCCGGGCGCCGGCCGAAACTGGCTTCATCCCGACGACGGTCAATCAAACGGCCGCCCGAAACGAGCCCGGCGCCAGCTTCAGCGGCACGGCTCGAACGGCGAAAAACGCGGGAAACGACGGTCAATCAAAGCGGCGCAAACCGGGCCGGCTGCTCGTGCCTCCCCGATGATCATCACGGCGGTCGAGCGCATCGCCCGGCGGCGCGGCCGCGTCGAAGTGCGCGTCGACGGCGTCTCCAGCTTCGATATCGCGCGCGACACGGCGGTAGCGCGCGACCTCAAGCCCGGCCGCGCCATCGACCGCGGCGAGATCGATGCGATGATCGCGGCGGACCGCCGGCGCGTCGCGCTCGATGCTGCGGTTGCGATGCTCGCGCGGCGGCCCCACAGCGAGCGCGAGGTGCGCCAGCGGCTGGCGCGCCGCGCCTGCGAGCCGGCGCTGATCGACGAGACGGTAGCGAAGCTGCGGGCGGCGCGGCTGCTCGACGACGCGGAGTACGCCCGTGCCTTCACGGAAGCGCGCGATCGCTTCAGCCCGCGCGGCCAGCGGCTGATCGCGCGGGAGCTGCGCGCCAACGGCGTCGCCATCGAGCTGGCGCAGGCCGCCGCGTCGGAGGTGTCGGACGAGGACGCGGCGTATCGCGTCGCGTCGAAGCGGCTGCGGCCGCTCGCCGCGCTCGACTACCAGGCGTTCCGCAACAGGCTCGGCGCGTTCCTCCAGCGCCGAGGATTCGGCTGGGACACCTGCCGCGCCACGGTGGACCGCTGCTGGCGCGATCTGCACGACGCCGCCCCCGACGAGGAGCCCTGAGAGATGCGCGGCGCGTCCCGCGCTGCCGTGATCTCGCCCCGGCCGTCCGGTAGGCTGCCCCGGTGAATCTCCGCATCACCCTCTTCCGCATCGCGTTCGCGCTCTGCGCAGTGCTGCTCACCGTGGCCTGCGGCGGCGGATCATCCCGCTACGGGCCGTTGGCCACGCCCGGCGCGAAGACAGCGGCGAGCGGGGGCGCATCGAGCGGCGATGGCGGGGCGGGGTCGCTGATCATCACCGTGCCTGAAGGGCTGTCCGAGTACAGCATCAAGGACGCCACGTCGAAGCCGCTGATCAAGCCGGCGGATGCCAGCACCTTCCTGCTCGATCCCGCGCTCTCGGCCGATGGCAAGCTGTTGGCGTACGTCGTGCAGCCGCCCCCGAAGGTGCAAGGCACGAAGTACGACGCCGGGTCCGACCTGTGGGTGGCGAACCGCGATGGCAGCGGCCAGCACGCCGTCTTCACCCACGACACGCCGAACCAGATCGTCCGCTACCCCCAGTGGGAGGACGCCGGCCACATCCTCGCCATCGTCATGGAGATCGCGAACACCGGGGGCACGACGAACGTCACGTACGTGCTGGAGCGGATCGACGCCGCGACAGGGCAGCGGACGCGGCTGCTGAACGACGTGCTGGCGTTCGGGCTGGCGCCCGACGGCAAGCACGCCGTCTACGCGAAGCTGTCGCCGCAGACCGGCGAGACCCTCAACAGCATCGAGATCGGCGGCGAGACGGACGTCACGCTCGTGGGCATCGACCAGAACCTGAGCCCGTTCAACTCGCCGCGCTACTCGCCCGATGGCACGAAGATCGCCTTCGCCTCGGCGGACCAGACCGGGGCAAGGGCGAATCTGGAATACGTGACCGCCGCCGGCTTCGGCCGCGACCCCGCGCCGCCGTTCGACGGCCTGCCCGAGGATATCTGGACGATCGGGGCGTCCGGCGGCGCGCCGCAGCGGGTCGCCGACCTGAAGGAGGACCTGCCGGCGCTCACGTGGGGCGCAGACGGCAAGCACATCTACGTCGTCGGCGCCTCCGGGCTGTACGACGTGAACCTGGGCAACGGCAACAGCACGCGCCTCGGCGAGGGCTCCTTCCACGCCCAGATTATCTGGGCGCCGTAGGAACTCGATGCCCGGCCGGGGCCGATTTCCTTGACCCCCCGATCCGCGCCTGCGTATGATGGCCGCGGAGCTCACCGTTACGAAAACATTCACCAACGAGCTTCGAGGGAGAAGGTAACAGACCGGAAAACCGGAAAGAG
>Ga0315281_10003866_pt1 | contig 21879 bp, 14 predicted proteins | sample YL17G07_0_MG_FD_204540 | JGI IMG/M metagenome (GOLD analysis project Ga0315281, IMG submission 204540) | Sediment microbial communities from Yellowstone Lake, YNP, Wyoming, USA - YL17G07_0 | ecosystem: Environmental > Aquatic > Freshwater > Lake > Sediment | place: USA: Wyoming | collected... | reverse complement strand
GAGAGGATGGGACCATCCAAGGCCTGTTGGAGATGGCTGACGTCCCCTACGTGGGCGCCGGAGTCCTGGCTTCCGCCGTCGGAATGGACAAGGCCTCATCGAAGGCCCTTTTCGAGAACAAAGGCCTGCCCGTAGTCCCTTACCGGGTCCTGCTCGAGCCGGACTGGGCGCGGGAGCGGAAATCCCTTGTCGACGGGATCCGAAAGGAGTTGCCCTTCCCGGTCTTCGTCAAGCCTTCCAACCTTGGCTCCTCGGTGGGGATCTCCAAGGTCAAGTCCCCCCGGGACCTCGAGGCCGCCCTCGAACTGGCCTTCGGCTACGACAGGAAGGTCATCGTCGAGGAGGGCGTAGAGGGCCGCGAGTTCGAGTGCAGCGTCCTCGGCAACGATCGTCCCGTGGCCTCCCTGCCGGGCGAGATCATCCCTTACCGGGAGTTCTACGATTACAGGGACAAGTACGTTGACGGCAAGACCGGGTTCGTGATCCCGGCCAACCTCCCCGGCGTCCTGATCTCCGAGATCCAGCGCCTGGCCGTCTCGGCGTTCAAGGCCATTGACGGCGCCGGCATGGCCCGGGTCGATTTCTTTTACACCGAAGGCCCGGGGAAGCTCTACCTGAACGAGGTCAACACCATCCCCGGGTTCACGGAGATCAGCATGTATCCCAGGCTTTGGGAAGCGAGCGGCCTTTCTTTTCCCGCGCTCGTGGACAGGCTGATCGAGCTCGGCTTTGAACGCCATGAGCAGAAAAAACGCTGCGTGAGCTGGGACGCTTCATGAGGGTCCTGGGGATCGATTACGGGGACCGGCACATCGGGCTCGCTTTGACCGACGCCCTGAAATTGACCGCCCAGCCCTTCGGGACATACGATCTCAAGGCCTCGGAATCCGAGAACCGGAAATACTTTCAGGACCTCGTCGTCCGTTATGACGTCGATGAGATCGTCATCGGCTTTCCCCTGCGCATGGACGGAACCCAGGGAACTCGCACCCAGAAAACGAAGGAATTCGCTTGCTGGCTCGAAAAAGCCGTCCACAAGCCCATCATCTTCTGGGACGAGAGGCTGACGACGCAGCAGGCCCTGTACTACCTCGAGGACCGGAAGGTCCGCGGGAAGAAAAAGAAGGAATGTGAAGACCAGATCTCGGCGGTCATCATCCTCTCGACCTATCTGGAGAGGAAGCGCGGAGACTCCGATGCCCCGCAAGGCCGTTAACATCCTCTTGCTCGTCGCCATCGTCCTGATCATGGCCCTCGCGGCCGCTTTCTTCAGGGAGTACGAAGTGCCCCCCGTCGCTCCGGCCGGCAAGGTCGCCTTCGAGATCGGGCCCGGGTGGACGGTCCGGGCGATCGCCCGGGACCTCCAGGAAAGGGGGATCATCCGCCGCTCCTGGGCTTTCCTCGCCGGCTACAAGCTCTTCCACGAGGGCCAAAAAATCCGGGCCGGCGAATATGAGCTCGATCTCCCCCTTAAGGCGAAGGACGTCCTCCTGACCCTCCTCAAAGGGAAGATCCTCCTGCATCCGCTGACGGTCCCCGAAGGGTTGACGACGCGCGAGGTCGCCGACCTCATCCGCGACGCCGGCTTCCCCGTGAGAGGCTCCTTCCTGGAAGCCTGCGGGGATGCCGGCCCCATCGCCTCGTGGGACGGCCAGGCCGCGGACCTGGAAGGCTACCTCTTTCCGGACACGTATCAGTTCGCCAAAGGCGCCCCGGCCCGGACCGTCGCCGAAGCCATGGTCAAGGAGTTCAGGAAGGTCTTCGGCGAGGCCGGGCTCCGGCGGGCCGCCGATCTGGGGATGACGGTCCGGAGTGTCGTTACGCTGGCGTCATTGATCGAGAAAGAGACATCGGTGCCGGACGAAAGGCCCCTCGTGTCGGCCGTCTTCCACAACCGGCTGCGGATCGGGATGAAGCTCGATTGCGATCCGACCGTCATTTTCGCCCTCAAGCGGGACGGCCTTTACCGGGGGAGGCTTTTAAGCCGGGACCTCAAGTACCCCTCACATTACAATACCTACGTTTCACCCGGACTCCCGCCCGGACCCATCTGCAGCCCCGGCCGCAATTCCCTGCGCGCCGCCCTGTACCCCGCCCCTGAAAAATATCTTTACTTCGTCGCCAATAATGACGGCGCCCACCACTTCAGCCGCAGCTACGCCGAGCACCTCCTGGCCGTGAAGAAATATCAGTTGAAAAAGTCATGAAATCTGCTATATTGATTTTTGGTTTTTCGATAGGATCTCCCTCCTAAGAACGTGGCATGAAACTTGCTCTCTTTCTTAGTGGAATGACCCTAAGGAGGAAAAAATGAACGCTAAAAGAACCGTCATTGCCGCGATCGTTACGGTCCTGGCCTTCGGGCTTTTTGCCAACTTCTCTCAGGCGGCCCAGGACAAGAACAAGGATAAGGATAAGGACAAACAGGCGGTCAAGCAGGAAGCAAAAGTTTACATCCCACCCCAGGTGAAAACCCTCATGCAGCAAGGGATGGCGACCCGCCAGGGACGCCGGGACATCCCCTTCACCATCTTCAAGAACTTCGTCTTCCCGGCCGCCCAGAACCTGCACACGGTCTTTCTGTTCAAAGCCAAGAACTCGGACCTCGGCTATGTCCCCGCTCCGCCCGCCCCCCCTACTCCGGCAACCCAGGCTCCCGCCCAGGGCGATCAAGCGCAAGCCGGGCAAGCCCAGGCTCCCGCTGCCCCCCCCCTGCAGGCTAAGGTGAACGTTTTCCTGCAGTTCCTCCAGATGGAGAACGGGGCCCCGACCAAGACCGTCCGCGAGATCTATATCCCCGCCCTGCTCCAGGCAGACAGCGCCACATACGATCCCGAGGCCGAAGAGTGGTACTCGACGGGCTATCCCCTATCCGCAGGGAACTATCTCCTGGCCATGGCCCTGGCCTCCCCCGACCTCAAGAAAGTGGGCGTCGGCTACTATGAGTTCTCGCTGCCCGACGCCGCCTCCCTGCAGAACACGCTGGAAACGACATCCATCTTCTTCGTCAAGAAGATGGACCAGATGCAGACCCCCGAGACAAGGACCGCGGTCCATAAGGGCTGCTTCATGTACTCGGTGCTCCAGATCGTTCCCAACGTTGAGAGCGTCGTCGCCCCCGGCGAATCCATCGAGATCCTGTATTACATCTTCGGGGCCAAGCCGAACGACCAGCAGAAGAACGACATTGAGACGGCCTACGAAGTCAAGCAGGCCGGCAAGACGGCCATCAAGTGGGCCGTCCAGACCTACGACTTCGCTTTGGTCAGCCAGCCCCTGCCGCTGAAGCAGACCGTGCTGATCAAAAACGACCAGGGCGAGAAACAAGAGACCCGCGACTTGCCGGCCGGCAAATACACCCTGGTCATCAGCATCAAAGACAAGATCGGCGGGAGCACGATCGAAAAGACCCTCGACTTCGAAGTCAAGTAACGACCCCTTTTTTATTTCACCTTGACTTCGAAGATCTTGCGGATCTTTCCCGCAGCGCCTTGCCTTCCCTTGATGCTGACGTCGACGAAATGCGAGCCGCGGGGGAGAGCACGGGGGAACGTGAAAACGATCTCTTTCATGGCGAGGAGCTCATTGTCCGTCGTCCGAAACGTCCTGGACTCCTCGATCTTCTCCTTGCCCCCGCCTTCCTGAGGATAAACGAAAATGATGAAGTCCAGGTCGACCCCGGGCACGCCCTGATCGTCGGAGATGTTCAGCGAATCGACGGGAAGGGAGATGATGAACTCTTTCTTTGCGGGATCATACCGGAGACTGAAGTTGACGAACGTCTTCTTGAAGGCGGAGCCGTCCCTGGCATACTGCCCGAGCTTCAGGGCGTCCATGGCCTCGAAGAAGTCCCCATCATATCGCCGGAGCTTGAACGGGCCCGTGCCGCTCACGTCGACGAACTCGATGCCGAGCTGATAATTATAGTACACCCACCAGATGATGGACCCCCGGACCGAGGGATCGCCATGGGAGAAGGACTCATCGATCTTGTCGGGCTGGCCCATGAAGATGTAGATCCGGCCGCGGTCCGAGTTCGATCCCAGGCCGCCTTCCCGGAAATGCTTCCTGGCGTATTCGATACGCCGCTCGTATTCCGTCTTGAACTCGTTCTCGGGGGTATCGGGATCGGGGTCCCGCTTGTCCCAGAAGTCCTTGATGAACTCCTTCCTGGAGTCGGCGTCCGGGAGGTGATTGAAGATCGCGTTCTCCTGGCCGGTCATGATCAGCCTCGCCGAGTCATAGAACTTCGCGCTGTCCGGGTCCAGAGCGACCTTTCGCGAGGTCCCGCCGCAGGCGGCGAGGAACAGGATAGGAAGGGCCAGAAGAACCGGCGCGTTCATTAGGGCATTTTTTTTCATCCATGAACCTTGGACCTAGAACGAGAAGCGGACGCCGAGCCTCAGGACCCTGGGATTGAGGATCTCGTTCAGGGCGTAATTATTTGGATAAGGGACAAAGTTGTCCTGGGCCGGATCGGGATAGGCATAATAGGCGCCCCGGAATTTCTGGTAGCGCCTGTTGACGATCGCGCTGTTCAGGACATTGAAGAGGTCGGCCATGACATAGATCCGGCCGGAGTCCCCCAGTTCGATCATCTTCTCCAGCCTCAGGCTGAGGTTATAGAAAACCGGAAGTCTCCCGGAACCGAAGGGCGTCATGTCCAGTTCGGCGCTCCGGCTCTTCGGGTTGGGCAGCCGGAAATCGACCAGGGCGAAATACTCCCTGATGACCCACCCCTCCCGGATGTTGAAGGTGCCGGAGACGTCGATGTCCCAGGGCAGCCGGTAAAGAGCGCCGAGTTTGCCCATCCAGCGGGAGTAGGCGTATTGGTTGATCTTGCCCGACTCCTCGCCCATGTAAGCCGCCTGGGGTCTCCCCTCGTAGGACCAGAGGTTCGTGGGGTCGAGGGCGCCCTTCGAACCGAAGTGCCGGGCCTGGGTCTGCCAGGTGAAGTTGGCATTCAGCATCCACCTGTTGGAAAGCCGCTTGTTGACGATGAGGTCCAGGCCGAAGTAATTCTGACGATAATCGGGACGGGACTGCACCTGGGACCATGGCGAATACTCGGTGGCCTCGACGGACTGATAATACCATTCATGGTCCTTGGCCTGCTTGGTGTCGCCGATGCCGGGCAGGGTCCCGGCCGGTTTGCCCGCGGAAGCGTACCAGCCCCTGTTCTGGAACTCGACGGGATTGCCGGCCGCGTCCTTGAAATATTTGAGGGTCCAGGAGAAATCGTCGTATCTCCTGTACGTCCCGGCCACGGAAACCGACAGGTCGGTTAGGAGCTCCCGTTCCAAGGAAAGCACGATCTCGGAGGTCCTGGAAGAGCCGGCGCCTTTTTTCGTGGAAACGTAGGGGTCGGTTGTCTGCAGAGGCTCCTTGGGGTCATAATCCCCCCAGTCCACGCCCGCCTGCGCGTTCCAGTCGCCGATGAAATTGCCGGCGCCGTCGAAGACGTGGCGGAGGCGGTTGTCGTTCGGATTGGCCCAGTAGAGCTCGTTGAGGGCCATGCGGGCATCGTTGTCGGCGTCCCACCACCAGAAACCCAGCCAGCCGGACGCGCCGCCGCTCCTCCAGCGGTCGGCCAGCTCGGTGCTCATGAAATCGCCGTAAGTGGCCAAGGACACCTTGGCGAGAGTCCGCCCGTCGCCGGTGACGTCCCAGGTCAGACCCAGCCTGGGCGACCAGACGGTCCAGTTGTAATCTCCGCCGTCGGAATATTTAGCCGTGACCTGCTCGAACCGGACCCCCGGCAGCAAGGCGTCCATCTTCTGCTGGACATCGTCGAGAGCGATAGCGTCCCAGGCCCCGCCGCCGTCCATGGCCATGACCTTGAACGGATTCAGCCAGGGCGTCTGCTTGTCCCAGCGCAGACCGACGAGGAGGTTGAACCGGCCGAATGTGACCGTATCGCTAAGATAAGCTGAGAGAGCGTCGACGTGCTGGTCGGAAGAGTGTCCCCGCCAGAACTTGAAGTAGGTGAAATAGGGTGAGATGTCGGCCGGCGGGACCTCGGGAAGACCGCTGCCGGAAAAATCGACGACCGGGGAGTTGAAGTTCCTGGTGAGCGTGCAGTTCCCCGACCAGACGTCCTCGACGTACTGATTACGATCCGAGTATTCGAACCCCAGCTTGATATCGTGTCCCGCCCCGAGGAATTTGTCCTTGAAATAGTTTACGAGGAGGGCGTACTGGTTGAGCGGCCTTTCGGCGCGGTAGCGGGCGGCCTGCGACCCGAAGTATCTCTGCGCGGTCTGGTCCCAGACGGGAAGCTTATCGAAGTCGAGGTCCGACATCGGGGCCAGGCTGAAGCCGGCGTCGGCGTAGGCGTACTTCAGGGACATGAACAAATCGTCCCCGAACATGTGCTCATCCTGGAACTTGAGGATCGGGCTCCCGAAATGGTAGCGGCCCTGCTGGTAGAGGCCGTCGGGGTTCTCGGCGGACGCGGAACGGCCGGACTTCTTCTTACCGCCGACGTGAACAAAAACCTCCATGCGGTTCTGAGGGATGAGCTGCAGGTTCAGCTTGGCCGCGTAATTCTCGAGCAGGGTGTCGTCCCTGGTCCCGTAGATCGTGCTCGTCTTGATGTCCTGGACACCATAGGACCCCCAGAACCAGGCCTTGTCCTTCCGCAGGGGAAGGCCGACGTTGAAGCCGTAATCCTTGTTGTTCTTGATCCGGTTGATGCCTGCAAAGGACCGTTCGGTCTTCTTGAGCTCGGCCACCTTGTCCCCGTGCGTCGCCTGGAACTTCTCGTCGACCGCGTAAAACCGGCCGCCGAAGGAGACCTTGTTCCCGCCGCGGCGGGTGACCATGTTGAGGGCCACCCCGCCCGTCTGGACCGTGACGTCCGCTCCTCCAACCGTGATCTGCATCTCCTCGAACGCATCGAAATCGTAGTAGCTGGGCGACGTTCCGATGGCCGCGGGGTCGGTGATGACGATCCCGTCAATGGACCAGATGTTGTTGCCGTAGTCGGACGCGCCCCGGGCGACGTAGTTCGACTGCTGCCCGGACTCGGCGCCTCCCACGTTCTCCCGGTCCATGATGATGGCGGGGGCCATCTGCAGGATGGCCCATGGATCCCGTGAGGTGGGCAGGAATTGCAGGATGTCCTGGGTCACGTGGACGCCGACGACCGTTCTCTTGGTGTCCAAAACGGGCGTCGCGGCGAGGACCGTAACGTGCTCCTCCAAGGCGCCGGCTTCCATAGTCAAGGTCAGGTAGGTGGTCCCTCCGATGACGACGATCAAGCCCTCCTCGGCCCTCGTCTTGAATCCGGAGAGCTCGCATTTCAAGGCATAGTCTTGGGCGGGGGGAAGGGACAGAAACCGGAAGTTCCCCTCCGCGGTGGTCACCAGAGTCTGGGGAGCGGTATAGGACCCGGTCAAGGTGACGGTGACGCCGGCGAGCGGGTCCCCGCCCCTGTCGAGGACCTTGCCATAGATATTGCCGCTTCTCGGCTGGGCGACGGCGGCCGCGGAGAGCGCGAGCACGAACGACAAAATGAGGCCCTTGCGCACTTTTTCAGCCTCCGGGAGACTTCCAAAGCTTGACACTCTTAGGAACCCATCTCTTCACGATGAATAAAATAACATATATTCATGCTCTAGGAAAAGCCATACTCTCTGAATCCGTTTTGAAAGTCGTCCCCATTCCCGCCGGGGGACCTGATGGGAGATTCCTACTTTTTTAAATATTGCAGCAGCTGCGTGGCGAGCGGCGCCTTCTCGTGGTTGGGGGCGAGTTCCAGAAATTTCTCGAGGCTCCGGACGGCATCGGGAACCTTGTTCTGGCCGATAAAGATGGTCCCCAGCTGAAAGTAGGCATCGGCGTAGTCGGGCTTAAGATCGACCGCCTTCTGGAAGTGGGCCTGGGCCGCGTCCGCCTCTCCCGTGTTGGTGAGACAGGCGCCGAGGTTATAGTGGGCGTCGGGATCGTCGGGACTGAGCTCGACGGCCTTCTGGTAATATTTTTTTGCCTCCTCGAAGGCCCCGCCTTTGCCCAGGGCTTCCCCCAATTCCTTGTTGGAGCTGTAGCTCTCGGAGTTGAGTTCCACGGCCTTCCGGAAGGCCGCCATGGCCTCGTCCCTCTTGTCCATCTTCTTGTAGGCCAGCCCGAGGTTGAAGAAATAGCCCCAGTTGGGCTGGCTCATTTTGACGGCCTCTTCAAAGGCGGCCGCGGCTTCGGCGTATTTCTGCTCGCCATAGAGCTTGTTCCCCTTAAGGAAGACCTGGTCGGCGGCCGAGACGGTCTTCAGGGCGATCTCGTCGGCCGTGTCGAGCCTGATCTCGATATCCGTTTCCCCGGCCAGGCTCACCCTCACTTCCGTGGACTTGGGGAGGTATCCATCCTTCTTGACGCTGACCTGGAAATACCCGGGCTGGATACCGATCTGGAGGAACTTACCCTCCTTGTTCGTCGTGAGCTCATAGCTCACAGCGGAGGTCTTGATGGAAACGACGTTCACGACGGCCTTCTCCACGGGGTTTCCCTGGCCGTCCTTGACGATGCCCGTCAGCTTGCCCTGGATTTGGGCCCAGGCCGCGGCGAAGACCGCCAGGCCCAAGAGGATCGCCATGATCGCGCGCTTACGCATCTTTTTCTCCTTAGGGTTCAATTCCCTCTTTTGGCTTTTTCTTCCAGGGCCCGGATCGCGGGCTGGGAGGGATCGAGGGACAGGGATTTTTGGATGAGGGGCAGGGCCCTGTCAGGCCGTCCGAGGTTGAGATGGCATTCCGCCGCCAGGTTGAGGACGCCGACCTCGGTGGCCTCGGCCATGAGCTTGTCCAGGTAGATAAGGGCGGTCGTCCAGTCCTTGAGACCGGCGTGGTCCAGGGCGATGACCTTGGCGGCCTCCCTGTCTTTGGTGGCTTCATACAAAGGAACGGTCGTCGCCAGCGAATCCTGAAACCTGTTCATGGCAAACAGCGACTTGCCCAGAAGGAGCCGCGTCGGGGCGTCCTCCTTCAGCTTGAGGGCTCGGTCCAGGAGCCCGCCGGCCTTTTCGTAATCCCTCCCCATGAAGTATTGCGTAGCCAGAACGCGCAATTGTTCGGGTGACGGGAACGGGCTGTGCACTTTAGCATAGGCCCAAGGCAGGGCCGGATACGGCTGGGAGAGAAGGATGAAGTTGTCCTTCTCGGACGCGAGCGTCTTTCCCCCGCTGACCACGGAGACCTCGGCGCTATAGTATCCGGGCTTGACGTTCGCGAGGGCGAACGGGCCGAAGACGGTTCCGCCGCCCGTCCGGCCCTGGACTTCGGCCAGCGGGACCTTCTGGTCCCGGACGAGCGAGCCGTCGTCGAGCGAATGGAGTTCAAGCCTGAGGACGGCCAGCGGATTGGCGGCGGCCTCTTTCAGCCCTTCGGCCTGGACATAGGCTCCCAGGCTTTCCTGGGGAAGGAACTCGTTCTTGGCGCCGACGATGTATTGGACGCCGTCGAACGCGAACGCCTTGAGGTTCATGCGCTGGCCGGCCGGGACCGGCTCCTGACCGTGAAAGAGAAGCAGGCTGCTGAGGCGAAGGCCGGTCCCCTCTCCGGGCACGGAGACGGTGGCCTCGAACGACGTGAAGTCCTTGCCCGTTTTGTTCTTGAGAAGGAAGAAGAACCTGTATTTCCCCGGGATGACCGGCAGAATGTCCTGGAACGCGAAACGCTGGCGCTCGTGGGCCTTGTACTGGGCCGCGGTCAGGCTGACGGGGATCTCCTCCGTGTTCTCCAGGATGAGATTGCCTTTAGAGTCCTCCATCCGGACGAGGAGCTCGAACCCGGCGTAGAAGTCCTCGCCACGCTGGGCGAAGCTCATCTTGTCCGGTTCGATGGACCAGTGAAGGAAAGGCTGTCCGGCCGCCGCAAATAGCCGGACCTTGGCGCCGGCGTTGATGAAATTGTCCGCGTATTCGGTTTCCACGAAGTCCTTGTAGTTCATGTAGGACCGGGCATAGGCGTCGGAGAATTTCTTCTCCGGGAGGGACTTGGCCGCGGCGATGATGCTGTCCGAAGAGAAGGATGCGCTGCCGAGGGGCCTGTCGCCCGGAAGATAGCTCTGGGCGGCGCCCGCCAGCTCGGAACTCGATTTCTTAATGACCTGGATGGCCGAGGCCCGGGTGACGGACCTGGCCCCGACGCCCGGGATGACCAGCTTCTCCGGACCCTCGACCCCGGGATAGTAAAGCCTGTAATCCCCCATCCCCTGGGGTTGATAGAAAATGAGATAGAAGAAGGGGGGAAGTCCGTATTGCTCCTCGCCCTTGTAGAACCAAAGCTCCATGGGCCAGAGCTCGGAAAAGGTCGTGAAGAAGTTCCTTTCGAGGGGTTTCCCCAGGATGAGATAGAACGATCCTCTCTCCGTCTGGCTTCCCCTCTTGAAGGAGCCGCGGCCGAAGTTCTGGTCGGCGAACCGGACCCTGTCCATATACTCTTTGTAGAACTCGTTTTCCTTCGTGTCCGGCAGGGGGTCGCGCTGGCGCCAGAAGAACTGGATGAACTTTTCCCGTTCGGGGTCGGTTTTGAGCTTCAGGAAGACCTCCCGCTCGATCTTCGTGATGATGGGGGAGACGTCTTCGAGCCATGTTCGATGGGCGGGGACGAGCTGTTGCCCCGAAAAAACCGGTGCGCCCAGGAATCCGAAGAGAATACAAAAAGCGGAGACGAGCGTTTTTCTCAAGATCATCTTCCAGGAGCCTAAACTATCACAGCCCGGGAGAAGTTTCAATTCCGGCCGTGATCGGCGGCCTTGTCGGGCACTCGGTCCAAGCTGATCTCCGCATGATCGCTCGAGCCCATCCCCTTGCCCTCCCGTCATGGCCGAATATGGGCCGGATTTTGGAGGGCCGGAGATAAAAAAGGGGTGGCGGCGCCTGCCGCCACCCCTTGAGTTCGAGCTCTTCTACTTCTTCTTTTTCAATTAGAAGATCAGGCGGATGCCGAGACGAACTTGACGCGGGTTGATGATGCTGTAGAGATCGTGCCCCTGTGTCGATTGGTAATAAGCCGAGTCGGAGGCGTCATTGATCCAGTCATAGCCGACTCTTGTTCCCCAACTCTGAATGGTATTGGCATTGAAAACGTTGAAGATGTCGATCAGAACTCCAAACCTGTACTTCTGAGCGAGAATAAAGACCTTCTCCACCCGGAGATCGAGGACTTTCTGCATGTCGTAGTGTTGGGCGCCGCGGGGCTCGGTATAGAACGTCACCCGGCCTTGATTCAAGGTCTTTGTCCTGAATCTCTGGGCCCAGGCCGTGCCGGTTACCGCCCTGAAAGAGGCGCTGAAGCTGATGTCGAAAGGAAGGACGTACGTCCCCTGGACTTTAAGCATATGGGTCGGGTCGAAGGTAGCGTTACCGTCGGCGTTGATCCAGAAGTTCGGGTCGCCGGTTTGCTGACTGTTCCGGCCACCAAAGCCGATGTCATCGGCCTGGCCGTTGTCAATGGTCCCTTTTGTTTTGGAGTAGAGATACGAGAGCATCAACTGCCACTTGTTCGAGAAACGCTTGTTGAAGAGGAATTCCACGCCCTGGTATTTTCGGTAGGCCCTATCGGTTACGTAAGGTCTGTCCGAACCCTGCTTGAGGTTCTCCATCAGGTATTCGTGGGCGTCACCCGAGGTCAGTTCATAGATGGTAAAGCTCTTCCCGAGCGGCGAGACATAGTAGTCCAACGGTTCATAGACGGCCAGTAAGTCATAGACTCCGATGATGTTCTTCCAGTCTCTGTTGATATAGCTCACGGATACGGACGTGTCTTTGAAAAGCTCTCTTTCGAGACCGAATGTGAACTGGTTCATGTAGGGATGCTTGATGCCGTCCTGGAGCTTCCAGTTCTGCTTGATCCTCGCGAATTCGTTCCATTGTTCTGTCTCGGGATCCCATTGATATTTGATGTAATCAAACCACTTCTTAGAAAGCCGCTCGTGATAGGCGGAGAACATCCCCTCCGTGAACTGACCGTAATGGGCCTTGAAAATCGTTTTCTTGTCGCCGAAGATGTCGAAGGTTAGCCCGATCCTCGGAGCGATCCGGTGTGAATTCCAGACAGTGCCCTGGCCCTCAACCTGGCCCCAGTTCTGGCTGAGCCGGACTCCGGCATTGATATTGAGGCGCGGGGTGATCTGCCAGGAGTCTTGGACGAACCCCTCTACTCTCGTATATGGGGCATTGAAGTCGTAGCCTTCGTATTGATAGGCGAGGTAGTTTCCGGTATACCCGTAGCCGACGTAATCATAATAATAGACGTTATCTCCGAGCGGCCCGCCCTTCCCTGTGTAGCCGTAGCGGCTCCGGCAGGTCGAACGTTCGACCTCGACGCCGAACTTGAAGTCGTGACTGCCTTTGATGAAGTTCTCGGCATAATGGGTCAGGCTGGCGTTCACTTGGAGCCGGGTGCGGTCGGCCTGATAATAGTATCCGGAGTTGTACTTGCGCATGTTTTCGTTAGAGTCAAAATGGGAGTAGGTTTGCCTCCCTGTCTCCGGTTCGAGGTAGTAATAGCCCCAAAAATACGCAGCCTTGACATCGATGAAGGTCGTCGGACTAAAGATATGGGTCAGGCTGAAATTCCCGACAACTTCCGGGGACTTCTGGTTGACGACCGCATCAGGGGCCGTCGTGGCGCTGGCTCCGCGGTTCACACCGTTATAAGCATCCACTTCCAGGCTGAACATCATGTTTGTCGAGGGCGTTACTTGAGCGGTGATCTTGGTGAAGGACCGGGGCTGATTGTAGGCGCGAGCTTCGGGGAAGCCCGTGACATAATCCTCAAAACGCTGGAACTGGAGGCCTTCATAGAACCAGATCTTGTCCTTCTTGATCGGCCCCCCGAGGTGAAAATTCGCGTCCAGGAGTTTGTAGCGAGGCGAACTCAGTTTGGGGAAATCGTTGAGATAGACTTGATTATTGTCCGTCTGCCATATACCCGCTGGTTTGTCGTTCTTCTCCCCCTGGAAATCGAACTGCATATGGCCCGAGAACTGGTTCCCGCCCGATTTTGAGACTATGTTGAAGATGACTCCGGTGAAGTTCCCGTATTCCGCCGGAAGGCCGACACCCATGACCTTGGCTTCCTCGATGATGTTGTTGTCGATGAAAACCCAGGCCGTGCCGGCCTCCGGGTCCGACACGTTGACGCCATCCATGGAATAGGCGATCCCGGTGCCGTCCTGAGCGCCGTAAGCCGAGTCGGCCATATTATCGGGAGTGACTCCCGGAGCCATGTTGACGAGACTGGACGAGAAATTGCTGACGTTAGGAATGTTCCGCAGGATTTCGTTGGTCATGGTGACCGAGGCCGTTTCCGTGGACTTGATATCAACGGTCGGCGATTGGGCGATAACGGTCACTTCTTCCTCCACCGCGGATGGCTTCATGATGAGGTCAATGGTGAGCCGTGTTGTCGTGGTGAGCCGGATGTTTTGCTGGACGGAAGCCGCGAAACCTTGGAGTTGGGCCTTGACGGTATATTCGCCCGGGGGGAGGGCCGGAAAGCGGTATTGCCCTTGAGCATCGGCCACAAACGTGCGGCTGCCCATCAGGTTTGAGCTCGTTATCGTGACGGTGGCTCCCGGGAGGGGGCTGTTCTCCTCATCCAATACGGTTCCCGAAATAGCGCCTGTTTCCTTGGATTGGGAGTAGGCCAACGAGCAAAGGATGAGCAGGAATCCCATCCAAACAAGAACTGATTTTCGTTTCATTTTACCTCCTAAATCCTTCATTTCCATGTGCCGGGGGAAGTTGAAAAAATCAACGTCCTCCGCTTCCGAACAAGATAATTTAGATAATTGACCCCCAATCTTGCCTCCTTTCTTTACAAATATCCTTTAAAATATTTATCAGCAAGATTTATGCCAGATCCGAAGCATGCTTAAGTTATTGAATCCAATAAAAATAGGGAAAAATAATATCAGGAATATTAACGGCTCTTCAAATATTTGAACTAAATTGTCCAAATTATTGAATTTTTGTCCTCCGGTCACGGATATCATGAATCCCTCTGCTCTGCAATTCATATCACTCGTGATGAATTCTTGTCAATAAGAAATTTCGCCGGGTTTATGATAAAATCCATTTTCGAGATGAAAAAGAAACTTTTATTCGCCGCCGCCGCCATGATCATCGTTTTCGGCGCCGCGGCAGCCTACCTCTTCCTCTTTCCTCATAAGGCCGACTTCGCCCGGCTCCGAGGCGGCAGTGACTTCAATGTCATCCTGATCACCTTGGACACAACACGGGCCGACCGGCTCGGCTGTTACGGATTCAAGAACATCGAGACCCCAACCCTCGATATGTTCGCTTCACGCGGCATAAAGTTCGAGAAGTGCTTCTCGACAACACCCCTCACCCTCCCGGCCCATACCACGATTATGACCGGGACCCTTCCCCCCTTCCACGGCGTCCGGGACAACGGCGGGTTCATCGTGCCTCCGGGGATCAAGACGATGGCCGAGATCTTCAAGGACAAGGGCTACTCCACCTCAGCCTTCGTCGCCGCCTACGTCCTCGACTCCAAGTGGGGCCTCAACCAGGGCTTCGACACCTACTTCGACAACTTCGACCTGAGCAAGTTCGAAAGAATCTCCCTCGGCACGGTCCAGAGGCCGGCGAACGAGGTCATCGATCAGGCCCTCCCCTGGCTCGAGCGGAACAAGGGTGGGAAGTTCTTCACTTGGATCCACCTTTATGACCCTCACACGCCCTACGAGCCTCCAGCGCCCTATGATAAGCAATATCCCACCCATCCCTACCTGGGCGAGATCGCCTTCATGGACTCCCAGCTCGGGCGGGTTTGGCGTTTTCTCGAGTCCAATAGCCTCGTCCGGGACACCTTTCTGGTCATCGCGGGGGACCACGGCGAAAGCCTGGGGGAGCACGAGGAGGGGGCCCACGGCTTCTTCATCTACCAATCGGCCATCCACGTCCCCCTGATCTTCGTCACGCCCTTTTCCAAGCTGCAGGGACGGTCCTCGCCCCGGGTCTCGTCGCTCGCCGACGTCCTGCCGACCGTCTGTGAGATGACGGGCCTGGCCACTCCCGTCCAGACCCAAGGGGAGAGCCTCGTCGTCTCTTTCGAAGGTCCGAAGAAAGGGCGGGTCCCCTACGCTTACTCCGAAAGCTTCTACCCGCGCTTTCATTTCGGCTGGTCGGAGCTCAAGGCCATCCAGAACGACCGGTACAAGCTGATTTTGGCTCCCGTCCCGGAGCTTTACGACATTGTCAAGGACCCCGCGGAAGAAAAGAACCTCGTCTATCTCGAGAAAGAAACATTCGATGACATGAACGCCGAGGCCGGACGGTTCATCGCCGGTTCCGGTAAGAACGGCTACGAAATGGACACCCGCAAGGTCGACGAGGAGACGCGGGAAAAACTGGCCGCCCTCGGATATATCGGCTCGTTCCAGGCCTCTTCCAAACTCAAGGGCCAGAAGCTGGCCAACCCCAGGGAAAAGATCAAGGTCTTCAACGAGCTGTCCCGGGCCCGGGAAATCGGCATGTCCGGACGAGCCGCGGAGGCGATCAAAATCATCGACGGCATCATCGCGAGCGACCCCGACATCACGGACGCCTACTTCACACTCGGCAACCTCTATTTCAGGCAGAGGAAATTCGAAAAGGCCATCCCGGCCTTCCTCAAGGCCTTCGAAAGAAAGCCGGACGATTCGTTCACGGTCATCAACATCGCCAACTCTTACGCTTCCCTGAAGAGGTTCGATGAGGCCGAGGCATTCGTCCTGGACTATTTCAAGAAGGGGTTCTCCGATCCTCAGCTGTACTACCTCCTCGGCAACATGAATTACCTCCGCAAGAACTACGACAAGGCCATCGCCTACTTCGAAAAATGCCTGGCCCTTAACGCCGAGTCCGCCTCCTCCCGAAACGCCCTGGCCGCCATCTATACCCTAAAGGAGGACATGGCCAGGGCCGACGAGAACATCCAGGCCGCCCTGCGGATCAACCCACGATTGACCAACGTCCAGTACAATTATGCCCAGGTCCTGGAAAAGCAGGGGAAGACACGGGAGGCCGAGACCGCCTACCTCCAGGAGCTCGAAAACTCACCCAAACATTTCCAGGCTATGTACAACCTGTCCCGGCTCTACCGTGTCGAGGGGAACGAGGACCGGGAGATGGAATACCTGAAGAAATGCATGGAGGCCGAACCCGCGTTCCCGTTGAGTTATTTCTACCTCGCCCGCATCTACCTCAACCGGGGGCAAAATTACGAGGAGGCCGTCAGTCTCGTTAAGAAGGGGCTCGATCTCAAGCCGGGACCGGCCGAGCTTCCCCTGGGCTACTTCCTCCTGGCCGACCTCTACAGCCGTCTGGGCGACAGCCGTCAGTCCGAGGAATATGTCCGCAAGGGCCGGAACCTCGCGAATTCGAAAGTCACTTGATGCCCAGCTTTTCCTCGATAGCCTGCTTGAATTTGGGGTTGATGGCGACGCCGTTGGCCTCCGCCTGCAGGAGATAATCCCTCGCCTTTTCGTACTGCTTCGCCATGAAAAAGATGCTGGCCAGGTTGTTGTAGGCAAATTCGTGCCGGGGATTTCGTTTGATCGTTTCGAGGTACTGGATCGCCGCGCCCTGGAAGTCCTTCTGCCTGAAGAGGATATTGCCATGGATATAAAAGTACTGGACCGGCGTTTCCATGACCATGGGGATCGGGTTCTGGAGCTGGGCGTCGATCTTGGCAATCAGGTTCTTGTTCTGCATGAGGGCGCCCTGCATGTTCTGGGTATCAAGCACGGTCGACTCCGAGCGCGGCATGGTCTGGAGATCGGCCAGGGCTTCTTCCTCTTTGCGGATGCTTTCCTCCACCTGGCTCTTTTGTTCCCTGAGATCGTTGAGCATCTCCTGGTGGGTGAAAGAGTAAAGCTTGCCGAGCTCGGAAAAGTTCGCTTTGGCGCTTTCAATGGACTGCCGGGCGTTTTCGAGATCGTTCTTCTTGAGATGGATCTGGGCCATGAAAAAGTGCGCATCGGCGTTCTTTGGGAACATGTCCAGGCATTCGAGGAGCTTTTTCCTGGCTTTGTCATAATTTCCCTTGGCGAACAAGGCCTTCCCTTCTTCGAGCTTGCCGTTGGAAGCCTTGAACTTCTGGATCATCATCCTCTCTTCCTGCTTGAAACCGATCTGGGAGAAGGACGGAGCCGAGAAGAAGAGGACCGCTGCCACTAAGAATCCCGTTCGGATCTTCATGTTCACCCTCCTGAAAACGTCACACTTTTCATATTAACGAAAACCATGACGCGTTGTCAAAATGCCAATTTCATGCCGGCAGCATAGAATGATTTGAAAAGCTTTTCGGGCTGGCCTATAATACCATCGTGAAAAGAACAATCCTCCTAGCGGTCCTCAGTGTCGCCTTTTTCTTGCCCAACCTTCCTCTATCGGGCCAGCCGGTGAAATCGGTCAAGGACCTCCCCGGAAAATACAAGAAATGGATCGAAGAGGAGGTCGTCTACATCATCACGCCAAAGGAGAAAGAGGTCTTCCTCCGGCTCGAGAACGACCGGGAAAGAGAGCTCTTCATCGAGGCCTTCTGGAAACAACGGGATCCGAATCCCAACACTCCCGAGAACGAATTCAAAAAGGAGCATTTCCGCCGTATCTCCTATGCCAACCAGTGGTTAGGAAGAGACACGCCGGGAGCCGGGTGGCGGACCCCCATGGGCCGGATCTACATCATCCTGGGAGAGCCGAATTCCATCGATAAATTTGAGAGCCTCCCCGAGATCTATCCGACCATCATCTGGTTCTACGAGGGCAAGGCCGAATACGGCCTTCCGAACGCCTTCAATGTCGTTTTTTTCAAGAGGGAAGGCTCGGGGGGGGACTGGACGCTCTACAGCCCGATCAAATACGGCCCGGAAGCCCTTCTGATCCATTATAAAGGCGACATGACCGATCATCTGGCGGCCTATGAGGAACTCTGGCAGATCGAGCCGACCATCGCGAGCATTTCTTTGAGCCTGATTCCCGGAGAATCTCAGGCCACCTCATCCCCGTCCATCGCCTCCGAGGTCCTCATCCAAGCCAAGATCCCGTCCGCTCCAAGGGAGAAGGTCAAGGACGCCTACGCCGAAAAGTTCTATAAATACAAGGACAGCGTCGGCGTCGAATACACGGCCAATTATATCGATAACGATTTCGCGGTCCACGTCATCCGGGACCGGTCGGGAATGTCTTTCGTCCACTTCCTCATCGAACCCAAGAAACTCTCCCTCGAGCAGGACAAGAACCGGTTCTATACGACCCTCCAGATCAACGCCATCGTCACCGACCCAAAGGGGATCCCCGTTTACCAATATGAGAAGGACATGCCTATCGAGCTCAGCGAGGATCAGGTGACCAAGATCAAGAACAAGCTTTTCAGCTTCCAGGACCTGTTCCCGCTCATCGAGGGGACCTACAAGCTGAACCTGCTCCTCAAGAACATGATCTCCAAGGAGTTCACATCGGCGGAAACCCAGATCACCGTGCCGCCGGCTTCCTCCCCAGAGATAAGCCCGCTCGTCCTCGCCAACAGGATCAACGAGAATTCCGAGTATAAAGGGAAGAATAAGCCTTACCTCGTCCAGGAGGTGCAGCTCACGCCGTCCCCGCGAAATGATTTTGCTTTAAAGGACACTCTTCATCTCTTCTTCCAGGTCCAGGGTCTAACCGGCGAGCTGAAAGCGGGCGGGCGGCTTCAGTTCACGATCACCGATGAGCAGAAGACGGTCTACACCGCCACGAAAGAAATCCGCGCCTACCCCAAGGTTCCCGATTTCTTCGAGTCGATCCCGCTGGCCGAGCTTCCGCCTTCCTTGTACAAGATCAAGGTCGCTCTGCTCGGCGCGGATGGTCGGGAAGCGTTCTCCCGAGAAGCGGAATTCTTCGTGTCCCTCGCCCCCGCCATCCCGAGACCGTTCATCATGTCCCTTCCCATGCCGCCGTCGGACGACCCCATGTACGACAACATCATCGGAAACCAATACCTGAACAGGAAAGACTTCCGGGAGGCCGGGCCACGGCTCGAGAAAGCCTACCGGTCCAATCCCGCCTCCCTGAGCTATGCCCTGGATTACGGTAAGTGGCTCTACGCCACCGGCGATCATGCGTCCGTAAGACGGATCGGCGACGCTTTCCTGAAGCTCCAGAAATACGAGTTCACGGGGCTCCTGGGTCAATCCGCCGAGGCCATGGGCGATTACGAAGCGGCCGTGGCCTATTATCTGGATTACATGGGCCATTTCGGGACGAACATCAACGTCATGAACTCCATGGGCGAATGTTATCTTAAGCTGGGCCGGAACGAGGACGCCCTCAAGATCTGGGAAAAATCCCTCGAGCTCAGCCCCAACCAGGACAGGATCCGAAAGCAGGTCGAGGCCATGAAGGGTAATAAATGAAAAAGGTCCTCCTCCTTCTCGCCTGCGCACCGGTCCTCTTTGCCTGCGCCTCCGCCAGGCTGCCCAAGAACATGGATGCGAAACACAGACAGTTCCTCTCGAAAGCACGGTACACGATCACCGGACAGGAGCGACGCGTCTTTTCCAACCTGCCTCCCTCTGAAAGGGACGCGTTCGTCGAGGAGTTCTGGAGGAAGCGGGACCCCGACCCGGCGACCGAGGCCAACGAGTTCAAGGAAGAGTATGACAAGCGGATCGAGCAGGCCAACCACCTCTTCTCGGAAGGGGGCGGCAACGGCTGGCTCGAGGACCGGGGCCGTATTTACATTCTGCTCGGACCTCCCTGGGAGAGGTACGCCTACCCCCGGGGTCAGACCTTTTACGGGAAGCCGACCGAGATCTGGTATTACGGCTTCTTTCCCATCGTCTTCCTCGACGACGATTGGAACGGCACTTACGACCTCGACCCCCTGAGCGCCCAGCAGATCGCCCTGATCAACAAGGCCCAGATGGACCTCAAACCCCTGGTCCGGACGGAAAGGACGTTCTCCGACTTCCGGGTCAGCGTCGAAAAGATCCAGGGAGACGAAGTCCTTATCCGGGTACGGATCCCTTATCGCAACATCTGGTTCGCCGCTGAAGGGGGCGGGCTCAAGGCGGACCTGGAGCTCAGCCTGAGCGTTTTCGACAAGTCCAGGACGAAGATGTGGGACTTCAAGGAGACCTACACCGTCGAAACGAAGGAAGACAAGCTCAAGGAAGTCATCCAGGATGACTACATTATAGAGGTCCCCGCCCGCGTAGAGGGGGGGGCCGGCACGTACAGCCTCAAGGCCGGGCTCAAGAATAGGGCCGAGGAGGTCCGGGTCGAAAAGAATCTGGATTTCGAGATCTGAAAGATCATCTGTTGGAGGTCATTATGAGAACTAGATCGTTCATAATCCCCACCCTTGTCGTCCTCAGCTGCTTCCTGGCCTTGAGCACCGCCGCCGGCCAGGCCGGGAGGGGCACGGCCCGGGTCAACGGGACCGTCGTCGACGAAGCCGGGAATCCCTTTCCCCAAGCCAAGATCGAGCTCGTCCTGATCCAGAACCAAGAGATCAAACGCGACGCGATCACCGACAAGAAAGGCCAGTGGGCCCTCATGGGGCTGGGTACGGGGATGTGGCGGGTGACGGCCTCGGCGCCGGGATACCAGCCGGCGTCCGTGGAATGCAACGTCAAGCAGCTCGAGCGGAACCCGGTCATCGCCCTCACCTTGAAAAAAATGAGCGCGGGCGACAGGCCTTCCGGGACGGACGAAGCCTCCCTGGCCCTCGTCGACCTGGGAAACCAGCTCTATAATAACAACAAGTTCGATGAGGCGCTGGCCGTCTTTCAGGAGCTCCTGGTCAAGAACCCCACCGTCTATCAGATCAAGCTGAGCATCGGCGACTGCTACCGGGAGAAGGGCGAGTTCGACACAGCCCTGGCGATCTACACGGAGGCCGCCGACACCGCCCTCACCGACGCGGTCTCGGGCAAGGAGATGCGGGCCAAGTCCCTGGCTCGCATCGGAGAATGCCACATCAAGAAGGGCGATTTTGAAACAGCCCAAAATTACTTCAAGCAGTCCATCGAGGCCTTCCCGGAGAACGAGGTCCTGGCCTACAATGTCGGCGAGATCTACTTCTCCAACCAGAAGCTCGACGAAGCCATCAACTACTTCACGCTGGCGACCCAGATCAAGCCCGACTGGAACGAGGCCTATTACAAGCTGGGGCTCGCCTATCTGAACAAGACCGAGTACGAGAAAGCCCAGCAGAGCCTGAACAAGTTCCTCGAGCTCGAGCCGAACACGGAGCGCTCGACGAGCGTCAAGAACATCCTGGACTATATCGGAAAGATCAAGAAATAACCCCCCGGATAGATCCGGTTCCATTACCTGACCATGAAGTTCATCGCCGACCTGCACCTCCACTCGAAGTTCTCGCGGGCCACATCCAAGGACATGACTTTTGACTCATTTTCGACAGTTGGTTTTTCGAAGTTCCTGTAAATGAATAAATTACGAGCGCGCAAAAAAAGTTTGGCACTACGGTTTCTCATCTCAGCCGATCATTGTCACCGAGGACGGCGGTCGAACTCCAGCCGCCCGAAACGCCTGATGGGCCGTGCCTTGAAGGTCGGTCCGCAAAACATAGGTATGCCCATCGGCTTCCAGTCTGACCGCATGGACCCGGCCCAGGTCCCTCATCAGAGTCGGCCAGGACACATCGACGCCGTGCGCATCGAGCCTTCTCTGCAGGTCCATTTCCAGTCGCAGGGCCAGGAACCCGGCGACGATATGCCCGATCGAAGTGTCGTCGCGGTGATGGAAGATCGCCCGCTCCACCCGCCACAGGCTCTTATAGGTCTTCGCCACTTCAGCCGCGGGAAGATCGGTGTTCGTCCGCAAGACATATTTTCCGTCGTATCGGGCTTCGGCGGCCACCTTGT
>Ga0315281_10003865_pt1 | contig 21879 bp, 17 predicted proteins | sample YL17G07_0_MG_FD_204540 | JGI IMG/M metagenome (GOLD analysis project Ga0315281, IMG submission 204540) | Sediment microbial communities from Yellowstone Lake, YNP, Wyoming, USA - YL17G07_0 | ecosystem: Environmental > Aquatic > Freshwater > Lake > Sediment | place: USA: Wyoming | collected... | reverse complement strand
CGCTTCAACTGCAATGCAATTCTCATGGCGCTTAGTAAGACGTCGAGTCCTTTGTACGCATGCCATCTGGTTAGTGCTCCAACGAACAACACGACGAATTTCCCAGCCGTTCCATATCTGGCCCTTATCGATTCTGGATTAACGTCTGGACGGAATCTTCGGCAGTCGACACCATTGTTGATGACCTCGACACGTGACCCTAAACTCATCAGAATCTTAGACTTTCTACGGTATGTCTCGGATGTGGCGATTACCCCGCGGTACAGTCGTATGTACTTGGGCAGTACGAGTCGATTATGGGCCTCAATTAAGACTCGAGCACCAGACGTAACAGTGGGAAGGTCATTATGCCATGTTAATACTGCCGGAATCTTTCTATGGAAAGATGCTAACGCAACATTGAAGGCAAGGTATGGGCTAGGAAAGTTGGCGTGAAAAACCTCGGTGTCGCATTTGGACAGTTCTCTCAGTAGGCCTGCTTGTATCGGAGTCCCGTAGAGCCTGGTCAACCGCCTCAAACGTCTTACTCGTACGCCATCTGCGTCATAGTCTCCCGGGGGCAGTGGGTCAGAAGTGCAGATCACGGACACTTCGTGACCTCGTGAGGCTAGTGCCTTAGTAAGCTCATGAACGTATGTTTCCGCGCCTCCCCTCCAGGGAGGAAAGAAACTGTTCACCACGCAAATTCGCATAGAACTGCGATCTCCGCTTTGTGAATCGTCTAGGTGACGGCTTTATGTTCGTTCAATGTACCGGGTTGCCGTTGTTTCACTGTCACCGAATGCCCTCACCTCACCGTTTAGGAGGTAGAGGGTTTTCTCACAGAATTCACGTATGAGTTCCATATTGTGCGATACAAGCACTATGGTCTTCTTCTCTTTCTTGAATTCCCTGAACTTATCTAGGCATTTTTGCTGGAATTCCATGTCGCCCACAGCTAGCGCTTCATCGACAAGGAATATCTCCGCCTCGGTTTCAATTGCGATGGAAAAGGCCAACCGAACCTGCATACCTGATGAGAGCGTCTTGAGCTTCGCGTCCTGGAATCTCGTTAACCCTGCGAAGTCTAGAATGGTTGCAGTCCGCTTCCTCATCTCAGAACGATGTAAGCCCATCAGTACACCATAGATCAAAGCATTCTCTTTGACTGTTAGATCGCCGTGGAATCCTATGCCGAGCTCGAGAACAGGAGCGATCCCCCCTTCCGTCCTAATTGTCCCTGCGTTCGGTTTCATAACGCCAGCAATAAGCTTCAGCAGCGTGCTCTTCCCGCTGCCATTCGGACCTATTATCCCCAACGACTCGCCTTCCCCGAGCTTAAAGCTGACTTGTTTCAGCGCCCAGAACTCCTCATACGCGTAGCGTTTGCCTTCGAGGACCGAAAGCGCACCCGCCAGATGGTCCAGCACTGTTGACCTCTTTTCATGAGGTATCCTGAACCGTTTCCACACATCCTCCACAGCTAAGATCGGCTGACTCAAAGCTCCTCAGCAAACCCCTTCTCCAAGCGTCGGAATATCAACAATCCCAAGGCAAGAAACAGGATTATGCTTCCCAGCACTACCGTCATGTCAAATACGGTCGGGAGCTGATGCTCAAGGAAGATTCCCCTCAAAGCCTCCATCAAGCGAGTCACAGGATTCAAAGAGTAGAGAAAATAGAACCTTGCTGGGATTAGGCTGGCGCTGTAAACTATTGGCGAGAGGAAGAAGCCCAGCTGAAGCGCAATGTCCCACAGCTGGTAGAAATCCCGATACTTCACATTCAGCGCCGAGAGAGACAAGGAGAGAGCAAACACCAACAAGAATTCCAGGACTAGGAGGATCGGCAGGAGGAGCGCTGTCACCGTCAAACCAACTCCGAGGCCTAGGAGCAACGGTAGGAGAACCAGAAATTCGAGGCTCGAACCGAGAAAATTGGCTAGGTTGTTGGATAGAACGATCATGTAACGCGGCACATACACCTTGCTTACCAGCGAAGGGTTGCTCACTATGCTGAATAGGCCTTGAGCGGTTCCCACCGAAAAGAACCTCCAAACCAAAAGTGCAACCAGCAACCAACCGGCAAAGTTCGGAATGCTAACTCGAAGAAGGTAAGAGAAAACGAGCGTCAGAATCGCCATGTACGCCAACGGGTTGAGAAGAGACCAGAGAAAACCCAGCACCGAGTTCCTGTAACGGACCTTAAAGTCCTTCTCCGCCAGAATCGTTAAGATATCGAAGTAGTTACGCAAGTCCCTGTGCAATCGTTCAACACCGCATCCTGCATCAAGATCTCGAACGAGTAGGTATCATAACAGCGTCATAAGTCTTGGGCCATAAATCTAAAGGAATCTCGTCCTGTTAGCTAGGTCAACTAAACTACGGCCGAAAAGAGTGTCGAGTACGCGTCGCACCCATTGATCTTCAGCCGGTTGATGTCTTGACAGCTTCGGGTACATTCTAGTCAGTATCTCGTCGTCGTCAACTCTTCTGAAACGTTGGATGATGATTCGCCGAGAGTAGGTATCCCTGAGGTTCAACAGATTCCAGAATATTGCCTTTACCGCCTTGCGGCGAGCGAAAAAGCTGAAGCCCGCAATGAGGATTAGGCTGTAGAGCAAATAGCAGCGAAGAGCCCAAGCAAATGGAGCCACGGTTCTTCACTATCACACGGATAAGATTTCTATGACAATGGTAGAGCTTGTCTGGGTCTACACTCTTGATGCCGGTTGATCCGGAAAACACATCGCGCGTCACGCGAGTTCTTCTGGTGGAGGTCGTCACATTTTTGATCCCCTGGCGGTCTGTCCTTAAATCCGCAGCGAGTCTTCAGATCAGGCTTCTACTTGCCCAAGTCTTAGATGAGGAGCTTTAGCTATAAGTTCAAGAGGTAACAATATTCTTCGCGTGCAGATGCTGATAAGAAATGCAGAAGTGCCTGAACGCTTGAAACACCCGCGCGTCGCCTTGATGATTCTGAACTTCAACGGCCTCAACTGGTTGAAAATCTGTCTGCCGTCCGTAATCAAGTCAACCTACCATAACTTGGATTTGTTTCTAATCGACAACGGTAGCGTTGACGATCCAACAACATTCGTTAGGTCGAATTATCCGCAAATCAAGATTTTGAGGCTTACTGACAATCTTGGATTCGCGGAGGCATATAACCGACTGATCAAGAACGTCGAATCAGACTTCGTGCTCCTTCTGAACAACGACACAGTAGTGTTGAACCCAAACTGGGTGGAGGTTCTGCTGAAGCGTGCTCAACGTGACAAATCGATCGCTGCGGTCGGATGCAAGCTGGTTTCTATGAATGATAGCTCGCGTCTCGTTTCGGTTGGAGTGATGGGCATACCATACTGGCGGGGTTTCACGGATATGGGCCTAGGTGAGTACGATCGAGGCCAGTACGACGGTGAAGATTTCGAACCCTTTGCCGTCTGCGCTGGAGCGGTTCTCATTAACAGAGAGGCTTTCATGCGAGCGGGAGGCTTCGATGGGAAATTCTTCCTTTATGTTGAAGATGTGGATCTTTCATGGAGGCTCAGACTTCTTGGCTATCGAGTTGGTTTTGAGGCAAATGCGCGAATAGCTCACCACTTCTCCAGTGCGGGAGACCAGATATTAAATCTGAACACACTTTTCTACAGCCACCGGAATCTTCTACGCGCCATTCTGAAAAATTGTGGTCCCTCTCTTGGTTGGGCGCTTCGAAACTATTTCCTGTATAGCTTGTTGCTTGCCCTGGGATTCAGCATCTACGAGCCGAAGAAGGCCTTGGCCATCGTGAAGGGAATTGTATGGAACCTCATCAACCTCAGAGATACCTATACTTCACGACTCGATGTTCAATCCAAAAGGAACACAGCCGAACACGAGATCCTAGGAAAAATGTACCCTCGCGCGGAGAGATACCAGCCACACAACCACATCAAATTGCGAGGGATACTCGATCTTCTCTTTGAGCGTGGCCAATATCCTCAGGTTAGACGTTTTGAAGCGGGTATGAAGGTCACGCTTGTTTCGTAAGGGTTGGTTCGCTGATGATTTTCAGCAAGGTTAGAACTGGGGTAGAAGAGCTAGCTAAGATCGTAAAGGAAAGCGCAAAGATCGCTAGACGACAAGGTCTTTCGTCGCTTTCGATGTTAGTAATGGAGAAGATCAGAAAACGCGAGTTCCACATACTGGGCCCTAGCGTTCCGGACGTCGAATATGCTAAGTGGATCTCGAGAAATAGATTATCGAAGAACGATTTAGACGAACAGCGTCTTGCGGCGACCAAGTTCAGATACAGGCCGCTGATAAGCATCATCACTCCCGTATGGAATCCCCCAGTTGGATACTTGCAAGACGCCCTTCACTCCGTTCTGTCACAAACCTATGACAATTGGGAGTTGTGCATCGCGGATGGAGCCTCAAACGAAGGTGTCAGGCATTTTCTTCGCGATTTTGCAAATGTGCACGCAAACCATGTCAAGATTAGATTCTTGGAGAGGAATTTGGGAATATCAGAAAATTCAAACAATGCAATGGAAGTCTCTCGTGGTGAATTCATGACTTTTCTTGATCACGATGATCTCTTAGCGCCTGAGGCACTGTTCGAAATCGTGGACAAACTAAATCAGATGCCCGAACTTGACATCATCTATTCGGACACGGACCGTGTATCTGTCAAGGGAGAACGGACTGATCCACTTTTCAAGCCAGATTGGTCTCCTGATTTGATGCTCTCTGGAAACTATCTCACTCACCTCTGTTTAATTAGGTCGACTCTTGCAAAGATGCTTAGATTTCGAAGTGAAACAGACGGCGCACAAGACTGGGATCTCTTTCTTTGTGCAACCGAAAAGACATCCAAGATCGCACACATACCCAAGATTCTTTATCATTGGAGAGAGGCCCCCTCCTCCGTTTCCTTAGCCGGCTTTAGCGCAAAGCCGTACGCCAAGAATGCGCAACTCCTAGTCGTCAACCAATACTTGGAACGGCATACAATACATGCTAAGGCACGTTTTCACAGATCCGGATGTCTACGACTTGATTGGAACCTTGATGAACGGCCGCTGATTTCGATAGTCTTATTCTCTTTAGGAATTTCACCGTGGGTGAAACGCTGCATACGTTCTATCGTCAGCAGATCATCTTACAGAAACTTCGAGTTAATCGTTGTTTGTGGTAGGAATGCTGTTGATGAGTTAGAGAACGTGCGGCTGATTAGATCTGATGAACCGCTCAAGTATGACTCAGCTAACAACTTTGGAGCGCGCCACGCGAAAGGAGACATATTGGTGTTCCTCGACAGCTCAATCGAAGTCATAAGCGCTGACTGGCTACAAGAGTTGGCGGGCTGGGCCCTGTTACCTAGTGTGGGCGCAGTGGGTGCGAAGATCTTGTCTACTGATCGCAGAATCTACCATGGTGGAGTCATTCTTGGTTTGCCTGGGTACCTCTTCCAGGGTGCACGTGAAGGATCTTCGCCCCTAGGTCACACCGAATGGTATCGAGACTTTCTGGCGGTTGCTGGTGGATGTCTCGCAACAAGACAGGAACTATTTCGCGAGCTGGGTGGATTCGAAACTAAAATTGGTGATGAAGCTGCCGATGTCGATTTTTGCTTACGTGCAACAGTGAGCGGCTATCGGATCGTCTACACTCCACACGCTAAGCTGATCCTGCGTGACATACGGAAGAGCACGATTCCCACGGCGCAACTACTTAATGTACCTGAGTATAGAAAAATCATTTTGAATGGCGACCCGTATTTCAATCCAAACCTTTCCTATAATAGTGCCACTCCGTTACTTGCAACATCATGATTGTTCGTCTTTCACATTACACAACCGCTGGGATCAAAAGCGGCATTCGAATCCAACGCTCGCGTACGATCGTTTGAGGTGCACAGACCACAACAACCTGAAATTCAATCACTGACCGTATCAGTAGAGGTTGAGACAACCGGATTCTCTTTTACTGTCAAGTCACCATGGCATCCGATTCCCAAGTCCAGCACAGGAACGAATAGGGCTTCAGCGTGAGTACGACGATCTCGTCAAAATAATGGTCGAGGCGAGACAATGTCCGCAGTCACCTAAATCTTCGCCTAGCGGGGCCTTTTGGCGGAGTCTATGATGTACGATGCAGCTTCTGGCAACCGTCGAAATATCAGGTCAGGTTGAATTCTCAAACCATGCATTATTGTGCAATATTCGCACTTCATGTCGTTCAGCCAGATCGTCATACAACCAGCTTTCTTTCCGGCAAGGATGTCTGCTGGCCTGTCGCCTATCATATATGATTTCCTAAGGGATATTCCCATATCCTTGGCGGCGAGTAGGAGGAGACCAGGTTTGGGTTTTCTGCAAGGGCAAATTCGCCTGTATGCTCGAATTGAAGCCTTAGGATGATGAAAGCAATAATATTCAGCATCAATCCTTGCCGCTGACCTACTCAAGAGTCGATGCATGTGTTCTCGAATTCGATTGAATCTCCGTTCTGAAATACGACCCTTGCCGACATCAGGCTGATTGGAGACCACTACCACTTTCATGCTGAGCTTGTTCAATTTCCTTATGGCCGTCCCAACTCCTGAAATCAAACGGAATTCCTCAGTTGTTCTAGGCGATTCCGAAATGTCTGCGTCGGAATTGTAGACTAGCGCGTTGATGACTCCGTCCCGGTCAAGAAACACAGCTCCAGCTTGTCTTTTCAACGTCAGACCCCGTCTAACCCCTTTGCTGTTCCTCATGTCCTTTCGCTGCCGTTATCGATCTTCACTAGGAGACGGTTTCGCATATCGAACCTTGCAGGTGCGTCCGGCACAAATATAAGAACTCCGTGCAATACGGGGATTCCAGGGTTAGTGCGATAAAGTGAAACGCATCAAAGTTCAAGTCGATTGTGATGACAGTCAAGCAGAGTTATTGGCTAAAAGGCTCAAGTCGTATATCGTTTCCATTGGTGCACTAAATGTTCAAATTGACGGAATCGAAGATCTTGCGCCTCCAATGTCCAATAAGTAGAGGATTGAACAATTGCTGATTGTCCGCGCACCGCTCCGAATTACTTTTGGAGGTGGAGGGACTGACATCCCATCATACTATTCGTCATTCGGCGGGTTCACGGTTACTGGTGCCGTCAACAAGTATGTGTACATAGTCTCGCATGATCGTTTCGAACGAAATTTCAGAATCAGCTACTCAAAGACCGAAATTGTTGAGAAAATTGAAGAGATGGAGCACCCGATTTTCAGGGAAGCCATTCAGCTTCTCGGTCCGTTCGAACAACTTGAATTGGTTTCCATAGCTGATCTGCCCGGCAAAACAGGGCTCGGGAGCTCCGGCGCCTTCTCGGTAGCTCTGCTAAACGCATTACATGCCTCGAAGAGGGAGAGAGTGCCTCCCAATGTATTGGCGGAAGAAGCATGTACGATTGCCATGGAGAAGTTGAAAGAGCCGTCCGGCAAACAAGACGAGTACACAGCAGCTTACGGAGGCATTAACAGCTATACAATCACAATGGACGGGAAAGTCAATGTAAAACCGCTGCAGATATCGAGAACAACTTCTTCGGAACTCGAGAGACAGCTTCTCCTGTTTTATACTGGATTGACTCGTGAGTCCAAGACAATTCTTGACTCCCAGTACAAGGCCGTCGCGGACAACAAGAAAGACGCCGTGAAATATCTGCACAAAATCAAACAGATTGGAATAGACAGCAAGAATGCTTTGGAAGATGGTGACGTCCACAAATTTGGGCTTCTCCTACGCGAACATTGGGAAACCAAGAAGGCATTGGCTCCGAATGCAACAACTCCTCAAATTGACGAAATCTACGAATTGGCTCTAAAGAATGGAGCAACTGGCGGAAAGATAATGGGAGCAGGCGGAGGAGGTTTCTTCATGTTTCATTGTGATGCTGTTGATAGAGCGAAACTTGTCAAGACTATGGAGATAAGGGGGCTACGTCAGGTGGATTTCAATTTCGAGTATGAGGGTTCAAAGATCGTTGTCGATCTGTGACGGTGCACGCATTTTTGGCGTCTAAGCGTTCAGGTGACGATTCTCGCAAGCTGTCATTCTGGCCGGAGGAGTAGGAACCAGGCTCCGACCATTGACGCTCGACATTCCCAAATCGATGATAGCCATCGCCGGGAAACCTTTCCTAGAGCATCAAATTAACTTGCTTAGAAAGAACTCTGTACTCGATATTGTGCTGTGTATAGGGTACCGGGGCGAGAAAATCCGAAAGTACTTCGGGGACGGCTCCGCGTTTGGTGTTAGGATAAAGTACAGCGATGACGGGGATCAGCTGCTAGGGACTGGGGGAAGTCTTAAGAAAGCAAAGGATCTGTTGGCTGATCGTTTCTTCTTGACCTTCGGCGATTCGTATCCGCTTATCGATTATCGTGGTGCATGGAATCGATTCATTGCAGGCAATAAAGATGCATTGATGGTTGTTCTAAGGAATTTCGACAAGTACTGTCCGAGCAACGTCGCAGTAAAAGACGGGTTGGTTACCAAATATAGCAAGAAGCAGAGGACGCCGGAAATGAGTTATGTCGAATTTGGCGTTACTTTCTTGAAGCGGCAGAGTCTCGAGTTGATTCCGGTGCGTACCCCCGTCGATTTGGAAGTTTTGTATTCAGCCTTAATCAAAATGGAGGGTCTGGCTGCCCTTGAGGTTGAACAGCGAATATACGAGATCGGATCCTATGATGGCCTTGAGGAATTTCGTTCTATGATTGAGAGCGCGAAGGTCGATGCATGATGAGTAATGTCAAAGCGCGGGTGCAATGATTTTCGCCTTCTTAAGATTGATGAATTGTTGCCAAGCATCATTGAATTCCTGAATTGTCTCTTCCGATTTCGGATGAAAAGGCAGTTGTGCCATTATCTTGTAGGGGACTGTAATCACGTCCGCCCCAGCCAAGGCGGCTTCTATCACGTCTCTCGGTTGTCGGATGCTGCCAGCAATTATCTTTGTCTTGAGATTCGCTCTATCCAAAAGCAACCGAGATTGACTTATCGCCTGCACCGGGTCCTCCTTAGCATCTCTTATTCTGTTAAAAAATAGGCTTGCATAGCTAGCTCCAGCTTTAGCAGCTAGGAGTGCTTGAGCAGGAGTCATCATCACAGTGGCATTTATTGGGATTCCTTGAGCCGAAAGCTCGTGGATGGCTCGCAAACCGGTTCCATCGCCGCTCATCGCCACCTTTACCACGACATTGTTTGGATCCCAACTGTAATACGCGCGTGCTTCCTTGATCATTTCTTCAACTGTGGCGCTGGTCAGCTCCAGGCTTACTGGACCTCGAACGAGATCGATCAGTTCAAGGGCTCTTTTCTTGAAGTCAACGCCACCTTCTTGGAGGAATATTTTCTGGTTCGTTGTGAGTCCGCTGATTACTCCCCAAGGTAGGATCTTGCGTACTTCATCGACGCTGGCTGTGTCAAGGAAGAATTCCAACGCTGACACCAATTGCTGTTTTGGTTATTACATTCGGGATAAAAGTGCTTCCTTCGGGGCGAATGCATGCTGCGCGAGATATCATGCTGAGAGCAAGTTCAGCATGTGACGGGGAAGGTTCGAGGAACTGAAACACTTCGATCAATGCTACGAAGCAAGTTTCTCTCCACGAAGCATGGGCTGCCAGAGTCTTGTGCTTAGTGATACCGTCCCGCTTATCAGTAACAGAGTTTTATTCAGCTTAATGTTCACTGAGAAGCGATGGCATTTGCTGACTAGGCGATCGAAAGTAAGCGTCATCGGCCTATGGCATCTTGGATGCGTTTACGCTGCATGCCTCTCGAAGTTGGGCTACAAGGTGACCGGTGTAGACGAGGACACAATGGTTATCCGCAACTTGAGAGAAGGCAGAGCACCCCTGTTCGAGCCAGGCCTTGATGGTCTTATCTCAAGGAATATCGCTGAAGGCAACCTCAAATTCGAAAGCGAGATCGAAGCTGGTGTAAGGGGTGCGGACTTTGTGGTCATCGCCTTTGACACACCTGTGGACGAGGACGATAATGTTGATCTCTCGGTGATACTGAGAACCGCAAAGCGACTGAAGAATGTCGCGCCCAAAAGCACGGTCATTGTGAGCAGTCAGGTTCCAGTTGGAACATGCGAGGAGATTGAGAAAATGATCTGGGAAAACAGCAGTATGCGTAGCCTCGCGTATGTTCCTGAGAACCTTAGGCTTGGACAGGCAATAGATCGTTTCATGAACCCAGACATGATCGTTATTGGAGCGAACGATCATGCGTCACTGGCAAAAGTGCGCGAGTTCTTCTCCCCAATTCAAACGAAAATCATCGAAATGAACCTTCGGTCAGCAGAGATGACAAAACACGCGATAAACTGTTTCCTCGCGACTTCGATCAGCTATGCCAATGAGATCGGCAACATATGTGATCTCGTAGGTGCTGATGGATTAAAGGTGGCTGAAGCACTTAGGGCTGAGTCCCGAATAGGATCAAAAGCCCTCGTCAGACCAGGCCTTGGCTTCGCTGGAGGCACTTTGGCCCGAGACCTTAGAGCCCTGCAGTCGGTTGGAAAGGCCCATCACTACGAGACGACGCTAATCGATGGCGTACTCCGGGTCAACGAAAGACAAAACGCTTCAGTTGTAGAAAAACTTGAAAAAATACTGGGATCGCTAGGCGGAAAGCACGTGTGCGTTTTTGGGCTCACTTACAAAGCCGGCACAAGCACGTTAAGAAGATCCGCTGCACTGGAGATTATAGGAAGATTGAGATCAAAAGAGGCCGATGTGCATGCATACGACCCACGGGTCCAAGAATCAGAACTGGGTGTTCCGCACTTGTTACTCTATGACGATCCGTACCTTGCATGCAAGAACGCTGACGTGATCTTGATCCTTAATGATCTACCCGACTTCGCAAAGTTGAATTTCAGAAAGATTAGGTCAGCCATGAAATCGCCAGTCATATTCGACACTCAAAATCTGCTGGACCCAACGACGATGGCTGATATGGGGATACGTTATCTGGGCTTAGGACGGGGGACCAGGATTTGAACGTAGGCATAATAGGTGCCGGTTTACAGGGAAAGAGAAGAGCGTCTGTTTTTCCCAATAAGGGCGAATCGCGTGTCCTGGCAGTGGCATGCGGACATAAGGACGATTTGAAGTCGGCAAAGGAATTGGCTAATGCGATCGGCGCCAAGGCATATGCGAATTGGGAGGAGGTCATCACTGATCGCAACATTGACGCCGTAGCAGTTTGCACACCACCACACCTTCACGCGGAAATGTCGATCAGAGCACTAGAGGCGGGAAAACACGTTCTATGTGAAAAACCGCTTGCAAGGACCATTAGCCAAGCGGAACTGATGGTTCGAAAAGCCCGCGAAACCGGAATGCTCCTAAAATGTGGTTTCAATCATAGGCATCACCCTGCAATCCTCCAAGCGAAGCGATGGGTCGACGAAGGCATGCTGGGAGAATTGGACTTCTCCAGATGTAGATATGGCATATGTGGAAGATTGGGTTATGAAAAGGAATGGCGCGCCGACCCGAAGATAGTTGGAGGGGGGCAACTGATGGAGCAGGGCATTCATGCCTTGGATTTGTTCCGGTGGTTCCTCGGGGAATTCTCTGAAGTAAAGGCTTTCGTGGGGAATACGTACTGGAAGATGGAGCCTCTCGAAGACAACGCGTTTGTGCTGCTTCGGTCCGCTGAAGGGAGAGTTGCAGAATTGCACTCAAGCCTTACCCTCTGGAGGAATGGTTTCTCATTCGATGTGTTTGGGCACGACGGATACGTTTCTGTAGACGGACTAGGGGGATCGTATGGGATCGAACGTGCGGCTCTCGGAAAAAGAGACTTCGAGAAGCCCTTTTCCGAACAAGTGATCGAGTATCGCGGATCTGATCAGTCTTGGCGCCACGAGTGGGATGAGTTCGAACACGCAATCAGTGATCATAGAGAACCAATTGGCTCGGCCGAGGATGGACTCGAAGCGATGCGGCTCGTTAATGCCGCATACGAATCGAATCGAACCGGCCGCGTTGCCGTGCTAAGTGCAAGGTAAGCAGTGGAGCAGTGAAGTAGAAAATGGCCTACGCAGAGCACTTGGACTTGGAGAAAGCGAACCCTCGACTACTTCGCGAGCACGAGATTAGGTACGAATTCGCATACCCATTCATACAAGGCTCCACTGTGCTCGACATGGGATGCGGAGCTGGATTTGGCTCGGACCTACTGGCTCGGTCAGGCGCAGATTTTGTTGTCGCCATTGATGTCTCCAAACAAGCAATCCGAGAAGCCCACTCGCGGTACAAGCAGGGCAACCTGCAATTCATCGTAATGGACGCGTCCAAACTAGCATTCCGGGAGAGAGCTGTGAACACAGCGGTCTGCTTCGAAGTCATCGAACATGTAGAGAGACCAACCGTATTGCTGCAAGAGGTGAAGCAGGCCCTCAAACCAAGGGGCATTTTCATCATGAGCACCCCAAACGGTCTCGTCTACGACAAGTGCTATCGGTATGAAGGCTCACGCAATCCCTATCACGGACATGAGCTTGCTCCGACTGAGCTTCAAGAAATTCTCAAAAAATCGTTTGAGTACGTTGCTCTCTGGGGACAACGCGATTCTTACCTAGAGGAATCTCTGGCGCGTCCCGAGTCCCCACTAGTGCACCGTCAACTCAGTGACCCAGATTTCGTTGATTTTCGACTTTCGCAGGAAGACATTGAGCACGCATATACCATTGTAGCGTTATGCGCAGACGACTCGTCGGCAGCGTTCAACTCAACTTCTTTCGATAATTTGCGTTCGCTTTTTCAGACCTTGAGTAATGAAAAGCGAAGTTTTGAGGGAAGCGGTTCAAGAATCAAAGGTTTGGAGCATTCTCTCGATGAGCTAGCGCGTTCTCTTGCGGAGAGGGACCAGCAGGTTGCCTCGCTCAAATTCGAATTGAATCTCGTTGAGCATAGCCTCCAAGCCGTCTATGATGAATTAAGGTTGACCAGGGACAGATTGGTCACCGAGAAAATCAAAAGAGGACTTGGTGCCTTGGTACATCGCATTCTCCCCGACGGAACGGCCAGAGGTGAGCTGAAACTCATCTTCCTGTTATCGCTGAAAGTAGCGAAGGAAGAGGGTGTGAGGAATCTGATCAGGCAATCACTCGAGAAGATCCGTCGCAGAGAGTTTAGAATTGTGAGTTTTCCTCTCGAACGCGTTGCGCAGCCTGCAACGGTCCAGGTCACCACGCCTCAACCAACCGGGGTTGTGTCGAGACAAACCCGTTTGGATCGTCTGAAGATATCATGGTTGGGTCCAGAGCCTGGTGGCCCAGGGCAGGGTGGCTTTGGTAACATCGTTCGAATGTGTAGGTACCTAGCGCAGTTTAACCACGACGTTACTCTCTACGTGGATGAAGGTGAAAAGTATTCCTCCGAGGAGCAGATCGTCAGGCTCGTAACAGATCACTATGGCGGCAAGCCCAATTTCTCGATCGTTCGAGGATATGGCCGCGTTACAGATTGCGACGCACTGATAGCCACCGCGTGGATAACTGCCTACTCTCTAAATCAAATCTCGAGATGCAAGAAAAAGTTCTACTTCGTGCAAGATTATGAGCCCTACTTCTTCCCACAAGGATCGCTGTACTTCAAGGCTGAGAATACGTACAAGATGGGTTACTTTCACATAACGTCAGGACCATGGTGCACCAAACTTCTAAGAGAGAAGTACGGCGCGAAATGTGACTCCTTTAGATTTCCGTTAGATCGGAAGATATACTATCCACACAGGAGGACAACGAATGAGAAACAGGTCATATTCTTCGCGCGGCCGGAGATGACGAGAAGATGTTTCGAGTTAGGAGTCGAAGCCCTACAGATCTTGTACAAAATGATGCCTGAAGTGAAAGTGATTCTGTTCGGCTCTAGAGAAAAAATTGATCTGAGATACCTGAGAATACCGTGCGTCAATCTCGGCATTCTGCCGACCGTAGAGGACCTAGCCCGGTTATACTCCAATTCAGAAGCCGCGTTGGCACTCTCACCAACGAACCCTTCTCTGGTCACGTTTGAGATGATGGCATGTGGTTGCCCGACGGTGGACTTGGACCTTCCGCCAAACAGAGAGAGCTACGGCCCCGGCGAGAATTCGGTACTCGTCGAGTCTACCCCAGAAGCGATTGCTCAGGGCCTTTACCGATCGCTTTCTGATCCTGAATATCGTAATAAGATTCGGGAGAATGCGCTTCAATTCGTTTCATCGTTTCCTGATGAGGAAGGATCGGCCAGGGAAGTCGAGGCCATCCTCAAACGCGAGCTCGCATCGATGACCAATATCCCTGACAGCGAAAGGGCATTCAAGACTGGTGATCGTCCCCGAGACAATGCAGCAAGGAGCACATTCCATAGTGACGTCATGCCCTCACCGACTCCGAGCATGAAAGACGCTGAAGTCACATGGGCATCGCACAGACTTGAACTGACGAACAAGCTTGGACATACGCGCGCTGCACTCATAAGGTCGGTCATGGCTCTTTCCAAAGCGGCGAGCTCAGTAGCTTTTGCCGTCTCTCCGCCTCCTAAGACATGCAAGCGGATTCTATTCTACGTGTCGCATAATCCAGACAAGCATGGATTTAGCAGTCTATTTCGCGCGAAAGCATACTTCCCATATCTGAAGGAGAAAGGCTTCTATTGCAAGATAGCACAGGCCATCCCGAAAACTGATTTTGACAAGGTGGTTGGAGTGGCATTCCTAAGGAAACACTCCAAGAAGCTTTTCGAGCTTTGGCGCGGCATCCTGATACGCAGCCTAATCATCAAGCGCGCATGGGACATCGGTAAGGCGCCGAACTACGACGCCGTATACCTCCTTCGAGAACTGATTCCCGACCTGGTGCGCGAGCCATGGATGGAAACCTTACTTCGCGATGTGAATCCGAATTTGGCGTTCGATTTCGATGATGCGCTCTATGCGCCTCCCAGCTGGTATCCGGTGGACGAAACATGGCGAGGCGAGAGAACTAAGACTCTACTTCGCCAGGCCAAGCAGGTTATCGTTGGGAACGAGACACTGAAGAAATACGCGGAGGCAGTAAACCCAAATGTCACAGTTATCCCAACCTGTGTCGACTTGCCGGCCTATCCTGTAAAGAATGCCGGCAACAAGAACAGCGAGGTTGTGCTCGGTTGGCTGGGGTCGTGGCCAAACCTATTTTACCTCAAGAAGATAGAGCCTGCGCTTCGAGAGCTTGCCAGATCAAGAAAGTATCAATTGAGAATAGTATGCGACAAACCACAGGACCCAACGTTCCTGGAGTTTCGTGGCATACATGTTGATTTTCGGAAATGGGATTCTCATACCGCTCTAAGGGAAGTCTCGAGATTTGATGTTGGTCTCATGCCACTTACAAATGACCCATGGGCGGCTGGAAAGTGCGGATTCAAAATAATACAATATATGGCCTGTGGAGTTCCAGTCGTCGCCTCGGGCGTCGGTGTCAATAGGCAATTAGTTACCCCCAAAGTGAATGGCTACATTGCTGACTCTATGGAGGAATGGGTCAAGAATCTCTCTATCCTTATCGATCGTCCAGAGTTGAGAATTAGCATGGGTCGGAAGGCTAGAGCGTTCGTCGAAGCCAATTATGACATCAGGCAATATGTCGACGAGTTCAGCGAAGCAATCCGCAGAACATATGCATGAGATGGCGCTCTTAATTCTTCGCTTCACGTTTTCCTAACGAAGTTGAACTGTCGATTATTAGCGGAGTACCATTTTCGAGAACGTGGAGGACAAACTGAATCTAAAGCCCGCTCTCCTCAGCTCAGCCATTCTTTGCTCAGTGCCACTGGGCAACCTCCTCGAAGTAATGATTTTCAGGTTCTTTCTAGCCTGGTCAATTTCCGGAGTCGCTTCTAGCAGATTCTTATACAGTCCTATGGACTTCTCTGGTTCGCCTAACATGACGAGGCAGTTAGCTAGGTAGAAGTTGAATTCAATGTTAGAAGGACTCATTTGCAGTGCGATCAGCAGGAACTGCTTAGCGAGCTCAAGACGTCTCCAAGTGTATAGGCAAATCCCATATTGCCCTGCAGTCTCAGCGCAGGGATATGTGTCATATGCTTCCTTGTACAAGGTCAATGACCAATCAGGTTGCTCGTACTTTAGCAGAGCCTCAGCCAAATCGACACAACATCTGGCTCGTGCGGCTCTTAGGTTCCGGTTGGATCTAATGAGCTGCAGTTCAGGATAGATGCTATCGATCCGGTATCGCGAGAGCGCTCGTCCAATTGCGGTGTTGGCATACGTCTGCTGAACCCTGAAATCGACCACACTTTTGTTTAACCGATGAAGCCTGAACTTTATCAGGGGGAGGTTGATGAATCCTATCCTACCTTCTCCTAGCAACCTGAACCAAAAGTCATAATCCTCGGAATAAAGCATCTCGGAATCGTATTTGAGTTCGTTGAGTCTCTCTTTCGAAAACATTACCGACGGATGACGTATCGGATTGGTTGTGAATAGAAGTCTGAGCAGAGTTTCGTCTGTATAACTCGGAATCCACTCAGTGGAAATTATGTAACCGCGATCATTGATGATGTATGCCGCGGTATGAACCATGACGTAGTCAGTGGATTCCATGAACCGTACTTGAGCGTCCACCTTTTCGGGGAGAAACAGATCATCTGCATCAAGTCTGCATACATACTTTCCGTGTGCGTGTTCCAATCCCAGGTTAAGTGCTGCGGCAAGACCTTCTTGAGGACCTTGCGCTAAAATTTCCATTTTGCCTAATGCCCGGTATTCCTCTAATATTCTAAGAGTAGAGTCCTGGGAGCCTCCGTCTATGACGATAATCTCAAGGTTCTTGTATGTCTGAGCGACAAGGCTATCCAAAGACTCTCTCAGATAGCGCTCAGAGTTATAGGTCGGGAATAGAACGGTTACGAGCGGGGCGGTAGACGCGTTGCTCGTCGACGAAGCTCTGTCCTGTCCTACTTCTGTTGACATAGGTCAATCAATCCGCATAGGTGCTGGAGAGCTCGAGGAGATCTAGGGTCGTCCACAATCAACTGAATTACCTGGTTGAAGTCGAACTGGCATCCGTACTGTCGACAATGTCCCACAATTGAATCTATAAGTTGTTTCACACCCCGCAGAGATTTCTAAGAAGGCAAAATCCAAGAAAGAAGGAGCCGACACTTCCCAACGAACTAATCCTCGCATCTCGCAAACATACCCGCGGCTCCGTGCCGACCGTAGTAGTTAATACTTGCTGAACGGCAGTCCCTGCTCCAACTATTTCGGTGAGAAACGAATTGGCACGAGGTTCCACACAAGTGAAAGACACTCGCACATTGATTGACGATTTTCTGGGAGGAATAAAAACGACATGCGACATGATCTCCAGGGAAGCCGTTCAGTTAGCAGTTGCGGTATTGTACGATGCGTGGAGGGGAGACAGAAAGGTATTCCTGGTCGGAAACGGAGGTTCAGCGTCGACTGCGACGCATTTCGCTTGTGATTTGGCCAAAAATGTGGCCGGTGACGGCAAGCCAGGTTTGAAGGCTCTCTCGTTAAATGACAATATTCCTCTGGTGAGTGCGCTTACGAACGACAACGGATTTCAGGAAATATTCACTCACCAACTTAACACGTGGATGGAAAAGGGGGATGTCCTAATAGCAATTAGCGTTCACGGAGGTAGTGGAAGAGATAAGGCGGACGCTTGGTCACAGAACTTGGTCAAGGCGATTCAGCTAGCGAAGTCGCGGGGCGGAAAGACCATTGGAATCACAGGCTTTGACGGTGGAGTGATGAAAGAGCTTGTGGATGTCTGGATCAACACGCCCTCCGACGAAACCTTCCAAGTCGAACCACTTCATGTCATAGTCCATCATGTGATTTGCGAGTGTCTAAAACGTCGCATCGAAACCCAGTAACCTCCTCCAGTTGAGGTCTTATTCTCTGCACACAGTCGACTGAAACGTTTACCACTTGAAGAAATCTTCACTCGATCATATCACGCCTGAACGTCGCACATATTAAGCATATGAGCGTGATGGATTCTGAGTGAATTGAAAGCTTTCATAACGGGCGGCGCAGGTTTCATCGGCAGCCATCTGGCCCAACGTCTGCTTGAACAAAGCGGCAATAGCGTAACTGTCTATGACAATTTGTCGTCAGGTAAGAAATCTAATCTCCCTTCTTCCGATCGCCTCCGCATGGTGAAGGCAGACGCCCTTGACCTGCCAACGCTGAAGAGTGCAATGAAAGGACACGAGGTTGTATTTCATCTGTCGACAAACCCTGACACTGCGCGGGGTTTAATCGAGACTGATCTTGATCTGAAGCAAGGGACGGTTGCCACCTACAACGTACTCGAAGCGATGCGGATCAACAACATTCCAACAATCGTTTTTCCTTCGGGAAGCGGTGTATACGGGGAAGTTGGCGATAAGATTGTGGCGGAGAATTACGGACCATTGCTTCCGGTTTCGATGTATGGCGCCACCAAGCTAGCCTCTGAAGCGATGATCAGCTGCTTCTGCGACGCTTTCGGAATGCGAGGCTACATCCTTCGACTCGGAAACGTTGTTGGAGATAAGCTAACCCATGGTGTGATCTTTGATTTCATACGGAAGTTGAAAACCGCGCCACAAAGGCTCACGGTGCTAGGTGATGGCAAACAAACCAAGCCGTACATCCACGTGGACGACGTGATTGATGCAATGTTCCTTTTGCTCGATAAGTCAAAGGACCGCATTAACCTCTACAATGTAGCCACCGATGACTGGCCAACGGTCACTTGGATCGCCAACACAGTCATCCAGGAAATGGGGTTGAAAGACGTTGAGATCGAATACACGGGGAGCGACCGCGGCTGGAAGGGAGATGTACCGATAATAAAACTCGATGCTAGCAGAATAAAGCGCCTGGGATGGAGAGCCAGGTACACTTCGAAAGAGGCTATCACTCGAGCCATTCGCGCGAGCCTAAAGGAAGAATGAGCTCTTGAGCGACAGGATTTCAGGAAAGAAATGCTTTGTCACAGGAGGGGCTGGCTTCATCGGCAGCCACCTCTCAGAAACACTCCTTGCACGGAATTGCACTGTAACCGTTTATGACAACCTCTCCACAGGGAAGAAAGACTGGCTGAGGAAATGCTTGGGTAACCCGAGATTCACTTTCGTTGAAGGTGATCTACTGGAGCCAGCGAAGATTGAGAGGTCAATGACGGGTCACGATACCGTTTGGCATTTTGGCGCGAATACGAATATGGTCGTCGGAGGCAAGGACCCTCGGGTTGACTTCGATAACGGACTCGTTGCCACCTTTAACGTGCTCAACGTGATGAAAAAGACCGCGATAAAAGAACTTGTGTTTCCTTCGAGCGGTGCCGTTTACGGGGACATCATGCGACCGCCCGCTTCGGAGGATTACGGTCCGCTTCTACCCGTTTCGACGTATGGTGCAGCTAAATTGTCTGCCGAAGGTTGGATCAGCACCTTTTCACACTTGTGCGAAATTCGGTCTTGGATTTTCCGGTTCGGAAATGTGCTAGGTGAGCGGATGGGACATGGGATAATTTACGACCTACTGGCCAGGCTTCGTGCGAATTCAGCGGAACTCGAAGTTCTAGGAGATGGAACGGGGGAGAAGAACTATTTTCTCGTGGAGCAATGCGTCGACGGGATGATATACGCATACGAGAACTCGGAGCACTTGGGATGTGACATCTTCAACTTGGGAGCGGAGGGCACAACACGCGTCTCCGAAATCGTTCGTATGGTGCTGGATGAAACTGGTAACAGGAAGACTAAGATTCGTTACACAGGCGGATATCGAGGTTGGCCAGGCGACCAGCCACGCGTCTACATGAGCGTGGACAAAATGAAAAAGCTAGGGTGGTTAGCGAAGCTCAGCTCAGACCAAGCAGTGCGCACGGCGATTAGGAGATATCTTGGCAAAGCATGACATTGTGTTGGTGTCGTGTGTTCCTGGCCTCTGGTTCTCGCAACAATTCAACCCTTCGTAGACAAGGTGAAGCATTCTCCTAGAACGAAACAATTTGACTACGATTTGTTCAGCGCTTCGTGATGGCACAATTGGTATTCCGTTCGAATCAAGGACCCATGCTCGAATAGTGCAGTTTTCGCATTCTCCACCGAAGGAGATCTGATTTATCTTCGAATAGTCCGGTTTTCCTTTCCATGCAAGGAAATCATTGATGTGCCTCCTGCAGACGTTTAAGCCAGGCTCATATGACATTGAAACATTCGCGGCCGTCTGAAATGGATTTTCCTTTGAGCCGTTGCTGACTGCCAAACGTGCTTTGCAACTTCCTGCTTCTACTATGCGATCACGGTAATTTCAGCCTCCGACAGGTCGAGTGATGCCGTTAGATTGTCGACACTACGCCAAGTTTTCTCATGAAATTCAAGTTGCACGAAGCTGTCTGCGGCTAAGCTGGAGAACGGCACAGTGATTGTGCGAGTGGATGCAGAATTGTCTCCGGAGTAGCTTGGTAGTTCGAGCTGAGCGTCTTTTCTTTCACCAGACTAAATCGTATGCGTACTGATTTTTCGCCACGTTTCCCAGAACTTGCGTCGAGCAGGTTGTTTTTTCATGATAAAGGAACCTATAGGAGCCCAAATAGGAGGATCCAAGAACAGAAATTCTTTCTTATCGCTGGTAAATTCCAAAAGTGCGCGTCTTACACCACCCCGCTTCTCTGTATCGAAATTTTGGGCACGTATTCCAGAATCGTGGCATATGATCAGGCCGCCGTCTCTTACGAAGTAAGTTAACGATCGCATTTCTTTGATTGTGTTACTATAATTGTGCAAGGAATCAACAAATAACAAGTCAAATGGACCGTACTTGTGCAACAATTCAATAATCTCTGGATCCAATGATTTCCCAATAAGAAACTCTGCATGATCTTCTAAACCAGCCTGAGATACATACTTCTTTGCGATTTCGACCATTCTGGTATCTGGATCTACGGTAAAGATTTTCGAAGATGATGTTTTGTTTTGCGCCAGGCAATCAGCGATAATTATCGTGGAGTATCCGATCAGAGTTCCAATTTCCAGGACACTCCTTGGTTCTGACATCAACGTAACAAACGATAGCAGGGAGGCAACGTAGGGTTCCGAGGACCCCAAGAAATAAGAATCCTTTTCCATAAGATCGAGAACATGTCTAGTGTCAGGAGTGACTGATCTTTTGAAAAGGTCCTTGTCTCTTGCTATATATCTAGAATAGAATTCCGCAAAAACCTCGCTACGAGCTGAGTCCATGGCCTTACTGAACCCTTGGCGACTTTAAAGTGATCCTTCATGAAACGGGGATAAGTCTGTCGAGGGTTCGGCGTTGTCAGAACATATGGCAATCAAACTAATACCCAGAGGCCAGATCGGGAAATGGCTGCTTATCGCCGCGAACAGGGGGACAAGTCTATCGAAGTAATTGAATGCGCTCGAAGTTGATGGTGCATCTTGCCTCTTTAGGACATTCCCGAACAAATACCATCCAGGAATTCCGAAGGGATCAAAGTAGAAGAGTCTTGAGATTGAGAGCCCAGAACCTTTCAACTTAGCTACTAACGCGGCCTTTGTGTAGCGTCTCTTATGACCGAGGGCCTTGTCTAGAGTGTTGAAAAGGCAATCGAACGCAGGAACCAGAAGCACGAGAACGCCATGGTCTGCAAGCAGGCTCTTCATCCTATCAAGGGCAAGAGAGTCATTCTCGATATGTTCTAAGACGTTCTGGTGTGGACCCCTCTAGAATGAGAACACTTAGATTTGTACGCCTACTGAGAGGGGTGAACTATGACGCGTAGGCACTGGACGCCTGAAGAGAAGATACGGATCGTTCTTGAATCGTTTAACACG
>Ga0315281_10003864_pt1 | contig 21882 bp, 22 predicted proteins | sample YL17G07_0_MG_FD_204540 | JGI IMG/M metagenome (GOLD analysis project Ga0315281, IMG submission 204540) | Sediment microbial communities from Yellowstone Lake, YNP, Wyoming, USA - YL17G07_0 | ecosystem: Environmental > Aquatic > Freshwater > Lake > Sediment | place: USA: Wyoming | collected... | reverse complement strand
GCAAGCCCCGCCTTGCCCCGGCCCGCGCGCAGGCGCTTGAGCCCCTGCGCGACGAGGATCCGGTTGTTGGCATCGAGCGGCACCACGTCGGCCACCGTGCCGAGCGCGACCAGGTCGGTCAACGCGGCAAGGTTGGGTTCAGTTCTGTTTTCAAAAGCCTTGCGATTCCTCAATTCAGCCCTGAGAGCCAGCATCACGTAAAACATCACGCCGACGCCGGCGAGCGCTTTCGACGGAAAGCCGCAGCCGGGCTGGTTCGGGTTCACGATGCACTCGGCCGCGGGCAGCGTGTCGCCGGGCAGGTGGTGGTCGGTGACCAGCGTGCCGATGCCAAGCCTTCTGGCGTGCGCCACGCCTTCGACGCTGGCGATGCCGTTATCCACCGTGATCAGCAGGTCGGGCCCGAGCTTCGCGGCGATGTCCACCAGTTCCGGCGTCAAGCCGTAGCCAAGTTCCATGCGGTTGGGCACCAGGTACTCGACCCTCGCGCCGAAACTGCGCAGCGCCCGCACGCCCACCGCGCAGGCCGTAGCGCCATCGGCGTCGTAGTCGGCGACGATGAGGAGCTTCTTCTTCTGCTCGATGGCGTCGGCGAGCAGGCCTGCCGCGCGGCCCGCGTTGGTCAGTTCGGCCGGCGGGATCAGGCGCGAGAAATCCTGCTCCAGCTGGTCCCTGGAGCCGATGCGCCGCGCTGCGAACAACCTCGCCAGCAGCGGATGCACGCCAGATTCAAGTAATCTGAGGCGATCTGCCTCGGCATAGCGTCGTGTGACGATTTTCAAGCGCGAGCCTGTTCCATCACGCGGGCGTGATCCTTCCCGTAAGCCCCCAGCGGCCGCGGCCGGCGCCAGAAACGGTGCAGGTCGCCGCGCACTGCCTCGAAAGACGCGGCGGCGTCGGGCACGTGGAGGGTCAGCATGCCGATGCGGCCTGCTTTCAGTGCCGCGAGCAGCGGTGCAAACCATTGCTCCTCAAGAGACAACAGCTGCCGCACGCGCGCATCGAGATCGCCCAGTGCCTGCGGGCCGCGCAGATCGTCGAGCACCGCGAGGTGCCGCCCGTCCTCGGGCGCGCGCCCGAGCCATTCGAGGGCGCCCGCGCCCGGCGCGCGATGGCGCACGCCGGCGTTGCGCGCGAGTCCGATCGCCACGGCATCGTTCGCGACCAGCGATTGCCAGGGCCCGCTCGCCGCTGCCGGCAGTTTCCCCGCGCCCCACAGCCACAGGCTGTTGATCACCGGATCGCCGCGCTGCTCGCGCGCCGTGTTTACCGGGTGCTCATGGAGCGCCATCTGGATTTCCGTCAGCAGCGGATGCCACGGCTTGGGCGGAAGGTGCGGATCGACGTTCGCGCCCGCGAGATCGACGGGAGGTTTTGTGCTGCCTTCACTTTGCCCTTGACCTTCAATCCGAAGGCACCACTGGTCGGGCCTCACTGCATGAAGCACGAATTTACCGGCAAGCAACGGCGTCAACGCGGCCGCCAGTTCTTCTGCTTCCGCGGCGGTGAGCGCAAACGCGTGGCTTGGAACCAGGAACACGCGGTCGCGGTCCGCGCGCAAATGCACCGGATCGGCGCGCAGCCACAGGTGTGCGCCCGGGTCCAGGCCATGCGCGAGGGCAGTGAGCGCACCCGCGGGAATGGAAATGTTTTCGGCGGGGATTTCGTTCAATCCGAAAACCCGGCAAAGCCAGGTCTCCAGAGGAGCTGCCACGCCGTTCGTGCGGCGGCCGCGCGCCAGCAGCAACTCCAGCGCCGGCAGCGAACACGGCGGCAGATCCTGCGCCGGGAACAGCGCCGGGACGACGAGCTCGAGGTGCATCAGTGGCGGCCCGGCGAACGCCGCGCGCCCAACTCGATCACCCTTGCGCGGCCGCCCGCAAGATGGCGTGCGAGAATTTTGTAGTGGTCGAGGTCGAAGCGCGGCCGCGATTCGCCCTCCAGCAGTTCGCCGACGTTGTCTTCCGATTTCGCCGTGCCGAGCAGGCACCAGTGGTCCACCACGTGCACTTCTGTGGTCTCCCGCTCGTGGTCCTCCTCAATGATGCCGATCGGCCCCTGCCAGGGCCAGGCGGCGGTTTTCAGTCCCGCCAGCGCCGCCGCGGCGCGCGCCTGGTGGACCTGCGCGCTTTCCTGCCCGGCGCAGGCGCCGGCGCAGCGCTTGATCTGGTGGCGGAAACAGGCGCCTTTGCCCTGCTTCTCGAAGCCGAGCATGCGCAGGCACAGACGGTGTTCGTCCGCGAGGCCCCGCAGAGCGTCCATGGCGGAGCGCTTGGAGCGAAATACCCCGCAGAGGCGCGCAATGGTCGCCGAATTGATCTCTTCCTTCGTGACCAGAATCAATTTGTCCGCATCGAACAAGAAGCCGCACGGGTCGCGCGCGCGCCTCAGTTGCCTGTTGAATACGGGCAGCAGTTCCTTCACCAGCGCCGCCTCCAGCAGCAGCGCGCCCAGTTCGCCGCAACTGCGGCGCCACTCGATACGTCGGATCTCGCGCGCGATCTGCGCTTCGCGCGGGGAACGCACGTCGGCCGAGAAGTGCTGCAACACGCGGCTGCGCATGGCGACGCTCTTGCCGACGTAAAGCGGCGTGTCGTTCTCGCCGTAGAAGAGATAGACGCCGGGGGATTCCGGAATCGCATCCACGGTCGCGCGCTCGATGTGCGCGGGCAGCGCCGGCAGCCGCGAGAGCTGCTTCACCGCGCTTGCCAGTTGCTCGGCGCCGCGCTCCCCGGCCGCCACCTGCAGGAACTGCCACACCGCCCGCGCGTCGCCGAGCGCGCGGTGGCGCGAGTCGCACTGCAGGTGGTGGCGATCGATCAGGCTGTCGAGATTGTGCCGGGCGTGCCCGGGATACAGGCGCCGCGACAGCTTCACCGTGCACAGCGTCCTCGCCTGGAAGCGCAGCCCGGCGCGCTCAAAGGCGTGGCGCAGGAAGCCGTAGTCGAAGCGCGCATTGTGGGCGACGAAAACCCGCCCCTCCAGCCGCTCGTAGAGGCCCGCGGCGAGGTCCTCGAACGCCGGCGCGTCCGCGACCATCGCGTTGGTGATGCCGGTGAGCGCCTGGATGGCGGGCGGGATCGAGGCGCCCGGATTCACCAGCGTGGACCATTCCGAAACCACCCCGCCCTCGGCCACTTCGAGCACCGCGATTTCAGTGACGCGGTCCCAGGCCGGATGCGCGCCGGTCGTCTCCAGGTCGACGATCGCGAGCGGCGCGTCGAACAGGGCTTTCACTTCGGTGGGTGGATATACATACAGCGCGGGACTCTACCGCAAAACCGTCGCCAGTTGCCATGCGGCGAAGGCGAGGATGGTCAACCCGGACACGAGGTTGATGATGCGGAACAGCTTCGGGCCGACGCGGTTGCGCAGCCAGTTCGCGCCCGCGGCCAGCACGATCCACCACGAGGCCGAACCGAGGAACACCCCCAGAACGACCAAAGCGGCAGTGCCGAAGTCGCTGGAAACCAACCCCAGGCCGGCGAAGATCGCCGCGAAGGCGAGGATCGTCGGCGGGTTGGCGAGCGTGAGCCCGAGCGTGGAGAGGAAAGCCTGAACGTGGTTTGTCCTGCCCGGGTTCTTTTCCTCTTCGAGTGCTGCAGGTTTCGCCAGCAGCGTGCTAATTCCGAGGTAGGTGAGGAACAGGCCGCCAATCAAGCCGAGCCAGAAGCTCTGACCGAGGAGGAAGCCCGAGATCGCGGTGAGGCCGAATGCGGCCACCGCGCCGTAGAGGCCGTCGGCCACCGCGATCCCCATGCCGGAAATGAAACCGGCGAGCGCCCCCTGCTCGATGGTGCGGCGAAAGCACAGCACCCACATCGGCCCGACCGTGGCCGCGAGCAGGAAGCCGAACGCGAGGCCCTTGAGGAAGAAAATCGTCATGGCGGCGGCAACCGGGCGGCGATCAGGATCTCGAACACGCGGCGAGTTCGGCTGCGGAGAGGTTGTGGATGCGCCCGAAGCCGGCGACGAAGCGCGCGTCGCGCGGCACGATGCGCCAGAAGGAGAAGTCCGCGAGTTCGAAATTGACGGCTTGTTCCGGGAAGCGGGCGAGCCACCGACGCTTGAGGTCCGCTTGTTCTCCGTCAAGGTTCTCCGCGTTTCCTCTAATTGAAATTCTCTTTAGAGTAAAGGGATCGGAACGGCCGTCGTCCGTCTCGGCGATCGAGAGCGCGACGCGCGCGTCCTGCGTCATATCCTGGGTGTGCCACGCCAAGCGGCTGACGTGCACGTGGAAGGCCGAGAAATCCGCCGCCGGCAAGCAGAGGGTCATCGAGGCCATGGGCGCGCCCTGCCTGAGCGTGGCGAGATGCGCGATGCGCTGCGTGCGGATCAGCCGCGCCAGCGCGGCCAGGGTATTGAGTTCTGCGGTCATTCCAGAACGCCTTCGACCAGGATCGGGAACTCTACAGGTAAACTAGACAGATGATTCCGGCGGTGCTTAAACGGCTCGGCGAGCTGGGCTACGTCGAGGGTAAGGACCTGACTATCGAGTACCGCTCGGCGGACGGCGTCAGCGAGCGCTACCCTTCTCTCGCGTGCGAACTGATCCAGCTGAAATGCGATCTGATCTTCGCGGTCGGCGCGGAACACCCCGCCCGGGCCTTGCTCGACGCGAAGACGACGATTCCGGTGGCAATCCTCGCGCATGATTACGAACCGGTGGCGGCCGGTATTGTCGCCAACCTCCGGCGCCCGGGCGCCAACATCACCGGCATCTATGTTCCGGAGCCCGCGATGGCCGCCAAGCGCCTGGAGCTTCTTCATGAAATCGTACCCAGGGTGAAGCGCTTCCTCGTGCTCGCCGACCGGGTGATTGAATGAGAGCGCGCTGCGCGCACGGTGTGCGAGGGGCCAAGGGCGGCATGGAGTATATGCTATACTCTAGACATATTTCACCGGGAGACAGCCATGCTGGCAGTGCGCACGAGCTTTTACTTGGCGCCGGAGACGCAGGCGCGGCTGCGTCTCGCTGCGCAGCAGCTCGGGCGCTCGCAGACGGCGCTTGTAAACGAGGCGCTCGAAACTTTCCTGCGCGACCGTCCGGCCGCCGAACTGCGCTCCATCGGTGCGGGCGCAGACGGTGCGATGGGCGCGGCCGAAGTAAAGCGCTGGGCGCGCGAGCAGATGGCGCGTGGCGCAGCGCCGGTTCGGCCCAAGGGCCGCCGCTGATCACGCTCGACAGCTCGGCGCTGTTCGCCCTGACCGACCGCCGGGACCGATCGCATGCCCGCATTAGGCGCGCGCTTTCAGCGGATCGCGGGCCGTACCTGATTCCGGCAGCGATCATTGCGGAAATCGCCTACATGATCGAGTCGCGCCTCGGCACCAACGCGTTGCTAGCGTTTATCGGCGACCTCGACGCGGGTTACGCCGTGCACCATTCATCGGAGGGGTGGGGGCGGATGGCACAGCTGGTCAAACGGTACGCCGACCTGCCGCTCGGATTTGCGGATGCCGCGGTAGTGGAATGCGCGGAGCGGCATGGCGGGCGCGTGATGACGCTCGACAAGCATTTCGCAATCGTCGCCCGGGAAGGGAAACTCGCGGTTCTTCCCGAATAGAGCGAGTACGGAGGGAAATCGGGTATTCTCGCCCGCGTGCGTTACGAACTCCTCGTCGGCCTGCGCTATACCCGCGCCAAGCGCCGCAACCACTTCATCAGTTTCATTTCGGCGATCTCGATGGCGGGCATCGCGCTGGGGGTCGCGGCGCTGATCGTGGTGCTCTCGGTGATGAACGGGTTCCAGAAGGAACTGCGCGCCCGCATTCTCGGGGTCGCCTCGCACGTGCAGCTGAGCGGCGCGAACAACCAGCTCGCCGACTGGCCGTCGGTGGCGAAGCTCGCCCTGCAGGACCCGCGCGTCAAGGGCGCGGCGCCTTTCGTCAACGCGCAGGCGATGCTCGCGGCGGGGCAGGCGGTGCGCGGCAGCGTGGTGCGCGGCATCGTCCCGGAGCGCGAGGAGCAGGTAGCCGAGATCGGCCTGCACATGCGCGCAGGCAAGCTCGAAGCGCTCAAGGCAGGCGAGTTCGGCATCGTGCTCGGCTCGGAGCTCGCGCGCGCCCTCGGCGTTCTTACTGGCGACAAGGTGGCGCTGATCGCGCCGCAGGGCCTGGTGACGCCGGCGGGCGTGATTCCGCGCCTGAAGCAGTTCACCGTGGTCGGCCTGTTCGAGGTCGGCATGTTCGAGTACGACTCCGGGCTCGCGCTCGTTCACCTGCAGGACGCGCAGAAGCTCTACCAGTTCGGCGAAGCGGTGTCGGGCGTGCGCTTGCGGCTCGATGACCTGTTCGCGGCGCGCTCGGTGGCGCGCGACCTGATGGCGACGATGGGCCGCGACACGTTCGCCACCGACTGGACGCGCAGCCACGCCAATTTCTTCCGCGCGGTGGAGATCGAGAAGCGCGTGATGTTCATCATCCTGCTGCTGATCGTCGCGGTGGCGGCGTTCAACATCGTCTCCACGCTGGTGATGCTGGTGACCGACAAGCAGGCCGACATCGCCATCCTGCGTACGCTGGGGGCGTCTCCGGGGTCGATCGTGCAGATCTTCATGGTGCAGGGCGCGCTGATCGGCGTCATCGGCACCTGCGCGGGCCTGGTCCTCGGCGTGCTGGTCGGCTTCAACGTCGCGACCGTGGTGCCTGTCATCGAGAACCTGCTCGGCTTCAAGTTCCTCGCCAAGGACATCTACTACATTTCCGACCTGCCTTCCGATGTTCAGCTGGGCGACGTGACGACCATCGGCATCGTGGCACTGGTGCTGTCGTTCCTTGCCACGCTCTATCCGAGCTGGCGCGCTTCGCGCACCAATCCCGCGGAGGCGCTCAGGTATGAATGACGGGTTTCGCGACACGGTGCTGTCCTGCCGCGGCCTGAAAAAGACCTATCAGGGCCCCGCGCCGGTGCACGTGCTGCTGGGCGTGGACCTCGAGGTCCGTGCGGGCGAGCGCATCGCGATCATGGGCCGCTCGGGCTCGGGAAAGTCGACGCTGCTGCATCTGTTGGGTGGCTTGGATACTGCAACCGAAGGGGTTGTCGCGGTGCAGGGCAGGGCTTTGAACGAAATGTCCGAAAAAGAACGGGGCGACACCAGAAACCGGACCCTCGGGTTCGTCTACCAGTTTCATCACCTGCTGCCCGAGTTCACCGCGGCGGAAAACGTCGCGATGCCGCTGTGGATCAGGCGCATGGGCCGGGCACAAGCACTGTCGAAAGCGAAATCGGTTCTTGAAGAAGTCGGTTTGGGCGCGCGTCGGGAGCATCTTCCCGGCGAGCTCTCGGGCGGCGAGCGCCAGCGCTGCGCGTTCGCGCGCGCGATGGTCACCGAGCCTGCCTGCGTGCTGGCCGACGAACCCACCGGCAACCTCGATACGCAGACCGCGGACGGGGTTTTCGAGGCGATGGTGCGGCTCTCCGACTCTCGCGGCACCGCCTTCGTGCTGGTGACGCATGACGAGGCGCTGGCTGCGCGGACCGGGCGCGTGCTTGTGCTGCGAGAAGGAATACTTCGAAGCTAAACGGGTTTTTCCCCGGTTTTGCCGGCCTTCGCAGCGATCGCCGCTTCGTCCTCGCTCAGGGTGCGGGCGAACTGGTCGCGCAGTTCGTTGGACACCGAGAGGTGGGCGTCGGGATCGCTCTTGTGCACGGCGTAGAGCTTTGCCAGCACTTCGTCGTCGTGCTCGGCGAAGCTCTGTACCGCGCGCGCTGCACGATCGGCGTCGGCCCCCACGGCCGCCAGCGTCGCCCGGCCCAGCGCCAGCGCCGACTGGAAGGTCTCGCGCTCGATGATCTCGACGCCGGCGTCGCGCAATTCGAACATGTGGCGCATGTCATGCGCCCGCGCGATGATCCTGAGGTTCGGGAATTGCCTGGCCGCAGTGCTCGCCAGGCGCGTCGTCGCGACCGGATCGTTCAGCGCGATGATGAGAAAATCGGCGCTCGCGGCGCCCGCTGCCTCCAGCAGGTCCAGGCGCGTAGCGTCGCCGTAGAAGACGCGGAAGCCGAAGTGGCGCAATTGCTCGACGTGGTCCGGATCGTCGTCGAGGATGGTCGGCTCGTAGCCGCTGCCGTGCAGCAGGCGCGCCACTACCTGGCCAACGCGCCCCAGGCCCGCGACGATGACCTTGCCGGCCTCCGGCGGCTGGTGCTCCCGGCTGCCGGGCGCCTCGTCGGCGAAGCGCGGCGCCAGCACCCGGTCATGGAACACCAGCAGGAAGGGCGTCGAGAGCATCGACAGCGCCACCGCCAGCGTCATCGCCTGCGCGGTCGCAAAGGGCAGCACCTCGCGCTGCACACCCAGGGTCAGCAGGACGAAGGCGAATTCACCGCCCTGTGCGAGCAGCAGGATGAACAGCGGGCGCTCGCTGGGCGGTAGTTTCGCGAAACGCGCGATCGCCCAGAGGACCGCGCTCTTCAGCACGAACAGCCCGCCGATCAGCCCGAGGATGACGAGCGGTTTGTCGAGCAGCAACCCGAAGTCCACCCCCATGCCGACCGCGATGAAGAACAGGCCCAGCAGCAGGCCCTTGAACGGCTCCACCGCGGCCTCGATTTCGTGGCGATACTCGGACTCCGCGAGCAGCACGCCGGCGAGGAACGTGCCCAGCGCCATGGACAGGCCCGCGGACTCGAAGCTCCAGGCGATGCCCAGCACCAGGAGCAGCGCGAACGCGGTGAAAATCTCCCGCTGCCGGGTGCGCGCGATGTGGCGGAACACAGGCTGGACGAGGAAATGGCCGCCGACCAGCGTGGCCGCGATCACCGCGCCGGCAAACCCGAGGCCGCTCCAGGAGAAGCTCGCGCCGGTGCCGGCGGCCCCCAGCAGCGGCAGCAGTGCCAGCATCGGGATCACCGCGATGTCCTGGAACAGCAGGATCGCGAACACCGCCTGGCCGCCCTTGTTCTGCAGCGCGCCGCGCTCGGTGAGGGGTTGCAGCGCCAGCGCGGTCGAGGAAAGGGCGAGCGCCATGCCGGCGAGGATGCCGATGCGTACGTCGACGCCCGCGATCCAGGCCACCGTGGCGATCAGCGCGATCGAGCCGGCGACCTGCGACAGGCCCAGCGAGAACAGGCGCGTGCGCATGTGCCACAGACGCTTGGGTTCCAGTTCCAGGCCGATGACGAACAGGAGGAACACCACGCCCAGTTCCGCATACGGTCGCACATCCTGGGTCTTGTCGATCAGCTTCAGGCCGAAGGGGCCGATGGCGATGCCCGCCAGGAGGTAGCCCGCGACCGAGCCCAGCCCGAGGCGGTGCGAAAGCACGACAGCGAGCACCGCCGAGGCGAGAAACACCACGCTCGGGATCAGAAAAGCGCTGCCGTGCTCCACTTACCGGGGAATCAATACAGCATCAGTGGTGAAAACAATGGCCCGGTTGGTCTGCAACTCGACATGCAGGGCCTGAACCAGCGGCGGGCTGACGGGAGCCTCCGCCTCCCACTGGATCACGAAATTGGCTCCGGATCCGCCCACCACATCGCGGCGTTCCACCAGGAACTCCAGAGTCTCCATCGGTTTGAGGATCCGAGGGGACGATACGAAGTTGCGCAGGAATTTGCCTTCCGTGGAGTAATAGCGTGCCGCAAGCAGCTTGAGCGGCTTGTCCAAATCCGTGTTGTGGATGCTGACCAGCGCGGAAACCGGCAATTGTCTGGCAGCGCCGTTATTGTCGAGATCCCCATACTGGATGAAAGCGTAGATCGGGAGGTACAGATGTTGTCCATTGCTGAGCGTGCGCTGCGCCATGGTTGCGCCCGGCAAGAGGCCGAGCAAGAGCAGCAGCAGCGCCGGCAGCAGGTGGAACTCGATCGCGGCAAAACCCGAGCGCATGGCGATCATGCGTCTTTCCTTTCGACGGTGCGGAATTCCAGATCTTGCAGCAGCCCGTCAATTAGGCGGTAAATCCAAGCATGAACGGTCAGCCTCTCGCCGCGCTTCCAGGCATCCTGGACGACGGTTGTGCGGCAGACATTGCGAGCCTGGTCCAGCACATTCAGTTCGCAAAGGCGGTCGAGGGCGCTTGCCTCGTCACCGAAGGCGTCGAGTTCGGGGCAATGGCGTTCCTGAGTGTCCTGGATAGGGCGGAGCCAGTTGTCGATCAGGCCGAGGGGCGCACCGCGGCGCGCAGCGGCGATTCCGCCGCAGCCGTAATGGCCGCATACGATCACGTGTTCAACGCGCAGGACATCGACCGAATATTGAAGCACAGATAGGCAATTCAGGTCGGAATGGACCACCAGATTGGCGACGTTACGGTGAACAAACAGCTCGCCCGGTGCAAGCCCGACGATCTCGTTGGCCGGAACGCGGCTGTCTGAACAGCCGATCCACAGGTAGCGCGGCGCCTGCTGGCCGACCAGCCGGTCGAAGAAGTCCGGCTGGTTCTGCGTCATGCGCGCCGCCCAGCGGCGGTTGTTGTCGAAGAGTTCGGTCAGATGGGGCATTTGCGCACTATGCCGTGAAAATGATACCGCCGTGCGCGCAACGCTCAGTCCGCCGCTGCCGCGATCAGCAGCGCGAGCGCCGCGCCGAGGCCGGCGGGAAGGCCGTAGCGTTCGAATTTCGAGATCGATTCGCCGGCTATAACCTCGACCGGGACCGACGTCTTATCCAGCACTTTGTTGGTGGTCGAATCCTCGATCATCCGGGTGAGGGAATTCTTCCGTGCGGTGCTCATCACGATGCGCTGGCAGCGCAGGCGCTTGGCTTCGTCGACGATGATATCGGCCTTCCTGCCCACTCTGGCGTGCGCTGAATAGGGCACGCCGAATTTCTCGATCAGTTGCCTGGCCGGCCGCAGCGCCTTCTCCGCTTCGTCATGGTGAAACGAAGCTCGCGCTTTGCCGCCGATGAACTGCGAGATATGACGCGAGAACGGCGGCTGAACATTGAGCAGATGGATCTCCATCCCGGGGTTCTTCAGAAATTCGTTGACGACGTGCCGCAAGGCGTACTCCGAATTGCGCGAGCCGTCGACGGGAACGAGTACTTTCAACATGGCGTCTTCTCCTCGTGTTGCGACAAAAGGGTTTCCTTGCGGATTGCGCTCCGCCTCGATCTGGCGTGCCAGGACCGCGAGGCGAGCGGAGATGCGCGACTCGAGCCTGCGGTGATTTTTCACGAATCCAGCCCATAGCACCCCGCCGATCGCCGCGAGATAGAGGAGCGTGGCGGCCGCGCCGTTGGCGGCGAAGGCGTCCTTTAGCTGCGGTTCGCTGATGATCATCTTGGCGGCTGTCCAGGCGAGCACGCCGGCGCCGAAATAGACGATCCCCGGGTAGCGCTCGACCCAGTGCAGCATGAGCGTGCTGCCCCAGACCACGATCGGCACGCTGATCAGGAGGCCGAGCACCACGAGCAGGTAGCTGCCTTGCGCCGCCCCGGCCACGGCAAGGACGTTGTCCAGCCCCATCACCATGTCCGCGGCCACGATGGTCCGGATCGCACCCCAGAAGCCGACCGCCGGTGTGACTTTGCCGCCTTCGCCTTCGCCGTTGCCGTTCTCAGGCAGCAGCAGGCGGTAAGCGATCCACAGCAGCAGCACGCCGCCAACCAGCAGCAGCCCCGGGATCTTGAGCAGCCAGACGACGACCAGCGTCATCGAGCTGCGCACCACGATCGCCCCAAGCGCGCCCCAAACGATCGCCTGCTTCTGCAAATGGCGCGGCAGGCTGCGCGCGGCGAGCGCGATCACGATCGCGTTGTCGCCCGCCAGCACCAGGTCGATGGCGATGATCGCGAGCAGCGCGGTGAGGAATTCGACCGAAAGGATTTCCACGGCCTGGTCTCTTGAAGTTCAGCTCACTCGTTGCTGGTGCCAATACCCAGCAAGTGCAGCAAGCTGGTAAACAGGTTGAAGATGGAGACGTACAGCGTCACCGTGGCCATGACGTAATTGGTCTCGCCGCCGTGGATGATCTGGCTCGTCTGGAAAAGGATCAGGCCGGCCATCAGCAGGACGAAGGCGGCGGACACCGTGAGGGAGAGCGCAGGCACGGCAAAGAAAATCGCCGCCAATCCGGCCACGAAAGCCACGATGATGCCCGTCATCAGGAAGCCGCCCATGAGGCTGAAGTCCCTGCGGCTTGCCGTCGCGTAGGCCGACAGCCCGAGAAAGATCGCGGCCGTGCCGCCCATCGCCGTCATCACCACCTGATGCCCGTTCGGCATCGCCAGGTAGTGGCTGATGATCGGCCCAAGGGTGTAGCCCATGAAGCTGGTCAGCCCGAAGACCGAAATCAGCCCCCAGCCGCTGTCGCGCAGCCTAGCCGTCAGGAAAAGGAGGCCGAAATATCCGATCAACGTGATAACGAGGCCCGGATGCGGCAGTTGCAGGGCTGCTGTCACGGCTGCGGCTCCGGCGCTGAACAGCAACGTCAACGACAGCAGCCAGTAGGTGTTCCTCAATACGCGGTTGGCGGAAAGCGGCGGAGCAATTGCTCCGGCGTCCCTGGTCAGAACAAGTGTTTCTGCGGACTTCATGGTTGTGCTCCCTCAGTTTTTGGACATATCAAAGGTATCCCCCGGCAGCGAGCGGCGCGGTTTCCGTCTTGCGAGCCGGACGTTCTCTTGCAGCCGGTCAACCCGCTTGGCGACGTTGCGGCCGGCGCGCTCCGCCGCCCGGTCGATCACGGTGTACAGATCGGTGCCTGCGTCCTCGATCAGGACGGACGGCGCACCATCCAGCACCACGTGGATCTTGCAAAACTTGTCCTCCCCGCCGCGCGCACTGTTGCTAGCGCCCACCCGGACCGCCACTCGCTTGATACGGGCGCTGGTTCGGGTAAGGGCGAAGCGCAGCCGCCGCTCGGTGTGATCCAAAAGCGAGGCGGTGAGCGCAAACCCCCGGCCCTGGATATCAATTCGCGTGCCCGGTCCCTCCTTGCCAGTCAACGCACTGTGGCGCCGAGTGTAGATACGTTGTTACTTCGTGTAAAATCGTTTTATCTATATAGATTGATCGAATAAACCGAAGTATTGAGCCGATGAATTTCAAGCACCTGCACTACTTCTGGCGCGTCGCCAAGGCGGGCGGTGTGGCGCGCGCGAGCGAACAGTTGCACCTCACGCCACAGACGATCAGCGGGCAGATCGGCCTGCTGGAGGATGACCTAGGAACGCCACTGTTCGCCAAGCGCGGTCGCAATCTCGAACTGACGGATGCCGGGCGGCTCGCATTCGGCTATGCGCAGGACATCTTCGGCATCGTTTCCGAACTGGAGGAGTCGCTGCGGAACTACCCTGCGGGCGGCCGTCCGGTCGAGTTCCGGGTCGGCGTTGCCGATGCCGTCTCGAAGACGATTGCCTATCGCCTGATCGAACCGGCGACCCGTCTGCCAACCCCTGTGCGCATCGTATGCCGGGAATGGAAACTCGACAGCCTGCTCGCCGAACTGGCCGCGCACCGGCTGGACCTGGTGATTGCCGGCGCGCCGATTCCGCCCTCCGTGAGCGTGCGCGCATACAACCACCGGCTGGGGGAATCGGGAGTGAGCTTTTTCGCATCGGCCCGGCTCTTCAAGACCCTCAAGGGGAAGTTTCCCGCCTGCCTGGACGGCGCGCCGATGCTGGTTCCCGGCGTGGACGCGGCAGTGCGGTCGCGGCTGGATCGGTGGTGTGAGGCGAAAAAGGTCCGGCCCCGGGTGGTCGGAGAGTTCGACGACAGCGCGTTGATGAAAGCGTTCGGTCAGCGCGGCGCGGGAGTGTTCATCGGCCCCACCGTTCTCGAATCGGAAATCGAAATGCAATACGGGGTGAAAACGCTGGGCCGGACTGTGGAGATCGTCGAGGAGTTCTTCGCGATTTCGGTCGAGCGGCGCGTTACGCACCCCTGCGTCGTCGCCATAACCGACGCGGCAAAAGGCGGGTTGTTTATCACGGGCGACGCCGCCTGATAGCGCTTCCTGGTTACTTGTCATCGCGCCGAGAAAACTCGGCCCAAAGACCCACTGCGGCGACGACGAAAGGCAGGATCAGGAGGAACAGGAACGAGCGGTCCAGGCTTGCAAACCACTGGGTCCAGAGATCCCAATCAACTATCTCGCTAACCTGACCCTTGATGCCCCGGAAACAGACGATAGCCACGAGCGTCGGCGGCATGGCGGCGGCGAAGAGGCCGAACGCGTTGATCGATTGATCCTCGAAGTGGTCCTTGAGGATCGCAAAGCCGGCAGGATTAGGGGCATTGGCGATGACGGTCAAACCGCCGCCCGCCACCGCACCCGCTACCAGTGAATACTTGTATTCGTTGGAAACACCTTCAACGAGGGAGCCGAGATACGTGAGCGCCGCGTTATCCGTTATGGCTGTAAGTGCGGCAGCGCCGTAGAACAACGCCGATTCATCGAGACGGGATAGCACGTCCTCCAGCCACCAGCGTTGCTGGCCGCCAAGCACGACCAGCCCGGCGAGGAAAAACGCGACCATCAGGCCCTCGCGAAGCATCAGGCGGTCGTGATGGCGGCGGTAAGCCTCCGCCAAGCCGAGGAACAGCAGGAACAGCCCCATGAATGCCTCGGGGTGGTGGTTCGTGAACACCACGGCGGCGAGAATGGCGAGATTCACCGCCACGAACACGGCGGGTACGCGGGCCTCCGCGCTTTGCGCAGGCGGTGCGGCGCGCTCCGACAATTCGCGACGGAAGAGAAGCGTGAGAACGAGGGCATTGATTAGGACCGCAAGCGCCGCCTTAGCGCCGAATGTGGACAGCATGAATCCCGTGGTCCACTCCCACTTCGCCGCCACCATGAGAACCGGTGGTGCGGCGAAGTTCGTCAACGTGCCGCCTACGGATACATTGACGAACAACACGCCGAGCGTTGCGTACTTGAGACGACTGGAAGCGCTGGTCGCGAAGATTCGATCACGCAGCATCAACGCCGCGAGCGTCATCGCTGCGGGCTCCGTAATCAGTGAACCGAGCAGCGGCACGAGCGAGAGGCTGAGGAAGTATCCGGCGACAGCGGGTTGCGCAGGCAGCAGTCGCCCAACGGACTGCACGCTGTCGGAAGCGAGTTGCATGACGGGCCGGCTCGCGGCGATGACCATGATGACGAAAACGAACATCGGCTCGACGAAGTGCCGGCTATCCAGGTAGGCCGAGGCATGGCCCCAGCCGTAGGCGAGCGCCATGAACACGAGCAATACAAAGGCCCAGAAGCCGAAAACGGTTTCGACTTCTCCCAGCAGGTGCCACAGCCCCGAGTGCGCGGTCCGGGTGTGGGCAAGATGCTCGAAATAGCGGGTCGAGAAGGTGTGGAGGACCGCGAGTGCGAACAACGCGGCGCCGACAATCTCAAGGGTTCCGATATGGCTCGTCATGCCGCGACTCTACGACAGCCAAACCCGGCGCGTAAGTCGCAAAGCCGCGTACGTAATAGTGCTTACTTGCCTTGCGGGAAGCCTCGCCTCAAGATGCAATCCTGCAATGAAATTCCTTCGATATTTGCGAGATGCGTCCGTTTTCGCACCCTGTTACATCGCGCTCGATTGGGCCAGCTACATCGATCCGGTTGGACCTTTCAACATAACGCCGTGGAATCCACAGCCTGCGCTCGCCATCGTATGGATGATGCTGGGCGGTCTTGTGCACGCTCCGGCGGTACTGGCCACGATCCTGTTGGCGGACATTCTCGTTCGGCATGTCCCGGGCGGGTACGCGATCACAGGGATGACTGCCCTCGTCCTTACAAGCGGCTACGCAGCTATTGCATGGGCGTTGAAGTCGCTACTAAGCGATACGGGCTTGCGTTCGACCCGACAACTCACCATCTTTACAACGGCAGTGGTCGCAGGGACGGGCGTGGTCGGTGCAGGGTTCATTGGGGTACTGAGCGCGGCGGGATTGCTGGCGGAGACCGCGTTCTGGAACGCATGGATACGCTTCTGGATTGGCGACGCGGTCGGCATCCTGGTAACGGCGCCGCTCCTTTTTGCCGCCGCGGACGCTGCTCGCCGGTCAGCGCTTCTTTCCCTTGCGCGCCGGCCGGAAGCCCTGCTGCAGGCAATCGTTCTGGCGGCGACAGTCTGGCTGATATTCGAGGGATTCGGCACCGACCCGTCGCGTCAGTTTTACCTGCTGTTTCTACCTCTTATCTGGATTGCGGTTCGGTTCGGAATGAACGGTGCAATATTGGCTACTGCGATCGTCCAGATGGGGGTCGTGCTGGGCATCCATGGTGCCGGTGGAATATCGCTGCCTATCGTCGAACTCCAGGCGTTGCTGGTAGCCCTTACGTTAACGGGCTTGTTTCTGGGAGTGATGGTGGACCAACGGCAGCGCGCCGAGGAAGGCTTGAGGCAGACGCTGCGCCTCGCCGCGGCAGGCGAGATGGCGGGTGCCATTGCACATGAGGTAAACCAGCCGCTTACCGCCGTAACAAACTATGGACGATCGGTACAAATGCTGCTCGAACGGGATCAGTCCGGGCCGCCGCAGGCGAGGGAAATAATCCGCAAGATCCTCGCGGAGGCGGAACGGGCTGCCGAAGTCGTCCGCAGGCTCCGCGACTTCTTCCGCGCGGGTACTACCCGATTGGAGGTAGTAGAACTCAAAGACCTGCTGGTGGCGGTGCGCCGGATGGGCGAAACCGCGATCGACGCGAAGGACATTTCATTAGAGATTGAGAATCGCTCATCAATGCCGCCCCTCTACGTTGACCGATTGCAAATAGAAGTCGTCCTCCGAAATCTGATCGTGAATGCGGTCGAATCAGTGATGGGATCAGGCCGCCAAGGCGGGCGCATATCGGTATTTGTGGAACGTCACGATGACAGGCACTTGCGAATTGTGGTTGCGGACGACGGCCCGGGAATTTCCGCGGCAAACCGCGAGCGCCTGTTCGAACCTTTCATATCGGGTAAACCCACGGGCATGGGGCTTGGCCTTGCCGTCAGTCGCGCGATCGCCGAAGCGCACGGCGGCTCGCTTGAGGCAGCCACGGTCGCGCGCGGCGAATTCCATCTGACACTGCCATGCGTTCAGAGCGCCTGACCGTTTTCGTCGTTGATGATGATGCTTCAGTGCGTGACTCCATCGCGCTCATGCTTGGGCTTGCGGGCTATCGCACCACGGCGTTCGCTGACGCCGAGGCTTTTCTTGCAGCTTGGAAGGAAGATTGGGTGGGTTGCGTGATAGCTGACGTGAGACTGCCAGGAAAAAGTGGCGTTGAGTTGCAAGCTACATTGAGAAAGCGCGGCGCATCTCTGCCCTTTGTAATCATTACGGCCCATGGTGATGTACCGACCGCCCGGGCCGCGTTCCGATCTCAAGCTGTGGATTTTCTCGAAAAGCCATTTGACAACGCGCAGTTATATACGGCTGTCGAAACCGCCTTCGCGCTGGAGGAGCGCCGGATTCAGGGGCACGACGGCCGGCGTGCGAATGTGGAAAAACTGAGCCGGCTCACAGTCCGCGAGCGCGAGGTGTTGGAGCAGGCCGCGCAAGGGCTGCACGCCAAGGAAATCGCGGCGGCCCTGGGCATAAGCCCTCGTACCGTCGAAGTACACAAGACCCGGATCATGGAAAAACTCGGCGTGCGCAATGTCGCGGAACTGGTTCGCTTCGCGATCGCCGCGACGCCGCCCGACAATGATCGAAATTAGGCTACGGAGGATTCTGGCGAGCGGGTAAAACTGCCCGGCTTCTGCCGGTAGCGCGCTACAAGGGCAGCCCTGTCAGGCGGCCAGCGCCTGCTCCAGCAGGCGCCGACCCTCGGGGTGCGCCATCACCACGATTGCCTGGCCGGCCCGGATCACGTAGTCGGCCGGCGGATTGAATTCCCAGGCCGTGCCGTCACGGACGGCGAGCGTCACGTAGTCGCGCGAACGCGGCGCCGCGTCGCCCAGCGGGCGCGCCCGGAAACCCTCGGGGACCTGGACTTCCTCCACCCGGAGCTTGTCGTCGGTGCGCAACATTTCATCGAGGAAGCTCACCACCGCCGGGCGCAGCATGCTCGAGGCGATGCGCAGCGCGCCGGTGAAATCGGGGGAGACGATGTCGTCGGCGCCGACGCGTTTGAGCTTCTCGATGTTGCGTACTTCGTGACAGCGGGCCACGACGCGCACCGGCGGATTGAGGTGCTTGGCCGCGAGCGTGACGAGCAGGTTCTTGCCGTCGTCCCCGGTGACCGCAAACACGCCGCCGGCGCGCTTGACGCCGGCGCGCTCGAGGACCTCGTCGTCCGAGGAATCGCCGTGCAGCACCGGCACGTCTGGATAGCGTTCGCGGAACGCGGCGACTGCTTCCACCGCATCGTCTATCGCGACGAATGGGCGCTCGGTCACGATGAGTTCGTGTGCGACGTTGGTGCCGACGCGGCCGACGCCGCAGACGATGTAATGGCCGTTCATTTTATCGATCATGTCGTGCATCCTGCGCCTCCTCAAGACCTCGTCGAACTGGCCCTCGACTATGAAAACGGTGAGCTTGGACAGCATGTAGCCCATGGTGGCGATGCCGAGGATCGCGATCCCCATGTTGAAAACCCGCCCGCCCGGACTGTGCGACAGGTCGATGATCTCACCGTAGCCGATGCTCGCCACAGTGATGAATACCATGTAGACGCAATCGACGAATGTCGCCTTGCCCCCGGCGATGATCCAGAAGCCGGTTGCGCCGATGGCGTGCACCGCGACCATCGCGGCAAGCGGCAGGCGGAAGGTGTGCCAGACGCGTGCCGTGAGACTCTGGTCGGAAGTTTTCAGCGGTGTCTCCTGTGCCTGGCGCGCGCGCGCCAGGCCAGCACCACGTAAACGCGCCAGGCTAGTTGCACGGCGCAGTATCCGGCGGCAGCCAGTGTCAGCGCAAGCGCGGGCAGGCCGACGGCAAGCGGCTTGCCCAGCGACAACGTCCAGTGGGCCAGTGCCTGCAGCGAGTCGATCCAGTGCGTCCAGTCCCACGCATAGGGTTCCACCGCCACCGGGTGATTGCCGGCGCCGAGCAGCAACCGGCCGTAGGCGATGGCGAGCAGGTAGAGCGGCACGATGGTGAAGGGGTTGGTGTAGAGCGTGGTGAGCAGCGCCACCGGCAGGTTCTTTTTCAGCGGCACCGCGAGCAGCGCCGCGGTGAGCATCTGCAGCGGTCCGGGCACCAGCCCGGCGGCCAGGCCGATCGCGAAGCCGCCCGCGACCGAGCCGCGGTTCAAGTGCCACAGGTTCGGGTGGTGCAACCAGGCGCCGAGCCATGCCAGATACTTGTTGGCCCGGATCTGCGCCACGTCCGGCAGGTACTTGCGGAAGAATTTTTTCGGCATGGTCGGCGGCGGAGCCGCTTGGCGCGTTTAATTTTAGATGACGCTTGTCATCCTGAGTTTCGCTTCGGGCGTTCTTTTTCTTCAACTGCAGCCCGAACTGCCCGGGACGGGATGGTTCGGGTTGTGCCTCTCCTTTCCGGTTTTCTTCCGCCGGGAAAGGATCCTCTGGCTGGCGGCGGCGTTCGCCATCGGTTTTTGCTGGGCGCTGGGCATGGCGCACATGAAACTTTCCGACCGGCTCGCGCCGGATCTCGAGGGCAGGGATATCGAAGTGGTCGGCGTTGTTTCCAGCCTGCCGGCAGTGGCGGAGCGCAGCCTGCGCTTCGAGTTCGAGCCCGAGTCGGCCGGGGTCACGCTGCCCGGAAAGATCCTGCTTTCATGGTACCGGACGGCGCTCTACGAGGACAACCCGTCGATCCTCTCCAGTGCCGTCCATCCAGGAGAGCGCTGGCGCTTCACCGTGCGCCTGCGCCGGCCGCACGGCAACCTCAACCCGCACGGCTTTGACTACGAGGCATGGCTGCTGGAGAGAGGCGTGGGGGCGACGGGCTATGTCAGGCCAGGCAATGCGCCGTTGCTTCTGGGCGCGAGAAATTCCTTTTCGGACCGGATCGAAGGCATCCGCGAAGCGGTGCGCGACCGGTTCAAGCTCGTGCTGGGCGAGACGCCGGCGAGCGGCGTCCTCGCCGCCCTCGCGGTCGGCGACCAGCGCGCTATTTCGGGCGAGGAGTGGCGCCTCTTCAACCGCACCGGCGTCACCCACCTGATGAGCATCTCGGGGCTGCATGTGACGCTCATCTCCGGGCTGTTCGCGTGGCTGGCGAGCTGGTTGTGGCGTCGCTCGCAGTTTCTCGTCCTGTGGCTGCCGGCTCGCAAGGCGGGCGCCACGGCGGCGATCGTCGGCGCGCTTGGCTACTCCCTCATCGCCGGGTTCGCCGTACCGGCCCAGCGTACGTGCTGGATGGTGACCGTGTTCGCGATCGCGCTCTGGTCGGGGCGCATTTCATCGCCCGTGCGTACGCTCGCTTTGGCGCTGGCGGTGGTGCTGCTGTTCGATCCCTGGGCGGTATTCGCAGCGGGGTTCTGGCTGTCGTTCGGCGCCGTCGCGCTCATATTTTTCGTCGCGGATGAGAACAGCTCCACGGCAAGACAGTGGTTGCAGGTGCAATGGGCGATCACGGTTGGACTTGCCCCGGCGGCGCTGTTCCTCTTCTCTCAGGTATCCATCGTCGGGCCGCTCGCCAACGCGGTCGCGATCCCGGCGGTGTCGGCGCTCATCACCCCGCTCGCACTCGTGGCGGCGGTGCTGCCTTGGGATGCGCCGCTGGCGCTTGCCGCGTGGCTGATGCAGTGGCTGCTGCAGTTCCTCGAATGGTGCGCATCGCTGCCGGCGGCGCTCTGGCAGCAGCATGTGCCCCCGCTATGGAGCGTGCTGCTCGCGATGGCGGGCGTGCTGTGGCTGCTCGCCCCGCGCGGCGTTCCGTGGCGCGTGACCGGGCTCGCCCTCATGCTTCCCGCCATTGCCTTGCCGCTGCCGGCACCGGCACCCGGCACGGCCTGGATCACCACGCTCGACGTCGGGCAGGGCCTCGCGGTGCTGGTGCGCACCGCGAACCGGTCGCTGCTCTACGACGCGGGGCCCGCGTTCGGCACCGAGGCCGACAGCGGTGAGCGCATCATCGCGCCTTACCTGCGCGCCGAAGGCATCGTGCGGCTGGACGCGATGATCGTGACGCACAAGGACATCGACCATTCCGGCGGCGCCGCCTCCGTACTCGAGAACTTCGATGTCGCGAGCATGCTTTCTTCGCTTCCCTCCGGCGATCCGCTGCTCGGCCTCGCACCAGGCGCGCAACGCTGCGCCGCCGGGCAGAACTGGACCTGGGACGGCGTGCGTTTCGAGATCCTGCACCCGGGGAGCGCGCAGGCGAAGGCGAAGAAAACCAACGACTTGAGCTGCGTGCTGAAGGTGAGCGTGGGTGCGCGTTCGATGCTGCTCACCGGCGACATCGAAAGGCTCTCCGAAACGGACCTGATTGACAGGGACGTGGACGCCCTGCCCTCCGACGTGCTGCTGGTGCCCCACCACGGCAGCCGGACCTCCTCGAGCGCGGAGTTCCTTGCGGCGGTGCGCCCTTCGGTGGCGGTGGTGCCCGTGGGCTACCGCAACCGGTTCAGCCACCCGAACACCGAGGTGATGGGCCGTTACTCTGTCATGAATATTCAGATATATCGCACGGACCGGGACGGCGCGCTGACGGTGGGCCTTTCAAATGGGGGTTTTGATATCAGAGGCGAAAGGCAGCAGCGGCGCCGGTACTGGCACGATGCGCCGCCCTAGGGCCATAATATTTCCGCGGACGGCCCGCCGGGCCGTTCCGACCATCGCTCAAGGAGGGCAGATCATGGCCAAGAAGGAACGCAACGCTGTTTACAGAGTCACCGACGTCATCGGCACGAGTTCGGTCTCCTGGGAAGACGCCGCGCGCAGCGCAGTCAAGACGGCATCCAAGTCGCTGCGCGATCTGCGCATCGCCGAAGTGACCAAGCTCGACGTCAAGGTCGAAGACGGCAAGGTGACGCAGTTCCGCACGCGCCTGTCGTTGTCCTTCAAGTACGGC
>Ga0315281_10003863_pt1 | contig 21883 bp, 23 predicted proteins | sample YL17G07_0_MG_FD_204540 | JGI IMG/M metagenome (GOLD analysis project Ga0315281, IMG submission 204540) | Sediment microbial communities from Yellowstone Lake, YNP, Wyoming, USA - YL17G07_0 | ecosystem: Environmental > Aquatic > Freshwater > Lake > Sediment | place: USA: Wyoming | collected... | reverse complement strand
AGCGCATAGGCGGCGCATAAAACAGCCCCGCCGGCAAGCACCTTGTCCATTGACGGCGAATGTCGGCGCGTGTCAAGGAAGGAGCGGGTGAAGAGAAACCCCGACGTAAGGGCGCAAAAGTAAAAGATAAATTGCGATTCCCGGCCCAAATACGGCGAATTCCCCCACAGGTATTCGGAGCCAAGCCCGTTTGCGGCGAAAAATGCGGAAGTAACAAAACCTAGGTAGAGGACATACCAAAAGAAACTAGAGTCTCTTACGGAAAGGAAAATGAAAAAGTTGTAGAAAAAAAGGACGAGCAAAGAGCCGTAAAAAAAGCCGAGCAGGATGTTTGCCAGATCGTTGTTTTCCGCGAAGTTAACCTCGTTCCAAGCGGTCATGGTGAAATTTGCGGCCATTTTGTCGAAGGGCGCGATTCTTACAAAAACGTCGGTCGTTCCCGGCGGCGTGTTCATTGAGAAAACGTTTTTTGGACTTTTTACGTCCCTCATTTTAATGGGCAGTTGGTTCCCGCCGAAGTGGGGGAGATATTTACCGTCCGCCGTCCCCTCGTACACCTCCACTCGGCTTAAGATGGGGTATTCCAATTGCAACATCCAACGGACATTCTTGACGTCTGCGTTCTTAGCCGCAAAATATAGCCAGTGCGCCGTGCCAGAAACCCCGAAATTTAGGGTGGTCTGTTTGTCGGGCGCGAATTTAGTCCTGTATTCCGGCGACTTAATATCGTCTATCGTTAGTTTTCTCGATTTGTCCTCAAAATGCAGAACATGCCGGCCGATGAACTCCCCGTTGAAATCGGGATTGATTAAAAGAGGTTCGGCAAACGTAACGCCCGGAATAAACGCTATCGATAATAGGAAAGAAAATGCAATCCGACCCATCACCCCACACATGGGGAAATCATAACATTCCGGCTGTTTTTTTCAATCACTATCGCCACGTTTTGTTCGTTGGGTAAAGAGGGGTAATATCAACCCCATGATACATGATATATGTTCACGTATTGTCGGCGGCTCAGTGATCGGCGAAAATATTCTTGTGATTGTTCCCGCCTACAACGAGGAGAAGGCTCTACCCGCGCTTTTGCGGGAGCTGGCCGAGGTTGTTCCGCCGCGCCACACGCTGGTTATAAACGACGGCTCTTCCGACTGCACATCCTCCGCGGCGCGGCGCGCCGGGGTCGAGGTCGTCGACCTTCCGTTGAACATGGGTATAGGGGTCGCAATGCAGACCGGCTATAAGTTCGCCCAGCGGCGCGGGTTCCAGTTCGCGGTGCAGTGCGACGCGGACGGGCAACATGTCCCGGCGCAGATAACCATGCTTTTGGAAAAAATGAGGGAAACCGGCGCGGACATGGTTATCGGCTCCCGTTTTATCGGCGACGAGGATGGGTTCAAATCGTCCTTTGTGCGGCGCCAGTTTATCGGCTATTTCTCGTGGTGGATACACTTGATATCAGGGGTGAGAGTTTTCGACGTCACGTCCGGCTTCAGGCTTTGCAACAGAAAGGCGATAGAGCTTTTCGCGGAGGAATATCCTTTCGACTACCCGGAGCCGGAAGCCATAGTCCTTGTCCACCAATCCGGGCTGGGCGTGGCGGAGACGCCAGTGCGAATGCGGGAGAGGCAGGGTGGGGTGTCGAGCATCGGCTTTTTTGCTGGCGCATATTTTGTGGTAAAAGTGTCCATAGGGCTTTTGGTCAGAAGGTTGAGGAGCGGCAAATGAACATAACGTTGCACATAATTTCGGTTATTTTTTCCATCGGCTTCCTGATGATGATTTTTGAGCTGGTGCGCAGAAAAAAGCTGAAGGAAAACTATGCGCTTACCTGGTTTTTCGTCGGCGCTGTGGTGTTGTTTTTCTCCGCGATGGGGGATAGTCTCGGCGTTGTCTTCCGGGCGCTCGGTTTTATTCAGGCGTCAAACGCCATACTGGTTGTTTCCATATTTCTGATACTCGTCATCCTCCTCGGGCTTAGCGTGGCCGTGTCGAGCCTCTCGACCCAGACGCAGACGCTGACGCAGGAGATAGGCCTTCTGAAAAACAAATTGGAAAATGCCGAAAAGGACGATGCGAAAAACTAAACCAACGGCTACACGCCGCGGTTTCAGGCCGTTTTCAGTGGAATCCCCGGCAAAGATAAACCTCCTTTTAAAAATCACAGCCATACGCAAGGACGGATACCACGACATCGCCTCGATATTTCAGATGATAGACCTGTGCGACGTCGTCACGTTTCGCCCGGAACCCTCCGGGAAGGTGCGGGTGACCTGTTCGGACAAGTCAATCCCGGCCAGGAAAAACCTTGCGTACCTCGCCGCCACGGCGCTTTGGCGACCCGGTCTGCCGGGTGTCGGGATACATATAGAGAAGAGAATCCCGTCCGGCGCCGGGCTTGGGGGGGGTAGTTCAAACGCGGCGACCGTTTTGTGGGTTTTAAACCGGGTCTGGCGGCTTGAGCTTTCCGGTAAGGCGTTGCGAAAGATAGGGGCGGGGCTGGGGGCGGACGTTCCGTTCTTTCTTTTCGCGCCACGGGCGTGGGTGGCGGGCGTAGGCGACAAGCTGACGGAGCTTCCGCCGGCGGAAAAGTTCGCCGTTCTTCTGGTAAAACCATCCGTGAAGGTTCCGACGAAAAAGGCGTATAAGGATTTTGACTCTCAGTTGACACGGCCTTTGACTTATTTTAAAATACCGCCATATATTCGAAAAAGGGGATTTACGCTGGATAAGGCGGTCGGTCTTCTCCAAAACGACTTGGAGAACACCGTATTAAACGCATATCCTGTTCTGGTTAGGGTGAAACGAGAACTGCGGGGCCTGCAACAAGGGAAGGGAGTGATGCTAACGGGTAGCGGGAGCGCCGTTTTCGCGTTGTTCAAAAATAAAAAAGAAGCCCTGTCCGCGAACCGGAAAATTGCAGGAAGATTTCCTTGGTGGAGCGCGGTCGCTTCGCCGAGGGTTTCCATGGCGCACAAAAAAAAATGGGAGGGAGAATAAAATGGAAATTACAGAAGTTGTGGTAAGGCCGATAGAGGATGAAAAGCTGAGGGCTTATGTGTCCCTCACCATAGAAAACGCCCTTGTGATAAAGGACATCAAAATAGTCGAGGGGAAAAACGGTCTGTTCGTCTCCATGCCCAGCCGGAGAAGGAAAAACGGCAAATATCAGGATATCGCCCACCCCATAAACAGCGAGTTCAGAAAAACCATCGAGGATCACATCTTCAACGAGTACAGGAAAATGGTGGGGGATAATTTCGCCGTCGCCAGAGACATCCCGACCGCATCAGAAGCGGCCTACGAAGAGGCCTGAAAAAATCCGGCCTCCTTTGGTTTAGGCGGTTGTGGCCAGTCTGTCGGCGTGTTCTTTTATTTTTAAAGCCATGGCATAGGCTATTCGTTTGAGCATTTTGCATTGCAAAGGGAGTTCCATTTTTTCCAATTCCTCCCTTGAGAGTATGTATACGTAGCAATCCTGCGTGGCGATGACGCTCGCCGTTCTTACCCCGCCGAGCCACAACGCCATCTCGCCAAAACACTCGCCCATACCCACAACCGAGATTTTTCCCTTTGATGCCCCCGAGGGTGCGCTTTTGATGACGTTTGCTTTCCCCGTAAGAATTACAAAAATGGATGTGTTTTTGGCGTTTTCCATAATTAAATATTCGTTTGTGGCGTACCGTTTTACTTCCCCGAAGTCGAAAAGCTTGTCTAAGTCGGCAGTCTCAAAAGTGGAGAAAAAATCGACGCCGGAGAGTAGCGCTATCCACTTCTGGTGTTGTTCGGCCCCTTTATTCCCGTAGTTTTGATTGTTCATGTTCCCCCTTTAAAAGAATGGAGTTTTGGCCAGCCTGTCCGTGTCCTCAGTTATCTTTAAAGCCATCGCGTAGGCTATCCGTTTGAGCATTTTGTTCTGCAACGCCAAATCCATCTTTTCCAACTCATCCCTGGAGAGAATGAATACGTAGCAGTCTCGCGTCGCCAGGACGCTTGCCGTCCTCAACCCGTCGAGCCAGAGCGCCATCTCGCCAAAACACTCGCCGGTTTTAACGGTGGTAATCATTTTTTTCATTTTTGCCGATCCGCCATTCTTGATGATGCTGGCCGTACCCACCAAGATCACGAAAATGGAGGTGTTGTTGGTGTTTTCTTTGATTATATATTCGTTAGCGGCGTATTTTTTTATCACGCCAAAATCGAACAGCTTGTTTAAGTCGTTATGGTCAAACGTGGAAAAGAAGTCGCCGCCTTTGAGGAGGGCTATCCACTTCTCGCGTTGTTCCGCGCCGCTAGTATCGTCACTTAGCTCAACCATCTCTCGACAAGTCTACCAAAAGTCGCGGAACTATCCAAACTTGCCTCATTTACCTGACTGCATGAAGCCCGACCTTGTTTCCCTCTGTGTCCTCAATGTGTATCCATGAACCCAAATCCATCGGTAATTTTACTACGTGGCCGAGCAGTTTGCCGCCCGCCTTTTCCACCCTTCCAACCGCGTCGGTCAAAATACCGTTCGCGTTTAGGAATATCAAGGTTCCTGTTTGTCCTCCCGCTGTTTTGGGACTGTCCATTATGCACCCTCCGGCGGAGTCCTTTTCGTGGTTGAAAACCGCCATTTTCTGCCCGTCCATTATTTCCTCCTTCAATGCATATTTTAGGACACAGCTACTGACGCCGTTATGTCAGTAGTGAATTTAGTGAATTGGCGAACTCACGCTTTGTTGGCAGAAAAAAGCGGGGTACAATTAATCCGTGCAAAACAAAAAAATTCCGCCGGTCGTGCTCTGTATTCTTGACGGGTGGGGGCATAACCCTAGCGCGTTTGGCAACGCTATCAGGGCGGGAAAAACGCCTAACTTTGATTATCTTGACTCCAATTATCCACCGATTTTCATCAGTGCGTCCGGCGAGGCGGTCGGTCTTCCGGAGGGGCAGATGGGGAACTCCGAGGTGGGGCATTTAAACATCGGCGCGGGGCGAGTCATAGCGCAGGAGCTTCCAAAAATCAGCCTCGCCATTAAAAACGGCTCGTTCTTCAAAAATCCCGCGATAGGGGAGGGGATTAAAAAGGCGCTCGACGGCGGAAAAGCGTACCACCTTATAGGGCTTGTTTCGGACGGCGGCGTTCACAGCCACATACTCCACTTTGAGGCTCTGCTCAAAAAATGCAAGTTGGACGGAATCAAAAGGGTTTACATCCACGCCCTAATGGACGGGCGCGACACTCCGCCGAACAGCGGCTTGGGTTACATGGAGCAACTTGTCAAAATGACGCGCGAAATCGGAGTAGGCAAAATCGCCACAGTAGGCGGCCGCTATTGGGGGATGGACAGGGACAACCGATGGGAGCGCGTGGAAAAGGCATACAAAGCTATGGTGTGCGGCGAAGGAGTTCACGCCGCCGATCCGGTGGAGGCAATCAAAGCCTCATACGCTAACAAAAGCACGGACGAATTCATCGAGCCGACTATCATTGCTGGTGGCGAGGGTGGAATCATCCGCGACGGCGACACGGTTCAGTTCTTCAACTTCCGCGCCGACCGCGTGAGGGAGCTTGCCCGCGCCTTGTCCGAGCCGGACTTCAAGGGGTTCGACCGGGTCGTGACGCCAGCCGTGAACATTTACGGCATGACGGATTACAGCGAGGATTTTCATTTTCCCGTCGCCTTTTCGACCAAGCCCCCGCGCAACGGGCTTGGCGAGCTTTTGTCAAAACTCGGCATTCGCCAGTTTCGCTCGGCGGAAACGGAAAAATACGCGCACGTCACCTTCTTTTTCAACGGCGGGGTGGAAACCGTTTACGAGGGGGAGACGCGCAAGCTCGTGCCGTCGCCGAAAGTCGCCACATACGACATGCAACCGGAGATGAGCGCGGTGGAGGTCACGGACGGCGTGGTCGCGGCGGTCAATTCCGGCGAGTACGGCGCGGTCATCGTAAACATCGCCAACGGCGACATGGTGGGGCACACCGGCGTTTGGCCCGCCTGCCTGAAGGCCGTCGAAACTGTCGACACCTGCGTGGGGCGGATTATGGAGGCGGTGAAAAAAGCCGGCGGTCATCTTGTAATCACCGCCGACCACGGAAACATTGAGGAGAAGCTGGACAAGGACAACAAGCCGATAACCGCGCACAGCACAAACCCCGTCCCGCTCTACGTCTTCGGCCCGCACCCGCTAAAACTGCTCGGCGACAACGGCGCGCTGTGCGACATCGCCCCGACAATTTTGAAGATAATGGGCGTTGAACAACCGCCCGAAATGACCGGCAAACCGCTTTTTTAAAACTGATTTGGAAAAACGGATGGAAAACCTTGGGGATTTCATAAAGCAACTCGAAGCGGCGGGGGAGCTTGTCCGCATCCGGGAGAAGGTGAGCGCGGAGCTTGAGATAACCGAGATAACGGACAGGGTGAGCAAATCTCCCGGCGGAGGCAAGGCGCTTCTTTTCGAGAACGTGGAGGGGAGCGCGATGCCCGTCCTAATAAACGCTTTCGGAAGCGAAAAGCGGATTGCGATGGCTCTGGGGGTCGGCGACGTGCGCGAGCTTTCCGACAGGATAGACAAAATAATTAAAACCGCCCCGCCGGAATCGCTCGGCGAAAAATTAAAAATACTCTCCATGCTGTTGGAGATTGGCAAAACGTCGCCGAAAAAAATATCCGGCTCAGCCCCGTGCCAGGAGGTCGTGACGACCGGGGACGCGGTGGATCTTTCCGAAATTCCCGTCCTTAAATGCTGGCCGAACGACGCCGGTCGGTTCGTCACCTTCCCGCTGGTGTTCACGAAATCGCTGGACGGCAGGCGCAACGTCGGGATGTACAGGTTGCAGGTTTTCGACAGGAACACGACCGGAATGCACTGGCACATACACAAGGACGGCGCGCATAATTTCCACGACTATAAAAAGGCCGGACTGAAAATGCCGGTCGCCGTCGCCATCGGCACCGACCCGGCGACGACCTACGCCGCCACGGCGCCGCTCCCGCGCGGGATTGACGAGTTAATGCTTGCAGGATTCATCAGGCAAAAACCGGTGCGCATCGTGAAATGTAAAACAATCGACATGTGGGTTCCGGCGGACGCGGAAATAATCCTGGAGGGTTATGTGGATCCGCTTGAGCCGTTTCGGGTGGAGGGGCCTTTCGGCGACCACACCGGCTATTACTCGCTCGCGGACAAGTACCCTGTTTTCCACGTGACCGCCGTTACGCGGAGGAAGAAGGCGGTTTATTTCACGACGATAGTCGGCAAGCCGCCGATGGAGGACTGCTACATGGGGCGCGCGACGTGCGACGTGTTCCTGCCGCTGTTGCGAACAATCAACCCGGAGATAGAGGACATGGATCTTCCGTGGGAGGGGGTTTTTCACAACTGCGTGATTGTGTCCCTTAAAAAGCAGTATCCATACGCCGCGCACAGGCTGATGAACGCCATGTGGGGGGCGGGTCAGATGAGTTTTGCGAAAATGATACTGGCGGTCGACGCGGGGGTGAACGTCCACGACCATCGCGGTATTTTCTGCCTTTTGCTGAACAACCTCGACCTTTCCGAGGATCTTTTTTATTCAAAAGGGGTGCTGGACGTTTTGGACCATTCCGCGCCGCACCCTATGCGCGGCTCGAAGCTGGGACTCGACGCAACCTTGCGCGGCGCGGCGGAAAATAAGCGCAAACTCCCGTCGCTTAAACCGGTGGACGAGACGGGTATAAAAAACGAGTGCGCGAAGATTTCGGTCGAGTCGTTCTTCATCCCCGAAAAAGGAACTGCAAACCGCGCGATTATCTGCGCGATTGACAAGGGGAAAACCGGGAAGGACGTTGTGTCAAAACTTATGTCCGGCCCGGTCGGGACGATGGTCAACATCATGGTGGTGGTGGACAAAGATATAAAGCCATCCGACCTTTCGACAGTCGCGTGGAAGCTGTTCAACAACGTAGACCCGGAGCGCGACATTGTGAAAATCCCCGGCGGCCTGTTTATAGACGCGACAAAAAAGACCCCGGCCGACGGGCACGACCGCGAATGGCCGGACGACATCGAAATGGACGCCGCGACGAAGGGCAAGATTGATTCCCTCTGGCCGAAATTGGGTCTGCCATGACGGAGCAAAAAAGCGACAACGGGAAAAAGATGTCGCCGGTGCTGAAAAAAATACTTGAGAACAAGGCCGGGGAGGTCTTGCTCAAAAAGCGCGTCTTCACCCTTGGCGAGATGAGGAAAAAGGCGGCGGACGCGCCAACCGCGAGGCCGTTTGCGGGGGGCGTTTTGGCGTGCGATTCGCGCCACAAGATAATCGCGGAAATAAAGCGTTTTTCGCCGGGGAATCCCAAGCCGAGGAGCGACTTCGACCCGGCGACAATCGCCAAGAGTTATGAGGACGCGGGCGCGGCGGCTATATCCGTCCTGACCGACTCGGTTTTTTTCGGCGGCGCTATTTCGTTCATGGCTGCGGCGAGGGACGCCGTGGGTCTGCCGGTGTTGTGCAAGGACTTTTTTCTGGATCCGTTCCAGATTTACGAGGCCAGGGCCAACGGAGCCGACGCGATACTGCTCATGGCGGTCAATTTTGAATCCAAATCGCAATTCGGCGAGATGATAGACGTGGCGAAGGAGGCGGGGGTGGAGGCTCTTTTGGAAATCCACAACGAAAGCGAGTTGGAGTTCCTTCCGGGGTCGCGCCCGAGCGTTATGATAAACAACCGCGATTTTAGGGACGACGACCTTCGCGTGGACATATCGGCGACGAAGAGGATCGCGCCGCTTGTCAAATCCGCGCGTATGCTTATCAGCGCCAGCGGCCTCAAGGATTCCTACACGCTCGACGAGCTTAAAAAATTCGGCGTCGACGCCTTCCTAATAGGAAGCTCGCTGATGGGGGAGTCCGACCCGGGCGCGGCGTTGCGCCGCCTCCTCGGCGGTAAATAATTCCCGCCCCTATCTTCCCGGCAGGCCGTCCTTAAAGATAAAATACGCCGACCCGGCCAGACATAGCGCCGCCCAAAGCAGGTTGCGCGTTATCGGAACACCCATGTAGATCACGGCAAAGACCGCGAAAACCACCATTGTTATCACCTCCTGCATGACCTTCAACTGGGGGAGGGAAAAGGAGTTTATCCCTATGCGGTTGGCCGGAACTTGGAAGCAATACTCCGCGAAGGCTATCCCCCAGCTAACGAGGATTGCAATCACCAGCGGCTGTCCCTTGAGGTGCTTAAGATGCCCGTACCACGCAAATGTCATAAAGAGGTTGGATAGAACTAACAAAAAAAATGTCTGCAACATACGCCTAAAATATCCTCCAAAAGTTTCGCACATTATAATCCGTCCTTCGCGGTTGGAGCATGACAAATCGTTATGGTTGACTGATTACCATGCAGGGCTTATAAATGAGGGATACAGGGTCAATCGGCTGGGGTTAATTTAACTTAGGGAGATTCAGATGGCAATCAAGGTTGCGATAAACGGGTTTGGACGCATCGGCAGGAACATATTTAGGGCCGCCCTGCACGACAAGGATTTCGAGTTTCTCGCCGTCAACGACCTTACCGACCCCAAGACCCTGGGGCACCTTCTTAAATTCGACTCCGTGCTTGGTAACCTGCACGACGACGTGAAGGTGGAGGGGGACGTGATTAAATGCGCGGGAAGGAGTCTGAAAGTTCTCAGCGCTAAGGATCCGGCTCTGCTCCCGTGGAAAGACATGGGCGTCGACATCGTGGTCGAATCGACCGGGCATTTCACAAAACGGGACGGCGCGGAAAAGCACCTCAAGGCCGGCGCGAAAAAAGTCATCATCTCCGCCCCGGCGACCGCCGAGGACATCACGATAGTCCTCGGCGTGAACGAGGGGAACTACGACCCCAAGAAGCACAACATTATATCTAACGCATCCTGCACCACAAACTGCCTCGCCCCCGTGGTGAAGGTGATAATCGAGAACTTCGGCTTCGTAAACGGGCAGATGACGACGATACACTCATACACGAACGACCAGGTCGTTCTAGATTTCCCGCACAAGGATCTGCGAAGGGCGCGCGCCGCCGGGCTTAACATGATTCCGACCACGACCGGCGCGGCGAAGGCGGTCGGCCTCGTCCTGCCGCAGGTTAAAGGGAAGCTCGACGGACTGTCGGTTCGCGTGCCCACCCCCAACGTCTCGCTCGTCGATCTCGTCTGCAACGTTGAAAAAACCTGTACGAAGGAAGAGGTGAACGCCGCCCTGAAAAAAGCGTCCGAAGGGGCGTTGAAGGGTTATCTGGCCTACACCGATTTGGAGCTGGTCTCCTGCGATTTCAAGGGAACGGCCGTGTCGAGCACCGTGGACGGGCCGTCGACAAAGGTTATCGGCGGCACGCTTGTGAAGGTGCTGGCTTGGTACGACAACGAGTGGGGCTACTCCAACCGCGTGAACGACCTCGCGAAATACATCGCCGCCAAAGGGATGTGATTTCATGTTGAGTAAACTCTGCATCAACAACATGGACGTCGCCGGCAAGCGTTGCTTTGTGCGGGTGGATTTCAACGTCCCGATGGACGAGTTTCAGAAAATAACCGACGACACCCGCATACGCGCGGCGCTTCCCACCATCAACGACCTTGTAGACAGGAAGGCGAAGATTATCCTCGCGTCCCATTCGGGAAGGCCCGAGGGTGAGCGAAACATGAAATACAGCCTTAAGCTCGTCCAGCAAAGGCTTTCGCGCCTCCTTGACCGCGAGGTTCTGTTCGCCGACGACTGCGTGGGGCCGGAGACGGAAAAGATGGTCGCCGAGCTGAAGGACGGCGACATACTCCTTCTTGAGAACCTGAGGTTTCATAAGGAAGAGGAGGAGAACGACCCCGAGTTTTCCAAGCAACTCGCCAAGCTTGCCGACCTGTACATAAACGACGCGTTCGGCACGGCCCACCGCGCGCACGCCTCCACGGCGGGCATAACCAAGTTCGTGAAGCAGTCCGGGTGCGGCTACCTAATGAAAAAGGAGATAGATTATTTCAACCGCTCCGTAGCAAACCCGGTGAGGCCGGTGGTTGCGATTGTCGGCGGGGCGAAGGCCTCCACTAAAATAAAGGTGTTCATGAACCTCATAGACAAGGTGGACAAGATAATCGTCGGCGGCGGGCTGGCGTTCACCTTCTACAAGGCGTTGGGCTACAACGTCGGTAATAACAAATACGAAGAGAACATGTTGGACGCAGTAAAGGAAATCCGTAAAAAAGCGCGCGAAAAGGACGTCAAGTTTTACCTGCCCGTCGACTTCGTCGTCGCGGAAAGGCTCGACCCAAGGGCCGCGACAAAAGTTGTTCCCGGCAAGGAGATACCGGAGGGATGGGTGGCGCCGGACATCGGCCCCGCCAGCGTGACCCTTTTCACCGAGGTGCTTCACGACGCGAAGACGATAATTTGGAACGGGCCGATGGGCGTTTTCGAGATGGATCAGTTCTCGCGCGGGACGATGGCGATGGTTCGCGCCGTGGCAAACGCCTACGCGCTTACGATAGCGGGCGGCGGTGACACGGACGTTGCTATCCATCGCGGCGGAGAGTCGGACAAGTTTTCCTTTATCTCGACCGGCGGCGGGGCCTTTTTGGAATTGCTGGAGGGGAAGACGCTCCCGGCGATAGCCGCCCTCACCGACGCTTAGCCCTTAAAGGGTTCCCTTTATGGCGACTTCACCGGAAACTAAAAAAAATATCCGGCTTTCGCGCTCCATAATCGGGAAGGCGGAGGCCGACGCCGTAACCCGTGTCATGCTCGATGACGGATACCTCGGCATGGGGAAGGAAGTCCAGGCGTTCGAAAGGGAGCTGGCGGAATATCTTGGCGTGTCGCCGGAATCGGTCTGTTGCGTCAACACCGGAACGTCGGCCTTGCACCTTGCCGTCCAATCAATCTTGAACCCCGGTGACGAGGTTCTCGTCCAGTCCCTTACGTTTGTCGCCTCGTTCCAGGCGATAAGCGGAGCCGGGGCCAAGCCGGTGGCGTGCGAGGTTTTGGCGGAGTCCGTGATGATTGACCTCGCCGACGCGCAAAAAAAACTCACATCCAAAACAAAGGCGATTATGCCGGTTCACTACGCCGGTTATGCGGGCGACCTTGACGCTGTTTATGATTTCGCAAAACGGAACGGTCTGCGCGTCATAGAGGACGCCGCGCACGCTTTCGGCGGCGATCACAAGGGGAAAAAAATCGGGTCGTTCGGCGACATCGCATGTTTTAGTTTCGACGGGATAAAAAACATCACGAGCGGGGAGGGTGGGGCGATAGTCTCAAGCGACCAGTCCGTCATAGCCGCCGCGAAGGACTGCCGCCTTCTCGGGGTGGAGAAGGACACCGAAAACCGATTCAAGGGGGCTAGGAGCTGGGAGTTCGACGTTAAGCGGCAGGGGTACCGATACCACATGAGCAACATCTTCGCCGCCATAGGTCGGGCGCAGTTGAAAAGGCTTGATTCCGAATTCTCCCCCGCAAGAAAAAAACAAGCCGCGACCTACAGGGAAACGCTCGGTAAAATCCCCGGCCTTCGATTTTTTGAGACAAATTTGAAATCCGTGGTTCCGCACATAATGCCCGTGCTCGTTTTGGACGGCAAGCGGGACGCTCTTCGAGAACATCTGACAAACTGGAACATCGAGTCCGGAATACATTACAAACCGAACCACCTTTTGAGCCTTTACGGCGGCGGGATGGAGAGCCTCCCCGTCACCGAACAGCTTTACGGTGAGCTTCTTACGTTGCCGATGCATCCGGGGCTTGGCGCCGCCGATATCACCGCCGTCTGCGACTCCGTCAAACAATTCTTCGCCTAATAACTTTCGGTTATTTCATGTCAGGCCCACCAGCGCCAGAACGCCACGACCATAAGCACCAAAAAGACAAGCGATAAGTTCATGTAAGCAAAGAAATAAAACGCTCTCTGCGGGCGGCTGATTGGTGGTTTTTTCTCCTCGTTATATGTGCCGGCGACTGGCAACCCCGCCAACTTTTCCGGTCCGTGCGGAGCCCTACCCAGAGCGGAGCTTAGTTCCGTCCCCGCAGGGTGGCGGAAATGGACTCCACTTTTCCAATGTTCGAGATTGGAAACGTCAAAAACTTTTCCGTGGTAAGCGATGAAGGCGGGTCTTCCTTCCCCGCCGTCGAACGCGCCAAGCGTAACCGGATCGAAAACGCCGTCTGGCGGGTGCTCGGCGACTACCAAGCCGGTCTTCAATTTGGGGTCGACCACGTTTACAACATACGCGGCGGAGGTCACCATAACCAGATAAAGCAATATTTTAACAGCCAGCAGGATTCCCCACCTTCCGTCGACGAACGCGTGCCACCCTTCCACCCGTGCAAGCGTGAGCGTCAGCCCGGTCAACCCCAACACAACCATGGATATTCCCCCCAAACGCACCTCGGAGTGCGGCAATCCTTTTTCGGCGTATCTGGGGCGAAGGATTATATGGACGTAAAGAATGGTGCCGAACCAGAAGAACGCCGCCGTGACATGGAGGAAACCTACCCGCGCGCCAGAATCTAGGAAGATTTAATAACGGCCCGTGCGACGACGGCGTGATTTTAATGTTGCCGCTGAAAATTCCGAACGCCCTCCCAAATTCGGTGAGCGATCCGCCGCCGGCTCCGTTGACGTGGCAGTCGGCGCAAGGTCGACTTGTCTTGGCGGCATGTTCTGGCGTTGCCGACGCGGTCTGGGAGGATAGGATTGTCACGGCAACAAGGAAGGCGCCTAACGTCTTGGACATAATCATAGATTTGCAAAAATCCACATACCACGTCATTGTAATCCACATTTTCCGATTTGGGTTGACGCCGTTTGTCAGCTTGTCAATAATGAACGTTGACCAGTGGCCCCTAGGGGGCTCATGAGGGAAGGCGGTTAAAATCCGCCGCGGACCCGCCGCTGTGACCGGGGACGAACGCCGCATAAAGCCACTAGCCGAAAGGCCGGGAAGGCGCGGCTAGTAGGACGAGCCGGAAGCCAGAATACCCGCTGGTTGCGATTTTGCGCCCGTGGATTTTTGGCGCCGTCGCATTTTTCCATGGGATGAAACACGGCTCCCCATTTTTAATAGGGGTTCGCCAAATGTCGGTATCCGATAAATGTCCCGTTGTCGTAATCTCAGGAACAAACAGCGGCGTCGGCAAAACCTCCGTGACCATCGCGCTCTTGCGCGCGTTGAGGCAAAGGGGGTTGAAAGTACAACCTTTCAAGGCCGGGCCGGATTTCCTCGACCCAACGTTGCTCACAGCCGCGGCCGGCAGGGACTGCCACAACCTAGACACTTGGATGATGGGGAAGGAATACCTTCTCGGCTTGTTTGAAAGGGCCGCCTCCGACGCCGACGTCGCGGTTGTCGAGGGAGTTATGGGTCTATACGACGGTATGGGCGGAGCCCCGACGGCGGCCGGAAGCACGGCGGAGCTTGCAAAACTGCTCTCGGCGAAAGTTCTGCTCGTGCTTGACGCGGGGGGGATGGCGCAAAGCGTAGCGGCCGTCGTGAAGGGTTTTTGCGAATTGGATTCCGAAATACAAATCGCCGGAGTGATTGCAAACCGCGTCGGCTCCGAGAAGCACGCGAAAATAGTTTCCGCCGCGCTTGAGGCGCACAACCTGCCGCCGTTGCTGGGAGCAATTCCGAAGGGGGCGTTCCCGGAACTTCCGCGAAGACATCTTGGGCTTGTGAAGGCCGGGTCGGAGAATCTCTCGGATGAAATTCTGGGGCGATTTGCGGAGGCGATGGAGAAAAACTCGTCCGTAGATTCCATAATCAAACTATCGCGTCTGTCGCCGAATGACAGGGTAAAGCCCGTCCTGCCGATTAGGAAAGGCGGCGCGCCGCGAATAGGGCTGGCTCTCGACGACGCCTTTAGTTTTTACTACAAGGACACCCTTGAATTGCTGGAAGAAGGGGGTTGTGAACTGGTGAAGTTTTCGCCGATGAACGACCAGAGGCTTCCGTCAAACATCGACGCCCTTTATTTTGGCGGCGGCTACCCGGAGGAGTTTTGCGAAAAACTCGCGGGAAACGCAACGATGCTGGAAGACGTAAGACGTTTTGCCGAGAACGGCGGAAAGATATACGCCGAGTGCGGAGGATTGGTTTATTTGTCAAAGGGAATTGAGCTGACCGACGGCTCCAGGCATCCTTTCGCGGGGATTATTCCGTCGTGGACAAAAATGAACCGGCGGTTTAAATCACTCGGCTATACGGAAGTCCTGTTGCGGGAGGACAGCGTCGTCGGCCCCGCCGGGGCGAGGATTAGGGGGCACAGGTTCCATTACTCGGAGCTTGTCCAGCCGCCTTCCGAAAGCGACGGATGGGGCAGGGCATACGAGCTCACCAACGGGAAATCAGGCGACGTGACGCTTGAGGGATACAAAAAGAACAACGTTTTGGCGAGCTATGTGCACCTTCACATGGCTCAAACAATCAACCATTTTATACGCAGTTGCGCCGGAGAGTTATGACCGACAATAAAAGACCGCTGATACACACGTTTTTGGAGAACCCGATGGCGCCGGAGGAGATCGAGCAAAGATCGTTCGACGCCATTGACAAAGAGGCGCCCCCCCACAAGTTTTCAAAAGACCAGTGGGTCGTAGTAAGACGGATGATACACACCACGTCCAGCTTCGACCTTATGCCCTCGGTGAAATTCTCCGACGACGCGATATCCGCCGCCGTCGCGGCGTTGCGCGAGGGGAGGCCGATTTACGCCGATTCGAACATGATACGCTCCGGCGTCTCGCTAGCCAGGCTCCGGGCGGTCAACCCCTCGTACGACGAGAAAAGCGTGGTCTGCCACGTTGCGGACGCCGACGTGGCAGAGGAGTCGAAACGAACGCGGCTTCCGCGATCTCTTTTTGCCGTTCGCAAGGCGCGGAAAATAGCGGACGGCGGCATAGTCATTTTCGGGAACGCCCCCGTGGCGCTTTTGGAGCTTAACCGGATGATTATGGAGGACGGGATTCGGCCCGCGCTCGTGATTGCGATGCCGGTGGGGTTCGTGCACGTGGTCGAAAGCAAAGAGGAGTTTATGAAGCTCGGCATTCCGTTCGTGGCGGTGGAGGGGAGGCGTGGCGGAAGCACGCTTGCGGTCAGCGTTATCCACTCCCTGTGCGCGTTGGCCGAAAAAGGGGCGCCGGAGCGCGTCCCGCAAAACAAAAAGAAGCCGACCCAGGCGGTGATTTTGTTCGGACACGGCTCTCGCGTGCCCGGCGCCGGGAAGGGGATGGAAACGGTGGCGGAAAGGCTTATAGAGACGGGGGAATATGTGGCGGTGGAAAACGCCTATATGTCCCGCCTCGGGCCGCACCTGCCGGAGATATTGAAGAAATGCGTGGACGCGGGTGCGACCGGCGTGTTGCTGATACCGTACTTCCTCCACTCCGGCCTGCACATGATGCATGACATCCCGCACATGATGAGGGACGAGGCCAAAAAGTATCCCGGCGTCAAAATCGTCTACGGAAAACATCTGGGGTTCGACGAAAGAATGGTAGAAATCGTCAAGACAAGGATTGCCGAGTCAATCGTGCTGGACGACATAAGAAACGTGGAGCTTGATTCCATCGACAAATTCCCGCTTCCCCCGGGCGAGCTTGAATACGTTTCGGTCACGCCGGAAAAGGCGCGGGAATTGAGGGCGGGCGAGGAACCTCACCACCACCATGACCATTAGCAAAAGCGGTTCGCCGCATGGCGGTTCGCCGCATGGCGGCCAGCCGCGTGGCGACACTCCTCTTAGAAGCGGTCACACCACCGGGGCGTGCGCGGCGGCGGCGGCAAAGGCGGCGGTAATGTTGCTCAGCGGGTTGGAGCCGGGGGCGGAGGTTGAAATCCCCATGCCGGGCGGCGGGAGGATCTCTTTGCAGGTATGGCGGGTGGAAGGAAAAAACGCCGCGTATGTCGTCAAAGATTCGGGGGACGACCCGGACATAACAAACGGCGTAAAGGTCTTCTCCGAAGCATCTTGGGGAGAGGGTGAGGATGTTTCCTTCGTCGCGGGGGAGGGGGTGGGGAAAGTCACCAAAAAGGGGCTTTCCATCCCCCCGGCGGAACCCGCCATAAACCCCGTCCCGCGCGAAATGATAAGGGAGGCGGTAAGAGAGGTCACCAAAAAGCCGGTGCGCGTTACCGTATCCATACCGGGCGGCGAGGAGCTTGCCAAACGAACTTTCAACCCTAGGTTGGGGATAGAGGGGGGGCTTTCGATCCTCGGCACCACCGGCATCGTTCGCCCTTACAGCCATTCGGCCATAAAGGAAACGCTCAAATGCACGATGGACGTCTGTCTTGCGAACGGGGTTAGGGCTCCGGTGCTTGCGGCGGGGAACATCGGCGCAAAAGCCGCCTTCACCCTGTTCTCCAAAAAACCGGACGAGGTCATAGAGGTGGGGAACGAATGGGGTTTCATGCTCAAAAACCTTTCAAACTACGATTTGGATTGTGCGCTTATAATCGGGCATCCCGGCAAGCTGGCAAAACTCGCCATGGGGGAGTGGGACACGCATTCCTCACGTTCAAAAAGCGCCCTGCCTTATGTGCTGAACCTGGCTGGAACGCTTTCCATGCGGTTTGCGGAGGAGCCGGGAACGGTGGAGGGTGTTTTTGCGGAACTGGACGATGAAAAAAAGAACTTACTGGCAGGCGAACTTTCCAATAGGATACGGGGGTCGGTTGTCGAGCTGACCGCCGCCAAGTTTCTGGTGGACGTGGCATTGGTGGACATGGCCGGAAAAATGTTGGGCCACAGCGAAGGAGATTTGAACAGATGGCGGAAATAATAATCATAGGTTGCGGCCCCGGCTCGCCGGACTATCTTACTCCCATGGCAAGGAAAACCGCGTTGGAGGCGGACGTGCTAATCGGGTCGCCGAAGCTTATAAAGCTATTTCCTGAAAGTACTGCGGAACGCATTGAAGTCACAAGGTCGTTGGTTGCTGTTGACCATATAAGGTCCCGCATGGGAAAGGCGAAAAAAATCGCCGTTTTAGTGAGCGGAGACCCGGGAATATCATCCATGGCAAAGCCGGTGATAAGGAATTTCGGTGCGGAAAATTGCCGGGTTATACCGGGGATAAGTTCGGTGCAGTTCGCCTTCGCAAAGGTAGGGTTGGAGTGGTCTTCCGCCCGAATAATCACGGCCCACAAAAGCGACCCGTCCGAGGATATAACCGAAATAGCTCGGGAGAATAAGGTTGCCGTGCTTGCCGGGCGCCAGGGGGCGTTGGTCTGGATTTCCCGTCTTGCGGACGCAATGGGGGATAATCTCGACGTTTTCGTTTGCGAAAACCTCTCCATGCCGGATGAAAAAATATCAAAACTCACCCCGGCAGAGTTGAAAGGGTATGTGGCCCCGTCCATGACAATAGTTTTGCTGATTAAAAGGGCCGCATGAGCGCGGGAGTCTTGTACGGAATAGGGGTGGGGCCGGGGGATCCGGAGCTTATCACGGTCAAGGGGGCCGGACTCTTAGCCAAATGCGGACACCTCTTCGTCCCGAAAGCGCGGATAAAGGCGGAGAGCGTCGCGTTGGAAATCGTCAAAACCTACGTCAACCCGAACGCAAAAATACACGAGCTGGTTTTTCCGATGGTGACGGACAAAGCGGAGTTGATGGAAAAATGGAACGAGTCCGCAAACACGATAGCGGCGGTGCTGAAAACCGGGGCTGACGCGTGCTTTGTAACGCTAGGCGATTCAATGCTTTATTCAACGTATATTTACCTCATACGCGAGCTTAAAAAGGTTTTGCCCACCGCGCGGATTATCACCATACCGGGTGTGACCGCTTTTAGCGCGGTCGCGGCGATAGCGAATTTTCCGCTTGGCGAGGGGAAGGAATCTTTGACCATCGTACCGGCGGCTGACGACCTAACGGCGGTCGAGAACGCATTGAATGGTCACGGCACCGTGATATTGATGAAGGTCGGGAAGCGATTGCAGGGGATTTTGGCCTTGCTTGATAAAACCGGACTTTTGGGGGAGGCCGTTTTTGTGGCCAACGCCGGGATGAAAAACGAACGTGTGGAGACCGATTTGCGAAAGCTTTTCAACGAGAATCCAGAGACGGGTTATCTATCAACAATTCTGGTAAACGCCGGGAGTTCAAAATGAAAGTCTATTTCGTGGGGGCGGGGCCGGGTGACGTGGAATTGCTGACCCTAAAGGCCAAAAGATTGCTGGAAACATGCCTCTGTTGCATCTACGCCGGCTCGCTTATAAGCGATGAGATTATGGCTTTTGTCCCGAAAGGAGTCGAGCTACACGATTCAAGTTCAATGACTTTGGGGCAGATTGTTGATGTTGTTGATAAGTGTAAAAAAAGCGGGGTCGACGTCGTCCGGCTTCATTCCGGAGAGCCGTCCATTTACGGCGCCATCATGGAGCAGATGAACGAATTGGACAAACTCTCGATAGAATACGAGGTTGTGCCGGGGATAAGCTCCTTCCAGGCCGCCGCGGCCGCCCTCTGCCTAGAATTGACCGTGCCGGAGGAGGTGCAGACCGTCATACTCACCCGCGCCGCCGGGCGCACGCCCGTCCCGCCACAGCAGGATTTAGCAAACCTTGCGAAGGCGCGCGCGACGATGTGCATTTTTCTTTCCGTAGGGCTTATGGGGGACGTGGTTAAAAAGCTCACGCCGGAATACGGCGCGGACACGCCGGTGGCGGTGGTTTTTCACGCCTCGCGCCCGGATCAAAAGATAATCGCCGGTTTTTTGGGGGATATCGAGAAGAAAATTAAGGATGCCGAGATAAGTAAAACGGCGATGATAATCGTGGGAAAGGCGCTTTTAAGAAGCGGAGCTGTTTCAAGGCTGTACAGCGCGGACTTCTCCCACGGTTACAGGCAAACATGAAGATAGCCTTCATAACTCTTTCAAATGAAGGGGCCAAGCTTCTCGGAGAGCTGAAGAAGAGTTTCGCCGACGCTGTCGTGTTTCTGCACGAGAGGGTGACCGTGGATATGCCGGGGGAGCGATTCCAAAAAGTGGCCGACCTTACCGCGCGGATATTTGGAGAGTACGACGGGCTGGTTTACGCGGCCCCGTGCGGGGCGGTTGTCAGGGCCGTCGCCGGAAGGGCCGGGTCAAAGCTGACCGACCCGGCGGTAGTGGTTTTGGACGTGGGGGGAAGGTATGCGATAAGCCTTTTAAGCGGACACGAGGGGGGGGCCAACGATCTGGCGGTTTCCATATCGAACGCCATCGGGGCCGAACCGGTGATAACCACCACCTCGGACGCGGTTAAAAACATCATCGTGGGGGTCGGGTGCAGAAAGGGCAAGGATGCGGATAAGATAATGGAGGCGATAAACAAGGCCCTCCAATCTGTCGGCCTGAGCATCGACCACGTGCATTACATAGCTTCGGCGGACGTTAAGAAAGGCGAGGCGGGGTTGATAGAGGCGGCGCACAGATTGAACGTACAACTGAGGTTTATAGACGGGGATGAAATAAGGGGTTCAACGAGGGAATTTGGACGTTCCGAATTCGTGGAAAAAAACGTGGATTTACCGGCGGTGGCGGAGCCGTGCGCTCTGCTTGCCGGAAGGAGGACAACATTAATACTTCAAAAGACGGCGTTCGACGGGATAACGGTGGCGGTGGCAAAGGAAAACTGTTTGTCGTTGGAATAGGGCCGGGAGGCCCGCTTGACCGCACCCGCCGCGCGGAGGACGCCATCAAGGCCTGCTCCACCGTCGTCGGGTACAAAAGGTATCTGGAAAACGTGGCCGACCTTACAGCCGGGAAAAAGTTAATCTCCTCCGGCATGACGCAGGAGACGGACAGGTGTCGCGAGGCGCTTAAACTGGCCTTCGCGGGGGAGACCGTGGCGCTTGTGTCCTCCGGCGACGCCGGGGTGTACGGCATGGCGGGGCTTGCGATAGAGCTTGCCGAGGAGGAAAAGATGAACCTGGCGATAGAGGCCGTCCCCGGAGTTTCCGCCGCCAACGCCGCCGGCGCACTGCTTGGCGCGCCGTTGATGCTGGACTACGCGGTGATAAGCCTTAGCGACCTGCTTGTCCCGTGGGAAACGATACGGAAAAGGCTTGAGGCCGTGGCTTCGGCTGATATGGTGGTCGCCCTTTACAACCCAAAGAGCAAAAAGCGGACGGAACAGATAGCCGAGGCCGCCGAGATATTTAAAAAGCACAGGCCGGACACCACCCCCGTGGGCGTGTGCGACAGCGTGGGATACGAGGGGGAGGAAAGGGTCGTTTACACCGACCTGGGGCGGTTCTTAAACGAGGAGATAGGGATGATGAGCATAGTCATCATCGGCAACAGCGAATCCAAGATGATAAACGGGCGATTCGTCACGCCGCGCGGATACAGGGGGAAAAGGTTTTGATCCTACTTTTGGGCGGCACAAGCGAGACAAAGGGGATAGCCCTAGCGCTCGCCCAAACGGGGGCGAAAGTTTTGGCATCCACCGCGACCGACAACGAGCTGGACGTGGGAACTCACGAGAACATAGTCCGGCGTAGGGGAAGGCTGACGGAGGAGGAGATGATCTCCCTTATAAAAGAAAACGGCGCGACTATGGTGGTGGATTCCACGCATCCGTTCGCGGTTGTGGCGCACGAGACGGCCCGAAGCGCGGCGAAAAAGGCGGGCGTTCGCTACATCAGGTTCGAGCGTCCCGGCTCGGAATACGGCTCCGACGCGGTCGTTCGCGCGGAAGACCACGGGTCGGCGGCGCGGCTGGCCTTCTCCTTCGGCAAGCCGGTTCTGCTTACAACCGGCTCCAGAAATCTTCTTCCTTATGTGGAGGAGTCCCGCAGAACCGGCGTGCCGGTAATCGCGAGGGTTCTGCCACATGCGGAGTCCCTGGTCGCATGTAAAAACGCCGGTATCCCGGAATCGTC